>Ga0209471_1000881_pt1 | contig 18711 bp, 18 predicted proteins | sample GraSoiAngelo_128_FD_185885 | JGI IMG/M metagenome (GOLD analysis project Ga0209471, IMG submission 185885) | Grasslands soil microbial communities from the Angelo Coastal Reserve, California, USA - 14_0927_12_20cm (SPAdes) (version 2) | ecosystem: Environmental > Terrestrial > Soil > Grasslands ...
TCGGGCGGCTCGCAGATGTTGCAGGGCGCGCCGAACGGAACGTAGAGCTTCTTGTCGGGTCCGAAGGCGATGTACTTCCAGTTGTGGTGCTGCAGCGGCGGCAGATTGAACTCGCGCGTCAGATCCACCGGCGCGACGTCCGGATGGTCCTCGATGCCGTCGTAGCGCAAGACTTTGTCGATCGCCGCCACGTAGAGGGAGCCGTCCGCGAAGGCGACGCCGGCGGGCTGGAGCAGCTTTTCGGCGACGATCCGCACGGTGCGCTTGCCGCCCCGGTCGGTCACTTCATAGACGCGGCCGATCTGGCGGGTCCCGAGATAGATCTTCCCCTTGCTCCCGCGGGCCATCGCGCGCCCGCCGGGAAAGCCATGCGCCCAGAGCTCGGCCTTGAAGCCCTCGGGCAGCTTGATCTTCTCAACCGGGATCTCGGCGGGCGGCGTCTCGGTCAGCTTCGGCGGGAATGGCGCGAGCTTCGAATCGCCCATCTCCGGCGGCCTGCCCTGCTGCCAGATCGGCGCAGGCGCTTGTTGCGCGTGGGAAGCGAGGGACGCAGCGAGGACGGCGATCGCCAGCAGCTTGTTCATTGGCATTCCCTCCCGCTGTTCAAGCACGCCACGGCGCAGAACGTTGCGCAAGGGTCGCCGCGTCGCTCCACGCCCGACCGCCCCGATGACGTAGACTGGGCTCGATGAGACTCTCGTTCGCCATCGCCGCGGCCCTCGCTCTGTTGGGCTGCCGCGATCAGACGCCCGCAAAGGCGGCGCCGACGCCCGCGCCCCTGCCCTTCTCGCCGGCGGCCCCGCAGCGCAGCGACATCGCTTGCGAGGCGGCGCTGGAGGCGCCCGGATCCCGCGAGAAGCTCCGGCCGCCGCAGGGCCAGATTCGCATCGGGGCCTTGGCGGGCCTCAAGGAAGCCGACGAAGAGAACGTCGCGCAACTGCGCCGGCTGGTCGCCGAGCTCAAGCGGCGCGGCGCCGAAGTGCTGGTCGCCGACGGAGACCTTGGCGACAACCCCGACGAGCAGAAGACGCTGCTCGGTACGCTGACCGAGAGCGGTCTGCCCGTCATCGCCGCCGCCGGCAACCGCGAGGTGCGGTCCGAGCTGGACGCGGCCGAGGCCGAGCTGCGCAAGAAAGGGGCGAACATCGTCGACCTCTCGCACACCCGCGTGGTCGATCTCGGCGACGCCGTCCTGGTCGGCCTGCCCGGCGCCTTCGAGCGGCGCCAGCTGCACTCGGAGGGCGCCTGCATCTACGTGCAGAAGGACATCGACGCGCTCGCCGCCGCGCTGGAGCGGATGAGCGCGGGGCCCCCGGCAGTGCTCGTCGCAGCGGTGCCGCCGCGCGGACAGGACGCAAAGGCGCTGGACGTGAGCGAGGGACAGAACCTGGGCGATCCGCGCCTGCACGCGCTCTTCAAGCGGGCCCCCTTCGGGATTTTCGGGCAGGTCTGGGAGTCGGGCGGCCGCGCCATCGACGGCAAAGGCGCGCCCGTCAAGCCCGACGCCGAGTCCGATCAGCTCTACCTCAACCCCGGCGCCGCCGACCGCACCGTCTGGCCGATGAGCGACGGCACGATCGCGGCCGGCCACGCTGCGCTGCTCACCATCCGCGGCCGGCGCGCCTTCTGGGAGCCGGTCCGCCTCGAGGAGAAATAAGCGACCGGGCCCAGGCCCGGGCGCGTACTCGGGTTCGCGGACGGATACGCCGACGGGTTCGGTTCTCGCTCTTCCACGCCCGTCGCCGTCCACGTACCCGTGAACGTGTACGAACCCGGACCCCGGCCCGGTTTTTGACTCAGACGAAGCTCATCCCGTCGTGCCCTTCGCCCTGCCCGTGCAGGATGGCTTCCGTCGCGCTCTTGCGCTTCTCGGTCAGCTGGGAGACGAGCTCGAGGATCTGCGGGTGGGTGAGCACCAGCTCCTGGAAATTCTCCCGCGGCAGCCGTAGCAGGATGGAGTTGCCCTGCGAGGTCACGGTGGCGGTCGCCGGGTCACGAGTGAGCAGCGACATCTCGCCGAAGATGTCGCCCTCCTTCAGCCTGGCGAGCTCGATGGGTTGGCGGTCCTTCGCCGTCGCCACTCCGACCGCGCCGTGCAGGACGACATAGAGCCCGTCGGAATTCTCGCCCTCGGTGATGAGCACCTCGCCGGGACCGGCCTGCTTCATGCGGAACTTCTCGACGATCTGTTTGCGCTCGGCGGGATTGAAATCCTTGAAGAGCGGCGAGATGGCCATGACGTTGTTGAGCAGCCGCTGCCGGTAGAAGTTCTTCAGCGAGCTGACCACCTGCGGGTACTTGGCGGCCAGCCCGCGCAGCACCGTGTCGGTGACCTCGAGGATCTCGGTCTCCTCCTCGGCCGCGACGTTGGCGGTGCGCGGCGCGCCGGAGAGCAGCGCCATCTCGCCGAAGAAGGCCCCTTCGCCCAGATGCGCGAGGGTGATCTCCTCCTCGTCCGCCATCTTGTACACGCGGACCTTGCCCTCGACGATGATGAAGAAGCTGCGGCCGGGATCGCCCTCGCGGATGATCACCTCGCCGGGGCCGTGCCGGTGATAGCCGAGCTTGTTGACCAGCTCGACGAACGCCTGCTGCGAGAGATCGTCGAAGAGCGGCACCTTCTTGATCGGCACCTTCTTGGTTTGCGCAAGCTTGCCGAAAGCGCTCTCCAGCTCTTCATCGGCTGGCGCAGGCTCTCCGCTTTGGCGCTCGACGATCTCTTCATCGGAGGTGATCGAGAACAGCTCGATCTCTTCCTCGGCATCGCTGGAGAGGAGATCGGCGATGGGCGATGCGGGCGAGTGCTTCGCTCGCTTCGCTGCGGCGCGCGGTCCCTTCGCCGCTGGCGCCTCGTCCTCGATGACGATCTCGTCGGAGATGATCACCTCCGGCGCCTTCGCCCTGGCGGGCTTGAGCGGCCGCGAGGGCGGTGGAGCGGCGGCGGGCTTGATCTCCTCGTCGGGAGTGATCTCGGCCTCGTCGGGGGAGGTGGCGAGGTCCTCTGCGGAAGGCATGAGGATGGCGTCGTCGGGCAGCTCCTCGGGCTCTTCCTCCGGCGCCATGTCCGGATCGAGATCGATCATGGCCTCCGCGCGCGGAGGCGGCCGGCGTTGCGGAGTGCCTTTCGCCGGCGGAGCGTCGACCTCGAGCGCTTCCGCGGTCTCGTTCAGATCGATCTCTTCGGGCTCGTCGGGCAAGGGCGGAGGCGGAACGATGGCCTTCCCCGATTTTGGCTGGAATCCCCGCTGCGGCAGCGCCGGACCGGACCGGGGCGGAGAAGGCATGCCGTCGTCGAGCTCGAGCGGCGCCTCGTCGTCGGGGGGCAGCGCGATCGCGCCGTCGCGACTCGCCTCCTCGGCGGCGCGCGCCAGCGCAGCGCTCTTGGCCATTTTCAGCCCCGCCTGTTCCAGCGAAACCTTGCCAAAGCGGCGTTCGTTCACGTTCGTCAGCTGCTTCTGCGCTTCTTCGTTCTGCGGATCGATCTCGAGGATGATCTTGACCGCGCCGATGGCCTTGATCAGCTGTCCTTCGTCGGCGAAGAACTTCGCGGCGTGCTGATAGGAGCCGATCGCCTTCTCGATCTGGTCCATGCGCCGGTAGGTGTCGCCCAGCCGGAGCCGGTGCTGCATGTCCTTTGGCTCGGCGCCGACGAGCGTCTCGAGGACCTCGGCCGCCTTCTCGAACTTCGACTTCTTGAGGTACTCGGCGGCCTCGTCCTTGAGCTTGCGAGTGTTGACCTGTTCCTTCTTTGCCATGGGCGTTCACATTTCTAACCCTACTTGCGGGGCGCTGTCTCCTCTGGCGCACCGCAGGCGACGCGGACGCGCCGCTCCGGGTCGAAGGCGGCCAGCGTCCGGCGCGCCGATTCCAGGTCGGGGCCAGCGCGGGAGCAGGCCTCCGCGCGCACGCCGCCGTCTTCACTCCAGAGGGCGATACGAGGGTCGGCAGGCGACGGCGCCGAAGGCGGCGAGGCCGGCGATTCCGCCTCGCCTCGCGCAGCGGCCGCGATGACCGGATCGGGGTCCTCTGCGAACAGGGCGGCGACTTTGTCCGCGCCTCGGGCGCGCAACGCCAGCGCGGCCAGCAGCGCTGCGGCGATGAAATCGCGATGATCGGCGTGGCCGCCTTGCAAGAGCTCACTCAGGCGGGCGGCGGCGCCGGCCTTGGACGCCTGCGCTCCGGAACGCTCCTCGAGGCGGGCCATGAGACGGTCGTACTTCTCCTTGTCGGGTGCGCCGGAAGCCTGCGCGATCCCGGCGGAGACTTCGGCGGGCTCGCGCGGTCTCGCCGCGGTCTGCCGCGCGCGCGCCGTTTGCTCCTTGCGCAGCGCCTCGACGAGCGCCGCTGCGGCCACCCGATGGCGCAGCGCCAGCTGCGGCAGGCGGACATCGCGGTCGCCGCTGCGCAGCAGCTTCGAGAGTGGCCGCTCGAGCCTCGGCGCCGGTCCCCGCGCCGCCATCAGGGCCGAGAGCAACGCTTCGCGATGTCCGCCCTTTTCAAGTCGAACCGCGAACGGCTCGGAATCACATTCCTTTGCCAGCAGCGCCGCCGCGCGCGGGCGCGCTGCATCGAGCGCCACCGTACAAGTGCGGCCGTCGGCCGCGAGCGCAGCGGCAGCCGCCATGGCTTCGACGCCGTCGGCCCTCGCCAGCCGCTCCAGAGCCTCCCGCGCCGTCGCCTGCGCCCGGAGCGCGAGAAGCGCCTCGGCAGCGGCAGCAGCGACCTCGCCTTGTTCCTTCAAGAGCGCGGCGATCTCCGGCGCTGCACCTGCTGCTCCGGCATCTCCGAGCGCGCGCGCGGCAGCAGCCACCACGACGCCGTCTCTTTCCTCCAGCAAGGGCAAGAGCGCCTTTGCATCCTCGTCGCGCCCGAGCAGCCCGAGCTCCCGCGCTCCATGCGCCTTCTGCGCTGCGTTCCCTGCGCCGATCTGCGCCAGCGCCTTCCGCCGGCGCTCCGACTCCTCCTTGCCGAGAACCTCCTGCGCCTGCGTCCCGCACGCGAGCAGGGCCTGCACCGCCTCAGCGCGGACGGTCGCGCCGCTGTGCGCGAAAGCCAGCCGCAGGTACGCGCGCGCGCGATCGTCGCACTGCGAGCCGAGCGCGCGAACGGCCGCGATGCGGACGGAGTCGTCGGGATCGCGCAAGAGCGGCGCGACCGCGTCGGGCGCATCGGCGCGGTGCGATGCGAGGAGCGCCGCGGCTGTCTCGATCCGTACGCCGGGCGCTCCGTCGTCCACCTTCTTCGAGAGCGCAGCGAAGACATCGCTGTCGCCCGCCCGGGAAGCGAGCGCCTTCACCGCCTCGGCGCGCTCCTTGGCGCTGCGCGAGGAGAGCTGCGCCAGAGCGCGCTTCTCTTCCTTCGAAGACTTGCACGCGGCCAAAAGCAGCAAGGCGAGCAAGACGCGCCTCATCTGCGCTGCCGGCCTCTCTCGCGCCTTCCTCCCGCCGGCGGGGGGCCATGTCCGTGTCGCCGCGCCGGAAGCGAGACCTGCCGCGGACGCGACGCAGCCTCGGCCTTCTTTCCCGCCTGCGACTTGAGCCGCTCCACCTCCGCGCGCTTCAGCTCGCGCAGCTCTCCGGGCCGCATGCCGGCGACGTCGATGCCGCCGTAGTCGGCGCGATGGAGCTTCTGCACCGGCGCGCCCACCGCCTCCATCATCCGCTTGACCAGATGCTGCCGCCCTTCCGCCACCACCACCCGAACCCAGGTGTTGCGCGGCGTGCGGCTGTGCACCTCGGCCTCGAGCGCGCGGGCGCGGCCGTCCTCGAGGCGCACGCCACGCAGGACCCGCTCGATCTGCTCGCTTCTGGGCACGCCGTGCACCTTGGCGAGATAGGTGCGCCGCACTCCGAAGCGCGGGTGCATCAGCTGATGCGCGAGGTCGCCGTCGTTGGTGACGATGAGCGCGCCCTCGGCGTCGTAGTCGAGCCGTCCGACGGGATAGACGCGCTCGGAGACGTGCTCGAGATAAGACTTGATGGTCGGCCGCCCTTCCGGATCGGAGAGCGTCGTGACGCAACCGGCGGGTTTGTAGAGGACGTAATAGACCTTCTCTTGCGCCTCATGGATGGTGCGGCCGTCGACCTGGATCAGGTCCTGCTCGAGATCGGCCTTGCTCCCCAGCTCGCGCACGACCTTGCCGTTGACGGCGACGTGGCCGTCGGTGATCAACACCTCCGCCTTGCGCCGCGAGGCGACGCCGGCGTGGGCGAGAATCTTCTGCAGCCGCTCCAGCGCCATCTATTCCTTCTTCTCCTGCTGCTCGGGCTCCGGAGGCGCGAGCACGCCGGCGGCCGCCTTGGCCCGCTCGTCGGCGACGGCCATGGCGCCTTCCAGCTGTTCGAGCGCGCTGTCGCTCTCGGCGGTGGCAGACGCGATCCGCTCCGCGGCGGCAGGATCCTGCCCCAGCGCGGCCACGCCGTGCATCGGCGGCGGCGCCTCCTCCTCGACGATCTTGCGGCTCTCCTCCGACAACTCCTCGAACTCGCGCAAGGTCGGCAGCTGCGTCAGGTCGCGGAGGTTGAACAACTCGAGGAACTCCTTCGAGGTCCCGTAGAGCAAAGGCCGCCCTGGCTCCTCCTTCTTGCCGAGGATGCGGATCAATTTGCGCTCCAACAGCGCCCGGAGGACCGCCCCGGAATCGACGCCGCGCAGATCTTCGATCTCCGGCCGCGTGATCGGCTGCCGGTAGGCGACGATGGCCAACGCTTCCAGCGCGGCGCGCGTGAGCCGCATCGGCTTCACCGCCAGCATGCGCCGGACGTACGCGCCGACCTGCGCCTCGGTGCGCAGCTGCCAGCGCCCGCCGAGATCGACCAGCGCCACGCCGCCCGAGCCGGCCGCGTAGATCTTCTGCAGTTCGCCGATCGCGGTCTGCAAGAGCTCCTCCGACAGCTGCGTCGCCTCCAGCAGCGTCGGCATGTCGAGCGGCTTGTCGGCGGCGAAGAAAAGCGCTTCCAGCACCTGGACGGCGCGCTCCGGCGTGGCGAAGCGGGCCGCCTCGCGAAGGTGGGCCAGCTCGCTCTGAGCTGCCTGCCGCAGCTCGGCCTCGTCGCTCTCCTGCGGCAGAGGTTCGGGCTGCTTGTCGTCAGCCTCGGTAGTCAAGCCCCACTCCTTCCGCGGACTCGTCGAGCAGCGCCTCGGTGCGCGAGAGATAGATCTCGCTGTGCCGCTCCGGCTGATGCACCTTGACCAGCTTGAGCCGCGCCATCTCCAGCACCGCGAGGAAGGTGGGCACCACCCGCTCGGCGCTCCTCAGCTCGTCGAAGAGCGAAGTGAAAGTGACGTTCTCGTTCTCCCGCAGGCGATCGATGATCACCGCGATGCGGTCGCTGATGGAGAGGCGCTCGACGAAGATCTCGTGCGGGATCTCGATCCGCCGCTCGGCCAGAACCCTGGCGAGCAGCTCGATCAATCGGTAGACCGACACCTCCGGCGACTTGAGGTACGCCACTTCGTCGGGCGCCAGCGGCAACCGCTCGCGCGCGCGCCGCACGAAGATGTCGCGGCCCAGCTGGGGAAGCCGCTGCAGCCGCGCGCCGGCATCCTTGTACTTCTGGTACTCGAGCAGCCGGCGGACCAGCTCCTCGCGGGGATCCGGCCCGGCCTCGCCTTCCAGGGCCTCCGGCTCCGGCCGCGGCAGCAGCATGCGCGACTTGAGGTGCGCCAGCGTCGCGCCCATCAGGAGATATTCGCCGGCGAGATCGATGTTGAGCTCGCGCGCGGCCTCGACGTACTCCAGGTATTTGTCGACGATGAAGGCGATGGGGATGTCGAAGATGTCGACCTTGTGCTCGTGGATGAGCGACAGCAGCAGATCGAGCGGCCCCTCGAACGAGGGCAGCGCCACGGCGAAGGGCTTCGGTGCTTGCGCTGCTTCCATCGAGATCAGCTCAGCTGCATCGCCGCGCGCACTTTGACCATCGTCTCCTCGGCGACGGCGCGCGCCTTCGCGGTACCCAGCTGCACCAGCTCCTCGACGCGCTCTGGATTCAGTCTGGCCCGCGCCGCGCGATGCTTCTCCAGCGCAGGGAGGAGGCTCTCGAGCAGCAGCTTCTTGCAGTCGACGCAGCCGATGCCCGCGCTGCGGCACTCGCGGTCGACCATCTCCACCCGCTCGGGAGAGCTGTAGGCGCGGTGCAGGTGATAGATGGGGCAGATCTCGGGATGGCCGGGATCGTGGCGCCGCTTGCGCGCCGGATCGGTCACCGCGACCATGATGCGCTTGCGCGCCTGCTCCGGGTCTTCGCCGAGCTCGACGGCGTTGCCGTAGCTCTTGCTCATCTTGCGGCCATCGAGGCCGAGGATCTTGGGGACCTCGGTCAAGTAAGGGTGCGGCTCGACCAGCACCCTCCCGTAGAGGTGATTGAAGCGGCGCACCAGCTCGCGCGCCAGCTCGAGGTGAGAGACCTGGTCCTGCCCGACCGGCACCGCATCCGCTCCGTAGAGGGCGATGTCCGCGGTCTGCAGCACCGGGTAGCCGAGAAACCCGTAGTTGTTCAGCTCCTTCTCGCCCAGCTCCTGCTGCTGTTCCTTGAAGGTCGGCACCCGCTCCAGCCAGCCGATCGGAGCGACCATGCCGAGCAGGAGGAAGAGCTCGGCGTGCTGCTTGACCTGGCTCTGCACGAAGAACGTGCAGCGCTCGGGGTCGAGACCGGCCGCGATCCAATCGGTGAACATCTCGCGCTGCGCCTCGCGGATCCCGGAAGGGTCCTTGTAATCGGTGGTGAGCGCGTGCCAGTCGGCGGAGAAGAAGAAGCACTCCGCTTTCCTGGAGATCTCGATCCAGTTCTTCACCGCGCCGTGATAGTGGCCGAGGTGCAAGCGCCCGGTCGGCCGCATGCCGGAGACGACGCGCTTCGGAGTTCGCTGGGGTGCGTCCGCCATGGAAGGGGACGCAACATAACACCGGCCTCAGGCCCTTGGGTGCCTCGAGATCACGGCTTTGAGCCGCTCGCGATCGACGTGCGTGTAGATCTGCGTGGTGGCGATGTCGGCATGGCCGAGCATGGCCTGCACCGCCCGCAAGTCGGCCCCGCGCTCGAGCAGGTGGGTGGCGAAGCTGTGGCGGAGCGTGTGCGGATGAACGCGCCGCTCGATCCCCGCCGCGCGCGCGTAGCGGCCGAGCAGCTTCCAGAATCCCTGCCGGGTCATCCGCGCCCCGCGCTGCGTGACGAAGAGATCGGTGGTGCGGCAGCCGCCGAGCAATCTCATCCGCGGTCCGGCGAGATAGACATCGAGAGCCTGGCGGGCGCGCTCGCCGACCGGCACGATCCGCTCCTTGCCGCCCTTGCCGCGGACGCGAACCACGCCGAGGTTGCGGTCGATGGCGCCGAACGGCAGCGCCACCAGCTCCGAGACACGCAGGCCGCTCGCGTAGAGCACCTCGAGCATCGCCTTGTCGCGCGCGCCGGCGGCGGTGCGCGCATCGGGCTGCAGGAGGAGGCGATCGACTTCATCGACGGCGAGGAAATCCGGCAGCGGACGGGAGCCGCGCGTCGCTTCGACTCCTTCGGCGGGATCGGCCGGCGCCATCCCTTCGGCGTTGGCGAACTTGTGCAATCCTCGCACCGCCGCGAGATGCCGCGCCTGCGAAGCGCGCGAGAGCCCTCGCGTGTGCAGCGCCGCCAGATGCTGGAGGACGAGCGGCTCGGTCACCTCCGCCAGCCGGGAGATTCCCTGCTCCGGGAGCCAGTCGAGATACTCACGCAGGTCGCGCGCGTAGGACTCGAGTGTGGCCGGCGAGAGCGCGCGCTCGACGCGCAAGTGCGCCAGGTAACGATCGAGCGCCGTGTCCAGCGGGGAAGGCGCTTCCTTGAGGACCGCGTTCATGCGACGTCGAGCCTTCCCTTTCCTTCGCGCAACACGACCGGGACGGGCCCGGTCAGATCCAGCACCGTCGAGGGCTCGTTGAGAACGAGGCCCCCGTCGAGGATGAGATCGATGCCCTCGCCCAGGTGCGCCTGGATGTCGGCGGCGTCTACGAGCGGCTCTTCCTCCGGCAGCGAGGCGCTGGTCGTGGCGAGGGGCCGGCCGAGGCCGCGCACCAGCGCGAGCGCGACCGGCGCGTCGGGAACCCGCACCCCCACCTGCCGCTGCCGCGTCAGCGCGGTGCGCGGCACGAGCCGCGTCGCCTGCAGCACGATGGTGTACGGCCCCGGCAACAGCCGGCGCATCAAGCGATAGTTTTCGTTGGAGACGATCCCGTAGCGCGCGACCTCCCCCAGATCGGCGCAGAGGAAGGCGAACGGCTTGCGCGCCTCGCGCCGCTTCAGTTGCGCGAGGCGCTCCATCGCCCGCTTCTGGAACAGATCGCAACCGACCGCGTAGTAGGTGTCGGTCGGGTAGGAGACGATGCCGCCGTCCTCGAGGATGGTGACCGCGCGCTGCACGTGCCGCGGCTGCGGGTGCCGCGGATCGATCGGCTGGATGGGCGCACTCCTGGCCACGAGCGCCATGTTCCAGTGGCGCGGGGCGAAGAGCAAAAAATCAGGCGCGCGGCAGGAAAGTTGACGCCGGCCGGCGAAGCGCCAAGAGGGCGGGCCGCGGTTCCTCCCGCCGCCCGCCCCGCCGAAAGGCCGTTCTACTCCTCGTCGCCCTTCTTCAAGTTCCCCATCTCGTCGAGGCGCTCACGACTCTGCTCGCGGGCCATGCGCTTGCCCTGCTCGATCAACTCGCGCACCTTCTGTCCGCCCTTGTGGCCGATCATCGAGTAGAACTCGGGTCCTCGGGAAGCGCGCACCGACTCGCCACCCTTCTTGCCGATCTGCTCGTAGAACTCGTGCCCCCGCTCGGCCTTGACCGTCTCTCCGCCCTTGCGGCCGATCTGCTCGTAGAAGGCCCGGCCGCGCTCCTGCGCGACTTTCACGCCGCCCTTGCGGCCGGCCTCCGCTACCGTCATCCCGCCCTTCTTCTCCTCGGCCATCTCATGCCTCCGGTGGTTGGAAGGAACCCCCCTCCCCTCCGCCTTCGGCCCCTTCGTAGAGTGCCTACGCCTTCCGGCTACGGCACGTTGGAGTGCCTTCGCCTTCCGGCCACGTCACTCCGGTTTCAAGAAGCGCTCACAGGATGCGCTTCTTGCCCTGCTCGATGAGCTCGCGGACCTTCTGTCCGCCCTTGCGCCCGATCTCCTCGTAGAACGAGGGACCGTATTTGTCGCGCACCGCCTCGCCGCCCTTGCGTCCTCCCAGCTCACCGCCCTTGCGGCCGATCTCCTGGTAGAATTCGACGCCCCGCTCGTCGCGGACGCGCTCGCCCCCCTTGCGTCCCGCCTCGGAGACGGTCATCCCGCCCTTGCTGTTTCCGCGAGTCTTGATCATCCCTCATTCCTCCACGGACTCGCGGCGCTACTCCTGCGCCGGCTCGCTCACTTCGCCGCCCGGCGCGGGCGTCTCGTCCTCTGCTTCCTTGGCCATGGCCTGCTTCAGGTTGGCTGCCTCGGTCGCCGCCTTCTTGCCTTCCTCGATCAAGGTGCGGACGCGATGTCCGCCCTTCTTGCCGATCTCCTCGTAGAAAGGAGTGCCGCGCTCGGCTTTGACGGCTTCGCCGCCTTTCCTGCCGATCTGCTCGTAGAAGCCAGCGCCCCGCTCCGCCTTGACGGTGTCGCCGCCCTTCTTGCCGATCTGCTCGTAGAAGGCGCGGCCGCGCTCGGCCTTCACCGTCTCGCCGCCCTTGCGGCCGATCTCTTCGTAGAAGGAGTGCCCGTACTTGTCGCGCACAGTCTGTCCGCCCTTGCGGCCAGCCTCGCTGACGCTCATCGAGCCCTTCTTCTTGCCTGTGTTCTCTTCCGCCATCGTCCCGCCTCCCCTCCCGCCATGGAGTGCCTTCGCCTTCCGGCGAGGCACATTGCAAACTCGTTAACGTCGCGCTGTTGCGCGCCGCTCGCTCCGCTCGCCCGCCCGCTTGCCCGCGGCGATCAAGTCGCGCACGCGCTGCCCGCCGAGCTTTCCGATCTCCTGATAGAACTCCACCCCGCGCTCCGCCTTGACCGCCAGGCCGCCCTTGCGGCCGCCGATCAATCCCCCTAGACGCCCGGCCTCGCGCACTGTCATGCCCCCCGCGCGGCGGGACGGTTTCAATTTGGATGCCGGCCGCTTGGTCGCCTTTCTGCCGGTCATCTTCCGCGCCATCCTCGCTCCTTGCTCTGCAAGCCGGCTGCCACTTTATCCCACCTTTACGCAGCCTTGGTGTCGCTCACCTTACATCAACGGCCGTAAGCTAGGTCGGTACCTCGGGCCCCGCAAGCTGGCAACCGTCCGGGACCGCTGGGGAAAGGGGTCAGCCCCGGCCTGCGAGGGAAGCGATCGCCGCCTGCACTGCGGCGACGACGGCGTCGAGGCGGGCGGGGTCCGTAATCTTCGCGAGACGGCCGGGCGAGCGGGCGCTCGACAGGTCCCGCAGGTAGAAAGCGTCGGTAGCGCGATTCCCTTCTGTTGCAATCCGTGCGACCTCGATGCTCACGCCTGCCCTGTGCAGGGCGTCGGCGATGGTGTGGAGCAGGCCGGGCCGGTCCTGCGCGCGCACGTCGAGAATGGTCATCTCCTCGCTGGAGACGTCGTCGACGCGGATGCGGGTCTCCACTTCCGGCTCGGCGGAGGTGGCCCAGCTGGCGCGGCGCAGGCGCTTCTGCACCAGCCGGTGCGGGTCCTCGCTGCCGGCGAGCAGCTTGAGCAAGTCGACGCGCGCCGCTTCCCAGCGCGTCTCGGAGGGAGCGCCGCCGCCAGCCTCGCGGACCACGAAGGTATCGAGCGCGATGCCTCCCTCCAGCGAGTTCACCTCGGCGCCGAGGATGTCGATGCCGTTCGCCGCAAGTGCGGCAGTGAACAGCGCGAGCAGCCCGGGCCGGTCGCGCGCCACCAGCGTCAGGGCGGCCTCGCCCGACCTCGAGAGATGCAGCTCGCTGGCGAAGCCGGACTTGCGGGCCTGCGCCCAGAGGGCCAGGTGGCGGACGGCGGGCTCTGGACGGGCGATGGCCAGGTAGCGCTCGGGAACGGCGTTGCTGAAATCGCGCGCCAGGCCCGCATGCTCGCCGGCGAGCGGAGCGATCCGTTCGGCCAGCCGCTCGCGCCGCGCCTCGACCGAGTGCGCATGCGCGGGCAGGCCTTCGGCGAGGAGCTGCGCGTGGGTCCGCTCGTAGAGCGTGCGCAGGAGATTCGCTTTCCAGGTGGTCCAGTTCTCCGCCGAGACGCTGGCCATGTCGGCGTAGGTCAAGAGATAGAGCATCTCCAGCCGCTCGACGCTCTCCACCTCGCGGGCGAAGTCCTCGATCAGCCGCGCGTCCTCCAGGTCGCGCCGCTGCGAGATGTGGCTCATCTTGAGATGGGCGAGCACGAGCCACTGGATGTCCGCCGCATCCGCCGGGTCCAGCCCCGTACGATCGGCGTAGGCGCGCACCAGCTCCGCTCCACGCTTGGAATGGTCGGGGCCGAGGCCTTTGCCGAGGTCGTGGAAGAGGAGCCCAAGCATCAGCACCAGCGGCCGCTCCTGCGCGCGCGCGACGCGCGTCAGATCCGGCTGCTCCTCGGCCAGCGCCCCGGCGCGCAGCCGCATCATGCGGATAAGCGCGGGCGATCTCGGGGAAGAGCGCGCCCAGCACGCCCAGCTCGTGCAGGGGCTGCAGCGGAGCTCCCACGCTGCCCTCGCGCACCAGCACCTGCCAGAACTCGAAGTGAGCTTCGCGATCGTCGGGACGCAGCCGGTGCAGCTCCTGCAGCAAGAGGTCGCGCGCGTAGCTGTAGACGGGCACGCCATACGTCTCGGCGACGGCGTAGAGGCGGATCATGTCCGCCGGACGCCGCGCGAACACCTCGCGGTCGTTGACGGTGACGCGGCCGTTCCAGAGGTTGAACGCGGCATCGACGGGGTGCGGCTTGTGCACCCGGCGAGGCTTGGGCGCGTCCTCGATGGCGCAGCGATCGATCAGCGCCTCGGAAGCGCGGGCGAGCTCTTGAAGACCGATGTACGTGTCGCGCATCAGCTTCTCGACGCCGAGCTCGCCGCCCGGATCGTCGCGATAGGCGAGCGCTTGCGCGACGCGCCGCTGGTTGTCGAAGGTGAGCCGGTCGTCGCGCCGGCCGGTCGCATAATGCAGCTCGTTGCGGAGGCGCCAGAGCAGATCGCGGGCGGCGCGCGCTGCCGAAACCTCGCGCGCGGGCAAGAGTCCGCGCTCGCCGGCTTCGCCCAGGCCCGCCACCTTGTGGCGCGCTCGGGCGATCCAGAGGGCGGCCTGCAGATCGCGCAGTCCGCCTTTGCCCTGCTTCAGGTGCGGCTCGAGCAGCCAGACCGAGCCGCCGTAGCGCCGCCGCCGCTCGCTGAACTCCTCCAGCTTGTCGGCGATGAACTCCTCCACCTTGCGCGCCTCGAGCTCCGTCAGCGTGGCTCGCTCCAGCGCCTTGAAGAGCTGCGCGTCGCCGGCGACCAGGCGCGCGTCGAGCAGCGCCGTGCGAATGGTGTGGTCCTCGCGCGCCGTCTGCAGGCAGCCTTCCAACGTGCGCGCGGCGAAGCCCGCCTCGAGGCCGGCATCCCAGAGCGCGCGGTGGAGCTGCTCGGCGACCTTCTCCGCTCGATCGTTCTTTTTTTCGGGGAGCAGCGCGAGCAGGTCGACGTCCGAGCGCGGCGACAGCTCGCGCCGGCCATAGCCGCCCGTCGCGACGAGAGCCAGCGACGGCCCTCCCTGCTCGGCGGAGATGGCGCGAAACAGCTCGGAGACGACTTCGTCGGTGAGCGCCGAGATTCCGCGCACGACCTCCTGTCCGCCGGCGCCCGCGCGATGACGCACCAGCAGCGCCGCGTTGCCCTCTTCGAGGCGAGCGCGCGCGAGCGTCGCCAGGCCAGTGCGTCGCGCCTCCGGGCTCAAGGCCATGCCGAGAACCTAACGCATCGCGCTGCCTCTGCCACGCGAGCCCGGCATGCTGCGGGTGCCGATGCGGTGGTCAGGGCCCCCGCGCCAGCCGGCGGCGGGTATCGACGAAGTCCTTCACTCCGCGCGAAATGGCCTCTGCCGCCGTCTCCTGGAAGCGCGCGCTCTTGAGGCGCGCCTCTTCCGCGGGGTTGGAGATGAAGCCCGTCTCCACCAGGACGGCGGGCATGTGCGCGCCGAGCAGGACGTAGAAGAGAGCCTGCTTTACGCCGTGGTCCCTGCCTCGCGTCTTGCGCACCAGCGAGGACTGCACTGCCTGCGCCAACTCGCGCGCGTCGCCGGCGTTCGCCTTGGTGGCCAGGTCGGCGAGGATGAGTCGCAGGTCGCTGACCGTGCGGTCGGCCTCGGCGTTCTCGAATGCGGCCAGCCGCGCGGAATAGCGGTCGCTGCCGACGTTCAAGGTCCAGGTCTCGGCCCCCGCGAGCCGGCGCCGGCGCGAGGCATTGCAGTGGATGGAGACAAAAAGGTCGGCGCGCGCCTCGTTGGCGATGCGGGTACGGTCGTCGAGCGAGACGAACCTGTCGTCCTTGCGTGTCATCACCACCGCAAAGCCGAGCGCGCGCAGCTGCGCGGCTACTCGCTTGGCGATGGCGAGCGCGACGTCTTTCTCGCGGATGCCGTGCGGACCGGTCGCGCCGCGATCCCTGCCGCCGTGGCCCGGATCGAGGACGACGCGCTTCACCTTGAGGCCCAGTTGCGCAGCGAGCGAGCTGCGCGAAGCCAGCGCGGCGGAGCGTATCTCGCGCGCCTTGGCGGCGGTCAGGGGCGGGTCTTCCGGCTCGGTCCAGGCGGCGACGGCATCGTTGACCGCCTTGACGATGGGACCGTGACGTTCCGGCGGCGACTCGGGCGCGACCTCTTCCGGGGGATCGTCCTCGTCGTCGTCACCCTCTTCGGTCTCGACCGGATTGTGACCCCCCGGCGGCGACTGCTTTCCAACCAGAGCGGCGGTGCGCGCGGCGACCGTTTTCGCCTCGGCGGATTCGGGATATCTCTCGATGAGCCGCCTGGCCGCCGCAACGCGGTCGCCCGCATCCTTGGTGTGCCAGGAGAGCTGCACGGCGGCGTGCAGCGCTTCTTTGCCCCAGCGTCCCGGGTAGTCGTCGTCGACCCTGCGAAAGGCCGCGATCGCGGCGCGCCCATCGGCGGGCGATCTCGAGACACCGAACAACTCCGCCCGCACTCGAGCCGCCAGCAGCGCCGCTTCCGCCGCGCGCGGACCACCGGCCTTCGCACTGGCCTGGAGCTGGCGAACGATCGCTTCCCATCCATCGCGATATCTGCTCCGCCGCGGATCGCTGCGCAGCTTCTCCAGCGAGATCTTTGCCGACTCGATCCGATCGGCGCGCGCGGGCGCCGCGAGACAGAGCGCGAGAGCGAGAGCGAGACAGCGCACGCGGGCACGCTCTCACGGACCTCCGTTCCGTCAACTTTTCGGAGCGGCTCATTTCCCTCGCAGATCAGCCAAGACGAAGAGGCAGCGCGAGAGGCGCTCCGCTTCTTTCCAGCGCCGCCGGCGCGCGCTCTCGCGCAACACCGACCAGCCCAGGACCAGCGTCACTCCGAGGAAGACGAGCGCGCTCACTGCAGCACCACCGCATCGACTTCGAGGTCGAGCTGTCCCTGCACGGCCTCCATCGGCACGCGCTTCAGCTCGCGCCTGCTGCCACAGCGGCAGCGCTTGAGCGACGCGAGATACGCCGGCCAGGTGGCCTCGCGCGCGAACTGCGAAGAGCGCGACAAGAGCCGCGCGTGCCGCTGGCGCGCGTAGTCGACGCTCTTTTCGATCAAGAGGCGGTTGCACGCCGGGCACCGCCAGATTCGCTTGCTGGTGCCGACCGCTTCCGCCTGCGATACGTTCGACTCGATCGTCATGTTCCCTCCTGCAAGCTCCAGGAGGGAGTCTAACGACCACCCCTGACAATCTGTTCAGGTACCGGAGAAAATCCTTGTAGGACGGGTGCTTGCGGGCTCGCCAGCGCCGGAAGCGAGCTCGATCTGGCTTCGCTCGATCTCCACCAGCCGCTCTTCCATCTCCTTGCGGAGCGCGTTGATCTCGCGCGTCAGGGTCTCGATGCCCACCTCGTTCTTCAGGTTGACGCGAAAGTCCGTCGAAGCCTGCGCGCGGTCCTTCGCCGCCTGCCGGTTCTGGCTCATCATGATCAGCGGACCCTGCAGGCCGACGAGGATGCCGAGGAGCAGGTTGAAGAAGACGTACGGGTAGGCATCGAAGGGCCGGTCGATCATCCAGTTGAGGGCGGCCCAGCCGAAGGTGACGAGGATCAGGCCGATGATGAACGCCCACGAGCCGTTCAGCTCGGCCACGCGGTCGGCCAGGCGGTCCCGCCAGGAGAGGCTCTCTTCGAACTCCTTGACCACGTCCTTGGCGGCGCGCTGCGAGAGCATGGCGTTGGTGTCGCGCAGCCGCACCGCCATCTCGCTGAGCACGGCGAGCACGGCGGCTTCACTGCGCACCACGTCGCGGATGAAGTCCTCGCGCGAGAGCTCGAGCAGCACGCAGTCGGTCTTCGCCTCCGCGCTGGCCGAGCGCGGCTTTTCGTCGAAGAGCGCCAGCTCGCCGAGATACTCGCCCTCGTTCACTTCCTTGAGGTCGACCCGTTCCGCTCCGCCCTCGGGCGGAAGGAAGATCTCCACCTTGCCCGAGAGCACGCAGAACATCGCGTTGCCGGTGTCGCCCTTGGAGAAGACCAGCTCGCCGGCCAGATAGCGCCGCTCCACCAGCCGTTGCGCGAGCGAGATCTGCGCGCCCTCCGAGAGGCCACGGAAGAGCGGAACGCGCGCGAGCAGCTCATGGGGGTGCATGGGAAGCATGATCCAACTTCACGGGCGCTCAGCGCAACCTGGCGAACCAGGCCCCTGCCTGGACGTTCATCAGCGCAGCTTCTTTTGCGCCTCGTCGAGCCAGAAGAGCGCCTCCAGCGGCGTCGTGCGCGAGAGGTCGAGCTGCCGCAGCGCTTCGATCAGCGGATGTTCCTTCTGCTCGAAGAGCCCGAGCTGCTTGCGCGAGAGCGCAGGCTTGCCGCTCTCGTCCAACTCCTTCGCCTCCAGGTTCTCGAGGATCTCCCGCGCGCGCTGCAGCACGCGCTCCGGTAGCCCCGCAAGCCGCGCCACATGGATGCCATAGCTGCGCGAGGCCGCGCCGGGGACGATCTTGCGGAGGAAGACCACGCGGCCTTCCACCTCGGTGACCGCCATGGTGAGGTTCACCGCGCGCGGCTTCTCCCGCGTCAGATCGCAGAGCTCGTGGTAGTGCGTGGCGAAGAGCGTGCGCGCGCCGATCGCGTCGTGGATGTGCTCGGCCACCGCCCAGGCGATGGCGAGGCCGTCGAAGGTGCTGGTGCCGCGGCCGACTTCGTCGAGAAGAAGCAGCGAGCGCGGCGTCGCCTGGTGGAGGATGCGCGCGCATTCCGCCATCTCGACCATGAAGGTGCTCTGGCCGCGCGCCAGATCGTCGGCCGCGCCCACCCGGGTGAAGAGACGATCGACGAGCCCGATGCGAGCCCGCCCCGCCGGCACGAACGAGCCGGACTGCGCGAGGATGGCGATGAGCGCGACCTGGCGCATGGCGGTGCTCTTGCCCGCCATGTTCGGCCCGGTCAGCACCACCAGCCGTCGCTGCTCGTCGAGCAAGAGGTCGTTGGGCACGAACGGCCCGTCGCTGCTCGACGAGAGCGCCCGCTCCACCACCGGATGGCGGCCGGCGGCGATCTCGATGATCTGCGAATGATCGACGGTGGGCCGCGTCCAGCCCCATTCGGCGGCGACGCGCGCCA
>Ga0209471_1000883_pt1 | contig 18710 bp, 12 predicted proteins | sample GraSoiAngelo_128_FD_185885 | JGI IMG/M metagenome (GOLD analysis project Ga0209471, IMG submission 185885) | Grasslands soil microbial communities from the Angelo Coastal Reserve, California, USA - 14_0927_12_20cm (SPAdes) (version 2) | ecosystem: Environmental > Terrestrial > Soil > Grasslands ...
CAAGGGCGGCATCGCCTTCTGCTCGGCTGCCTCATTCCGGGCGCAGCCACCCAGTGCGGCCGCCGAGACAATGCCGAGCAGTACAAGAGATATAGAGAGAGAATGACGCATGGACTCCTCCCGTCCGTGGTTGTGCTTTGAGTTACAGCGCGCCCCCTAGGAGTCAGCGCCGAGTCGCAATTGTTGCGTATGTAATGCGCCGCTGAAATGCATCGGCCGGGGAGCGCGCCACGTGTCCGGCGGCAGGCGCCGGACTCTCTCGCATGAGTGAGTGCGGATTCGCGACAGGGAGTTGAACGCGGCTCACCCATCCGCCGGGTTTGCAGATGAGCTCAAGGAATCAATGAGTTAAGGGTGCGATTGCTTGACGGCCCCGGCGCGGGCCGGTCTAATACGCGCCCTTCCGTCCCGGCGGCCAGGTAGCTCAGTTGGTAGAGCAGCGGACTGAAAATCCGCGTGTCGGTGGTTCGATTCCGCCCCTGGCCACCATCAAACACGGTCAGAAGCGCCCCGATCGTCGCGGGCCAAAAAGCGCCTAATAAACCGCCGATCATTTGCTGAGAGGCGCCTTGGCCACCATTCGAATCAGCGACTTGATCAAGAATGAATGACGGACTCCTTGCTGGCTGTAACGGCGCCGGCACCGCCGCCACCGATACCCCACGCGCCTGGGGTGGTGGATCTGTCGCAGATGGTCGCCCCGCGGCGCGAGAGAGTCTCAAACGCGTTGAACCTCTTGCGACGCAAGGGCGCGGTGCATCACTTACCTTACGGACACCTAAGCGTGAGCGTTGAGATTCTGGAGAGGCACGCAGCTCGACATCGCCGGGGCGGCTTCACCGCTGCGCCGCCGGAATGACTGAAGAAGATCGTGCCCGATCCGCACCGGAGGACGCTGACCACGGCCATACCCGCGCGCATCATTCGATCCTGGAGCTTCAACCGAACGCGGCCATGCACACAGAGTGTGACCTTGATTCAGGCGGGCGCATCTAAGAGGATGAGGGAAACACGATAAGGGGGGCGGCATGCCAGAAGGCTTCTTCGGTGGGGCTTTGGAGGCGACCAGGACGGACCGGAGCCAGAACCCGCAAAGTTGCGGGCGTTTCCTATGAGCACCGAACCCCTTTCCTCGAAGGCGATTTTCATAAGCTACGCGTCCCAGGACGCTGAGGCGGCACGCCGCATCGCCAATGCGCTGCGGCAGGGCGGGATCGAGGTCTGGTTCGACCAGAGCGAGCTGCGCGGTGGCGAGGCGTGGGATGTATCGATCCGAGGGCAGATCAAGAGTTGCAAGCTGTTCATGCCGATCATCTCGGCCAGCACGCAGGTGCGCGAGGAGGGATACTTCCGGCGCGAGTGGAATCTCGCTGTCGGCCGGACACGGGACATGGCCGATGACGCAGCGTTCTTGCTGCCGGTCGTGATCGACGCTACGCCGGAGCCTCACGCCCGCGTACCTGAGAAGTTCCGCGAGGTGCAGTGGTCGCGCCTTCCGGGTGGCGAGACGCCCGCCGGCTTCGTCGAGCGTGTACGCGGACTGACGTCGAGCAGCACTAGTCCGGCTTCGGACACCCAGGTGCGCAGCGTGTCTCAGCCCGAGGTAACCCCTTATACCGAGCGCCACGAGCAGCCACAGGCTCCGGCGAAAGCCGAGCGAACCGGCCGAATCAGAATCCTGACACTGACCATTTCCGCTCTGTTGGTTCTGCTGTTGGTTGTCGCCGGGCTCGTGCTGATCCCGTCGTGGCAGCAGAAGGAACACGCCCGAAACGTTCTGTTGCCCCAGATTCAGGATGTGGCGGCGACCATGTTTCGCAGCAACAGGGAGATCTTCGACAAGGCCGTGGAGGCGGAGCGATACCTACCCAATGATCCAACCCTGGCGAAGCTGTGGCCATCGATCGCGACGACGCTGTCGATCGAGACCGAGCCTGCAGGCGCCGAGGTCCTCTGGAAGGACTACAACACGCCGGCCGCCGACTGGCGGCGCGCGGGAATAACGCCTTTCAAGGACGTGAGAGTGCCACGCGATTATTTGCGTTTGGAAGTGAGGAAGGCAGGCTATCAGACGATCGAGCTTGCCGCGCCCATGTTCTCCTCACGGATCCTGCCCATCCGGGAACACCTCAAGATGGACCCGCTCGGGAGCCTGCCGGAGAACATGGTTCGCATCCCAAAGTCGACGACCGATATGCAAATCGTCGGCATCGAGAAATATGGACCCAGAGAGGTGCCCGAGTTCCTGATCGACAAGTTCGAGGTCACGAACAAGCAGTTCAAGGCATTCGTCGATGCAGGTGGGTACACGAACGCGGCGTACTGGACCGTTCCGATCCGGGACGGCGGCAAAGCGGTTTCGTTGAATGCCGCACTGGCCAAGTTCACGGACCGAACAGGCCGGCAAGGGCCTGCGACCTGGGAAGCGGGGAGCTACCCCGATGGTGCGGACAATCACCCGGTAACCGGCGTGTCGTGGTATGAGGCGGCCGCGTATGCAGCCTTCGCGCACGAACAGTTACCGAGCGTATTTCATTGGGCGGTAGTGGCCGATACGAGCCGGTCAGAGTTTCTGCTGCCGCTGAGCAATTTCAGCCGCAAGTCGACGAGCGCAATTGGCAGCCTCCCTGGCTTGAGCACCTTCGGGGTCTACGATCTTGCGGGCAACGCCCGGGAATGGACCTTCAATCAAAGTGGCGATTCGGACCAGCGCTTCGTCTTGGGCGGCGGCTGGACGGATCCGTCGTACGCCTTCAACGACAGCTTCACGCAGCCCGCCCTGGACCGCAGCGAGTCCAACGGCTTCAGATGCATCAAGGAGCTCGCTGAGGATTCATCCTCGACCGCACTCCGGCAGTCGCTCTCGATGGACTCCAGGGACTATTCCAAGGAAAAGCCCGTCAACGACGCAACCTTCGCCAGCTTCTCCCGGCAATTCATCTATGACAAGGCTCCGCTTGGTGCAACGATCGAGAAGACCCTGGAAAGCGCCGCGTGGAAGGCGGATGTCGTCTCGATCGATGCCGGCTACAACAACGAGCGATTGGTCCTCTATGTCTTCTTACCCAAGAACTATGTGGCTCCGCTGCAGCCCGTCGTTTTCTTTCCCGGTTCCAATGGAATTCATGAGAGCACATTCGACCCGACTTTCATCAACAATCGCCTGGACTTCATCACCAAGAGTGGTCGTGCGTTGATCTTTCCGATCTACAAGGGCACGTATGAACGGCAGGACGATCTGAAATCGGATCTGCAGGACATGACCGTTCGCTACAAGGACCACGTCATCATGTGGGTGAAGGAATTCTCGAGGACGATCGACTATCTTGAGACCCGAAAGGACATCCAAGCAGACAAGTTCGCATACCTCGGCTGGAGTTGGGGTGGTTTCATAGGAGGAATCGTTCCCGCCGTTGAGAAGCGCATCAGAGTAGTGGTGCTGAATGTCGGCGGGATGGAAATGGAGAAGGCCCTGCCGGAAGTGGATCAGATCAACTACCTGCCGAGAATCACACAACCGGTGCTGATGCTGAACGGGACATACGACATGTATTTCCCGGTCGAATCTTCCCAAAAGCCGATGTTCCGTTTACTGGGAACTCCCCAAGCTCAGAAGAAGATGCTCGTCTACTCGTCAGGACACCTGGTCCCTCCCACCGAGTTCATCAAGGAAACTCTGGCGTGGCTTGATACGTACCTGGGACCCACCCAGTGAGTGTTCATGCCTGATTGAAACTAGTGCCAGGGACGGAATCGAACATCGAACTGCCGCCACGCGGATTTTCTGCTCGATCGCAGCGAGCAGATTGTCGCGGTTTGCAGGCGCGCTCAGCAGTCGCTTCCAATCATCGATCGGCGGTTGCCGACACCGCTGCGCGAGTACCGTTGTGTCGAAGGGCACTGCCAGGTTCTCTTCGATCATTGTGAGCCAGCCTGTGGTCTGCTCGGAGTCACCGTAGGCGTCGACGGTCGCTTGATCGATCATCTCCGCGAGGCCTAGCCTTGGTGAGGCGCGCAGGTCGCTTCTTGCGCCTCCTGGCAGTCATATGAGGTCGTCGCGCTCCTTGAGCGAGCGCAGCACTCCCTCGTCATATTCGACGATGAGGTCAGCCTCAGGCTCTCCAAGGCCGAGGGGGGCTTCACCTCTCGCATAGCCGAGACCACGATAACCTCGCAGGCGTTTCTGAAACATCCGCCACAGCACTGCAACCTCACGGTCGACGTAATCGAAGATGCGGACTTCCTGCTTGGCCTGATGCAGACGGTGGAGCCGGCCTGCGTACTGAATCAATGTCCCCTTCCACGAGACCGGCAGCGCCAGGAAGAGTGTATCGAGCCGCGCGTCGTCGAAGCCTTCGCCAACGTAGCGGCCGGTAGCAAGCACGACTCGTTCCTCGGCGTCGGGGATGGCCGCGAGCTGCCGTTTCACTTCGCGTCGCGCCGAGACGCTCATGCCTCCTTGGAGTACTACCACGTGCCTTGCGATTCCCGACAGCCGCGCCGCGAAGTACTCGAGATGATCCTTGCGCTCGGTGAGCAGAATCGGCGAGCGTCTCTGTTCGAGCGCGCCGATCACGTCATCAAGAATGAGCTGGTTGCGTCTCGTGTCGGCCGCGAGCGCGGTGTACAGCTCTTGAATGGTCGCCGACTTTTCGCCCGAAGTCTTGAACCCGGTCTCTCGGACCACGAGCGTATGAGCGAACGGGCGCTGTGCTGCCTGACTCTTCGGGTTCACAATAAAGCGGACTGGCCCAAGTTGCATTGCCGTGATCGGATGGTGCCCGTCGCGCCGTTGTGGGGTGGCGGTCAACCCGAGGACGCATCGCGCTTTCACTTCAGCGAGCACGCGCTCAAATGAAACAGCGGGCAGATGGTGACACTCGTCCACGATGACCTGACCGTATCGGGCAACGACGTCTTGAACGCTGCCTTTACGGACGAGGCTTTGGATCATTGCCACGTCGAGCTGGCCGTTGCCGGTCTTCTTGCCCGCACCGATTTGACCGATCTGCTTCGGTTCTAAACCCAAGAACAAAGACAATTGCGCCCGCCACTGGTCGAGCAGCGGCTGCCGATGGACTAGAATCAGCGTACTGCAGCCGCGTGCCGCGATGATGTGGATGCCGACGACCGTCTTGCCGACGCCCGGCGGCGCGACCAACACGCCGATGTCGTGTGCGAGCAGCGCATCAGCGGCCGCCTGCTGCAGGCTTGTCAATGTTCCTTGAAACTGTAACTGAAGTCGTTGGCCGCCGACGCGCTGATCTTCGACCCCGAGGGAAACTCCATGGGCGCGCAGCAGCGCCTCGAGCTCGTCCTGGCAACCTCGCGGCAGAGCAACAAATTGAGGTAGATCTTCGGCACATGCGATGATTCTCGGCGTCATGGCCGTCGAGAGACGCATGCTCTGCTTCTTGTAGAACTCGGGATTCTGAAAGGCCGCTAGGCGCTTGATCTGATTGATCAGAGGTGATGGCAGGCCAGCCTTCTCGACAAAGAGCTTCTGCGCGAGCACCGCGCGCACTAGCTTCGGGAGCGGCTCGGTGACGACGAGGGGACTGCGTTTTCGTGAGGGCGGCTGCGCCCAAGGTGCCGCGCCTTCTTCTTCGGTTGTCGCGATCTGTACGCCGACAACTGATCCCCGGTCGGTGGCTTCACGGGCGATCTGATCCACGGTTGCCAGATCGATGCGCGGAAGCGAGGCGAGATAGGACCACTGTTGATCGTCGGGATAGGGGCGTAGTTGGGGGTCAAGAAAAACCGAGTTGCCGAGCGCTCTTGGCTCCCGCTGCAGGGGCAGGGCGATAAGGTTACCGAATCCACCGCGTGGCATCGTGTCCTGGCTCGGGAAAAACCGATCATAGGATTCCATGCTGAGCTCGTGCCGCCGCGACATGGTCTCGGTGATCAGGTAACAGCCCATCTTGCGCGCAGCCGCCGCCGGTACCGGTGATGAGAAGAAGAACCAGACATGGGCGCCATTGCCTGAGCGCGATCGCTCAATTGCTGCGGGAAGCCCCACTCGCCGACACGTCTCGGCGAAGGCGCCGACGTCCTCGATCCACGTGCTCTTGTCGAAGTCCAGTGCGAGGAACCAGCAGGTCTCATCCGGGAGGAGCGGGTAGATACCCATCACGTGTCGGCCCGTGAGGTGGCCGACTACCGCGGCATCGTCGAACGGGATGAACGCCTGATTCGGGCAGTCGCCGCACTTGACCTTGGGCAATTGGCACACGCCCCGGACGAACTTGTTTCGGCACGCCGGCGCATATCCGCTCTTGCCGGTCTTCGCACTCACAAATCGAGTTGGGAAGATGTCCTCACGTCCACGAAACAGCGAGCGGAACAGCCTTACCTTGTCGGCTGGTGTCTGGGGTATCGGCGCCTCAAAAGAAAGGGGTAGACCTACGCGGATTCCCGGTTCGGTGTCGAGCGCAGCCAACTCGGCCCGAAGCGCAGCGAGTCGATGCCTCGACTCGGCCTGCTGGGCAGTGAGCGTGGCGAGCAAAGACTCCTCCTCTGCGATGGCATCGCGCAGCGCATCGCGGTCCATCCCTGGAGCGGACGGTTGGCGTCGGTATGCTCGCTTGTGCTCAACATCGTCTTGCATGAGCTTGCTGCCGGAGGAAAGCCGTCATTTTCGTCCTTGGACGCAGATTCAGTTACCACGTCATGATGCCGAGAGCCCACCTTCCCGATCGGACGTCGATAGGTAATTTTCCATTGTACTAATAGCCTATTTTCCTAACTATAATAGCCGTTTTAATTTACTACTAATAGTCTTTTTTGTAAGATGCACCCTGTGACCCTCATCCCCCGGCACCTGACCGAAAAGCTCGCCAGCACTCTGCGGACGACACGGGTGATCAATATCGTCGGTCCGCGCCAGACGGGCAAGACAACGCTAGTTCGGGATATGGTCGAAGCGGCCCGTTTCCTCGACCTCGACGATGAAAGCCTCTTCGCGTCGCTGGCCCTCGATCCATATGGCCAGCTCAGTACGTTGTCGAGCGAGACAAGGCAGACCGGACTGCCGATCGTCATCGACGAGGTTCAGCGCCTACCTCAGATCACGCTGGCACTCAAGCGTATTGTGGATCGAGACCGACGTGCTGGCCAATTCGTCCTTACCGGCTCTTCCAACATCTTCACCCTGCCGAGGGCACTTGATTCCTTGGCAGGCCGAGTCTCGACGCTGACGCTGCGTCCCTTGAGCGCCGCAGAGATCCGGCGCGCAGGACCCTGTCGCCTGCTCGATGTCGTCGCAGGTGAGTCATCCCTCTCTGCAAAGCATCTCCCAGCTCCTGCGCCCTTCCAGCGATCGGATGCCATCGATCTGCTGGTGCGTGGCGGGTTCCCGGAGATCCGACCGCTCGAAGATCGGGACCGGATGGCTCGCTACGATTCCTATGTCAACAGCATCGTCGAACGAGACATCGCACCGGTGGCTGAAATACGGCGGCCGGATACCTTGCGGCGGATGATCAATCAGCTCGCTCACCGCACGGCTGAGGAGCTCAATGTCACCAGCCTTTGCAGTGTTCTGGGTGCACGCAAGGAAACCGTCAACAACTATCTAGACGTGCTCTCTCGTCTTGGAATCGTTCACCGTCTCGGGGCGTGGACGGCCTCGGGCGCCCGCAAGGAGGTCAGATCCCCGAAATTGCACTTCATGGACACTGGCTGCGCCACGGCATTGCGCGGCGAAGACGCCGCGAGTTTCGGCCTCCGTGCCGATCCCGTCGCGCTAGGTCATATCCTCGAGAGCTTTGTGTTCTGTGAGCTGGAGAAATCGCTGCCGTTCCTGAAGCGGCGCTGGGATCTGTACCACTGGCGCTACGCTCCCCGAGAGATCGATATCGTGGCGCAAGCGCCGGGTCGCATGCTCGTCCTCTTCGAGATGAAGGCATCCACATCTGTCGACGCGGACGATTTTCGTCACCTCGACTGGTTCCTCAAGGAGGGGCCCGGCAAGTCCTATAAAGGAGCGGCCTCCGTCATCTATCTGGGGGACCAGGTCCTTTCTTTCGGGCCGGGCCGGTTGGCCTTGCCACTCTCTATCCTTTGGTCGTTTTCGAGTTCGGGAGCGACGAACGCGCGATCGAAGTAAACGCCGAAATGCTCGCGGGACTGTGCTGGGACTGTCGGTCAGTGCGGTGTCCCTATGGTTCGAGCGTCACCAGGAGTCCGTGGAGTCGACTTCCCTGTTTGCCTTTTCCGCTGTGTTTGAAGACCTGCGCCAGGAATGATCGCGCGGGCGCGTCCGTTGCCGTGTAGTCGCATTTGTAGCTGGCTCGGGGTTCGGGCACCGCTGGCTTGCCGAAAGCCGACGTTCGCGACAGGCTGCTCCAAGGGTCAGGAGGGGCGAGTAGCGCGAGGAATTGCCGATGACCGGTTTCGCGAAGAGAGCTGCCGTCGATACGGGGGGTCGAACCGAGGCTATTGGCGCCCGAGGTCACTGCTGTTGGCGCGTCGCAAGGTGTGAAATATCAAGTCGCCGTATCTATAGAATTCAGCCACCTATCCGAGCGTAACTTGCCAAAATATTTCACAGCGCTGATGAACAAACTCTTGTTGTGTCAATCGGTTGCGTCGTTTTCGCTCTAGGACTGAAAATCCGCGTGTCGGTGGTTCGATTCCGCCCCTGGCCACCAGTTAATAAAAACAACAGGTTAGATCACGTTTTCAGTTCTAACTTTAATTTCGTCGTATGCGATGCAAAATGACAGAACACGGCAAAATCAACAGCTTGCTGCCTCACTCGACACGCGGACGAAAAATCCGGTTGTCGGCCTGGACGCGATCACTCGCTTTTTGAGTTCAATGAGTTGCTGCAGAAGTCCGGCGGTTGTGCCGTGGCTGTGCCGCGATGACTCGCCCAGTCGTCGCCGGGACTCGCTAGCGTTGCAGATCAAGAATTATTAAAGAGCCGACACCCTCGGTCAATCTCGGATGCCGCTTGCTGGACAACTTTGGACGCTGGTCGTAGCGAAACTCCTGCTCGAGTCGCGGTGTGACGGTCACCACCGGCGTCATCCAGTGAGGCTGCGACTCCTTGGCCGCGTTTCCATCTGGGTTCGGCCACCGAGTTCGCAATGTCCGGGACGGTGTCGTGCTCGCAGCGAGGCGACACCCGCTCGGTTGTTCGTCAGACCCTGCACTAAGTCCCGGGCAGACATTGCCTCACCGGTCCGAAGCATACATGTGAACCTTTGTTCGCCACGTACCATCGCTCTGGCGTTCTAAGATGCGAATCGTGTTTCCGGAATACGTGGCTTTCGCTCCTTTCTCATCGACGCCGGCGACCGTCCATGAGCTCACCACATAGGCAATTTTGCCGTCTCTACGGGTGGTGATGATCTTGAAGGTGTGATCCTTGAATCCTGCCTTGATAGTCTTGACCCAGAATTGTTTGATTGCTTCCGGACCTCCTGTAACCGGCGGCTGGTCATCCGGAAACAATAGAGCGTCTTTCGTATACATCGCCGGGAAAGCATCGGGATTAGGAGTATTGAACGCCTTCAGCCATCGTGCGTTTTCGGCCTCCATCTCGGAGCGCAGATCGCCAGCCATCGCATTAAGTGTAAAGAAGCTGGCGCACGCGACGATCGCAACAGAGAATGCTCGGTTCAGCACCATCGATATCTCCCTAAGTCGTATCAGAAGAAAACTTTCCTCTATCACGGTACCAGCGAACAAACGCACCGGCAAGGCAATGCGCCAATGCGCCTCTGATACGAAGTTATGCCGCTGTCTAAGCAGGACACTGTCGGATAGCACTTGGCCGGCCACCGCCTTTCGACGCGGTGCAGCACTTTCCCGAAGCCGTCCGGGCATCACGCTTTATGTACGCAACAAACATCCCGTGACCATGAAGACTGTCCCGGCCGAGAAGATTGTGCTGTACGTGCACGGTGCGACGTATCCCGCCGAATCGACATTCGACCTGCCGTTGAATGGGCTCTCGTGGATGGACTACATCGCGCAACGGGGCTACGACGTCTATCTTGTCGATGTACGCGGGTACGGCAGATCGACGCGACCGCCGGCGATGGCATTGCCGCCGGAGCAGAACGAGCCAATTGTTCGAACGGATACAGCGCTCCGCGACTTCGGCACAGCCGTGGACTTCATCCTCAAGCGACGCGGTGTGCAGAAGCTCAGCCTGATGGGGTGGTCGTGGGGCACGGTTCTCGCGGGCTGGTATGCCGCTCAGCACAACGAGAGAGTAGTGAAGCTCGTGCTGTACGCGCCACTGTGGATCCGAGATCCACCGGCGGTCGCAGACACGGGCCCCAAGCTCGGTGCGTACCGCGCCGCGCAGCAATTTCTAGATGAGGATTTCCGGGTCGGACAGTAGTGAACGGCAAAAGCCGTAAACCCTATGGCCCGCTCGAAGGCCTTTATACGAGCCGAGGATACCACTCCTGTCATTCTGGTCTTGCGCGGCCAACGCATCATTCTCGATCGTGACCTCGCAGCGATCTACGGCGTCACCACCAAGCGCCTGAACGAGCAGGTCAAGCGCAACGCCGAACGCTCCCCCGAGGATTTCATGTTCCAACTCACCCCCGAGGAGGCTGAACTAGGTAAGGCTCGGGCCAGTTCGCGAAGCCGCGGCCGACGCCAAGTGTGACTGCCTACGATAGGCTATCGAGCAAAGCCTTGGCCTGCTTCAGGTCCATCGTGTCGCGTCCCTCGGTGAACCAGGCGTACACAGGGGCAAGCAGGTCGCGAGCCCCGTCAGGCTTTCCTTGATCCAGCCACAGCTTCGCCAGGCTCGTGCCTGCCCGCAGCTCCCAGGACTTCGCCTGTTGGGCGCGCGCGACGGCAAGTGAGCGTTTGAAACACGCTTCCGCTCTGGCCGAATCCGGCTCCGGTATCAGCAATGCGATTTCGCCGGCAGCCCGGTGGACTTCCGCTTCGCACCATCGTTCATTGGTTGTTTCGAGCACTCTAATCGCTTCCGCAATCGAGCACAAAGCGTCCTCAGATTTCCCGAGCCGCGCATGTGCACAAGCCAAGCTCGACAAGAAGAACGGCGTCCACACCGTGGTTCCCGTTGACTGGCGCGCGCTGAATCCCGAGGTGATCAGGCGCACTGCGTCCGCCGGGTGGCCGGTGGCAGCGCATACGCAACCTCGACTCATCAAGCCAAATTCCTTCCAGAACAACGTTCCCTTTTCCTCCGCCAATGCGATGAGCTCATCGAAAGCCCCGGCCGCGGTTGTGTAGTTTCCGCATTGGTAATGCGCAAAACATCCATGGCCAAGCGCATACATCACGCTGGCCGCGTGGCTAATTTCTCGCGCATCTCGCAGCGCTAGTTCGGTGTCCGTGAGAGCGGCCTCGGGATATCCGAGCATCCATAGGGCCGCCGAGCGCCGCGATAGCATCACTACCCGACTATCATGGCCGAACCGCGTCACGAGCATCCGATGGGCGACGGGATCGTAGAGCGAGATCCCCCGATCGTAATGTGCTCGTCCCTGAGCAATGTTTCCCACAGTCAGCACCGAAATGCCCGTGATTTGATGCCCGATCACGCGCAGGCCCGTTGCTGCTTGCTCCTCTGCTAGCGAAAGGAATTGCGTCGCCAGATCACAGCAGGCAGCGCTATCGAATGCCACGAGGTTAGCGACCCAAGAACTATAGAGGACTGAGAATGGCAGCAGTGGGTCTTCGGGAGCCTCTCCCTCCGCCTTGATCTTCTCGAGCAGCAGACGCGCTTGCTCGGCAGCCGCCTTGGTTTCAGGCGCCGCATATCCCCTGACATGAAACAGCGTGTTAAGGAGCGCGACCCGAAGCTTAATTTGCTCACCGCGCCGCACTGGAGTGGCAGGCAACGTTTCCATTTGATCGATTGCCTGCGTGAGCTGCTGCATGGCCTCGACAAGTGCCGAGCGCTCCAGTGAGCGTTGTCCCGCCTTGCCCCAGAGCTCTGCGGCCTGCTCTATCAACCCGGCCTCAGTGCAGTGGTGCGCCAGCAGCTCCGGTTGGCTTAGGACGATCTCCGCGAACCGCTCTTCCAGCACGGCCGCAATGCGGGCGTGCAGGGCCCGGCGCGGCTCGCGTAGCAGGGTGCTATACGCGGTGTCCTGCACGAGCGCGTGCTTGAAGATATAGCTGCGGTAAGGGTGCACGCCCCGCCTGAACAGCAGACCAGAACGAACCAGCCGCTCGAGGGCCGAATCGAGATCCTTGTCCGGCACTCCGGCGACGGCGGCGAGCAGGGAGTGCGGGAACTCGCGACCAAGGGCCGCGCCGATCTGGGCGACCTCCTTGGCGGTGCCAAGGCGGTCGAGCCGAGCCATCAGCGAGGCGTGGAGCGTCGTGGGGACCGCGGTCGCCGCAGTTTTGGTTGCGCCGGCGATCTGGCGCCCCTGTTCTTCGCCTTGCGCTTCCAACAGTGCCTTGGTCATCTCCTCGACGAAGAGCGGTATGCCGTCGGCTCGTTCGATGATTTTTCGTCGTACCTGGTCCGACAGGCCATTGCCGTTCTCGATGCGGTCGATCAGCGTGCCGCTCTGGCGTTCAGTCAACCGGTGCAGGCATAGTGCAGTTACGTGCGGTTCGCCAGTCCAGGGCGCTTCGAATTCAGGCCTGAACGTTATGATCAACAACGCACGTAGCTTCCTAATCCGATCGACGATTAGGTTGAGCACTTCAAGGCTCGTCGGGTCGCTCCAATGCGCGTCTTCGAAAACGATCAGGGCTGGGTTGCGGACTGCGAGCGCTTGGGTTCGAGCGACGATCGCTTCCAGAGTCTGCTGGCGGCGCTGCTCGGGCCCCGGATCCGGCGTGCTGTCGGTTCCGTCGGTCCGCAGGGATAGCATCGAGGCAAAGAGGCGAACCTCCTGCGCCGATGTGGACGACTGCGCGAGCAGAGCGGAAAGCTTGTCGATCCTTGTTTTCGCAGGGTCCCCGTGCCTGATTCCAGCCGCCCGCTCCATCTGGGTGATGAACGGATGAAGGGCGCTCGCGCTGTTCTGGGGAGAGCAGAAATAGCGCGTGCGCACGAGCAGCTCGCCGCCAAGGCGCTCTATCAGCGCGACCGCAAGCCGTGACTTGCCGATCCCCGCTTCGCCAGAGAACAGCACGACCTGGCCTTCGCCGGCGGCGGCTGTCGTCCAGCGGCGAACCAACAGATCGGTCTCTTCATCCCGCCCAACTAGCGCGGTCACCCCGGCTGCGTGAAACGCATCGAAGCGCCCTTCGGCCGAACCGGCTCCGATCGCTTTCCACGCGCGCACCGGGGCCTCGGTCCCCTTGAGGCCGACGGCGCCCAGGTCTTCGAGCTCGAAAAGGTCGCCGATGAGCCTACGCGTGCTTTCGGCGATGATCACGGTGCCGGGCTCGGCGATGTCAAGTAGCCGTGCCGCCAGGTCAGGTGTCTCCCCGACGATCCCGCTCTTCAAAGCGCGGCCCGATTCCATTGGATCGCCGACCACGACGAGGCCCGTCGCGACGGCGACGCGCATTTGAAGCCGCGCGGTGCCCACGTCGAGCGTGGCCACCTGAGCGATCGATTCGAGCCCCACCCTGATGGCCCTCTCGGGGTCGTCCTCGTGGGCCCTCGGATACCCGAAATAGACCACAATTCGTTCACCAAAAAAGTGCCCGACGTGCCCGTCGTATCGGCCGGCAATATCGGCCACGCACCGGTGGTAAGCCGCGATCACCTCTCGAAGGTCTTCCGGGTCAATCTGCGTCGGTCGCGTCGCCGGTCCAGCCAGATGGGCGAACAATACGGTCACCTGGCGCCGCTCGGCCGAGTCGTCGGCGCGGCTCGGCCACAGGTCCGATGGCCGGGCGATCCCGGCGCTGGCTTCCAGCAGCCGGCGCACATGCGCGATGAAGGCAGCCGGGACTTGTCCGCCTTCCAGCCTCGTCCAATGGACCTCGCGGATCTTTTCCGGAACTTCCTCATCGTCCTCGCGAGTGTCATCGATAACCACCGGGACGAGGAAAGCCCGAGTCGCGCTGATCAGGTTTGATCGGTCGAGCGCAAGCTTCCACTCGAGCCGAAAGTACCCTTCTCTGCGCTCATGCGTGTGGTCGGAGATCACGGGAATGAAGAGGGCGCAAGCTTTAATTTGTTTGCGGATCATCCGATCCCAGGCGTCCCCGCCGCGCAGCTCGCTTTGGTCGAACCACACTTCGATTCCCGCTGAGCGCAATGCTTCGCAAATGCGCTGAGCCGCCTCGGCATCCTGCGAGGAGTAGCTCAGGAATACGGCCCGCGTCGGTGCGCTCGACGGCTTAGGCGACTCTTCCCCCATCCGCGCCCTCTTGATCTTGTGTCTCGGAAGAATGCCCTGAGAAGCCTGTCTTAGGCAATGCAGCTACACGAGCGTCCGCATTTTCACTGGTTGAACGGCTGGTAAAGCGAAGGCCACCGGACCGCTCGGGGTCGGGTAGCGACCTTGCGTGGATTGGCCATGACCGGGGGGTCGCTGACCGGCCAGCGGACGGCCACAAACGTCAGATACTTGCTGCAAAGCAGTCACTCGAAAGCGCGTATAGTTCGTCAATAAGTCAAAGAATTCCGGGGGTATCGGGGTGCCTGACCGTCGTCGTCCCACTGTCTTGCGTCGGGACATTCTCAAGATTGGGGGTAGCGCGACGCTGCTGCCCTTTGCCTCCATCCTAGAACTCGCCGGCCCCAGACAGCGCGCTCAGGCTGGCGCCCTCGCGGTCGACTTCAAGTCACTCGACCACGCGCAAGCCATACTCCTGCTCAGCGTGGCGCGGACGGTGTTCCCGCACGACTTCCTCCCTGATGAGCAGTACACGAAGATCGTAGTGGTGATCGACGCGAAAGCGACAGCCGATAACGCCGTTGCGATGAGGGTGAAGGAAGCGCTCGCGGCGCTCCCCAACGACTTCACCGCTATGGAGGAGGCCAAGCGGGAGGAGTACCTCCGCACCCTTGAGGGATCGCCGTTCTTCCGTCTCGTCTACGAGGAAACGATCGCGGGTCTCTACGGCGACGCTACGGTGTCCGCTCTGCTCGGTTACGAGGGATCGTCTGTGGAGCACGGCGGTTACCTCAAACGCGGCTTCGACGATATTTCCTGGCTGCCGACGGACAAGCCGGTCGGTAAATGAGCGCAGCCGAACGCTTTGCCCTCGATGACGCCTCCGTAGTGGTGATCGTGGGGTCCGGCGCCGGCGGCGGCACGCTCGGCAACGAACTCGCGCAGAAGGGCATCAAGGTCGTGTGCCTCGAGGCGGGCACGCGCTTGACGCTCGGCGACATTCACAACGACCCAGCCGCAATGTCCGCAAAGCTGACCTGGCTTGATCCGCGGGTCGGCTCCGGTGATCTGGATCCGAAGGTGCCGGCACGGATCTGTAAGACTGTCGGTGGCACGACCGTTCACTGGGCTGGAGCCGCACTCAGGTTTCAGCCCCACGAATGGCGCGCGCGCAGCACCTACGGCGAGGTCGCCGGCGCCAGCTTGCTCGACTGGCCGATGACTCACGAGGAGATGCAGCCCTGGTACGACCGAGCGGAAAAGAAGATGGGCGTCGCGGGTTCATCCCAGGCGGGCCTGCCGCGGCTGCCGGGCAACAACAACTACAAAGTGCTGGCCTACGGGGCGCGAAAGCTCGGGTACCGCGAAGTTCACACAGGCAACATGGCTATTAACTCGCAGCCTTACGACGGGCGGCCCGCGTGCCTGCAGATTGGATTCTGCATGAGCGGTTGTGCGATCGGCGCCAAGTGGTCGACGCTCTATACCGAGGTGCCTCGCGCCGAGGCGACTGGCAACTTCGAGCTGCGCCCGGAGTGCCACGCCATGCGCATCGAGCACGATGCTGCCGGGCGGGCCAATGCGGTCGTGTACGTTGATGCTCAGGGCGTCAACCAGCGGCAGCGCGCGCGCATCGTGTGTGTGGCCGGGAATGCAATAGAGACGCCGCGCCTGTTGCTGTTGTCGAGCTCAGAAACGTTCCGCGACGGTCTTGCCAACTCGTCAGGCCAGGTCGGACGCAACTATATGATGCACACAACCGGTGCGGCGTTCGCGGTCATGCCCGGCGAGGTTCACCCCGATCGGGGCACGCAGATGGCTGGAATCGTGATGGACGAAGCCCGCCATCGCACGGACCGCGAGTTCGTCGGCGGGTTTCTCCTGGAATCCTTCCCGCCGCAGGGGCCGCTTGGTTTCGCCAGGCGTGCGAAGCCTGGTGCATGGGGGCGCCAGTACGCACGAGACATCGAGGGCTATCGTAATGTCGCGGGCCTCTGGATCGTCGGCGAGGACCTGCCCCAGACCGTCAATTCAGTGACACTCGATCCGAGAGTCCGGGACCAGCACGGGCTGCCAGTTGCTCATGTGCACCATGTCGACCACCCGAACGATGCAACGATGCGCAAGCGGGCCTGGGAAGTCGCCAGGTCGATTTATGAGGCAGCCGGCGCGGGTACGATCCATACGCGCGGTCCGTTCCCCGCCACGCACAACATGGGCACCTGCCGGCAGAGCGCGAGCTCACGCGACGGTGTCTGCAATAAGTACGGACAGACGCACGACGTCCGCAACTTGTTCATCGCGGATGGCAGTCAATTTGTAAACAGCACGAGCGAGAACCCGACGCTCACGATCGTTGCGCTCGCGATTCGGCAAGCTGATTACATCTCCAAAAAAATGGTGCGGCGAGAACTCTAACGTTGGCCTGGCCTGCACTGAGGCAAACGGCGATCCGCTCGCTGGATTAGTCAGCGTTTCATTTTCGCTAAATCCGTAGGAGGTGCGTCTGAAGCTCGAGACGTTACGGGGGAAACTTAACCATCGCCAGCGATTGGATTCTCGGAAGCAATCATTCGCAACCGTCTGCTTCGGGTTCGCAACCGGCCTTTAAGGCAAAACGGCAGCAATCGGCCCAAAAGCAGGCATTCAACGTCCGCGTTCAAGTTTCCCGAAAGCGGCCAGCTGGGTCCCTTTACTGACTGAATTAAAGCGGCCGGATTGCGAACCGCCATCGCCGTCGAACTCGGTCGAAGTCCGACGACGAGGCGGTTGTGGACGCGCTTTGCGTCAGTTACTACAGTTCGTATGCGCCGCGCCGCCGGCGATCTTTTATCCGGTCAGGGAAGGGTGCCAGTTCGCGCCCGTCCCTGAAAAACGTTCCCTGCTGCCAAACCGAGGCGTAGCTCCTCGGGCGACCGACCATCGCCGGGAGATGCCCGGCAAGAAACCTTGCAAACAGCGATTACGGGTCGACGGCGATCGCAGAGATTTCCACCAATGCGCCCTTCTTCGGAAGGGCCGCCACCTGGATTGTTGCGCGAGCCGGGAACGGTTTCGAGAAGAGGTTTGCGTAAGCCGCATTCATCCCCGTGAAATCATTCACGTCCAACAGATATACGGTCGTCGCCACTACGTTGTCGAGCGTCAATCCGGCTGCGGCAAGTATGGCAGCCACATTCATCAGGGCCTGGTCGGTTTGGTCCCCAATCGAAGGTCCCTTGAAATTGCCGGTCGTCGGATCGATCCCGACCTCGCCCGACACGTAGACCGTCCTTCCCACGCGTATGGCCTGTGAATAGGGACCGATCGCGGCCGGCGCCGATGTCGTCGAAATCTCAACCTTCCCACGATTCTCGTCTCCGGCATCATCAGCCCGGGCAGCTGCTGATCCGACGGCGATCACTCCGGCGATCAATGCGGTCAAACCTCTCGTCGCAAGATAAGCCTTCATTGAAATGCCCCCTGTTGTAAGACGAAATGACGAACGATAGCCGCTGGACTCCGAGATCTAGGACTGTGAGTACTTGGAGACGACAAGCGGCGCAGCCTCGATATCTACACCCGCAGTTTCAGCCGCGCAAGACCTGGGTCTTTCACCCATTCTTCGTTTGCGCGAGCTGAGGCGCCGTCATTGGTCTCACGAAGGTGAGTTCCTGACCTGCGAGGTCAAGCGATCACTCATATCAGTTCTGTTTCGCTCCCACTAAGCGAGGCCCGGATTGCTGCGCTGCGTTGCCGTCGAGATGCAGTGTGCGCTTGGAGCTATCGAGATTCTCGTTCGCGATCCGGCGAATCAGGGCCTGAATACGCGCGGGAATCGGCGGCCGACCGGGCCGGGACTTCAAGCGCCAGAACAGGTTCCATCCGGCGCGATGCCAACGGATCCTGGTTTCAGGACGCACTACCACCAGAGCGTCCTGCCAGCTGAAGAGCCGTGAGAGCAGCGTCAGCCCGATACGCGTCACCGGATCAATCCGCTGAGGCTTGACGCCTCGCTCGACATAAAGCGCGAGCTGGCGCCGCAGAAAGAGATTCTCTGCTTTGATCGACCGGCTCGATCGGAATGTGAGTCGGCACCAGCGGAGCGTCTCGGCGACCAACTGAAAATAGAATCTCGAGTCCGCTCAGCATCAGTCAATCATGCCACACGCTTTGCAACGAGGGTCGAGATTGACCGATTCACCAACGCAACGAATAATTGCGGAGCAACCCCACGCCCGGACGCGACAGCGGTCCCGAGCTTCGCGCGCCAGCGGGTCATGCAAACCCCAAGCCCCCTCTGACGCTTGCAGAGTCTCAGGTCGCGTGCTGGCTGCATCCGCGGGGGCACGATGAACGACGGGAGCCGGAAGTGGCAGCAATTTCCATGTGTCTGGGATCTCGAAAGACGACGCATCGGGACGCTATAATCCTAAAATGCGTTTCTCGTACCTGAGGTCAATCGGATGG
>Ga0209471_1000885_pt1 | contig 18699 bp, 16 predicted proteins | sample GraSoiAngelo_128_FD_185885 | JGI IMG/M metagenome (GOLD analysis project Ga0209471, IMG submission 185885) | Grasslands soil microbial communities from the Angelo Coastal Reserve, California, USA - 14_0927_12_20cm (SPAdes) (version 2) | ecosystem: Environmental > Terrestrial > Soil > Grasslands ...
CGGCCCATCCACATATGGCAGTCGGCGATGGTGGCCTTCTCGTCGTGGCGCTCGGCCAGGCGCCGGGCTTCGGTCGCGAACCGCTCCGCGTCGTCCGGACGGGAACGAGCGATCTCCAGCTCGCACAGGCTCAGCAGCACGTCCGCCTTGCCCACCTCGACACCGCTCTCGTCGAAAAGGACGTTCGCGCGCTCCAAGTGGCCTTCCGCATCGACGAGATCGCCGCGACGGATGAGAACAAGGCCCAGGTTGTTCTCTGAGCGCGCCAGCGACAGCCGGTCGTCAAGAGTCTCGTGGATCGTGATTGCGCGCTGGGCGTAGTACTCGGCCATGTTCAGCTGGCCGATCTCACCGTATGCGCTGCTCAGGCCGCCATACATCATCGACAGTCGCCGCAGGTCCTGGACCACGGAGCCCGTGGCGATGGCGCTCTCATACGCATCGATCGCGGCCTTCCAGTCTTGGTTGACCGTGTGCACAGAGCCGAGCACGAAGAGCAGGCGGGCTTCGGTCGTTTGCGGAATGGGGTGCAGAGAACGGCAGACCTCCAGCGCTCGCTCGGCCAGGCCGAGCGCGGTCGGATCCTGTGCGAGGTAGGCCGCCGAAGCTTCATGGCCCAGGCATTCCGCTGTCATCAGGCGGTCCCCGGTTCTCTCGAAGTGGCTCCTGGCGGACACCGCCAGGCGGCGCGCTTCGGCCGGCTGGGCCAGGCGGAGAAGCGCGTAAGCCATGAGGGCTTTGGTGCGCGCGATCGTTTCCGGATCCTGGTCCTGCGCCAGGATTTCCCTGCCGGCGGCAACTGCCGCCTGGGGGTCGTTGGTAGCGAGCAGAAGCTCGACCTCGAGGGTGGGCGCCGATGAGCGCGGCTCCATCGTCGAGGGCCGGGCCAGGAAGAAGTCGAGGGGTCTTCCTGTCCGCTCGGCGATCAGCTTCAAAGTTTCCATCGAGGGCTTGGCCTTGCCCGTTTCGACGAAGTAGATCGCTGTGCGGCTGACGGCGCCGCCCGCAACCTGCGCAAGGCTCATACCGGCTTCCGCCCTGGCCTGCTTGACCGAACCCGGCCGGATCTCGACGCCGTGGCGTCGACCCCGCCGGCCCGAAGGGCGTCGAATCGGGTCGGGGCGCGTATCAACTTCCGGCATAGCGAGCCAGCTTATCGGACCTCAAGGGACTTGACAACGATCGATTAACGCCGCTTATGGCGTTTCAGGTCGATCAGCAGCAGTGCGGCACCGGACCGGCGCCCACTGTGGTCGCCAGCGCGATCGCCATCGTCGCCGCCAGGATGGCAGCAAGGATCAGCTTCCTCATCAATCTCACCTCCTCTGCGCCGAGAGCGCCAGGAATCGGGAGAGTGGTGAAGTTCGGAGGCGAGTCGAAACGGTCCCGCCGTGGGCGGCGACCAGGCCGGCCACCGTGGCCGCGATCTTGATCGAGGCGAGGAGCGTTAAGCCGGCTGCGGCCGCAAACTCGAGTGCTACTGTCGAGCCGATCAGGATGATGGCGCCAACCGCCGCCGGCAGCAGGGCAAGAGCAATGGCGGCGATCGAGACGGCCAGCAACGCCATCGGGCGCGCGGCCAGTGGTTCGCCGGCTTCGCCTAGCTCCTCCTTCTCCTCCTCTCGCTCGAAAAAGGCGGGGCCTTCGTCGTTCCCACCAATAGCGACCAGGGCGCGGGCAATGTTAACTCAAGCTTCGGTTGAATTAACATACGGTTTCCGATAAGTGGCCTGGCAAACTTCCCCCGCCGATGTTGGTCAGGGCCTGCAGACGATGAGGACCGCCCCCGGCGGCTCTTCCCCCAATGCCCTGGTCGTCTCTGTGTGGCGCCGCGCCCTCACTCGCGAATGGAGGCGGTTCGCGGTGGCCGCGGCCCTAGTGGCGATCGTGTGTGCGGCCTTCCTGGTCTGGCAGATCTTTCGCTTCGGCGGCGAGCAGACCACGATCGCGATCGACGACATCGGCGAGGCCGTCGCCGCCGGCATCGCCGCGGTGAGCCTGGCGGTGGCCGCCGTGCGTTCCAGGGGTCGAACGCGCACGGCGTGGGCGCTTTTAGGAGCCGGCGCGGCCACCTGGTGCATCGGCGAGGCGATCTGGTCCTGGTACGAGGTATTACAGGGGGTGAACGTCCCCTTCCCCTCTGCCGCAGACGCGGGTTTCCTGCTCGAGATCCCACTCGCTGTCGCCGGCGTCCTTGCCTTCACGACGGCGCCAACCCGCCTGGCTACCCGCGGAGAGGCCATTCTGGCCGGCGCGATCGTTGCGCTGTCGCTCCTGTTCATCGCCTGGGCACTCGGCCTGCGTACGGTTTACGAGCAGTCGCAACAGTCCCAGCAGGCGACCTTTATCGGACTGGCCTACCCGATAGGAGACATCCTCATCATCACTGTCCTGATCATCGCGCTGCGCCGCGCAAGCAGGGCGCAAGTCGGCCGGATGCTGCTCCTGATCGGCGGGCTGACAGCAATCGCCGTGGCGGACAGCACGTTCACATATCTCACCGCCAACGGCTCATACGGCGCGATCGGGAGCATCCTGGACATCGGGTGGGTCATCGGCTTCCTCTTGATCGCGCTCGCGCCGCTGTGGCCGGCGCCGGTCGTCGAACGCCAACCCGAAGAAGGAGCGATCACTCTCTGGCAGCTGGCTCTGCCCTGGGCCGCAACGCTCTGCGCCGCGGCGGTGGCGCTGGGAATCGCGTCCGCGAGTCGTGGCCTGGACCAGTTCCTGACCGCCCTGGCCGGGGGCATCGGTGTGCTGTTCGTCGCCAACCAGGTCCTCACCCATCGAGATTCGCTCGACATGCTCGGGAAGAGCCGTCAAGCGGAGGTGCAGCTCGAAGCCCGCACGGCGCTTCTGAACCAGGTGATCGTCCAGGCTCCCCTCGGCATCGCGCGCGTCGGCGTGGACATGAAGATCATCGACGCCAACCCTCGCCTGGCGGTGCTCCTGCACACCAAGCCGTCCGACATGATCGGGCACTCCGTCGGGCGGTTCCTGCCACTCGACGAGATGGAGCGCGTGGTCAGGACTTTTCAGCCGTTGTGGAGTGGCGCCGTGGACACGATCGAATCGGACAGCCACGCGCTGCGAGCGGACGGGACCGCGACGTGGCTGCACTGGAGCGCGTCCTCGGTCAAAAGACCCGGCGGCCGCATCGACTTCTTCCTCGCGATGTTCGAGGATGCGACCGCCGAGCACACGGCTCAGGAAGCGGCGATGGCCAACCTCGCGGGTCTGGAGCGACTGAGCCAGCTGAAGAGTGAGTTCGTTTCGCTGGTCAGCCATGAATTTCGTACCGCGCTGGTCGGCATCCAGGGTTTCAGCGAGATGATCCGAGACCAGGACCTGTCGCCGGGCGAAGCCAAGGCGTTCGCCGGAGACATCAACAACGACGCTCTCCGCTTGAACCGCATGATCACCGAGATGCTCGACCTCGATCGCATCGAGGCGGGACGCATGACTCTCAACATCGCACCCGTGGACCTCAACAGCATCCTGGGCGAAGCGGTAGAACGCGCCCGAGCGTCGAGTCCGAAGCACACGATCGTCTGCGGGCTGGATGCTTCGGTGCCTGCGGTGCGCGGCGACTCTGACCGATTGTTCCAGGTCGTGTCCAATCTGCTCAGCAACGCCGTCAAATACTCGCCCGACGGTGGCGAGGTGCTCGTCACCAGCCAGGTGCAGGACGGCATGGCGCGGGTCGACGTGCGCGACCACGGCCTCGGCATCCCACCCGAGTTCGTCAAGAAGCTGTTCAGCCGCTATGAGCGCTTCGAAGACAAGAACAAGGCCAAGATCATCGGCACAGGCCTCGGCCTGGCGATCACGCGCCAGATCGTGGAGATGCACGGCGGGAAGATCTGGGTCGACAGCACTGTCGGGGCTGGTTCGGAGTTCCACTTCACGGTCCCGGTCGCGACGCCGGCGGGCTCATGAGCGGGCGGATTCTAATCGTCGACGACGAGCCGGCGAACGGAATTCTCCTGGAGACCATCCTCGCGGACGTAGGCGACGAGATCCGCACCATCACGGATTCGCGGCAGGTCGAGGAAGTGTTCGTGGCGTTCGAGCCGGACATCGTCCTTCTCGACCTGCACATGCCCGAACCTGACGGGCTCGAGGTGCTGCGGCGGCTTCGCAGCGCGCGCCAAAGCCTCGGCTTCCTCCCGGTGATCATGCTCACCGGCGACACGGGTAAAGTCGCCCGAAACAGCGCCCTGATCCTCGGAGCCGATGACTTCCTGACCAAGCCGCTCGATCGTGAAGAGGTCGTGCTGCGTGTGCGCAACCTGCTGCACACCCGTCAGCTTTACGCCGACCTGGCCAGGGCCAACGCCGCGCTCGAAATGACTCGCGGCTCCCACCCCGACTAAGCGAAGACGGCGCGCGTCCTTCGTCCCCACAGCAGCCAGATCACCGCGCCCGGCAGCACCAGGTTGGTGATCAGGGCGACGGGCCCGTGGTTGGCGCCGATCGGAAGTAGGAACAGCAGCGCCGACCCCGCGATGCAGAGGGCCTCGAGCCAGATGGCGACACGGCGGGCCCATCGGCGGCGCCACAGAATTCCGATTCCGACCAGGCACACGAACAGCGCCAGCAGCAAAGTGGCCAGCCCGAGTCCGAGCATGTGGATCTCGCCGCCCAGTGCAAAAGGAAGGGCGGAAAGGCCGGCCACCGTCCAGAGGACGGCCTGCACCAGGAGCAGCACATAGGCGATCTCGGGCCGGCTTGTCGAGCTGGGCGTGATCATCACGTGCGATCCAGGGCCGCCACCACCGACGGATCGATGTCGACACCGAACGGACCACCGTGCGGGTTGTCGACGATCCAGACGTGAAGCATGGGCGGCGCGCTGATGTCGATGGCGCCGATCGGGCAGGTCGCATACGGCGTCATGAGGCTGAACTCGAAGCCGAACGGTGTGAAGCAGATGTTTTCGTGCTGGTGCCACGCCGTCATCGGACCGCCAGGGTCGGGGCCGAATCGGTTCAGGCTCTTCATCTGAAACATCGCGCCGAGCAGGACCGGACCGTGATGAGTGTTGGCGTAGACGAGGCCCTGCGGCCGGTGCGGATCCATCACGTAGCCCGCATCCACATAGCGCTGGTTCATCCAGTGGGTCGACGGCAGCGACGTTGAGCCGCCCGGGCGGTATCCGGCCGCCCAGGCCTGCCGCCAATCCTGATAGGGAGTGATGGCGGTCTTCGTCTCCGCATACAGACGGTTGGCGGCATCGACCTGGGCCGGGGTCGGGATTGTGTTCGTCGCCTGAAGCAGCGCGCCGGCGTGGACATGCCGCGCATCCGGCCGAGCCAGGTCGACGATCCAAACCGTCGCGCCGCTGATGACGATCAATAGAGGCATCGCGACGCCGATGGCCGCGTGGCGCCACCCGCGGTGGGCCGCGTGCTCGCCGCGCACAGGCACCAGCACGAGACCCAGTGCCGTTACCTCGACGAGCTTGGTGGCGATGCCGACCTGGTCGGGGCCTTCGAGGCCGATCCCCACATAGATGAGGTATCCGAGCACGGTGGCGATGAGGAGTGCGGACGACGAGAGCCGCCACCAACGCCAGGTGAACGACGCGGCGAGAGTGATGAATGCGACGCCGTTGAGCAGGAACAGGGCGGACGTGAACGGTTCGCTGTCGAGGTGGTCCGGGATGAGCGCGAGGTGGACTCCCCCGGTAATGGCCATCAAGACGGCCGCCGCCTGCACCGTGCCAGGCACCGACCGCCGGCGCGGATGGAACCGCAGGCCGACGAGTGCGAGCGGCAGGGCGATCAGCCCCCCAATGAGTCCGATGGCGTGCGAGGCGCTGACCGAGTACATGCACTGAGATTGGTGCGCGCGCTTAAGAACGGCGTAAGAGCGGAAGGTCCACGTAGATGCCGGCGCCGCCCCCCTTGCCGCTGCCGGCGAAGATGCGGCCGCCGTGCTGCTCGGTGATCCAGCGTGCGATCGAGAGGCCGAGCCCCGCGCCGTGCCCGCCGGGCACCGTTTCGGATGTGGCCCGCGCGGCGTCCGCTTTGTAAAAGCGTTCGAATACCCGCTCTCGATCCGCGACAGCGATGCCGGGGCCGTCGTCGCCGACAATGAGCCGCGCCCAGCCGGAATCGACCTCGAGGTCGACAGTGATCGTCGAGCGCGCGTAGCGGAGCGCATTGTCGAGCAGGATCCAAAGGAGCTCGCGCAGAGCGTCCTCGTCGCCGGCGACGGCAGCGTCGACCGTGCTCACCTCGAACTTCATGTCCGGGTGCACCGCCGCGGCCTGACGTGTCACATCACCGACCGTGGAGCGGAGGTCGAGCGGCGCTAGATCGAGACGAAGCCCGGCGTCGGCGCGCGCGAGCGTGAGCATGCGATCGACCAGCCTGCCCATGCGCTCGCTTTCCGCCGCAATATCGCTGGCGGCCGCGCGACGCACTGGCTCCGCGATCGCCGGGCCGTGCGCGAGCAGGCCGGCATTGCCGAGGATCGTCGCCAGCGGTGTGCGCAGCTCGTGCGAAGCGTCGGCAACGAATCGCCGCTGCGATTCGAACGAATCCTGGAGCTGGCTCAACATCCGGTTGAAGCTGGCCGAGAGCACGGCCACCTCATCCCGGCTGCGCGACGTGGGCAATCGTCTCGCGAAGTCCCGCGTTCGGCCGATGTCATCGGCGGCGACGGCGACCAACTTGAGCGGCCTCAGGGCTCGGCCCGCGACGAGCCATGAAGCGGCTAGCGCGGCGAGGAGCGTGGGGATGCCGGAGATGACCAGGAAGCCGACGATGCCCGACAGGTTGGACTGGGGCACCTTGGTGGACTGGCCGGTCACCACGTAGCCGTGGGCGAACTGGACGCCGAAATATCGAAAACCGCCATCGGTGTCGAAATAGCCACCGAAGACTTCTGGGACCGCAACCCGCAGCCTCGCCGAGGGCATCGGCGGAGCGCCGTTCAATTCGGCGGTCGAATAGACGACGGTCCAACCGGGGTCGAACACTTCGACGAAGACGTCGCCGCTCGAGCGCAGGTCGGCGGGGGCAATCGGTGCACGTGCCGTCAGCGCGGGCGAGGCACTGAGAGCAGCCAGGGCTTCGTGCGCCCGCGAGCGAAGCGCGTCGTCCTGGTTGCTGTTCACGCTGCGAGAGACCAGGGCGTAGAGGAGGCTGCCGAAGATCACCAATGTCAGGGCCACCACAGCCACGCCGAAGAGCGCCAGGCGCAAGCGAAGGGGCACTAACCCTCCCGGAGGGCGTAGCCGGTACCGCGCACTGTGTGGATCAGCCGCGTCGCGCCAGTGTCTTCCAGCTTCTGGCGTAGGTAGCCGACATAGACCGCCACGACGTTGTCGCTCTCGGGCTCGCCTGCCCAGACGGCCTCCAGCAGCTGCTCGCGGGTGAGCACCTGGCGTGGATGGCGCAGGAAATGCTCGAGCAGCGCGAACTCGGTTTGCGTGAGGGCGAGCGGCCGCGAGCCTCTCCAGGCGCCCCGGCTCGATGGTTCCAGCACGAGATCCGCGAAGCGAAGATGGTCGGACGGACCCGCGCGCCGCAGCAGGGCGCGTACTCGCGCGAGCAGCTCCTGGTAGGCGAAAGGCTTGACCAGATAGTCGTCAGCGCCGGAATCCAGACCTCGCACCCGTTCCTCGGTCCCGCCCAACGCGGTCAGCAGCAGGATCGGAAACTGGGCCGTCGCGCGCAGGCGGCGGCACACGCCGATCCCATCGAGACCGGGAAGCATGATGTCGAGGATCACGAGGCCGGGCGGCCGCTCGCGGGCGCTGCGAAGGGCCTCCAATCCATCCTCCGCCAACATCACCTCATGGCCCTCGGCGGTGAGCACGCGCTCGAGCGTCGCGGCGAGCCGGGCGTCGTCCTCGACGACCAGGATCAGAGAGGTTGTCACGGCCACAGACATATAAGAGTGGCTTGAGGATTCCATAAGAGTGTGAAACGGTGGCAGATTTCGCGTTGGTCCTTCGGGGAGGCTTTCAGCGCGCCTGGGCCTGGAGCTGCCCCCGATGCGAAGCGCGACTACCGACCGCGAGCGCCGCCACCAGCGCGGCGAGCACCGAGGCGATCGCGTACGTGACGAACGCCGCCTGGATGCCCGCCAGCGACCACGCGATGCCGCCGAGGATTGGTCCGATGGTCACGCCGATGTTCTCGAACTCACCAAAGAGGCCCATCACCAAGGCGTGCCGCCGGCGAGGCGACGACTCAGAGATCCAGGCGGTCGCCGCGGGCCAGAGGAGCGACCCCCCGATCGCTCGCAGCGCGGCGCCTGCGATAACCGCGACGAACGTACCCGCGATGGCATAGACGACGAAGCCGGCTGCGGCGATGATGCCGCCCGCGACCATCGTCGACCGGCGCCCCCAGCGATCCGAGGCCAGCCCGCCGGGGACTAGGAGGAGTCCTCCGAGCATGCCAAGGACGAACACCGCGGTGCCGGCGGTGGACGCCGAGAGGTTCAGGTGCGACGTGACGAGCAGCGGCAGGAGTGCAAGCTCGCCGCCGAGCCCGATCTGGAACAGCAGGACGATCGAGGCCGTGACCACCATCACGCGGATCACACCGACCCCGTTCGACGTGGCGCCGTTTTCGACCTCCTCCGCTGCTGATGTCCCGATCCGCGTCTCGGTGTAACCGCGGAAGACGAGAACCTCCAGCGCCGCGGTCACGGCAGGAAGCAACGAAGCGATGTAGAGCACGGTGCGGATGGGCATGTGATCGATCAGCAGCCCTCCGGCCGCGGCGCCGATCGCCTCTCCGATCACCCACTGCGCTGAAAGCAGAGCCAGGCCGGTCCCCTGGAACCGCGCCGGCAGGGTGGTGCCCAGGAACGAGCGTCCGATCGGTCCGACGGCAACCATCATTCCCGACGCCAGCAGGTAGGCGACGGCGATCAGGACGACCGAGTCGGCCCGCGCCAGCAGCAGGATGCCGGCCGCGTAAAGGAGCAGCGAGGCCAGCAGCGGCCCGCGGTACCCAAACTTGTCGGCGAGCACACCCCAAACCCATTCGAAGAGGAACATGCCAAGGCCGAACATCGAGAGGGTGATGCCGATCTGGCCTGGGTTGGCATGCAGCTGGCGCAGCTCGAGCGGAATCGCAATCAGGGTCATGCCAGTCGCCACCGTCGACGGGAACAGCGCGCCCACGAGTGCGCCGCTTCGGCTGCCTAACAGCGTCGCGAAAACGGTCGGCGCCCTAACCCGCTTCGTACTCCAGCTCGACCAGCGTCACACTCTTGCGGGTCACGAGGTTGCCCTTCAACGGTGACAGGTAGGTGCCTGAGGTCGGCGCCACATCTCCATAGTCACCGCCGACGGCGACCGTCACATAGTCGAGCCCGCCCTGGCTCGCGCGGGTGGGGTCGAAGGGCCAGGCGATTGCGTCGCCGGTGCCGTCGTTGGTCGGCAGCACCACCTCGACCCAGGCATGCGTTCCACCCTGCCCGAGCAGGTGGCCGGAAACGTAGCGGGCGGGCAGTCCGCAGGTGCGGCAGAGGGCGAGCATGACGTGAGCGTAATCCTGGCAAACGCCGGCGCCGTACGCGAGGGCTTCGGCCGCGGTCGTCCGCACGCCGGTCACGCCGTACCGGTAGGTCATCGAATGGTGGACCCACTCATTGATGCGGCCGGCCAGCTCCAGGCCCCATCGGGACGATGCTCCGAGCTCGTCGGCGGCGCGGCGCAGCCGATCGTCGGCGATGGTCAAAGCGGAAGGTTCGAGCAGGTAGCCGTCGGCAAGCCAACCGTCCGCCAGTCGGTGAGGCTCCTTCGTTCTTCGCTCAACTGAGACGCGAAGGTCGAACTCGATCGCCGACGGGACCCGCGGCGCGAAGACGTTCACGACGACGTTGCCGAAGCGATCACGCCTGTCCTCGAGCTTGACGCCATCGAGGCCGACCGCAAGCTCATGCCGGAGCCGGCGCTGGTCCCCGAACCGCTCCGGTGGGATGACGACGAGCCGGTGGCTCAGGTCGCGGATCGGCCCCGGGTACTCGTAACGGAAGCTCTGGGTGACGGAGTAGGTGGCGCGGCGAGCGGCCGGCCAGTTGACCGAGGCGACATCGACCGCCATCACGCCGCCTCATCGATGTCAGCCCAGACGGTCATCGAGCGGAACTCGGCGGGTCCGAACGTGGTCAGCATGGCGACGTCCAGGGCGTCGCGCCCGCGGCCGATGAGCACCCGACCCACGCGCCTGGCATTGTTGCGGGGGTCGAACGTCCACCAGCGGTCGCCAAGCCACACTTCCATCCACGCCGCGAAGTCCATCGGTTCGGGCGGCGCCGGAACATAGATGTCGGGCAGGTAGCCGAACACATAGCGCGCCGGTATGTTCATCGCTCGGCAGAACGATACGGCCAGGTGCGCGAAGTCGCGACACACTCCGACCCGATTGTTGAAAACGTCCAGCGCGGTCGTCCGCGGACTGCTCGTGCCGTACTGGAACCTGATGTTGTCATGCACCCAGTCGCAGATCGCCTGCACGCGGGCCCAGCCCGGCTCGGTCTGGCCGAACAGCTCCCAGGCGGCGCTCATCAGCTCGTCTGAGAGGCAGTAGCGGCTTGGCAGAGTGAAATGAAGGAGGTCGCCGGGGATCTCCTCGACCGGCTGCTGCCCGATGCCTGAACCATCCGGGTCGGGCTCATCCGGGACGAGGCACCGGGCGTCGTAGCGGAGGGTCAGCGCGCCCGCCGGCACGGCCAGCCGTTTCACCGGGTTCCCATACATGTCCACGTACTCGTCGACGGGCAGCTGGGGCGCCGTCCGCCATGTCTCTGTGACCAGCCGGTGCCGCGCGTCCGAGCGGGGGCGTACCTGGACCGTCATTGTGGCCGGCGCGGTCACTTCGTATTTGAACTCGCAGCCAACCCGGAGCTTGATCGTCTTCCCTGTAGTCGAGATGGCGCAGACACTATAGCGGTGGCCTCCACGAAATCCCTTGGCGCCGGCTACCAGCTCAACGGCTTCTATGACGAGATGCTTGCGGCACCGGGCCGTCCGCGGCCCTCCTACCGCCGACTCTACGAGCACCTCGAGCGGCTCGGCCCGGCCGAGCTGGAGCGCCGCCATGGGCTCGCCCTGCAGATGTTCCGCAACCACGGCATCACCTTCGCGGTCTACCCGGACGCCCAGGGCACCGAGAAGGTCTTCCCGTTCGACATCATCCCGCGCCTGATCTCGGCCGCCACGTGGCGGCGACTCGAAGCGGGCCTCAAACAGAGGCTCGCCGCACTGAACCTTTTCCTGGACGACGTCTACGGCCGCAAGCTGATCCTGCGCCAGAGTGCGATACCGCCCGAGATCGTTCTCAGCAGCCCGCAGTACCTGCGCGAGGTCGAGGGACTGCCGGTTCCGAACGGCATCCACTGCCAGATCGCGGGCATCGACCTGGTGCGGGACGAAAAGGGCGAGTTCTACGTCCTCGAGGACAACCTGAGGACGCCATCCGGCGTTTCGTACGTGCTCGCCAACCGGCACGTGATGAAACGCGTGCTGCCCGATCTGTTCGCGGGATACCCCGTGCGGCCCGTCGAGGGTTACGTCCACGAGCTCCTGCGCCGTCTCCGCTGGCTGGCCCCACGGGGCATCGAAGACCCGACGGTGGTGCTGCTCACGCCCGGCATCAACAACTCCGCTTACTACGAGCACCTGTACCTGGCGAAGCAGATGGGCATCGAGCTGGTGGAGGGAACCGACCTGGTCGTCGACCTCGACCACGTGTTCATGCGGACGACACGCGGCCTGCGGCCGGTCCACGTCATCTACAGGCGCCTCGACGACGAGTGGCTGGATCCGATCTTCGGACGCCAGGAGTCGCTCGTCGGCGTGGCGGGGCTGGTCAACGCGTACAGGGCAGGCAACGTCGCCATCGCGAACGGCCTCGGCAACGGCGTCGCGGACGACAAGGCCGTTTACGCGCTGATCCCGAAGATCATCCGCTATTACCTGGACGAGGATCCAATCCTGCCCAACGTGCACACATACCTGTGCGCGGTGGACGACGACCGGCGCTTCGTTCTGGAGCACCTCGAGGAGCTGGTCGTAAAAACGGTCGACGCCTCGGGCGGCTACGGCATGATGATCGGCCCCGCTTCGACCCGCGACCAACGTGACGAGTTTCGGCGCCGGATCGAAGCCGAGCCGCGGGCGTTCATCGCGCAGCCGGTGGTGTCCCTTTCCGTCCAGCCCGTCTTCGAAGCCGGCCAGCTGCGTCGCGCCCATCAGGACCTGCGTCCTTTCATCCTCACCGGTCCGGACGTCCACGTGACGCCAGGTGGGCTGACGCGGGTGGCGCTGAAGCCGGGCTCACTCGTCGTCAACAGCTCGCAGGGCGGCGGCAGCCGCGACACGTGGGTGATGGCTGAAGACGGAGAGCTCGATCAGCTCGTGAACGCCGATGCTTAGCCGCGCGGCCACTTCGCTAGCGCTGCTGGGACGGCACCTCGAGCGCGCGGACCATCTGGCACGGATTCTTGGCGTGCACGTCGCGCTGTCTCTGGATCGCACCGACGAGCCAGGTCCGGAGTTCTGGATCCGGTTCATGGAGCTGGCCGGCTGGCCCGGCAGCAACACCGGCCGGCGCGACCAGGCGGTGGAGATGCTCGTGACAGGGTCGCTCGGACCGTCGGTGGGCGCGAGCGTCGGCGCCGCACGGCTGGCGGCCCAGGCGGTGCGCCCGTCGCTCCCCAGCGAGCTCTACGAGCAGGTCAATGCGCTCCACTGGCGGGTGCAGGAGGGGGCGTGGCAGCCCGACCTGTACCCGTTCCTCAACGATGTGCAGCTGAGCATCCGCCTCGTCGACGGACTGCTCGAGGACACGATGCTCCACGACGAGGCGCGCGATTTCGTCCGCCTTGGCAAGTTCCTCGAGCGTGCCGGCAACGTGACGGCGCTTGTGACTCGCAAGTCCGCTGAGCTCGCCGATGAGGGGTCCCCGCGAACCCACGGCGCAGCCGCCGAGTTCGTGGGGCTTACGCCCGAAGACACGCTCGAATGGACGGCCGTGCTGAAATCGTGCTTCGCCTTCGAGTCGTACCAGGCGCGCTACTCGGGCGGTGTCACGCCGGAGCACGTCATCGAATGCCTACTGCTCGATGCGGCGCTGCCGCGCTCGGCGCGATTCGCCGCTGCTGTCGCGATGGAGTCCGTGACCCGCATCGATGGTGCGGGCCGGCGGTCACAGCCACGGCGCGTGCTCAGGCGCCTGGAGTCGATGTTCGAATCGGCAGAACCGCAGTGGGTCGCAAGCAATGCGCGCGAGTTCGAGACGCAGTGTCGCACCCTGCTGAGGCAGCTCGAGGCGGCCATGCGCGAGACGTATTTCCACCCGAGCAAGGTCCCGGCCGGCGTCCTCGGCGAGGAAGGGCAGGCGATGCCCCAACAGCAACAGCAGCGCACATGAGGCTGGAGATCGTCCACGACACGCGCTATCGCTACACCGGTCCCATCGCGGAAACGGTGATGGAGGTCAGGCTGCGCCCGATGGATGGCAACGGCCAGCGTTGCGTAGAGTTCCACCTCGACGTCAGCGCGGGAATCGACCCGGGCACATATCAGGATGGATATGGCAACGCCGTCCACTACTTCAACCTGGTGCGCCCTCATTCGAGCTTGAGCGTTACGAGCAGGTCGATCGTCGAAACGGGGATCGAGCCGGACACCGATGCGGGCGAGGAACTCGTCCAGGACTTCCTGCGATTTCGGTCGCCGGTCAAAGACGTGCCGGGCGTGCGGGAGCTGGCAAGCAGGTTTCCGATTCACAACCCCGAATCGGGCCCTGAGGTCGAGCGCGCCCTGGACAGCCTGACGCTGGCGATCAGCAGCGAGTTCGCGTACGACCGCGCGGTGACCAACGTGTACAGCGCGGTGGACGAGGTACTGGCGCTGCGCTCCGGCGTGTGCCAGGACTTCGCGCATCTGTTCATCGCAGTGTCGCGGGCCATGGGCGTGCCGGCGCGATATGTCAGCGGCTACATCCACGATCCGCGCGGCAAGCGAGTCACCGGCGCCTCACATGCGTGGGGCGAGGGCTGGGTGCCAGGGCGCGGATGGCTGGGTTATGACGCGACACATCCCGTTCGCATCACCGAGAACCACGTCCGGATCGCGGTCGGCCGCGACTACGGCGACGCGGCGCCAACACGCGGCGTCTATGTCGGTTCAGCGACAGGCACGATGGACGTGAAAGTGAGAACCCGACAGCTCTAACCCTATCCAAGCGGAATTCACCATTCGGGCACGAATGGTCCCCTCCCAGGTGAATTTGGTCAGCCTCTCGTGCACGGTTGGTCGGATCCCGGTCAGAAGCGCCGCCCGCGCACCATGTCGATCGAAAACTTCGCGGTGTCGGCGATGAGCATCACGGCCATCACGCCCGCCTCGACCGGGTCGCTTACCACCACATCGGCAGCGTCTGGCACCGACCCGGCCATGTTCGTGCAGAGCACGATGATCCCCGCGTCGCGGATCTCCCGCACGGCATTGGTGATGTCGCCGCCCATCAGCGCCCCGGCCAGCACCAGCGCCCGCGCTCGATGCAGGCGCGCGACCGCGCGCACCGCCTGCGCGAGCTGCTCCTCACCGACAAGCGGGATCGTGTCCACCGAGATTCGCTCGCCGCGGATGTTGTGCCTGTCCGCTTCGGAGACCGCCCCCTGCGCGACCATGCCCACCTGCGCCCCGCCGCCGATGACGATCACGCGCTTGCCATAGATCCGCTGGAACGTGGGCACGCGGGTGACCTCGGTGACGTCCTCGAGAACGGCCAAGTCCGCCACCAGCTTTGCCTCATCCCGCGCACCCGTGACCTCGAGCTGCAGCTCGGCGAGGTTGTCGCGATGCGCTCCACTCGCGATGTAAGAGATGTTCGCATCGTGTTTGAAGATCGCCTCGGAGATCCGGTACAGGACTCCCGGCTCGTCGCGCGTGGAGACCAGGAGGCCGAGCACATCTCCCTCAGGCATGCGCAGAAGATACCGCCCGGACCCTCCGTCCGAACTGGGGCCGTACTGTCTCCGTGACACCAAACCGCTCTCCGAGATTTGGTACCGGCCGCCAGGGATCGCGGCAGCCGATGCGCTAACCTTCGGCTTCGATGTTCAAGCAGATCGGCATCATCAAGATTGCTCGGGGAGGTTTCCCGACTTAGCGAATCGCGCTGATGTCGTGGGACCTCCCGGCCACAGAAGGCCTGGAGGTTTTTTTATGCCCAAACAGAAGAATGGAAACGATCGTCGGCCCGCCGCGACGCGGCGGATCGTGATTTACGACACGACGCTGCGCGACGGCGCCCAGGGTGCTGCCGTGTCCTTTTCCGCGGCGGACAAGGTCCGGATCGCCCGCGCCCTGGACGGGCTTGGCTTCGACTACGTCGAGGGTGGGTTTCCAGGCTCCAATCCCAAGGACGAAGAGCTGTTCGCGGAGCTTGCAGCACACCCCCTGAAAAGGTCACGGCTGGCCGCGTTCGGCGCCACCCGGCGGGCCGGTGGCACCTGCGAGGATGACGCCAACCTGGCGGCACTCGCAAGAAGCGAAGCCCCGACCTGGACGCTGGTAGGCAAGAGCGACACGTGGCAGGTGAGCACCGTGCTGCAGACGACGCCCAATGAAAACCTCGCGATGGTGCGCGAGTCGGTAGCACACGGCGTCGCCGCGGGTCGTGAGGTCATATTCGACGCCGAGCACTTTTTCGACGGCTTCGCACGCGATTCCGAATACGCGGTCGAGGTTTGCCTGGAGGCGGCGCGGGCGGGCGCCGGCTGGGTGGTGCTGTGCGACACGAACGGCGGCAGCCTGCCGGCCGAGATTCGCGAAGGAGTCGCGGCGGTGCGCATCGCTCTGCATGAGGCGGGCAGCACGGCGGGCGTCGGCATCCATTGCCACAACGACTGCGAGCTCGCGGTCGCCAACACCCTGGAAGGAGTGGCCGCCGGCGCGGATATGGTGCAGGGCACCATCAACGGCTATGGGGAGCGATGCGGCAACGCGAACCTGGTCTCCGTGGTCGCCAACCTGGTGTTGAAGCTGGGCATGGAAGCCCTTCCGAAGACGACCCTCGTGCGCACCACTGAGCTCTCCCGCACTGTGGCGGAGATCGCCAACCTCGCCCTGCCGCTGCAGCAGCCTTTTGTCGGCTATGGAGCTTTCGCGCACAAGGGCGGACAGCATGTGGCCGCGGTCCTGAAGCATCGCGATTCGTACCAGCACATCGACCCCGGCCTCGTCGGCAATGAACCGCACGTGCTGGTGTCAGAGCTGTCCGGGCGCGGCAACGTGCTCGCGAAGGCGCGCGAATTCGGACTCGAGCTCGACCGCGACGACCCGCATACGAAGTGGCTGGTCCAGCATCTCAAGGAGCTGGAGCATCGCGGCTATTCATATGAGGCGGCTGACGCGTCCTTCGAAATGCTCGTGCGGCGCCTGCAACCAGGCTACGAAGCGCCGTGGAAAGTGGTCGACTTCACCACACTGGTCCGCAAGGACGGAGGCTCTGTGCATGCGGAGGCGACGGTCAAGGTCGAGGTCGACGGCGTCGTGTTCCACACGGCGGCCTCCGGAAACGGCCCGGTCAACGCCCTCGACGCGGCGCTGCGCAAGGCGCTCAGTCCAAAGTTCGCCGGCCTGCGCGGCGTGAGCCTGCACGACTACAAGGTGCGCATCCTGGACGGCGCCGCGGGCACGGCGGCGACCACGCGCGTGCTGATTGAGTCCGGCAAGGGGCCGAGACGCTGGACTACGGTGGGGTGCTCGGCGAACATCATCGAGGCCTCGCTGGCGGCCCTGGTCGATTCGCTGGAGTACGCGCAGTCGCGGGCATCGGCCAAGACTTGACGAGCCAGACCAGGGCGTCCGCCCGGCAGGCCATCCCCGACGCGCTGCGCCGCGACGTCCGCATGCTCGGCCAGGAGCTCGGCCGTGTGATCGCGGACTACGGCGGCGCCGGGCTCCTAAAGGATGTCGAGAGGCTGCGGCGATCGGTGATCCGCGCACGCGATGCCGACGCGCATGAGCGCCAGACCGAAGCCATCGTCGCCTCGTGGCCCCTCGAGCGCGCCGAAGAGGTGGCGCGGGCCTTCACCGTTTATTTCCACCTGGTCAACCTCGCCGAAGAGCATCATCGAGCCCGCGTGTTGCGCGAGCGCGACGCACGAGGGCCGCAGTCCGAATCGCTGGCGGCCACCGTCGCCGAGCTGCAGCGAAAACATGGGCGCCGCCGTCTGCTGGAGATGCTGTCTTGCCTCGAGGTGCATCCGGTCTTCACGGCCCATCCCACCGAGGCCAGGCGGCGCGCGGTGGTGACGGCGATCCGAAGGGTGGGCGAGCAGCTTGGGCGGCTCGAGGACCCGCGGTCCTCGGAGGCGGAGCGGCGCGAGTCGATGCGGAGGATGACCGAGGAGGTCGACTCGCTGTGGCGCACCGGGCAGCTGCGCTCGTCACAGGTGACCCCTCTCGATGAGGTGCGCTCGATCATGGCCGTCTTCGACGAAACCCTCTTTCGTGTGGTGCCAGAGATCTATCGCTCGTTGGACTGGGCGCTGGGTCCCTCCGACGCCGGTATGCGCCCGCCGCTTGCGCCCGCGTTCCTGCGTTTCGGCAGCTGGGTCGGCGGCGACCGCGACGGCAACGAATCGGTGACCGCGGCCGTGACCGCGCAAACCATCGGGATCCAGGCCGAGCACGCGCTCCTCGCTTTCGAGGCCGCGACCACCCGCATCGGGCGCGCGATCACCGTCGATGCCACCACCACGCCTCCGGGAGCGGAGCTTCGGCGCCGGCTGGCCACGCTGCGCGCCGCAGCGCCCGATCGGTGGGCCGAGATCGAGAAGCGCTCGCCATCCGAGCCCCATCGCCAATTCCTTCTCCATGTCGCCGAGCGCGTTCACGCGACCCGCATTGGAGGCGATGAGGCGTACCGAAGTGGCGACGAGCTAATTGCGGACCTTCGGTGCGCGCAGGACTCGCTGGCCGGGGGGGGCGCGCCGCGACAGGCCTACGGCGAGCTGCAGCACCTGATCTGGCAGGCGGAAACATTCGGTCTCCATCTGGCCGAGCTCGAGGTCCGGCAGCACAGCGCAGTCCATGCGCAGGCGCTCGAGGAGCTTCGCGCGAAGCAGGAGCCATCGGTGATGACCGGCGACGTGCTCGACACGCTCAAAGCGATCGCGGACGTGCAGGCGAGGTTCGGCGCCGGCGCTTGCCGGCGCTACGTCGTGAGCTTCACCCGAGGCGTCGACGATATCGCTGCCGTATACGAGCTGGCACAGCGCGCGGCCGGCAAACCGCCCGTGCTGGACGTCATCCCTCTGTTCGAAACCGTCGACGACCTGCGCGGCGCAGCGTCGGTGATGGAGGACATGCTCAACCTCGCGCCCGTGCAGCGCCGGCTCGCCGAGACCGGCCGCAGGCTCGAGGTGATGCTCGGCTACTCGGATTCGACCAAGGAGGTCGGCCCTTTGCCGGCCACACTGGCTCAGTATGACGCGCAGATGGAGCTGACCGCGTGGGCGAAGCGACGCGGGGTACAGCTGACGATGTTCCACGGCCGGGGCGGAGCGCTCGGGCGCGGCGGCGGTCCCGCCAATCGCGCGGTGCGCGCCCAGGCGCCTGGATCAGTTGCCTTTCGTTTCAAGGTCACCGAGCAGGGCGAGGTGGTATTTGCCCGCTACGGAAACGCCGCGATTGCGCGGCGTCACCTG
>Ga0209471_1000888_pt1 | contig 18685 bp, 21 predicted proteins | sample GraSoiAngelo_128_FD_185885 | JGI IMG/M metagenome (GOLD analysis project Ga0209471, IMG submission 185885) | Grasslands soil microbial communities from the Angelo Coastal Reserve, California, USA - 14_0927_12_20cm (SPAdes) (version 2) | ecosystem: Environmental > Terrestrial > Soil > Grasslands ...
GCCCAGCCGGTTGTCGCCCTCGGCGACCAGCCTTAGCGCCTCCCGGGCAACCGCCTGGGCCTCCTCCTGCTCGTCGTAGGTCTGCGCCACGACAACTTTTGGGCCACCCGGCCGGTCGGTCCACAGGCGCTTCTCGGCGCGGTTCGGATTGGCCTTGATGACGTGGTACGCCGCGTCGAGGATCATCTGCGTCGAGCGGTAGTTCTGCTCGAGCTTGACGATCTTCGCGTCCGGGTAGTCGTGTTCGAACGACAGGATGTTGCGCACGTCCGCGCCACGAAACCCGTAGATGCTCTGATCGTCGTCCCCCACGACGGCGAGATTGCGATGCTTGCTCGCGAGGTGCCGCACCATCAGGTACTGGGCGCGGTTCGTGTCCTGGTATTCGTCGACCATGACGTACTTGAAGCGCTTCTGGTATTTCTCGAGCACCTCGGGATGTCGATTGAACAGCCAGACGGTGCGCATCAGCAGATCGTCGAAGTCCAGCGCATTGTTCTGCTGCAGGAACGCGTCGTAGCGCACCCGGATCTGCGCCGCCAGCTCCTCGTTGTGGGTGCCCGCCGCCTTTAACTGGTCCTCGGCACTGATCACCTCGTCTTTGGCACGCGAGATCAGCCCGACCATGCCGCTCGGGGGATATCGCTTTTCATCGAGTCGCAGCTCGGTCATGACGCGCTTGATGACGGCGAGCCGGTCCCCCTCGTCGTAGATGATGAAGTGCCGGTCAATGCCATCGGCGCTGCCGTCGCGGCGCAGGATGCGTACGCCAATCGCGTGGAACGTCCCCATCCAGATCGCGCCGGCACTCAGGTTGACGAGGCTCTCGACCCGGGAACGCATCTCGCGCGCGGCCTTGTTGGTGAACGTGACCGCCAGGATCTCCCCCGGTTCGGCTCGACCTTGCTGGATCAGCCACGCGATCCGCTGCGTTAGCACGCGTGTCTTGCCGCTGCCCGCCCCGGCGAAAATCAGTAACGGCCCGTCGTCCGCGGCGACCGCGGCGCGTTGCGGTGGATTTAGTCCGTCAAGGAGATCGACGCCGCGCTCGGCAGCCGTTGGGGAACTTGCCAAATCAAGGGCAAGTTTACCCGGCAACGGTTTGATCAGAAACCAAAACGCGCGGGTGAGCTAGTGGCGGCGGCCACGGCCGCGCATGCGGCCCGCAGCCATGTCGTCGGTGTCGTCGAAGTTGTCCTCGCGAGTTTTCTTCGTCGACTTCAACGACTGGGAGAATGCGCTAAAGAACTGATCGCGCAACTCCATCGTCGAAATCTCGAAGGCATCTTTCAATGTCCAGTGGTCATCTGGCGAGTAGCGGCGCTCGCAGGCCCAGAGGAGGAACTTGATCAGCTGGATCTTGATGGCGGCCTTGAGCTTGGAGTCGGCCTTCGGCGACGCCTTTCCCTGCGCAACGGGGATCTTCACGCCCTTTGCGCCTTTGTCCTTGCCTTTGCCCTTTCGTACGGGAACGACCGGCTGGGCCACGGGTTCCCCGGCGCGGACTCCCCACGCCGGCGCGCTCGGAGCTTGGGCGACAGGTGGCGCCTGCGCGACCAGGCTGGCGCGCAGCGCGGCAAGGTCGTCTTTCTGCGCGGCAGGCTTGGCCGGCTCGGGCCCGGGGGCCGGGGCGGCCGGTGGCTGGTAGGCGGGCAGGGGTGCGGCCTCGCGCTTCCGGGGAATCGCCATCGGCGGGACCGAAAAGCTCGGAGGCGTTACCTGGCGGGCGGGAGCGGGTGGCGCAACTGGAGGCTGAGCCGCCATTGGCTGCTGCGGTGGCATCGCCTGGGGCGGCATGGCTTGAGGTGGCATGGCCTGGGGTGGCATGGCCTGGGGCTGCGGGTACGCGGGGTAGACCGGCTGAGGCTGTCCAGCCGGCGGTCTCATCGCGCCAGGCGCCTGGGGATAAGCCGTCTGTTGGTAGGGCTGGCCCTGCGGCTGCGCACCGGGATACGAGGCCGGCGGATAACCCGGGGGCGGCTGCTGCTGAGGATACCCCGCTTGCTGCGGTTGGGGGTAACCCTGTGGCGGCTGGGGCTGCGGGTACGCCTGGGGCTGCTGCGGGGCGTAGCCCGGTTGCTGCTGGGGCTGCTGCGGGGCGTAGCCCGGTTGCTGCGGCTGGGGGTAACCCTGCGGCGGCGGTTGTGGGGGATATCCAGGCTGCTGCGGCTGGGGATAACCCGGCTGCGGCGGCGGGTAGCCGGCCGCTCCCCACGCGGGAGGAGCCGTCGGCGGCTGCCAGGTGGCCGGGGCAATCGGACGCTGCTGATCGGGCGGGATGTAGGGCGCCGAGGGCCCCTGCAGCGCGGCCTGGCTGCGTCGTAGCAAGTCGAGGAGGCGCGCCTTATCGATATAGAGGTTGCCTGCCAGGTTGGCGTTGGGTCCAGGGGCGAACATGCACTCGCCGCTCTGGAATTCCCAGAGCAGATCAAAGGCCTGGCGAGCGCCGCGGACCCGGCCGCCGCTGGCGTGGGTCAGGGCGCCCCCCTGGAAGGCATACACCCAGTTCCCTCGCGGCTCGTGCAACTCGAGCACGCCCGTCTGGGAACCATTGACCACCTGGTCGAGGAGGCCAAGCAGGCCGAATCGATCGATGGGGCTGAACGCGGGCGCCGCTGGCTGCTGGCCGCCCTTCTCCACCTTGCCCTTGGCGAAGAGCTTCACACCGCTGTAACCGGCGATGGGAGGCTGACCTTGCCCGTGTAAAACCTCCGCTACAACGTGTTACCGGCCAGCAACAGCGCTCGCACCTCGTCGTCGGTGACCTGTGGCCACTCTTCGAAGAAGTTGCCAACCGCGTAGAACGGCTCCGGCGTGACCAGGCAGACGAACTCATCGACCTGTGCGGCCAGCACCGCCGCCGTATCCGGCGGTGCGACCGGGACCGCCAGCACCACCCGCTGCGCCCCCCGCCGGCGGAGCGACTCGATACCAGCCTGCGCGGTGTAGCCGGTCGCGACGCCGTCGTCGGTCAGGATGGCAGTCCGCCCCTGCAACGCTGGGATGGCATTCGCCCCCAGCGCGGCCAACCAGGCGCGCAACTCGTCACGCTGGCGCGTTGCGGCGTCGAGCAGTTCGTCGTCCGTCAGACCCAGGTGCCGGCTTAGCTTGTGATCCAAGACCGTGACGCCCTGGTCGTCGACCGCGCCGATCGCCAGCTCCGGGTTCTCAGGGGCGCCGAGCTTGCGTACCGGGCAGATGCCAAGCGGCAGATGCAACGCAACCGCAATCGCCCGCGCCACGACGACGCCGCCACGCGGGATGCCGAGCACAAGGGTCGCCGGCGCGTCGCGGTACGGCTGGAGCGCTGCCGCCAGGCGTTCGCCCGCGTCCAGCCGGTCGCGGAAAATCACGGCCTTACAATAGGTCGATGTCCAGCACCATGCCGTCGATGCCTGGCGTGGGTGACCAGGCGCCGGACTTCACACTGCCGGGAACCCCTGACGGCGACCAGGTCAGCCTCGCGTCATTCCGCGGCAGCAAACACGTGGTGCTCGCGTTCTACGTCTTCGACTTCAGCCCCGGTTGAACGAACGAGCTCACCTCCTTGCGGGGTGATCACGAGCAGTTCGTCAAAGCCGAGACGCAGGTGCTTGGTATCAGCGTCGACCACATCTGGGCGCACAAGGCGTATGCGAAGAGCCTCGGCGATCTTCCGTTCCCGATACTCGCCGACTGGGACAAGTCAGTTTCGCGCAAATATGGCGTCCTGAACGAGGAGCGTGGCGTGGCGCACCGGTCGCTGTTCTTGATCGACTACCGTGGGTATGTCCGCTGGCGCAACCCGCACTACGACTGGCGCAGCCAGGAACAATACGCCGAGATGAATGAAGCGATGCTGGGGCTGCCGATGATCCCACGCGCGAAAACCACCCCCCCACCCCGACCCTCCCCCGCAGGCGGCGAGGCGGAATAAAAAAGCCAGCCCGAAGGCTGGCTCGCGGTCGATGCGCGGTGGTTAGCTCTTGCCGTTCGCGACGACGGCCAGGATGTCCTTCTCGGACAGGATCAGGTACTCGACTTCCTCGATCTTGATCTCGCTCCCGGCGTACTTCGCATAGACGACACGGTCGCCGACCTTGACGTCAAGTGGCTCGCGCTTGCCGCTGGTCTCGATGAACCGACCGTTGCCGACGGCCTCGATCATGCCTTCCTGCGGCTTTTCCTTGGCCGTGTCGGGCAGCACGATGCCGCTCTTGGTCTTCTCCTCACGCTCGACGGGCTTGATCACAACGCGGTCGCCCAGTGGACGTAGCTTCATGGAACCCTCCTTAGGTAGTGACAATACGATTTAGCACTCAATTGGCCCGAGTGCTAATGATAGCTGATACAGGGGTAGCTTTCAAGCCGCTGGGAGGGGTTGTCAGGATCGGACCAAGGGCGTAGGCTCGCAAAAGGTTCGGCAAAAGGCTCGACCACCCAGGAGGGGAATGGGATGAAGAGGGGCTTTCGCGTTTTTGCGCTCGCGGGTGCCGTCGCGCTCGCGCTATTCGCTGTGCCGGCGTCCGCCGGCGACGATCACGCGGCGAGCTACCTCGCCCTCGGCGACTCTGTGCCGTTCGGTTACAACCCGCTGGTTTCCGACCCGACGAACCCTGACCATTTCGTTGGCTATCCCGAGCTGCTGGGCGAACGGATGGACCTGGGGACCGTGAACGCATCCTGCCCGGGCGAGACGACCATGCACTTCATCTCGACGTCGGGACTCGACGACAGCTGCGGCCTCTTTCGCTCGCTGGCTCCGCTGCACGTCCACTACAACGGCTCGCAACTCGAGTACGCGGTCGCGTATCTGCAGAGCCATCCAAAGACCCGCCTGGTGACCGTGATGGTCAGCGCCGATGACCTGAATGCGTTCGCTCGCCTCTGTGGACCGGATCCTGCTTGCGTGGTTCAGGACATTCAGACCATGAGCATCCCGAGTCTGGCGACGATCTTCGGCACGATCCGAAGCCTGTACCAGGGGCCGCTCGTGGTTGTCACGTATTACGCACGGAATAACTCACCGGCGGAGATCCAGCACGTGCTTCAGGGCGACCAATTGATTGCCGGCGTGGCGGCGCAGTTCGGGGCCCGAATCGCCGACGGTTTCAGCGCCTTTCGAGCCGCGGAAGGCGCGAGCTTCGACCCATGCGCAGCGGGACTCCTGATCAGATTGCCGTCCGGGGCGTGCGACGACCACCCATCGTTGCGCGGACAGCGCGTGTTAGCCAAAGCGGTTCAGGCACAACTCGACGGCGAACGCGATTAACTGAAGCCGAGGCTCGGGTCCGCGTCGAACGGCGCCGGATCTGGGCCTCGCCGGTCCCACTCGATGAGGGCGGCGACCCCGATCATGGCCGCGTTGTCGGTGCAGAGCTCGGGCGGTGGGATGATCAGGCGAGCCAGATGGCCAAGCCGCGCCTGGGCCGCCTCGCGAAGACGTCGGTTACGCGCGACGCCGCCGCCGATGACGATCGTCGGGACGGACCCCCCACCCTGACCCTCCCCCGCAAGGGGGGAGGGAAATATTGCGGCCTCGACCCGCTGCAGGAGGGCGTCGACGATCGCTTCCTGGTAGCTGGCGGCCAGGTCGGCGCGCTCCTGCTCACTGATCGTCTTGCGTTTGCGGACCTCGTAGAGCAGGGCGGTCTTGACGCCGCTGAAGCTGAAGTCCAGTCCTGGTGCCCGCGGGCGCGGGAACGCGACGGCCTTCGGGTCGCCGCTCGCCGCCAGTTTGTCGATCGCGGGGCCGCCGGGAAAGGGCAGGCCCAGAATGCGCGCGCCCTTGTCGAAGGCTTCTCCAGCGGCGTCGTCGCGCGTCCGGCCGATCACGGCGATCTCGCCGTTCGCCTGCCATCGGATGAGGTCACTGTGGCCACCGGAGACGACCAGCCCGAGCACCGGCGGGCGGACCTGCTCGTCCTCGAGCAAGCCAGCGTAGACGTGGGCCGCCAGGTGGCTGACGCCAATGACCGGGAGGCCGCGCGCCCAGGCGATCGCCTGCCCCAGGTTGACGCCGACCAGCAGGCAGCCGATCAGCCCGGGCCCGCGCGTGACGCCCACGGCGTCGATCTGCTCCCAGCGGGTTCCGGCTTCCTCGAGGGCACGCTCGATGACCGGGACCAGCGTCTGCAGATGGGCCCGGGCCGCCAGCTCCGGGACGACCCCGCCGTAGGGGGCGTGCAGCGCGTCCTGCGAGCGGATGACGTTCGAGAGCAGGCGTGGGCCATCGGCAACCACCGCCGCCGCGGTTTCATCACAGGATGTCTCGATCGCCAGGACGCGCCGGTTGTCGGTGACTACTCCGGCGTGCTGCTGTCGAGCCCCTCGATCTCGAGCGTCTGCATGATGTCCTTGAAGCGCTTCTTGAAGCTCGCCGACTGGATCGAATCCGACCACATGACGATCGCGTCTTCATTGTTGTCGGTGTAATAACCGCGCCGCCGGCCGATCACCTTGAAGCCGAACTTTTCGTAAAGGCGAACCGCGACCTCGTTGGAGGGCCGCACCTCGAGGGTCAGCCAGCGCGATCCCAGCTGGTAGGCTCGCTGGATCAGCGCGGCCATCAAGGCATGGCCGTAGCCCTTGCCCTGCTGGTTGGCGCGCACCCCGACCGTCGTGATGTGCGCTTCGTCGCTCATCTTCCAGAGCCCGGCGTAGCCGACGATGTCCTCGTCGCGCCGCAGCACCATGTAGTACGCCGACCGGTTATGGTGCAGCTCCCGATAGTAGGCATTGCGCGGCCAGGGCGTCGGAAAAATCTCGCGCTCGATTGCCTGCACTTGCGGGATGTCATCCTCGCGCATGGCATCGACAAGGACTCGGGACTTCAGTTGCATCATGGGGCCTTCCTGGCGCGCTCCTCCGCGGCCGCGGGCTGGACGTAGAGCGCCTGGACTTCATCATATCGCAGTGGTTTTTGCGACTCGAAGGTCCAAATGGCGGAATCTGCAAGCGCGGCGCTCTGGCGCCGCCGGTCGGCCTCCAGGATCTCCAGATGAGCCTGGCCAGGAGACCAGGTCGCCAGCCTCCCGGCCGGCTCGGCGATCACCCGCGCCGAGTTCGGAAGCCAGGCAGCGAGCTCAGCGGCCGGCATCCGCCGCACCGGCTCGCCCTCACGCCAGGCGAACACCTCCGCACGGCCGGCATCGCGCAGGGCGACCGTCGCCGGGTCGCCGTTCGCCCGGCGGGCCAGGATGGGCAGGCTGTCGATGAGATGGAGCGGAACATGCCGGGCATAGGCCAAGCCCGCCGCTAAGGAGAGGCCGACCCGCAGGCCCGTGAATGAGCCGGGGCCGCGCGCCGCGGCCACTGCCTCCAGGTCGTCCGGCCCCCCGCCGGCGCGCTTGACCACTGCCTCGAGGCGCGCCAGTACCGGCTGGTCGTCGCGGCGCCGGACCCAATCCTCGGCCGCCAGAACGCGGCGCCCGTCCAACACGACCATTGCCTGGTCGACGCCGGAGGTGTCAATCGCCAGGCGCATCTTCAAACACCGTGCGAACGCGATCGGGTCCGCGCAGCAACGTCAGCCGCCGCCGGTTGTTACGACCACCGGTCAGACGGATGAGGATGGTTGCCCAGCGTTCCAAGACACCGGCCCGCTCCGGCCACTCGATCAACGTGACCGCATCGGGGGCCGGTTCATCGAGCCCGGTGTCGACCCAGGCGAGCCCCTCCAGTCGATACAGATCGTAGTGCTCGACTGGCAGCCGCCCTGCGTACTGATGATGCAAGACGAACGTCGGACTGTGCACACGAGCCGTCACGCCCAGCGCCTCGGCGATCCCTTTGACTAGCTCTGTCTTGCCGGTCCCGAGGTCGCCTTCGAGACCGATCACGTCGCCTGCCTCGAGTGCGGCGCCGAGCCGGCGGCCAAGGGCTCGGGTCTCCTCCACCGATTCGGTCTTAACGGAAGTGCTCATACCCAGCCGTCTTGAGGCGTTCCAGCCGGTTGCCGTTCCGGTAGCGAATCCCGGAGCGCCGGTCGATCTCTCCCACTACCGTCAGTGGAAGGTTGGCGCGCGCCAGGGCGCGCTGGGCGATCCGCATGCGCGCGCGCGGCGCCACGCAAATCAGCTCGAAATCCTCGGAGTCGGTCACGGCGAGCGGCCATTGCTTTTTGTGCAAACCGCTCGCCAGTGGAAGGCGTTGGACGTCGATGGTTGCGCCCAGGCCCGCGTCCTCAACGAATCGCTCGACTTCTCGCGAGAGGCCGTCGCTGATGTCACCGCCAACCCGAATCCCCGACTCGACGAGCGCGCGGCCGGCAGCGATCCGCGGGGTCGGGTCGAGCTGCGCGGAGACCCACGCCCGCTCCTCTCGAGAGGCGGGCCGCGCGCCGGATTCGAGCAGACGAAGTCCCGCGGTCGCTGCCCCCAAACGACCGGTGACCGCGATCACCCACCCCGGCCGGGCGCCGACCCGGCGGAGCATCGCTCGGGCCGAGCCGAGCCGGCCGATCAGCGTCGCCGTCAGCGTCAGTGGTCCGAGTGTGCCGCTGAGGTCTCCGCCGGCAACCGTGCAGCCGTACCGGTGGGCTTGCTCCGCGATGCCGCGATAGAGGCGAGTCACGTCGGCGACGGGGAGCGTGCCGCGCAGCGACAGCGACACGAGCGCGTGGCGCGGCTCGGCGCCCATCGCCGCCAGGTCGCTGAGATTGATCGCCATCAGCCGACGGCCCAGCAAACGGAAATCGAAACCAGGCCATTCGAGTCGGAAGTCGATCTCCTCCACCATGGTGTCGGTCGTCGCGACCACGATCGGATCGCCCCGCCAGACGGCGGCGTCATCCTCGGGCGCGGCGACCAGCAGCCCGGACGACGGCGCATCGAGGTAGCGACTGATCGAGCGCAAGATCCCGCGTTCGCCAAGCTCGGCGAGCGTCCGCGGCCGGCGCGCGAGCCTCGTGCTAAACGGGGATGCCCTCGACCGGGCTGCTGGCGACGGCCTTCAGGCCAATGTGCGCCCGGCCGGCGTTGAAGGCGCGGCGTCCGGCGACGACGGCTTCGGCAAAGGCGCGCGCCATCTCCGGCGGATCCTGAGCCCGCGCGATCGCGGTGTTGACGAGGACAGCAGCCGCACCGAGTTCGAGACAGCGCGCGGCCTCCGACGGTACGCCCAGGCCGGCGTCGACGATGACGGGGACCTTGACCTTGTTGACGATCAGCTGAAGATTCAAGAGGTTCTGCAGCCCCAGGGTCGTGCCGATGGGCGCCGCCCCCGGCATCACCGCGGCCGCGCCGGCTTCGTAGAGCCGGATTGCCTGCACCACGTCATCGCTGGTGTAGGCCATCACGATGAAGCCTTCCTTGACCAGTTGTCGGGTCGCCTCCAGCGTCCCCTGCGGATCGGGAAGCAGCGTGTCCTCATCGCCGACCACTTCGACCTTGATGAAGTCGGACATGCCCGCCGCCCGGGCCATGCGCGCCAGGCGCACGGCGGCGTCGGCCGTGGTCGCCCCGGCGGTGTTCGGCAGGAGCGTGTAGCGGCGCAGGTCGATGCCGTCCAGCTCGGAGCGGCCGCCCTCGAGATTCAGGCGACGAATGGCGACCGTGATCATGTCGGGTTGCGCGGCCTCGAGGCAACGCGCCAGAACCTCGTTCGAGGCGTACTTTCCGGTGCCGTGGATCAATCGCGACCGTAGTGTCCGCCCGCCGATGACGAAGGCATCGTTGGCATTCGATCCGCCGCCGACGAAGTAGACGAGCTCCAACTCGTCGCCCGCGTGGACGACGGCCTTGGCGAAATCATCCTTCCGCCGGATCTCACGGTTGTGCTCGATCACCACGCGGGATGGCGCCACATCGAGCTCCTTGAGAAGATCGAGCAGGCTCACGCCGTCCGCGACCTGGCGCGGCTTGCCGTTGAGCGTGACGGTCACGTCGCTCACCGGCGAGCCACCTGCAGCCTGGTGACGATCAATTCGTGCAGGCGGCGGGCCGCTTCGGCCGGATCGACCGCGTCGTAGACGGCGCGCACGACCGCGATCGCGCCTGCACCGGCACCGACGACAGCGGGCGCATTGTCGTGATCGATCCCGCCAACCGCCACGAACGGCCGATCGGCGATCCCGGCAACTTCTGTGACAAGGCTCGGCCCCACTGCGGGCCGTCCAGCCTTGGTGGGCGTGGGATACACCGGTCCGACCGCGATATAGTCTGCGCCCTCATCCATGGCGGCTTTCGCCTGCTCGAGACTGTGGGTTGACCGTCCGATCAAGCGGCCCTGGAAGCCGGGGAGCGCACGCACGACGGGCGGCGGCAGGTCATCCTGGCCGAGGTGTACGCCGTCGGCGTCCGCGGCGATCGCGATGTCCGCGTGGTCGTTGATGATCAGGAGCGCGTCGTGCAGCAGCGTCAACCGCCGCAGGGCGAGGGCAATCGCGTATTGCTCACCCTTGGCCATGGTCTTCTTGCGGAGCTGGATGACGTTCGCGCCACCCTCGAGCGCGGCCTCCACGATGCGTGCGGTCTCCACCTCGTCGCCACGATCGCCCGTGATCACGTAGAGGCGCATGCGCGCGAGTCGCACGTGACGTTGCTCAGCAGCTCCCATATGTGCTGCCCGACAGTAGCGGAATGCTCGAGCCCGTTTCCTCCGCAGGTATTACCTGATCAGGTTCTAGGGTCAGCCGGCCGGCCGGCTTTCTCAGCATTCCGCTCCCCTAGGGCACTTCTGATTATAAGTTACGAGCAATGCGGAAACGGTCCGGCACGCCCGTCTTACGCCTGAGATACGCTGGCGTATTGTCACGACGTGGCACGTTCAGCCCGACCTGGCGCGAGGATCGTGTTCGGTGCGTTCGTGAACCGCGTCCCCGCTGTGGCTTGTGCCACTCGGCCTGCCTCCCTCGGCAAGCGGAGCTAATGGTCCACGATCACCGTCGCGTCAAAGGGCTGCGGGCATGCCCCAATCGGGCAGGTTGAAGTCCGGAGCAGCTCTACCCGCCCTGGTCCGACAGCCTTGAAGTAGTACATGATGTCGCTCGGAGTCGTACCAATGCGATCCGTGCGCTCTTGGCGTACCACTGAATCGCTCGGGGGATAGACACCGATCCGTCCAGACTTTCCAATCAAATGCACCACCAGGCCTTGACCCACCACGACGTGGACGGTCTCGCCACTGTTCGCGGCAGTTAGCATCACTAATGACCTTCCGCCGGGAGTTGCCGTGTTCGCCTTAGGATGCGAGGAACTCATTTTCAACAATGCCATCGTCCCCGCAACAGCTAGTATCAGGAACGAGGCTGCGAGAAGTTGAGTTCGCCGTCGGTTATCTAGCAAGGACCTCCCCGATTTGGAATCCGCTGCGAACGGAGACCCACAGGTTGCCAGCGGCGTTGACCGCCATGTTACGGCTGTGTGGCCTCGCTAAAAGGGTGCGCTCAGGACCGCCAAGGACCTAGTCGTGTGCTTAGCACAGCGCATGATGGTTGTCAAGCGGTCTGTCTGTACTGTGGGTGTTCATGGAAAATGACCGCCCTTAACTGTTCAGCGATTCTGTCCCCCATGAAGGAGGTAGACAGGATCGTATGGGGCCAGACTGAGCGAGGTCGCGTATAGCCGGCGCTCTGGGGGCGTGCTACCTAGGTTCTGATTACAGGTATCGGCGCGGGACCCGGTTGGAGATCGCGCACAGAGCTTCGTACGAGATAGTGCCCGCTGCGTCGGCAAGATCATCGGCGGTCAAGACCGCGTCGCCGTCCTGGCCGATCAGTGTCACGACGTCACCGACCTCAACGCCGGGCACGCTAGCGACGTCGAGCGCGGCCTGGTCCATGCTGATCGATCCGGCAAAGGGCACTCGGATACCGCGGATGATCGCACCTCCTCTTTCTGCCGCGCGCCAGTGCAGCCCGTCGGCGTAGCCTGCCGCGATCGTCGCCACCCGCGCCGGCTGTTTCGCCGAGAACCGGCGGCCGTATCCAACGCTCTCACCCGCCGCGACCGCGACCACATTGGTCACGATCGTCTGCCAGGTCAGGGCAGGGCGAAGTGACGGCAGGTCGCTCCAGCCTGGCACGGGCCGAACCCCGTAAAGAATTAGGCCGGCGCGAACGAGGTCGAGTCGCGCCTCAGGCAGCCGGAGGATGGCCGCCGAGTTGGCGGCGTGGCTGATGAAGCCGCTGACACCAACACGAACCAGTGCGGCACGGGCGTCGAGAAAGGTTCGTAGCTGCCCCTTCGTGAAGGCGAGATCGCGATCGGCGTCGGCGAAATGCGTCCAGAATCCTTCCAGCCGCAGGTGCGGGTCGGCGTGGACCTCGGTCGCCAGCTTGATCGCCTCGTCGGGAGTCGCGCCGAGGCGGTGCATGCCACTGTCGAGTTTGACGTGGACGCCAATCTCGGTTGACGCGGTCTTCAGCAAGGCGAGGGCCGCACGGTCGTAGACCGTCAGCGCCAGCTTGGCCGCGACCGCCGCGGAAAGCGCGGCCGGCGGCGTGTATCCGAGATTCAGGATCGGCTCGCGGATGCCGGCCTTGCGGAGCTCGAGGCCCTCGGGGACCGAGGATACCGCCAGCCACGAGGCGCCGCCGTCGAGCGCCGCTCGCGCCGCCTCCACGGCGCCGTGGCCGTAGCCGTTGGCCTTGACCACGGCCATGACGGCAGTCTTCGCGCCGACGAGCTGCTGGACGAGGCTGGTGTTGTGCGCGATGGCCGACGGATCGACGTCGGCCCACTTGGTTGCGCCCTGGTCGGTCAGCGCAACCGCTCCATCACGCGTGGAATCTGCGGCAGCAGGTCGGACGCGAGCACACCCGCCTGCCCCATCGACGCCTCGAGGTCGATCCCCGCAACACTATGCAGATGCACGCCGGTAACCGCCGCTTCGAAGGCTGGCAGCTTCTGCGCCATCAAGCCGCCGATGAGGCCAGCGAGGACGTCGCCGGTTCCGCCCGAGGCCAGCGCCGGGGTCGCGATCGGATTCAGGGTGATGCGCCCGTCCGGGGCGGCGATGACGGTACCGGCCCCCTTGAGCACGACGACCTTGTTCCAGGTCTTGGCGAAGCGCGAGGCGATCCCGCGCCGGTCCTTCTGGACGGCGCTGGTTTCCATGTTGGCCAGCCGCCCGAATTCGGCGGGGTGTGGGGTCAGCACGATGTCCGCCGACAGCTTCGGCAGGATGCTGCGATGCTCCGAGAGCAGGTTCAGCGCGTCAGCGTCGAGCACGAGGGGAATGGTCACCTTCCGAAGCAGGTCCTCGATCAGGCGACGCGTCGACGTGTCGCGTCCGATCCCTGGTCCCACAACCCCAGCGGCGGCCCCGGTGAAGCCGCGCAGGACGGCGCTGAGGGCCGCGTGCCCGACGACGCCAGGCGAAATCTCAGGGATCGGACCGACGACCACCTCGGTGCATTTCTCGGCCAGGATGGGATAGATCGATTGGGCAACCATCAGGCGCACGATGCCCGCGCCCGATCGTGCCGCGCCCATGCTCGTCAGGTACGCGGCGCCGGTATAGCCTTGCGAACCGGCGAGCACCACCACGGTGCCGAACGTCCCCTTGTGCCCGTCGCGCGGGCGTGCCGGAAGCCGGAAGCCGGCCGGGAGCTCAGGGCCCCCTCCCTGACCCTCCCCCGCGCGCGGCGGAGGGAAATCCAAGCCCGTGATCGGGGCCTGGAGACTTAGATCCGGGATGACGGCGACGGCGACCGCAAAGTGGCCGTCGTGCGCGATGCTGACGTCAATGTCGCGCCCGGTCAGGGTCGTCGCCGGCGCAACCTGCACGTGGGGACGGCCGTCTTCCGACGGCAGGATCTCGACCTCGCGCATGTGCGGGCGTGGAACCCCCGTCGGCATTGCCTTGCCGATCGCTTCCTTGGCCGCCCAGCGGCCGGCCCAGCGCTCGGCGCTGCCGCCGCAGTAGTCGATCTCGCGCGCGGTAAGAAATTTCTGGAGGAAGCGATTCCCGAAGCGCTTCTGGGCGTCCGCGATGCGCGGAATCGCCGCCACATCCACGCCGACCCGGGGGGTCACGCCGCTTACTCTACGGTGACGCTCTTGGCCAGGTTGCGGGGCTGGTCGACGTTACAGCCGCGCTCGGTCGCCACGAAATAGGCAAAGAGCTGCATCGCCACCACGTTGGGGATGGGCGATAGGAACTCTGACACCGCCGGCACCTCGATCCGGTCGGCCTCGATCTCGGCGAGCGTTTCGTCGCCGTCGCTGATCAGCGCCAGCACCGGGGCGTCGCGCGCGATGACCTCCTGGATGTTGCTGACCATCTTCTCCAGCGTCGCCGCCTGAGTGGCGATCGCGAAGACCGGGAAGTTCTTATCGAGCAGCGCGATCGGGCCGTGCTTCAGCTCGCCGGCGGCGTAGCCCTCGGCATGCAGATAGGAAATCTCTTTGAGCTTCAGGGCCCCCTCGAGAGCGATGGGATAGTTGATGCCCCGACCGATGTACATGAAGTTGCGATGGCCGGAATACTTCCGGGCCAGCGCCTGGATCGCTTCAGCGCGATCGAGCACCTGCTGCACGGACTTGGGCAGCGCCTTGAGCTCGGCGGTCAGTTCGCGGAGCCGCTCGGGAGCCAGGCGGTGGCGCACCGCTGCCAGCCGGATGCCGAGCAAGTAAAGACACGTCAGGTGCGCGATGAAGGTCTTTGACGACGCGACGCCGATCTCCGGACCCGCATGGAGATAGATCACGCCGTCACTCTCCAGCGCCATCGAACTGCCGACGACGTTGGTGATGGAGACGACCTTGGCCTTGCGCTCCCTCGCCTCACGGATCGCCGCCAGCGTGTCCGCCGTCTCACCCGACTGCGAGACGCCGATCACGAGGGTGTCCTGGTCGATAATCGGCTGCCGATAGCGGAACTCCGAGGCGGGTTCGACCTCGACCGGAAGGCGCGCCAGGTCCTCGATGATGTATTTGCCGAGAAGGGCCGCGTAATACGACGTGCCGGCCGCGACCATCTTGATGTCTTTGATCTTGAGCAACTGGCGATCGGTCAGGCCGAATTCCTCGAACGTGACTTCGCCTTCATCGCTCAGCCGGCCGCGCAGGGCGTTGGAGACAGCCTCCGGGGCTTCGTTGATCTCCTTGGCCATGAAGTGCGGATAGCCGCCCTTCTGGGCCTGGCTGATGTCCCACTTGACCTCGATGATTTTTGGCTTGACGGCGGCGCCGCCGATCGTGCTCACCTCGGGCCCCAGCTTGGAGATCGTCACCATCTCGCCTTCGCCGAGCAGCAGGACTTTCTTGGTGTAGGGGATCACGGCAGTGATGTCCGAGGCCACGAACCATTCCTTATCGCCGATCCCCACCACGAGCGGCGCGTTGAGCCGGGCGCCGATCAGCAAGTCCGGGTCGCTCTGCGAGAAGATCGCCATCGCGTAGGCGCCCTTCAGGCGCGCCAGCGCGACGCGGACCGCGGCCACCAGGTCGCCCTTGTCGTTTTCCTCGATCAGGTGCGGAACGACTTCGGTATCCGTCTCAGAAATAAAGACATGACCGCGCGCCTGCAGCTCCCTGCGCAGCTCCGCGAAGTTCTCGATGATGCCGTTGTGGATCACCATGATCCGTTGGTGGCAGTCAGTGTGGGGATGGGCGTTGATCACCGTCGGGCGGCCGTGGGTGGCCCAGCGGGTGTGACCGATGCCGAGCCGGCCCTGGGGCATCTCCTCCGTGAGCCGCTCGACCAGGGTATCGACCTTGGCGGCGCTCTTCACGACCGAGGTCTGGCCGTCGGCCTCGTTGAAGATGGCGACGCCGGCGGAATCATAGCCACGGTACTCGAGCCGCTTGAGGCTCTCCATGATGATGGGGGCCGCCGAGCGCTCGCCCAGGTAGCCGATGATTCCACACATGCTGCAGCCTCCTATGTTCCCCGTTTAGGCGCGGACAAACGAACGAAGTGACTTCGTAGTTTTGGTGAAACGCGGGGGCTAGCGCAAGGTTACGGCCCGGGCGACGGCGAAACCCCGGGAGTTGCCGAGATAAAGACGTGGACCGTGGCCGTCTTTTGGTTGACCGTCACCCCGTCCGGCGGACGAATGGTGACGGTACGGATCACGTCGGTCTTGTTGCCGGTGATGTCGACGGGATCGGTCGCCATCAGCAGGAGGGCGGCGAGGGTGTTCTGCAGGCCGGTCGCCTGGACCTCGAGCGGCGCGATCTGGACGTTGGTCACCCGGTAGCCAGCGGCCGGCTGGCCGGTGAGGGTAAAGCCCACCGGCTTGTTGAGCGTGACCGCGTCTGCCTGGATCACCATTTTCACGCTCACCTGGGGCGGCGTCGCGGTCATCTGCTGGACGGGCTTCTTGCTGGCGTTCAACACCTGGACGAGAACCGGCGCCGTGGTGCCGGGCGCCGTTACGTTAGCGAGGTCGATGATGACCACCGCCTGGATGCCGCCAAGCTGGCTTTTCGGGCCATCGACGCGGACTGTCGCCGGGGTGATCGTGGTCGCGGTGGTCTGCTCGTGGAAGCCGGGAGGCAGGGCATTGACGCGCTCGATCGAGACGGTCTGGGTCGAGCTGCCCAGGTCGTCGACGCTAACCGTCACCGAGCTAGGCGCGACGATGGTGATGTTCGGATCGGCATTCTGGACGTCGATCGGCACATTGTTGGTGCCGACTTTGACGTTGGAGAAATTCCCCCTGACGTGCAGCGAGGCTGGGCTGAAGTGTGCCAGGTTCTCCGCGGTCCCGATCACCGTCACCGGCGCAGGTGGTACTTTGCCGATCACGACGAGGCCCGTGGGCAGCGACGACGCCGCGACCGGAAGCTCCACCTTACGGCTCTGGGTCGGGTTCTGCGCGTACGCAACCACGCTCCAGAGCGCGACCGCAAACGCGATCGCCAGCAGCTTGAGCCGAAGGTTGGCCAGCAGGACGTTATCTTACCGAAGCACCAGGCGGACGCCGCCAGACCGGTAGCGGCGGCCGGTGAATCTCCTGGCGCGGTTGGAGCAGTGAAGTTAGCACCTGCCGGAGCCGATCTGGATCGAGATTTCGGAGCAGCTTGCCCTCGTGGGCGACCGCGATTTGGCCGAGCTCTTCAGACAAGATCAGGACCACAGCGTCCGTCTGCATCGAGAGGCCGAGCCCGGCGCGGTGGCGTGTGCCCATTCGTTCCCGGACGGTCCCTTCCTCGGCCAGCGGGAGCACACAGCCAGCGGCCAGGATCTGGTTTCCACGGACGATCACCGCGCCGTCGTGCAGCGGCGAGTTCGGAAAGAAAATCGCTTCGAGGAATTCCGCGGTCAGCTCGCCGTTGATCCGGATGCCGCTGTTGGCGTAATTTTCCAGTCCAGTTTCTTTTTCGAACACGATCAGGGCGCCGGTGAAGCGCTGGGTCAGCTTGGTGGTGGCCCGGATCACCTCGTCGATCATGCGGTTGAAGATCTGCAGGTTGTAGTGCGACAGGGGCCGGCCGATGAAGCCGATGCGGCCGAACTGGTCGAGGGCGCGCCGGATTTCGGGCTGGAAGAGCACGATGATGCCGACCAGGATGGCTGGGGCGGCGTTGCGGAAGATCCACGAGAGTAGGCGTAAATCGAGCAGGTTCGCCAGCAAGCCGATCAGGGCCAGCAGGAGCACCCCGAACATCAGCTGGACGGCCTGGGTGCCGCGAACGAGCAGGAAGAGCCGATAGAGGAAGAACGCAACGAGGCTGATGTCGATCAGGTCGAGGACGTGGCGCCAGATGTTCCCGCTCTGGAGGAACACCAAGATGTCGCGCAGGATCACGTCCACTTCGGCGACTAGTATCCTCTAAGGCTATGGACATGAGTTTGGCGTTTGCGCTCATCGTGCCCCTGATCACGACCGCGATCACGCTGAACAAGATCATCGCCGGCGTGGTTGTCTTGATCGTCATCGTTGCCGCCGTGGTGTGGTGGATGTCCCGGCGGCGGGGCGCCCCGCCCAGCTAGCCAACGCGTCAAGCCGGTGGAATGAGCTCCATCTGGTAATTCGCGGGGAGGGCGGCCGGATCGAGCAGCTCCGGACCCTGGTTGCGGATATCGTTGACCCGCAACGATGCCGGCGCCAGCCGCAGCCACCCCGCGGGACAGGGTTTTAGAAAGTCCCCAACTTGCTCGAGCGACAGGTCCTCAAGGACCCAGGTCGCGGCATCATCGTCGTTCAGGACCACTGGCATCCGGTTATGCAGGGTCGCGATGTCGGCGTTGGGCGTCGTGGTCAGGATGGTTGCCGCCGGCTGCCCTTCCCAGCGCGCCAGCAGGCCGGCCAGATGCAGCAACCCACCATCGGCCCGCGAGACGGCCATCGGCAAGCGCCGCTCACCGACCTTTCGCCACTCGTAGAAGTGACTGGCCGGCACGAGCACCCGTTGGGCGAGCAGCAAGCGCTGGTAGTAGGGCCTGCTGAGCGCCGTCTCCGCCCGGAGATTGAACAGGCCGCCTTTTGCGCCGTCGATGCCCCAGCGCACGACCTCGGCCCGGTCGGATCCAACCGCCAGGACGGGATCCGTCGGCGCGATGTTGTAGCGCGGGTCGTCCTCCGGCGCATCCCTGAGCCAGTGATAGGTCTCGAGCAGCTCGGCACGAGGCATCGACGAGCCGATCCGGCCACACATCTCGCACCAATTCTCGCCTACTCCGATTGCTGGGACAGACAGCTGTCGTAACCATGGCTCACGATGGCAGCATGTGCCGATCTAGCGAGACGCCGCTTGACCGGATCATGTCGGGCCTCAGTGAGCTGCCACGATGGCTGGCCGCCCAGCCTTCC
>Ga0209471_1000891_pt1 | contig 18640 bp, 12 predicted proteins | sample GraSoiAngelo_128_FD_185885 | JGI IMG/M metagenome (GOLD analysis project Ga0209471, IMG submission 185885) | Grasslands soil microbial communities from the Angelo Coastal Reserve, California, USA - 14_0927_12_20cm (SPAdes) (version 2) | ecosystem: Environmental > Terrestrial > Soil > Grasslands ...
GGATCGATGCGAAGAGCTTCCTGGATGTCAAGGTCGAGGGACTGCCGCGCCGCATGGACGGCAAGATGCGCGCCGTGTGGATCAACCAGCGTGACTTCAGATCCGTACACGGAGTCATGGTCCCCTACCTGTACGAGACGGCGAACGAGGGCAATCCGCGCACTCACAAGATGGTGATCGAGGCAGTGGAAGTGAATCGCACACTGGACGATGCGCGCTTTGCTAAGCCGCAGGCACTGGTCGCGGCCACGCCGCCCGCGGCCGCGCCGGCAACGCCGGCGGCTACCAAGAGGTAGCGCACATGCGGCCGCGCATACCAGGCTGGCTCGGCGCTGCGCTGACGTGCGCGACGGGCGTGCTGCTCGCGGTCGCGACGGCGGCCAGCGTGTCGCGCGCCACGGTGAGTTATGAAACTCCGGCTGTGATGCTGGTGCGCGCGGATGGCAAGAGCGTGTCCCTGCCGCACGAGCTCGACGACGGCCGGCCGGTGCTGCTGAATTTCATCTTCACGACCTGCTCGTCCCTTTGTCCGCTCACCAGCCGGACGCTCGAGGAGTTTCAGGATAAGCTCGGCCCGGAGGCGGCCCGGGTTCACCTGATGTCGATCTCGATCGACCCCGAGCAGGACACTCCGGCGCGGCTCAGTGAGTACGCCCGGAAGTTTCATGCGGGACCGCAATGGCAGTACTACACCGGCACCGTCGCGGCCAGCATCGCGGCGCAGCGCGCCTTCGATGTCTACCGGGGCGAGAAGATGAGTCATACCCCGGTGACGCTGCTGCGATCGACTCCGGGCAAACCCTGGCTGCGGATCGAGGGCTTTGTCACCCCGGACGAGCTGGTGGACGACTACCAGAAGCTGCTTGCTTCCCCCTAGGATGACCCGCCCTGGCGGGCGGACGACGCCGACCAGCGGGCCCGCTGTTGCGCGGGCAGCTGTGATCGCGCTGTCAGGGCTGCTGGGGGCTGGCGCGCTCGCGGCGCCGCCACCGCAGCCGTCGGTCGGAGAAACCCTGTACCGGCGCGGCCTGCTCCCCTCCGAAGAGCCGGTGCAGGCCACACGCGAGGCCGGCGCAACGCTCAGGGGGGCGGATGCGGCCTGCGTCAACTGTCACCGTCGCAGCGGCCTGGGGTCCAGCGAGGGCCGGATCACCATCCCGCCGATCGCCGGGCCATACCTCTTCATTGCGCGCGGCAAGAGTCTCGAGCAGCAGGGCGTGCCGTTCGTCGACACCGAGCGGATCAACCACGAGGCGTATACCGATGAGAGCCTGGCACGCGCGATCCGCGAGGGCGTCGGCGCGGACGGGAAGACGCTGAACTATCTGATGCCGCGCTACCAGATCGATGATGCGGCCATGGCTGAGCTCATCGGTTACCTCAAGGACATCAAGATCTCTCCAAGCCCCGGGGTGAGCACTGCGGTGCTGCATTTCGCCACCATCATCACCCCCGATGCGGACCCGGTGAAGCGCCGCGGGATGCTCGCCGTGATGAATCAGTATTTCGTCGACAAGAACAACGCCATGGCGCGTACCAAGGCGCCGACCCTGTATTCCTCCCACACGATGATGTTTCGCGTCGAGCGGCGCTGGCAGCTGCACGTGTGGGAGCTCACTGGTGCGCCTGCGACCTGGGAGGCGCAGCTGCGCAAGTATCTGGCCTCCGAACCGGTGTTCGCGGTGATCTCGGGCCTCGGCGGCAGCAACTGGGGACCGGTGCAGAAATTTTGCGAGGCGCAGTCACTGCCGTGCCTGTTTCCCAATGTCGAAGCACCCGTGGGACAAGACAGTGACTTCTACTCGGTCTATTTCTCGCGCGGTGTGCTGCTGGAAGCGCAACTGATCGCACGCGAGCTCGCGCAGACCCGCGAGCCGATCCACACTCTGGTGCAGGTATTCAGGGCGGGAGATGTGGGCGAACAGGCGGCCCGGATGCTGCAGGCGGCGCGCACCGATGCCGGGCAGCGGGTCGTAAACCGCGTGTTGAAGGCGCACGCCGCCTCAAAGGATCTCGCTGCGGCGTTGCGCGAGGTCGATCCGACCGATGCGTTGGTGCTGTGGCTGCGGCCGGAGGATCTGCAGGCTCTGGGAACGGTTCCCGTCACGACATCACGGGTGTGGATGTCCGGGGAAATGGGCGGGCTCGAGCAGGCGCCGCTCCCCGCCAGTTGGCGCGAGGTCACGCGCATGGCCTATCCGGTGGACCTCCCCGGGCGACGGGTGGTGCGCGTCGATTACGCGCTCAGCTGGTTCCGGATGCGTAAGATCCCGCTCCTCGCCCGGCAGGTGCAGGCCGACACGTATCTCGCCTGCGGGCTGCTGTCCGAGACCCTGAACCACATGGTGGATGCCTTCGTGCGGGACTATCTGATCGAGCGCGTGGAAATGGCGCTCGATCACCGCGTCCTGACCGGCTACTACCCGCGTCTCACCCTCGCCCCGGGCCAGCGCTTCGCCTCAAAGGGTGGCTACATCGTGCGTTTTTCCGATCCGCAGGGGACCGGGGTCGCGCCGCTCGGCGATTGGATCACGCCCTAGTCAGACCGGCGGGCGGTCACGGCCGCCGTGGCTTCGGGGTGCGGGGGAGCGGGGCGCCCGCGCCCAGTCCCGGACACTCACCCAGCCGCCGGGCCTCGACTTTCTGTTGGGTCACGTGCTGCGCCGAATGCGCCTCGCTCACGTCCTGATAGCTGCTGTCATCGGTTGCCGTCAGGACGTCGCGGAATCTCATCGCCCCGGTCGGGGTCTGGCAGATCCAGCTCGATATGTAATGCTCGCTACTGCGTCTGAGAGGCGCGAACTGGCAGTTCTTTTTCTTCAGTTCCGTCATCTTCTCGCGCATCTCGGCCCCCGGGTTGGTGCATTTTCGGGTGGTCGAGACCTGCGGCCCGCCGCTGCGCATCAGGGTGCGCCGATACTCCCACAGGCCGGGCCGGAAGCTTGGTAGCTCGACCGCGGCAGCGTCCGCGGCCCTCGCCGGGGTCGCAGGCGCCGCGGGCGCGGCTGCCGGGGTCTCAGAACTCGCGGCCGGCTCGGGATCGGCGGCACGGGTCGAGGGAGCGCCCGAGAACAGCAGGAGACTGCTGACCAGCGCGGTCGGGCTCGCGAGGTGAAGGCGTCGAACCGTCATCGGATGCTCTCCGTTTGCTTGGCTGAGCAAAGCGGAAGTATCGCCGAAGTCGAAGCGGACTGGCAGGTCATGGGCGCGGCGGGTCACCGTGCCGCGAGGGCTCCGCCGGAGCGCGGAGCCCTCGAGACCCATGCCGAACGGGGAGGCGCCCGAGGATGGGGCCTGATTTCTACTTCCCCGCCTGCGCTACGCGCGTGGCGTCGCCAAACAGGAATCTTCCGTGCATCACGGAGGAGTGTCCGGGTGCGGTGCAGAAGAACACGTAGCGCGCCCCCTGCACCAGCGCCGCGGTGCTGAATTTCACCGTGGTGCTCTCGCCCCCGCCCACCACCTTGGTGGCGGCGATGATGCGCTTGTCGTTCTCGGGCAGGAAGCCGTGCGCGAGGCCCGCGGCCATGCCGGCATTGACGATCCCCGACACGTCCGAGTCCTTCGCGAGCACCCAGTCGTGGCCCATCACCTTGGCGGGCAGCCGGCCGGCGTGCCTCAGAGTGACCTCGACGTCGGCGCAACTGGTGGGCACGGCCAGCTCGTGCGCACTGAACTGCATCATGTCGTTGCTGTCGATCGCGATCCTGCAGGGGTCCGCGTAAGCGCCCGCACTCGCTAACAGCAGCAGGCCGGCGCCGATCACCCGAACGTAAGTCATGGTTTCCTCTCCGCCTGTCATTCTCAGAACGCCATCCATGAGAACAGGAACAGCGAATTGTTCTGGCTCGCCGATCGTCCGGAGCCGTCGTAGTTGGACGTGCCACCGTTGAAGCGCAGATACCCGGTGTACTGCAGGCCGACGCGCAGATTCACCCACGGCCGCCCCCAGGACTGCATCTTGCCGAGCGGCACACACTCGAACTGCGCCGTGTAGCCGCGCGTGTCCGGGGAGCCGTTGTTGCTCCCATCGAACGGGTTCGGTCCGTAGAGCCTCGCATCGCGGCCGCCGCTGGTATCGAACAGGCCGAGGCCCGCGCTCCAGGTCTGCCGATACGCGTAGGAGGCATCGATCTCCAGGGCATTGAGGTGATTGGTGGCGTTGTCTGGTCCCAAGGTCGCGTTCAGCTGCTGTTTCTCGTGGATCAACGATGCGTTGACGAGAATCGCGCCCGGACCATCGGGCGTGTACTGATAGGTGGCGTCAAGCGCGACATCCGTGTAGTGATCGGTGTCGGGCACCGCCGCATCGGGCTGCATCTTCACATCCATGCCAAAGGTGCCCACGGAGAAGTAGTGCTCGCCGTGCTCGCCCCGGCTGAACTGGTAGGCCGCGCGCCAGTAAGGCGCAGCCCCGTTGATGTGGACGTTGTTATCCGGGTAGAGGCCCACATTGCCGAGCCAGCGATCCGAGAGGCCCTTGTAGGCGCCCGCTTCGAGATACACGTGATCGTGAATCATGGTGTAGGCGGTGGCGCCGACAGCCACACCCCCGAGCCCGCCGATGACCGGAGCGGCGCCGATCCCGGGCACGAGCGGGGAGCCGATATAGGGATAGGCCCAGGCAGGGGAGGAGTGCCACAGATCCTGTACCGTGGGATTGTTGTTCACCGAGATCCCCACCACCGCGTCGGTGCCGAACAGCTTCAGCGGCCGCGCGTAGCGAATGTCGGTGTTGTCCCAGCTGAAATGCCGGTCTTCGCCACTGTAGGTGGACTGCGAAAACATGCCGATGTGCTCGGTGAGACGCGTCGCCAGGAATACCGACACCTGGTCGACCGAGACATTGTTGTTGGTGCTGAAATGCGCGGCCGCGGGATCGGGCAGCGCCTTGTCAACACGGCTGTATCCGCCCTGCACCATGAACGCGAGCGGCATCGGGTGCTCACCCTCGCCGAAGGTATAGCCGTTCAGCTTGAACTGGCGGCCGTAGGGCGTGAGCGCCGGCCCGAACGACAGCGTGTGACACTGCGAGCAGGGCATCCCGGTCTGACGCGCGAAACTCGGTACGGCGGAAGCGGTCCGCGGTAGGGCCATGATCATGAAAACCAGCAGCGCGAGCGCGCAGCCTTGATAGCGATGAATGTGCACGGAGCACCCCTGTTGTTGTTTGAATCTCCCGGGGAGTAGAGATATCGCATCCCGGGTGGATGAGAAATAAGGCGAAGTTCGGCCCCCCGCTTGGGTTGAAGGCCGAATGCGCGCGGGGGAAAGTACTACGCCGCGCTACCAGGCCTGGCGCCGTAATACGGGAGGTATCCGTGCTAACACATTGATGTTACAGCGGTTTCAAGACTTGGATCGCCGGCGGGACGCGACCCGTGGGGGCGGTGATCGCACCGCCGCCGGGAACGCTGGAACACTCCCAGGGAGGCGCGGGAACGCGCGCGTGCGCTACTGGTCACCGTGCATGTGATGCACGAAGGTCCGCAGCGCCACGCGGTGGTCTTCCCACAGCTGGTAGCTGAGCGGGGTTCCGTCGCTGTCGGCAGTCAGCGTGAGACTGCGCGCCTCCTCGATGAAGCGCAGCGTGCCGAGATCGGTTCCGTACACGTTGGGTGGCACGACGGCGCCCGGGGGCGCGTGCACCGGCACACCGATGCCCGCCTCGTGGGCCGAGTGTCCGAGCAGGGCGAGCGCAATGCGCCGGTCGTCGGCCTGCAGGACGAGCGGCTCGGGGGAGGGTAATGCGTCCGTGCGCAGGCGCGGGTCGACGGTCGACCAGAAGTACGCGATCAGCACGTAACTCACCTTGCCGTTGCGGTCCACGGCCGCAGCGGCGAGCGTCACGTAGTCGCGTACGTTCGCGGCAAGCTCCGGGCGCGGGAGGGCAAAGACCAGCGGCTCGGCCACGACGGTGACGGTGGCCGCGGTCTCCTCGTCCAGATACTCGCGCGGCTGCTTGTCGCCCGCAACGGCGACGCAGGCGCCGAGCGCAGCCAACATCGCCACGGGCAAGGCCACCCGAGCCTGGTGCCCGGCCCTGAGGATCACTGGAAGCTGATGCGGTACGACACGCTTATATAGTAGCGCGTCGTGTTCTGGGTCTGCACGAACGCCCCGTTCTGCAGCTGCAGCAAGGCTTCGCGCTTGCCCAGCTCGCCACCCACATCCAGCTGAAACAACTTGTTGCCGCGCTGATAGTCGAGCAGCATGGAGGGAATGTAGGTGGTCTCGGTACTGCCGTTGGTGGTGGTCGTGTTCAGCCGATCGATGGTGAGGCGCGGTCCGAGCCGCCAGGCTCCCCAGATCGGGAAACGGGTGGTGGCGCCGAGCGAGTCGATGCGCCCGACCTCGGTGTTGCCGTGCGTGAAGGAGAGCACGCTGAAATCGCCCGGGTGCCAGAGGTTGGACGAATACAGTTGCGCCTGGTAGGTGAGCAGCAGGCCGGTGGCTGGCACGGCCGCGACACCGCCCGAGGCCGGTGTGGCGCCCGTCTGCGTGGCCGAGACGATGGTGGTGAGCTGGAAGCGCGGCCCGAGCGGCCGGGTCGCCGTGACGCTGTAGTTGTCGGTGACCGGCGTGCGATCCAGCGCCAGCTGATAGATCTGCGCGGGCGTGAACACCTGCTCGAGCTGAACGAGGTCCGTGAAATTCTGACCGATGAGGGCGTTGCGCGTGGTGAGCACCGGCGAGTTGCGCCGTTCGGCGTCGAAGCTCACGCTCCAGTGCGCCGGCAGTTGCAGCGTTCCGAGCACGCTGACGGTGTTGAGGGAACGGTAGGCCGTGTCGTAGTCGAGCACCGCGACCAGCGAGGCGCGCGAGGCGAGGTAGCGTCCTTCGAGTCCGACCGCCTGGCGGTCACGCAGGCCCTGGAAGCGCTGCGTCGCAGCGAACACGGCGCCATCCCAGTGGGCGCTCGGCGGCGTATAGGCCAGTGCCAGCGTCTCGAAGCGCTCCTGGGTCTGCGGCGCCACGATCAGCTGCTCGACGGGATACCCGGCCGCCGCGTTGATGGCCCAGGAGGGTTTGAACTGCCAGGAGAGGAACAGCCCGTCGAAGCTGCCGAGGATGCCGTTCGCGTTGCTCACCTGACGGCCCAGGCGCCCCAGGAGCCCGAGCGAGCGGTCGACCACCTCGATCGAAGCAAGGCTCACGCGCGTGGGATTGCCGAGCGCAAACTGGTCCTTGCTGAAGCTCTTGTCATAGCCCGCGGCGAGCCGTCCGATCCAGTCGAGGGTTTCACCGCGCCGGCGCGCCAGCAGGTCCACGTCGTTGAAGAGGGCATTGTTGGTGACGGTCGGCGCGGCCGGCACCGGTTGGCTGTTAGGCGGCGGGGCGCCGTTGCTCAGGCGTGAGCCGTCATAGCGCGCCAGCTGCGCCACCCCACCCGATACTTCCCATCCCTGTGTCTCGCCGCTTGCGTCGCGACCGGTACGTGCCTTGGCTTCGGCGGCGCGCAGGATGCGCAGGCGAAAGGCCACGCGTTCGGCGGCCTCGCCGTGCGGATAGCGGCGCAGATACTCCTCGTACTCCGCCTTGGCATGCGCCAGCTGGCCGGAGCGCTCGCGCGCGAGGCCCAGCAGCTCCTGCGCATGGGCGCGGTCGGGGAACTCCGCTTGCCGCTGCAGCTTGGTGAGCAGCGCTATCGCCTTAGGATAGTCGCGCGCCGCCAGCGCGGCGCGCGCGTCGGCCGTCGTCGACTTGAGCACTTCCGGGGGCAGGGGCGGGTCGCTGCCGATGCGCTCGACGGGCGGGAGCGCCACCTGCGCCATGGTGGCGTTCAGATCGCTGGTGACGGCGTCATCCCCGATCGCGAGCCAGGCACGCGGATAGTCCGGCAACGCGAGATTCAACAGGCGGTCCGCTTCCGAGCGGCGCTCGATCGGACCCACGCGCAGCCGGTACCACTTCTCGCCGTCGACCACCGCTTCGGAGACGAACGCGGGCACCTTGAGGCGCTGGTGCGCGAGCTCCACGTCCGCCGGAGCGAAGGGCTTGGGCTGCGAGTCCAGGTTGATCGCGAAGTTGCTGACCGCTTCGGTCGCCTGGCCGACGAGGATCTTGCCGCGTCCGCGGGCGCGATCGATCAGCCGCAGCCGCAGGCCGCGCGGATCGACTCCCTGCGCGATCACGAAGCGCTCGCTCTTCTTGAAATCGAGCGTGAGGGTGATCTGCCCGGGCGCCATGGAGTCGACGCGGGCGGCGGTGATGATGTTCGCGCCGCCGGATACCGGCGGGGTTTCCGCCAGCAGCTGCGACAGCTGGCTCACGCCGCAGTCGGGCATGGGCGCGAGCTGAATATGCACCTGCCGGCCCTCGCTCGCGGGCAGGCTGGTGATGAAGCGCATCGAGCAATTGAACACCATGGTCAGGTCGACCTGGTCCTCGTGGTCGTTCACCTCGATGACGTTCACCAGGCGCGCCGGCCGGCTCATGGGAAGCTGCGCAAAAGCGCCGCGCGCGCCGAGCGCGGCGAGCAGAATGAGCGCCAGGCGGCACAGCCGGCGCTCAGCGATGGAACGTCGCATCCGACACTCGATGATGCGGTCCGGGCAGACTTCTTGTAATGGTTGACTGCGTCGTATCGCTGTAGACGTGGCAGGCGCCGCTGCAGTTGGCGAGCTCCGTGGCGGTGTAGGTGAGGCCCTTGACGGTCTTCGGATGCGCCGCGGGCTTGAAGTCCTTCGCATGGCAGCCGGCGCAGGTGCCGGCGTTCGCCGCCGAGGGGTAGGGCACCTGGTCGGTGTTGGAGGTGTGGCAGCTGGTGCAGCTCAACGCGGCGCGATGCGCTCCCGGGTAAGCGGCGCTGGTGTGCCGGAAGCGGATGAGGCTCCAGTCCGGGTAGCTGTGACAGGTGGCGCAGTCGCGCCGGGTGATCATGTGCCCGGGCGAGAGGCCGAGGGCGCTGCTGTTGTTGTGGCAGGCGGCACAGCCGCTGATGAAGCCCGAGTGATCGACCTTCGCCGGTTTCCAGGCGAGGGTGCCGTGGCAGGTATCGCACTGCTGGGTGGTCGGGATGTGGGTGCGCGGCATGCCGATGGCCTGCACGGAGTTGTGGCAGGTGCTGCAGGTATGCGGGGCGACGGCGGCGTGATCAAAGCGCGCCGGCGTCCAGGCGTTGGTGGTGTGGCAGCGCTCGCAGCCGGCGCTGGTGGCGAGGTGGCGCGAGGGCTTGCCGCTCGCCACGCCCCCGTTGTGGCAGCTCACACAGTTTCCTTTAACTTGCGTGTGATCCACCGTCTTCACCGGCAGCCAGGCGAGCGTCGTGTGACAGCTCTGACAGGCGTCGGTGGTCGCGATGTGAGTCGGCGGCTTGCCGGCCCCGCTCGCGGCGGTGTGGCAGCTGACACAGGCGGTCCCGGCGACCGTCGCGTGATTGAACGGTGCGCCGGACGCGCCAGTGCCGGGAGCCGGTGCGACGCGCGGGGTGGGGCCTACACCCGTGCGGGGGGTGACGCCGGTGGCGGGCTTGGTGGTGGTCGACACGTTCCTCGTCACGGTCGCCCGCGGCCGCACCGCGAGCTTGTCGCGCGCGCTGTGGCAACCCGATCCGCCGCAATCCCGGCCCGCGTAATGGTTGGCGCCGTCTCGCACCCACAGGCGACCGTTGGTCTTCCACTGCATGCCGATTTCGTGGCAGCTCATGCACGTCATCGACACGACGTACGCGTGCTTCATGACGGTACCGGAGAAGGTCGTGAACACGCTCGCCGAGTGGCACAGCTCGCACGCGAGCTTGCCGGTGCCGTTGGGCGGATTGGACGGAATGTGTCCGGTGGGCCCGGAGGGCGGCTGTACGAGCGTGGGCGGTGCCATGTTGTAGAAGCTCAGCCCGTAGGCGTGGCACAGCGCGCAATTGGTGGTGATGCCCGCGTGTCCGGTCGCCCCCATCACATAGGCGCCAAAGTTGCCCGCGGTCGTGTGGCACTGGGCGCACGGCGCGCTGGTCGGGATATGGTTCGCCGGCTTGGCGCTGCTGCCCATCTGATTGGTGGCAAACGTCGGGCTGGTCGTGTGGCAGCCGTTGCAGTCACCGCTGGCCGGATGGGCCTTGTCGTATGCCTGGGGACGGGAGTCGCCCCAGGCGGTCGCGGTGCTCACCATCATCCCCAGATACGGCGCGGCCTCGTGACAGGTCGAGCAGGCGCCCACCACCGCCACGGTGGCGTGGCCGGCGACGCTGAGCGTCGGAGCACTGACACTCGCCGCACCGATACGGAAGCCCCCGGGGTTCACGTTCGCGGTGCTGTGGCAGCCCGAGCCGTTGCAATCCACGCTGCCGATCGGAAAGTGATTGCTCGGTGTGGTCATGATCGTGACGTTGGCAAAGGTCTTCGCCACCGTCGGACCGTGGCAGGTGAGGCACCCGGTCACGCCCTGGTGCGTGCCGGTGACGGAGTAGAGCGCGAAGTTGCCCGCCGTCGTGTGGCACTGGGCGCAGGCCGCAGTGGTCGGAATGTGATTCGACGGCTTGCCGGCGGTCGGCAGCAGGTCGGTCGCGAACGTGGGCGTCGTGACGTGGCAGTTGCCGCAGTCGCCGGTGGTCGGATGCTTCGAATCCAAGGTGGCGTTCGGACGGGAGTCTCCCGCCGCGGTCGAGGTGCTGACCATCATGCCCAGGTACTGGGCGCTTTCGTGACAGCTCGCGCAGGTGCCCACCACGGCCAGCGTCGTATGCCCCGCGACGTTCAGTGTCGGAGCGGAGATGCTCGGGTTGCCGAGCTTGAAGCCGCCGCCGCCCGGATTGACGTTGCCTGTGGTGTGACAGCCCGAGCCGTTGCAATCCACGTTGCCGATCGGAATGTGATTGCCCGGCTTCATCATCATCGTGAAGACAGGGTTGGCGGCAATATTGAAGGCGCTGGAGCCGTGGCACTGCACGCACCCGCTCACGCCCTGGTGGGTGCCGGGGGAAGAGTAGGCCGCGAAGTTGCCCGCGGTCGTATGGCACTGCGCGCACGGTGCGCTGGTCGGAATGTGATTGGCGGGCTTCGGGGCCGTGCCCTGCAGATCCGTCGCGAACGTGGGCGTCGTGGTATGGCAGCCGGCACAGTCACCCGTGGTCGGATGCTTCGAGTCGAATGCGGTTGGGCGGGAGTCTCCCGCCGCGGTCGAGGTGCTGGCGATCATTCCCATATAGGGCGCGCTCTCGTGACAGGTCGAGCACGCGCCCACGGATGCGACCGTGGTGTGGCCGGCGACGTTGAGCGTCGGAGCACTGATATTCGCCGTACCGATATGGAAGCCACCGGTATTCACGTTCGCAGTGCTGTGGCAGCCCGAGCCGTTGCAGTCGGCGCTCCCGATCGGGATGTGGCTGGCGCCCGGCCACCCCACAATCGTGATCGTGTTGCTGGGCGGCGGTCCCGCGAACGGTCCGGTGCCCGGGCCGTGGCAGGAGACGCACCCGGTCACGCCCTGGTGCGTGCCGGTAACGGAATACAGCGCCCAGTTGCCCGCCGTCGTGTGGCACTGCGAGCACAGCGCATTGGTCGGAATGTGGTTCGACGGGCGCGGCGTGGTGGGGTCGAGGAAGGAGGTCGTGTTATGGCACAGGCTGCAATCGCCCGTGGCGGGGTGCAGGCGATCGAGCTTCGCCGAGGGGCGCGAGTCCCCAGGGGTGGTGTCGGTGCTCGGGTGCATCCCCTGGAAGTTCCCCGTCTCGTGGCAGCTCGCGCAGGTGAGCGCCGACACCGCCGGGTGGTTGATGACGCCGGGGTTCCACGTCGTGTAGTTGGTGGGCGAGTGGCAGCTCTCGCACGGTGTTAGCGGAGTGCCGATCGGGACATGGGTCGCCGTGATGCCCGACGCGTGAACGTTGTCGTGACAGGCGGCGCAGCCGCTGGTTACCCCGACGTGATTGAACACCGCGCCGCCCCAGCTGAGCGTCGTATGGCAGGCGTCGCACTCCAGGTCGGTGACGATGTGCGTGGGCCCCTTGCCCTGTGCCTGCACGCCGTTGTGGCAGGTCGAGCAGCTGCCGCGCACCTGGGTGTGGTCGAAGTTGACCGCCGGGTTCCAGGCGACGGGCGTATGGCAGCTGGCGCACTGGTCGGTCGTGAGGATGTGGTTGGCGGGCTTGGCGGTGGCGCGCACGACGGTGCCGACGCCGTGACAGGCGCCGCAATCCTTCGGGGTGCCCTTGAATATGGCGTTGGCGTGACAGGACTCGCAGGGCAGGTCGCGGTGCTGACCGACGAGCTCGAAGCCGGTCGTCAGATGGTCGAAGTTGTAGCGGATCGGCGCGGCAAACCCCTGCGGCAGCAGCCCGAGGAGCAGCAGCGCCGCGAGCGCGCGTACACCCCAGCGCGAGCACTGCCGCCCGAACCGGTTATGCGTCATGGCTGTCCGTATACGCATGCACCCTCCTAGTGCACCCGTGCACCCTTCCACGTGACCGTGGAGTGGCAGCGGTCGCACTGGCGCCCGTACTGCCCGACGTGCACGTCGTCCTTCTCATGGCACGAGAGGCAATCCTGCTTGAGCTTCACTTCGTCCGGCGGCCGCAGGTGGCAGGCCTCGCAGGCGAGCTTACCGTGCGCACCGGTGAGGGCAAATCCGGTCTCCTTGCCGTGGTCGAACTCCCACATTTTCCAGCCGTTCGAGGAGTGGCATCGAGCGCAGTCCTTGCCCAGATTGCCCTTGTGCACGTCGTCCTTGCGATGGCAGTCGATACACTCCTTGCCGACGTCGCGGTACTGGCGCGTCAGATGACACTGCTCGCATGGAACCGCGACGTGCAGGCCCACCAGCGGAAAGCTCGTGAGGTCGTGATCGAAGCTCACGCTGGAGCGCCAGCCCGCCGGCGTGTGGCACTCATCGCATTTCTTGCCGAGCTTGCCGGCGTGCACGTCGTTCGGCCGGTGGCAGCTCACGCATTCGGTGGGCAGCTTCTGCGTCGCCACGCTCGCGGTATGGCAGGTATGACACGCGACCTTCTCGTGACGGCCGACGAGGGGCCACTTGGTGTCGCGCGTATGGTCAAAGCTCGAGGGCTTCCATTTCTCGTTGCCGTGGCAGGTGCCGCAGTCCTTGCCGAGGCGGCCGGCGTGCGCGTCCTGCGCCTGGTGACAGCCGGAGCACTCGCGCGGCAGCTTGTCCTTGAGATTGCCCGTGCGGTGGCAGTCGTTGCAGGCGATGCGGTCGTGCACGCCCTCGAGCGCGAAACCGGTCTCCTTCTTGTGATCGAACTTCGAGTTCTTCCAGGCGCTGGTGACGTGACACTCGGCGCACTTGACACCCCGGTCGCCGTGGTGCACGTCGTCAGGCTCGTGGCACGAGACGCATTCTTTGGGCGTATTTTTATAACGGTTGCCGAAGTGACAGGCCGCGCAGGGCGCCTCACGGTGCTTGTCCCGCAGTGGAAACGCGGTCTTGTCGTGATCGTAGCTTATGTGGCGCCAGGCGCTGGCGTCGTGACAGGAGCCGCAGTCACGTCCCAGTTTGCCCTCGTGGGGCTCCTCCTTGCGGTGGCAGCCGATGCACTCCCTGGGCGCTTCGCGGTAACGCTTGCCGGCGGCGTGGCAGCTCTCGCACACCACGTCGGCGTGCGCGCCGCGCAGCGGATAGTCGGTGTTCTCGTGATTGAACTGCTCGTGACTCAACTTCACGATGTCCGCCTCCCGACCCAGATGCTCGGAGTGGCAGGCGCGGCACTGTGAGGTGTCGATGCCGGGGAACCGGCCGTGGAAGCCGCGTCGCTCATGCAGGTCGCCGGCGATCTCCTTATGGCAATCGAGGCACAACTGCGTCTGGCGATTGCGGTCGGTGCGGTCGTGGCACAGCGAGCACTGCTCTTCGTATTTCACATGAGCGGCGCTCAGCTTGCCGGGCATGAGAAGCGTCTCTGGATTCACGGCCTCAGCGGGTCTCACTGATATCAGCACCAACAGCAATCCCAATGTCAGCAGCGCGTAACATCGTCGCCCCGTCATGTCGGTGGCGGAAGGTCGATCTAGTAAACGTGAACCGCAATCACGTGAATCACCGCGGCGATCACCATGATGAAGATCAATGGTATATGCAGCGCGTGCCACAGTGAGAACAGCCGTTCGTAACCCTCGAAACCGGCTACCCGCCGCGTCGCGGCCAGCCTCCGGTCGACGTAACAGCGGGCCGTGAGCCCGAGGCGCTTGTGCTCGAGCGCGACCACCGCGGATCTGCGGGCGCCGGCGTGCAGCGCGTGGCGGATATAGCGGTGCAGCTGCCAGCGCGCCTCGAGCGCTATGAATGCGACCACGGGCGGTTTGGCGAATCCAAGGAATGACAGGTGCGGCCCGGCTTTCAGCAGACGCTGCTCGACGGCCTCGATGCGCGTCACCAGCTCGGGCAGAAAGCTGATGCTGCCGGACAGGTTGCGCAGTCCCTCGGCGCCGGTGCGCAATTCCCCCAGCTCCAGTTTGCGGCCGTACAAGCCGTGGTGGATGTGCACGTAGATATAGCGGCCGATGAGGCCGCTGATGGCAACGGTGAGCATCGAGAACAGCGCCACGTTGCTGTTGGTGGCGCCGATGCCGAAATTCGCGTGATACAGGATGCACACGGGTCCGGCGATCCCGAGCACCATGTGGAAGCGGAACCAGCTCGGCGTCGAGCCGAGGAAGCTGAGCCACGTCCAGCGCTTGCGCAACGAATACACCAGCAGCAGCAGCATCAGGCTCCCGCCGATGATGCCGAGCCAGTAACCCACGCCGCGATTGGGGCTGATGTAGCGCGCAGTCTGGGTGTTCCAGCCGAGGTATAGCACCGCGGCCACCAGCACGAAAAACAACCGGCCGCCGCTCAGCAGCCGCCTGCGCGGTGGCTGCGGCTCCGCGTGAGGTGCCACCGCCGGAGCCGCGGTGCGCTTCGCGGCCGCCGGCGGCGGCTGGGGTGAGGGGGGCGGTGGCTGTGGCGCCGGGCGGGCCGCCGGCCGCTGGGGTAACGGGGGCGGCGGCTGCGCCGCCGGGCGGGCCGCCGGCGGCTGCGGTGACGGGGGCGGCTGCTGCGGCTCCAGCCGGGCTGCCGGCGGTTGGGGTGATGCGGGCGGCGGTTGCGGCGGCGCCGGGCGGGACGGTGGCTGCGGCGCCGGGCGCGCCCAGGACGGAGCCGCTTGCGGTGCCGGTTGTGTCGAGCGCGCCCGGGGTGGCGGAGCCGCCGGAGGCGCGCCTCTCGGCTCAGCAGGCAGGGCGGGCGCCGCAGGCGCGGCCTTCGCGCCGAGCTCGTTCAGGCGCACGACCCTGACCTGCAGTTCCTGCAGCTCCTGCAGCTCTTCGGTCTCGGGAAGTGGTTGAGGGCGCGCTGCCATGAGAGCCGTCAGCCGATTTCCCGGTTGATGACGAGGGCCAGCTTCTTACCGGCAGCCGGGTGCAGCACCGGACTGGTGACGTACAGGTCACCGGCGCTCGGGGTGGCTTGTCCGCTGCGCGAGATCCGCGCTTCAACCACCACCTTGTCGAATTGCGAAAGCCGTCGTGAGGGAATCATGGCCATGGAGTCATCCAGATGGAAAGTGACCGGCCAGGCGGCCGCCGTGGTGCGCAGGACCGCGAGCGGCGGACCGGGCGAGTCCGCCGCTTTCGCGTAGATGAAGAGGGTCGCGTCACGCTGGACGCGGGCCGCAAGATGACTGTCGATGGAGACGGTGCCGGAAACTTCCGCGGCGCCCGCCGCAGCCGGCGCCGCCGCAGCTGCGCTCGAGGCGCTCACCGGCGCGAGTCCGGCGAGCGAAGTGTCTTCCGCAATGTTGCCGTCGATGATGCGGGCGTCAGGAGAATTCGCGGGCAGGGCCGCGCGCAACCGCTTCCACCAGGTGAGCGCATCGGTGAAATGGCGTTGCTCGTGTGCCTGACTCGCCTTGAGCCACAGCGCCTTGGTGTTACTCGGCTCGAGTGCGAGCGCGCTGTCGATGGCGCTGCCTGCGGCCCCGGTGAGCGAGCCGTCGGCGAGCGAGGCGAGCACATCCGCGTAATCCGCCCACGACTGGGCAGTCATGCCCTTCAACGCCACGACCCGCGCCAGGGCATCGCGTGCGGCACGGTTGTCGTGCTGTGCACGGTGCAGGTCGGCGAGCGCGAGCCATCCCGGCACGTCACGTGGGTTTGCCTTGACCCGCTGTTCGAGCTCCGTGATCGAGGCCGCGGGGGCAGCCGGCGCGGCTGCAGGCTCGGCAGAGCCCGGGCGGGACTCGGTGGCGGTGGCCGCGGCCACCAGCGCCCCTGCGCTCATCTGGGTGACCACCCCGGCGGCTGGGTTGGCGGCCCGCGCCCGTGCGCGGCGGGCATCGTCGGGGCGTCCCACGAAATCGTACGCCTTGGCGAGCAGTGTCCAGTCATCCGCGCTGCCGCCATCGCGGGCGAGGCGCGCTTCGAGCGCGGCGACTTCCGACTCCATCGACTTCGCGGAGGCGTCCGATTTCGCGGCTGCGCCGGCGGACGAGTCGGCAGCCGGCGCCACCATGGCTGCTGCGGGCCGGCTGGCGAGGGAGTGGCGCGAGCCGATCGCGAGATAGATGATCGCCGCGGCCACTGCGAACGTCGCGACAAACGCGCCAGCAAGACCGTAGCGGATTCCCCCGCGGCCGAGAGCGAGCGCACCGCGCCACAGGGGCGTAGCGACCAACGTCGCACCGACCCCGACCAAGGCTCCAGCGATGAACCAGAAAATAGCGATGAGCCCTCCCAAGGGATCGTCAAGTCACGAGCGCAAGAAGCGCGCGTCGATGTGACAATACACATGATCCGCGCGCCAGTAACGATGTCTCAGGCTGCCGACATCCTGTCTCCAACTACCGACAAAAACGCCGGAGAAAACAGGCAATTACACGCGTTCCGAATCGCTGCTAGAGTGCGCAGCCGCGCCCGCCGTTGCAAGTAGGGGAAAGCCCCATTACTGGGAGTTCGGTCACAGAGTTAACGTGCCGAACACATGTCCAATGGCACACCCCCGGTTAACTCCGGGTGGACGTGCCGCGCCGTGTCCACGGCTGCGCAACCGAAGTGGTGTTGCTTCAAGGGCTTCAATGAATTCGTTGACGATGTACCTCATCTACGGGTTGCCCGGCCTGGTGCTGCTCGTGTTGCACGTTCGGCGGCGGCGGCGGCTCGAGCGGCAGAGTCTCAAGGCGCTGGAGAGTACCGGTGCGGCGGAACCGGCGTCGCTTCACCCCATTATTGATCCCGCGACTTGTATCGGCTGCAGCTCGTGCGTCAAGGCCTGCCCGGAACAGGCGCACCACACGGTCCTTGGCATCGTCGACGGGCGGGCCGTCCTGGTAAGTCCCGGGGATTGCATCGGCCACGGCGCATGCAAGACCGCCTGTCCGGTCAATGCCATCACGCTGGTGTTCGGCAGCGAGCGGCGTGGCGTCGACATTCCCATCCTGACGCCGAAATTCGAGTCCACGGTACCCGGCATTTTCGTCGCGGGTGAATTGGGCGGCATGGGGCTCATCCGCAACGCTCTCGAGCAGGGACGGCAGGCGGTCGAGGCGATTGCCGAGAGGCGGCGCGCGGCGGGCGGCCAGGAGCTTGACCTGGTGATTGTCGGCGCAGGTCCCTCCGGTTTTGCCGCCACGCTGACCGCGAAGTCCAAGAACATGCGCTACGTGACAGTCGAGCAGGAAGCCCTCGGCGGCGCGGTCTTTCAATATCCGCGCGGCAAGCTGGTGATGACCGCACCGGCGACCGTGCCGCTCATCGGCAAGGTGAATTTCCGCCAGACCAGCAAGGAGGCGCTGCTGGAATTCTGGAAGGATGCCGAGCGCAGGACCGGCATCAAGATCAACTACCAGGAGCGGGTCGAGGAGATCACCCGCGCGGGCGAGGGTTTCATCGTCAAGACCAACCGCGGCACCTACCCCACGCGCAGCGTCCTGCTGGCGATCGGGCGCCGCGGCACGCCGCGCAAGCTCGGCGTGCCCGGCGAGGAGATGTCCAAGGTGGTCTACCGGCTGATAGACCCGGAACAGTACAAGGGTCAGCACGTGCTGGTGGTCGGCGGGGGTGACAGTGCGCTCGAGGCCGCCGCGAGCATTGCCGAAGCCGGCGGCGGCGGGGTGGTGCTGTCCTATCGCGGGGCGGAGTTCGACCGCGCCAAGGCGCGCAATCGCGAGCGCATCAATGCGGCCGCGAAGGGCGGCATTCTTAAGGTCATGATGAAATCCAGCGTGAAGCAGATCGAGGCGGAGTCGGTGGCGATTGAGGCCGACGGCGGGGTCTCCAAGGTCCGAAACGACGCGGTCATCGTGAGCGCCGGAGGAGTATTGCCTTCGGATTTTCTGAAGCGTGTGGGAATCACGGTTGAAACGAAACGTGGCACGGTGTAGGCCGGCACTGCTTGTCGTACTGGGCGTGCTGGCGGTAGGCGCGGCGCTGGCGGCGCCACGACAGTTCTCACGAGCGGCGGACCCGCTCGAGGGCGTGAAGACCGCCATCCGCCTCAAGAAATTCGCCGAAGCCGCGACGGCGCTGCAGAAGCTGGCGAGCGCCGGCAACGCCGACGCGCAGTACATGCTGGCGGTGTTCTATCTCAACGGGGTGAACGGACCGCGCGATCCGGCGCAGGCCAAGGGGTGGCTCGAGAAGTCCGCCGGCCAGGGCAATGCGCGCGCCGCCTTCAGCCTGGCGAACCTGTTCGCCGAATCCGACCCGCCCGACAG
>Ga0209471_1000893_pt1 | contig 18616 bp, 21 predicted proteins | sample GraSoiAngelo_128_FD_185885 | JGI IMG/M metagenome (GOLD analysis project Ga0209471, IMG submission 185885) | Grasslands soil microbial communities from the Angelo Coastal Reserve, California, USA - 14_0927_12_20cm (SPAdes) (version 2) | ecosystem: Environmental > Terrestrial > Soil > Grasslands ...
GCCGTCGCGGATGCGCCCACGCCGATCACGGCCAGGCCGATAAAGAGGACACGGAGTTGCGACCGCCAGCCGCCGAGCGACGCGCGGTACGTGCCGACCACCTGGTCGCGCGCGAGCACCAGCGTCGCGGACGTCGCGAGCAGGATGAGCAGGTAGCCCGCCGCGTCCCGGGCCGTGTCGGTGAGCCCGCGCTGGACGGGCACGATCGGCTGAAGCGCCCCCGGCAGACCGCGCTGGACCTCTATCACGGTGCGCGCAGGCGGCGGCGAACTGCGCGCGTCGAAGAAGATGCGCCGCTCGGCCGATGCGACGTTGGCCATCGAAGACGCGAGCAGGATCGCCGAGACGGCGACCGCGAGCATCACCGCTCCGAGGACGATCAATGTGTCGCGTTGCTTCATCTCTCGGTCGTCATCCGTCGCGTCGGCGCCGCGATCGCGGCATGCGCCGCGATGAGGCTCGCGATCCCGACGAGCACGACGGCGAACACGGTCGCGCCGTCGATGAAGAAGAACGCATCCGCGCTGTCGGCGGTCGTGGTCGCGATCACGTTGTTCAAGGTCGCTGTGAATTCGTCGCCGTGTGTGGACAGCTGGTGGGCGAGAAATACGAGGGAGGGAAGCGCGAGCGCGGCCGCCACGATCCACTCCCAGGTCGTGCGGCGAGCGCCCGCGACCTGGCGCATGACCGCGTCGCGAAAGCCGAGCGGAACGGCGCGAGGCGGCACGCCCGTGAGCAGCGCGTGCGTGCGATGCTCGGCCGGTTCGAGATCCGGGGGCGTGACGCGGCTCACGTGGCCCTGCCCCTCAACCGCTCGGCGAGGCGGACTTTGAGCGCCGCCCTTGCGCGATGCAGATGCGTCTTCACCGTCCCGAGCGGGATCTCGAGGGCATCGGCGACCTCTTGATACGAGAGCTGCTGCATGTGGCGGAGCGTGAGCGCGGCGCGATAGGCCGACGGGAGGTCGGCCATGGCCGCGACGACCTCGGCGACCTCCTCGCGGCGCACCGCCGTCGCCTCCGGGCCGAGGTCTGTCTCGGCAGGACGCTCGGGCAGCTCGTCGACCGGCGTCTCGCGGGCGTGCCAGCGCTGGACGTGGTTGAGGCTCGCATTGGTGGTAATGCGGTAGATCCATGGCCCGAAGGGCAGCGTGGGGTCGTACTGGTGAAGCGCGCGATAGGCGCGGATGAAAGCCTCCTGTGCGCAATCGTTCGCCGCGTCGGCGTCGCCGGTGATCCGCAGTGCGATGTTGAACACCCGTCCTCCGTATCGCTCGACCAGAGCCGCGTAAGCATCCGCATCACCGGCAAGACACGCCTTGACGACGTCCTGGTCGGTGTCGGTCAGCGAAGCCTCCGCCCGTCCCGGCCAGGAGCTCGGGTCACCCGGACTACCCGCTCGGCCAGGGCGCTGTTTCGCTATTCTCGGCCCGCTCCATGGACATGACCTGGCTCGGTCACGCCTGTTTCCGGATGCGCGGTCGCGAAGGTGTCGTGCTGGCCGATCCGCCCGACCCCAAATCCGGTCACGCCATCCCCAAGACGGAGGCGGCGATCGTCACCATCTCTCACGAGCACCCCGGTCACTCGAGTCTCAAGTCGGTCGGGGGCGAGCCCGTGGTGCTGCGCGGTCCCGGCGAGTACGAGGTCCACGAGGTCCTGGTGACCGGTATCGGGACCTTCCACGACGATTCCAAGGGCTCCGCCCGCGGGCGCAACACCGTATTCGCCATTCGGCTGGACGACCTCGTGATCTGCCACCTCGGGGACCTCGGCCATGAGCTCCCTGCGGTCGATCTCGAGCGCCTGGGCGACGTCGACATCGTGCTCATACCCATCTCCGGCGGCGACGTGAACCTCACCGCGGCGAAGGCCGCGGAGGTCATCCACCAGCTCGAGCCGAAGGTCGTCGTGCCGATGTCGTACGACCCCGAAGCGAAAAAGGACGCCCACGCCCCCTTCGATCGTCTCCTCCACGAGCTCGGCGTGAAGGAGCTCACGCCCGTCGCCAAGCTCTCCGTTACACGCAGTTCACTCCCGGAGAACGTCCAGGTCGTCGCGCTGGACTCGCGAGCGCGCTAACCTCCCGCCCCAGCGGAGGGGTCCCTGTTCGCGGGGGACCGAGGGAGGGTTTCATGGGTTTTCCAGCGGCCTCGGCTCGCGCTTTTCAATACGGGCTCGGCATCTTCACGCTGACCGCGCTCATCGGCCTCGTGAACGCCACGAAGATCATCGGTAACCTCGATCAGAACACGCTCCTGACGCATCTCCATTCGGGGACACTCGGGTGGATCACGATGGGAGTGTTCGGGATCGCGATCGCGCTGTTCGCGCGTGAGGGCGTCCGCGCTCCCGCGGTCACGCTCAGCGCTCTCGCGACCGCGGCCTACGTCATTGCTTTTTGGTCAGGGAACTTCTTCGCACGTGCGCTCTTCGGCACGATCATGCTCGCGACGATCTTCGGTTGGTGGGCGTGGGTGGTCTATCGCTCGAACACCGAAGGCTTCTCGAAGCTCAGCAATCCGAAGTTCGCGATGCTTCTCGGTCTCACGACCCTCGTCATCGGGTCGACCGTCGGAGTCATCATCCAGATCCAGTTCGCGTTGAACGCGGTCTCCGACCAGACCGGCAATCTCATCGGCACGCACGCCTCGGCCCAGGTCGGCGGGTACCTCATCCTCGTAGCCACCGGCATCATCGAGTGGCTTCTCCTCGGAGAGCGCCGGACCACGGGCGGGTTGGTGCAGTCGGTGCTGCTGTTCCTGGCGGGCATCGCCCTGGCTCTTGGGCAGCTCCTCGGGATCACGCCGCTCCTCCTCGTGACGAACGTGCTGCAGGTCGTCGCCACGGTCATGGTTGTGGTGCGGCTCGGCCCGGCCGTCATGAAGACGGCTTGGGGTGCCGCGACTGGCATGCGGCACGAAGCGATCGTTCCCCTCTATCTCGTCATCGGCGTCGTGCTCGTTGTCGCCCTCGTGCAGCAGATCATCGCCGCACAGGGCGACATCGGCAGGGTCCCGCCGGGTCTCATCCATTCCCTGGATCACACCTTCTTCGTTGGTGTGATGACCAACGCGCTCTTCGGCGCGATCCTCGCCGCGACACAGGACCGACCGCGGATCTGGCCCTGGGCGGATCACCTGATCTTTTGGGGCCTCAACGTCGGAGTTTTGTCATTCACCGCCGTCCTCGTCTTCGTCGGTTCGAGCACCGGCGCGGCGGCGTTCTCACACCCCGTCTCCTACACCGCGCCGATCATGGGTCTGGCTGCCCTGCTCGGCATCGCGACCCTGTCGATGCGGCTTTCGAGCGCGCCCGCGGCCCAGCGCGCGGCCTCACCGGCCTAGCGAGCACGAACCGGACGGCCGTCGCGTGACGGCCGTCCGGTATACTTTTGATTACGTCGCGCGTCGAGCGCGGCGACTTTTTCTGTTCGGAGAGGTCCAGAGTCCGTGTACGCGGTCGTCCGTAGTGGTGCCAGGAGCTACCGGGTCGAAGAGGGAGGCACGATCACCGTCGATCGCCGCGCGGGCGACGCCGGGGAAACCGTCATCCTCGACCAGGTGCTTGTGTTCGCCGACGGCGTCCGTGTCCGCGCCGGGACCCCTTTCGTGACCGATGCGATCGTGACGGCCCAGATCGTCAGCCACGGAAGAGGACCGAAGATCCGGGTGTTCAAATACAAGAACAAGACACGGTCGCGGAAGACGCGCGGCCACCGGCAGGACGAGACGACGCTCCGCATCATGAAGATCGAGGCATAAGGACATGGCACACAAGAAAGGCGCGGGTTCGACCCGCAACGGACGAGACAGCGCCGGGCAGCGGCTCGGCGTGAAGGAATACGCGGGCGCTCGCGTCGAGGCTGGGACGATCATCGTTCGCCAGCGCGGCACGAAGGTGCTGCCCGGCAACAACGTCGGCGTCGGCAAGGACCACACGCTCTTCGCCCTCATCGCTGGCACCGTGGAATTCAAGGCGGCACGCGACGACCGCCGGCGTGTGAACGTCGTCGCGGTATAGAGGTCAGGTACCCATGAAAGAAAAGATCCACCCCAAGTACATGCAGGCGAAGATCGTCTGCGCCTGCGGCCGCACTTACACGACCGGGTCGACGAAGCCGGAGCTCCACGTGGAGGTCTGCGCGGGCTGCCATCCGTTCTACACGGGAACGCAGCACATCCTCGACGTCCAGGGTCGTGTCGAGCGGTTCACGAAGCGATACGCCAAGAAACCGGCCGACGCACCCGCCTCCGCGGAGGCCGCCCCGCACCGTTAGGTGCTGAACACGCGAGGCCGCGCATGAAGCAGCAGCAGCCCGCGTTGTACGGCGGACAGGCGGTCATCGAAGGCGTCATGATCCGCGGCCGTCGAACGGTCGCGCTCGCGTGCCGCAAGCCCAACGGCGACATCTATCGCTATCGCGAGGCTCTGCGGTCGCCGCTCGTCCGGTCGCGGATGGCGCGCCTGCCATTCGTGCGCGGCGTCGTCGTGCTCTGGGAATCGCTTGACTACGGCATCCGCATGCTCATGCGCTCGGCCGAGGTGCAGCTGGACCAGGAGGAACAGCTCGGCAAGGGCGGGAACACCCTGATCATGGGCGTCGCGCTCGGCGCCGCTCTGCTCGTATTCATCGGCGTGCCGTATCTCGCGACGAGCCTGGCACGCGCCGTCATCCCGAGCTCGGTCGTCCTCAACGTGACCGAGGGCCTCATCCGCCTTGGGCTGCTCGTCGGCTACCTCGTCGCGATCTCGTTCCTGCCCGACGTGCGCCGCGTCTTCGCGTACCACGGCGCCGAGCACATGACGATCCACGCGTTCGAGCACGGCGATCCGCTCACTCCGGACCGCATCGAGCCGTACCCGACCGCCCACCCCCGCTGCGGCACGGCCTTTCTGCTGTTGGTCGTCGTCGTGTCCATCGTGATCTTCGCGTTCGTGCCGCGCGTGAATCTCCTCGTCGACCTCCTCGTGCGCCTTGCCCTCGTGATCCCGGTCGCGTCGATCTCGTACGAAGCGCTCCGTCTCGGCGCGGCCCACGAGCGATCGCCGCTCATGCGCCTTCTGGTCGCGCCGGGCCTGCTGCTGCAGAGAATCACGACGCGGCGGCCCGACGCCCGGATGATCGAGGTCGCCGTCGCATCGCTGGAAGAAGCGATCGCGGGCGATCGCGAAGCGGAGGCGGCGGCATGACCGAAGTGCTCACAGCAGGACTGCGCCGCCGACTCGAGGGCGTCGAGGGCCGCTACGAGGAGCTCGAGCGCGCCGTCAGCGCGCCCGAGACCACATCCGACCGCAACCGCATCCGCGAGGTCGGCCAGGAGCTCTCGTCGCTCGCCCCGATCGTCGAGACCATTCGCTCCCTTCGCGAGGTCGAGAAGCGCCTCGCCGAAGCGCAACAGCTCTCCGAAGGGGACGACACCGACATGCGCGATCTCGCGCTCCAGGAGGTCGCCGAGCTCACCGCCAAGATGGGGGAGCTCACGACGCGCCTTCGCGCGCAGCTCGTGCCGCGCGATCCGCTCGACGAGAAGAACGTCATCGTGGAAATTCGGGCCGGAGAAGGTGGGGAAGAGGCCGCGCTCTTCGCCGGCGATCTCTACAAGATGTATCTCCGTTATGCAGAGCGTCACCGTTGGAAGACCGAAGAGCTGTCTGCGAGTCGATCGGATAAGGGCGGCTTCAAAGAGGTCATCTTCAAGGTTGTTGGCCGAGGCGCGTACTCGAAGCTCAAGTTCGAGTCTGGAGTGCATCGCGTGCAGCGCGTGCCGGCGACCGAGGCGCAAGGTCGCATTCACACGTCGACCGCGACGGTGGCGGTGCTGCCGGAGGCTGAAGAGACGGACCTCGTCATCAACGAGGACGATCTCAAGATCGACGTCTATCGCGCCGGCGGCAAAGGCGGGCAGGGCGTGAACACGACCGACTCCGCCGTGCGAATCACGCATCTGCCGACCGGCGAGGTCGTGACCTGCCAGGACGAGCGCAGCCAGCTGAAGAACAAGTCGAAGGCGATGGCGGTCCTCCGCTCGCGCCTACTCGCACGCGCCGCGGAGGAGCGGGAGGCGAGCGAATCGCTTGCGCGCAACGCCCAGATCGGCCGCGGCGAGCGCTCCGAGAAGATGCGCACGTATAACTTCCCGCAGGACCGCCTCACGGATCGGCGCCTGGGGCACAACCTCTCGAACCTTGACCGCCGGATGGATGGCGACATCGACGACTTGGTCGAAGCCCTGTCCGAAGAGGACGAGGCGGAGCGCCTCTCCCGTCTCGAAGAGGACGGCGAATGAGCGGCCCGCTCCGCGGGATCACCGCCGTCGCCGTGCTGGTCTACTTCTTCGCGGCGGCCGCCCACTCGGGGCTCGTCGGCGCGCTTTCGGAGGTCACCGCGCCGATCACCGCGGCCGCGATCGTCGAGGCGATCCTCGGTCTGGTCCTGCTCGAGGCGCTCCTCTTTCCAGTGACGGCGCGCATCGCGTACACCGCCGCGCTTCTGGGCACGCTCTTTGGTCTCGCGATCGTGATAGTGCGGGGTCTTGGCGGCTTCGATCTTGGGATCCACTTCGTAATGCTCGCTTTGCTCGCGAGCGGGTTCGCGTTCATCTTCCGTGGCGGAGCCACGCGGTCGATCTAGCCGTTCGTGGCGGTACCGCCGTCGTGCCCGACGGCGTCCGTCAGGTCGACATCGGGGTCGAGGGCGGCCGCATCGCGGCCGTCGGAGAAGTCGGACGGGCCAAACTCGAGATCGATGCGCGCGGCAAGCTCGTGCTTCCAGGCTGCGTCGACCTGCACACGCATCTCGCGTCCACCCCCACGTTCACGCCACTCGACGACTTCGAGCACGGCACGCGCGCCGCGATCGCCGGAGGCGTCACGACCGTCGTCTCGATGGTCTATCAGGAGGACGGTTCGCTCCGGCGCGGCATCGAGCGCGGGCTGCGCGACGCGGAGCGTTCGCTCGCCGACTTCGCCTTCCACGTTGTCGTCACCGACCCGAGCGGAACCGCGCGCGCGGAGATACCGGCCTTGATGCGCGACGGCCACGCGGGTCTCAAGGTCTTCATGGTCTCGCCGCGATTCGTCGAGCGACGCGACGATTACCGCTTGCTCTTGCGGGCCGCCTCGGAAGCGGGCGCGGTCATCGCGATCCACGCTGAGGACCACGCCATCGTCGCCACCCGCACCGCGGAGCTGCACGCGTCTGGCCGGACCGGCGTCGAGCACTTCCCAGAGAGCCGACCGGTCGAGGCCGAGGTGAAGGCCGTCGCCGAGGCGATCGATCTCGCAGCGACGACGGAGGCGACGATCTATCTCGTCCATCTCAGCTCGCGGCAGGCCCTCGAGACTGTTCGCGAGGGCAAGCGACGCGCCCGCGTGTTCGGCGAGACCCGCCCGCTCTACCTGTACCTCACGCGTGCGCAGTTCGATCGTCCCGATGCTGCGCTCTGGGTCGGCCAGCCCCCGCTCCGCGAAGCCGACGATGTCGATGCGGTCTGGTCTGCGCTCTCGGACGGGACGCTCGACACTGTCGGCACGGATCACATCCCGCACACGCGGGCGGCGAAGCTCGCGGCCGGTCTGAGCTTCGATCAGGTCCCGCCCGGCGTCTCCAACCTTGAGACGCTCCTGCCGATGCTCTACTCGGAGGGAGTGCGCAAGGGCCGTCTCACGCTTGCGCGAATGGTCGAAGTGCTTGCGACCGCGCCCGCGCGTATCGCGGGGATGTTTCCGCGCAAGGGCGTCCTGGCGGCCGGGTCGGATGCGGACGTCGTGATCTTCGATCCGGAGATGCGCCGCACGATCCGCGCGGGAGAGCTCCACTCGGCCTGCGACTACGACCCGTACGAAGGCTGGGACGTGACTGGTTGGCCCGAGCTCGTGCTCCTGCGTGGAGAGGTCGCGTTCGAGCGTGGGATAACGCGAGCGAAGCCCGGTCGTGGCCGTTTCGTGCCGCGGTCGGCGCTGAAGTGATAAAAGAAGGTCGTGGAGCGGCTCCGGTACGACGAGGACAAGGCGTTCTGGCTGGCCGACGACGCGTCGACGATCGCCCGGATCGTCCGCACGGTGCCCGCAGAACGGCTTCGTGCCACGAAGTTCGACGAGTGGACCGCTGTCGAGATCATCGGCCACGTTGCCGATGCGGCCGAGATCTTCGCCGACCGCGTGCAGCGCTGCATCGACGAGGATCGGCCCGCGGTCGCGTCGTACGACCAGGACGCCGTCGCAAAGGAGAGGCGGAACAACGAGCGCGATCCGATGGAGCTTTCGCGGCGGCTATCCGCCGCGCACTCGCGCATCGTCCAGCTCCTTCAGCGGCCCGGCGCCGCGGTCCGTCCGGGTACCCACAGCGACTGGGGAGAGGTCGACGCGGGCCATTTCGCGGCGTATCAGGCCGATCATTCCCATGGCCATACAGGCGAGCTGGCAAAGGCTTTCCCGCCTTCCTTCTAGCGGCCCCCACCGGAACTCAACTCCTATCCATGGCGTAATACATGCATGCCGACCCTGCGAGACCAGGCGCTAGCGCCGCTCTCGCGCGCCGACGCGGAACGTCTCCTTCCCCAGCTCGCGAGCGGGCGTCAGACGCTCGAGCGCCGGGTGCTTCGCGCGCGCTGCCTTAAGTACTTCGAGTCGTTCGATCTCGCGTGGGCCGAATTGAACGAGGTCCTTCCCCTCATCAAGGATCCCTTGCTCGAGGCGCGCGTTGCGGTCGACCTTCTCCAGCTCTCGTATTACCTCGTCCGCCGCGACGAGACCCCGAAGCTCGCTGCGATCGCCGGAAAGCACGCGGCCGGCGACCCGCTGATGCTCGCCGAGTTCTATCTCGGCAGCTCCACGATCCTCACGGCCCAGAACGAGATCACGAACGCGTTGCAGAGCGCGCGCCGGGCGGAGGACGCGCTCCTCACCGCGCCGAAAGGCCGCGCGCGCGATCTGGTCGTCACCCGGGTCCAGCGACAGCTCGCCCACCTGCTCTCGCACTCAGGCGACTACGTCGATGCGACCGCCGCCGCGGAGGCGACGGTGCGCCATGCCGCGCGCGTCGGCGATCCGTGGGAGGCAGCGTGGGCGGTGTACACGACGGGGTTCGTCGACTGGGCCGCGGGGCGGATCGATCAAGCGGTCGACCAGTTCACCAAGGCCGAAGCGAGCCTGCGCGCGTATGGATCGTCGGTGTGGCGCTACACGTGCCTCTGCCTCGCGCGCGCGCGAATGGAGCGGGGCGAGATCGCCGACGGCGACCGGCTCGCGCGCCAGAGCGCGACCGGCGCTCCCGAGGATCACGCGCACCTCGCGCTCCTCCGCGGTGAGACGGACGTCGCCGACCGGATCCTGAGCCGTGCGCCGACGGGTTTCCCCGAAGACGAGCAGTTCCGCAACAACGTTCGCGCGATCGTTCGCGCGGAGAAGGGCGACCCGCGCGGCGGCGTGCGCATGCTCGACGAGGTGGCGAAGGAATTCGAGGCCCGCGGGATGTCGCACTGGGCGCTCGGCGCCGCGGTCCACGCGGCGTACTGGCGTGAGTCGCTCGTGCGCGGTGGCGGCGCGTCGCGAGCCGCGGGACTGGTGCGCGACATCGGCGCCCGCGGCGGCGAGGGGTTCGCCTACTACCTGCCGGAGGTCGCGTCGTGGCTCGGGCGCGCGGCCGAGCGTGACCCCGCGGCGCGCGAGCTCGCCCGAAAGATCAGCGCGCACGCCGACGCCGCGCTTCGGCGCGCGAAATCGGACAGCGCCGCGCCGCTCGGCTCGTCCGCGCTCGACGAGGCGACGTTCTACCTACGCACCGTCGGACTCACGTGGCGCGAGCTCGGCATCCTCCGTGAGATGGAGCTGCTGTCGCGTGAGGGAAAGCGCCTCGAGCGGGCGGCGCTCGCCGACCGTCTCGGCGTGTCGCCGAACACGCTGCGCGTCCATCTGACGCGAATCCGCGCCAAGCTCGACGTCGGCGACAAACGCGGCGACGAAGTGCTGCTCTCGGCGGCCCTCACGCAGCGGCCCGTCGCCTAATCCGGCTGACAATCTCCCGCCCGCTGCAGGCGCGGCTATTCTGGCCGCTCCGTGTTCGGACCATTGCTTCGCGGCGACAAGGTCACGCTCCGACCGGGGCGTGAGAACGACGCGGAGCACTTCGTGCGGTGGTTCGCGGACACGGAGGTCACGCGCTACCTCAATCGGCGCATGGCGATCACGCTCGAGCAGGAGCTCGACTTCCTCAAGAAGATCGGCGAATCGAAGGACGACGTGTGGTGGGTGATCGACGTTGCGGATCAGGCGATCGGCGCGACCGGGATCCACCGGATCAATTGGCTCGACGCGAACGGAACGACCGGGATCGTGATCGGAGAGAAAGCCTCGTGGGGAAAGGGCTACGCGACCGAGGCGATGCGGCTCCGCACTCGTTACGCCTTCCGCGAGCTCAACCTGCACAAGCTCATGACGGAGGTCGACGCCGAGAACGAGGCCAGCCGAAAGGCGCTCGAACGTAACGGATACCGGGCCGTGGGGATACGGCGCGAGCAGGCGTTCGGCGCAGGAAAGTGGCATGACCGCTGGCTGGGAGAGGTACTACGCGCGGACTGGGAGAAAACGGAGGCCTGACACCCGGCTGCGACCCTTCGCACGAGGAGGCCTCTGCTAGCCTCGGGCCGCGGGAAGGGTCAAGTGAAGAAGGTATTTGTCGTTCTCCTGTTGATCGTCGTCGGCGTGGGGGCATTCCTCTATTTCCCTCGCGGCGGAGCGGTCACCTCTGCGTCCAACGCAGCGACGCTCGCAGTCCTGAACACGGCGATCGAGGGCGCGCGCGCCGGAGCGGCATTCGTCCCCGCGCTCGACGGTGAGGTCTACGCGACCGGAGACCTCGTTCGCGCGAACGTCGACGGTCGTGCCGTCCTCACGTTCTTCGATGGCTCGTCGATGTCGGTCGATCCGGGATCCCAGGTGAAGGTCGTCGCCCTGAACCGCGTTTCGGCGGACGGCATCCAGGTGACCATCGACCAGTCGCTCGGACGATCGTGGTCGTCTGTCCAGAAGCTCAAGACACCCGACTCGCGGTACGAGGTGCGCACGCCAAGCACGGTCGCGGTCGTCCGCGGCACCGGCTTTCTCACCTTCGTCCAGCAGCTCGCGGCAGGCGGGACACAGACGACCTATCAGGTGGACGTGGGCACGCTGCAGGTGACCGCGAATGCGGGAGGCACCGTCACCGTGCCCGCCGGGAGCCAGGTCACGATCGCCGAGGGCGCCGCGGCGCCAGCGAGCGCGACACCGATCGCGCCGGCACCGCATCTTGAGATCAACGGCTCGCCGGGCCTCGGCTTCCTCGTCGTCGCCCCGACCGGTCAGTCCTGCGGGACGGCTGGGGGCGGCAAGGCCGAGGTGTTCGCCTGCGTGGTGAGCGGCGACAAGGTCATCGTTCGGGACCCGGCGGCCGGCCGGTGGGGTGTCTTCCTGACGTCGCCGAAGGCTCTCGGGACGTCCGCCTTCACCGTCGACGGGTTCGTCGGAACGACGTCGACCGTGCGACGGATCATGGAAGGCCCCCTCGTCGCAGGCCAGATGGCCCGATCGGGCTTCACCGTGACGTCCGGCCCGCCGCTCGCTCTGTCCGCGTTCGAGCCGTCCACCGCCGTTAACAGCGTCTGCGCCGCAACGGCGCCGGGCCGCGTCTTCGCCGTGGGGCCGGTCGATGGCCGTGCCGACTCGGTCAAGACCTTCGCCCGGGACAACAAGGCGACCCCGGTCTCGCTGGTGTTCACCGAGGATGAGCTCAATCAGGTCGTGAACAAGAACGCGCCGTCCGCGACGCAGGGCGTGACCCTGAGCGACGCGAAGGTCAAGATCGACGCGAGCGGGATCCACGGGACCGCGAAGGCCGCGACGCAGTTCATCACCGTGAACGCGACTGCCGATGTGGTCGGCGGGTCTGTCGGAGACAAGTTCAAGCTGAAGGTGTCGCGCCTCGCGGCCGACCCTCTACCGCCGGCACTCATGGATGCGGTCAAGGGCCTCGTCGACTCGACCACCGCGGACATCTCCGGCGCGGTCCCGTTCGTCGTCAAGCAGGTCGCGTTCCGTAACGGGTGCTTCTGGGTCAGCGGAGTGACGGCGAACTAAGAGCGCGCACAATTCGCGCGTGCGGCCTGAGCTCGAGAAGCTGGTGCGGGAAGGGATGTCCCGCTATCACGTCCCCGGTGTCGCGATCGGCATCCTCCATGACGGCGACGAGGACATCGCTGCGTACGGCGTGACCAACCTGGAGCACCCGCTTCCGGTGGATGCCGACACGCTGTTCCAGGTCGCATCGATCACGAAAACGATGACCGCCACCGTGGTCATGCGCCTCGTCGAGCGCGGAGCCCTCGATCTGGACGCGCCCATCCGCCGCTATCTCCCCGAGTTCAAGGTCCGCGACGACGACGCAGCGAAGCGCGCGACGCTCCGGCATCTGGTGACCCACACCGGCGGCTGGCTCGGCGACTGCTTCGCGGACTTCGGCAAAGGCGACGACGCGCTGGCGCGGTACGTCGCGGCGATGGCCGAGCTCGAGCAGCTCACGCCACTCGGCGAGATATGGCACTACTCGAACTCGAGCTTTGCGGTGCTCGGCCGGCTCATCGAGGTCGCCACGGGCAAGACCTACGAGGCGGCCGTCCGCGAGCTCCTCTTCATTCCCCTTGGCATGGCGAAGAGCTGCTTCAGCGCCGACGATGCGATCACGCACCGCGTCGCCGTGGGGCACGTCATCGTCGACGAGCAACCCACCGTCGCGCGGCCCTGGGCCTTTCCGCGCGCCACCACGCCGGTCGGTGGCGTGGTCTCGAGCGTGCGGGAGCTTCTCCGGTACGCCCGTTTCCACCTTGGCGACGGCCGGACCCAGGATGGCGGGAGGCTCCTTTCTGTCGGCTCGCTCGAGCTGATGCGCACCCGTCTGGCCCCGGCCGACAACGACCGTGGAGTCGGCGTCGCGTGGTTCCTCCGCGAGGTCGGTGGCGTGACTCTCCAGTACCACGGCGGCGCGGCGATCGGCCAGCAGGGTGTCCTCATGCTCGCGCCGGAGCGCGACTTCGCGATCGCGGTGCAGACGAACTCCGGTCGCGGCGGTCTGCTGCACGGCGACGTGACAAAGTGGGCGCTCAAGACATTCGTCGGCGTGGAGGACCCCGAGCCCTCGCACGTCCGCATGACGAAGTCGCGCCGCGACGAGCTGGTCGCGCGATACACCGCCGCGCTCGCGGACGTCGAGCTCCGAGCCGGCGGCGACGGCGTGCTTCTCCTCCGCTCGATCAGCCACAACGTGCTGGGCGTGAAGCCGGCGCCGACGGACCCGCCGCCCGCCCCCGTCGCGTTCATCGGCGACGATCGGTTCGTGTGTCTTGAAGGTCCGATGAAGGACGTCCGCGGGGAGGTCCTGCGCGACAGCGCGGGCTCGGTCCGCTGGATCCGCGCCGGCGGGCGCGTGTATCGGCGTCTCGAGAGCTAGCGGTGCGCCAGTACCTCGAGATCTTGAAGAGGGCCCTGGAGGAGGGGGACGAGCGCACCGACCGCACCGGCATCGGCACCCGCGCGGTCTTCGGCGAGATGATGCGGTTCGATCTCTCCGCGGGCTTCCCCGCGGTGACGACGAAGCGTCTCGCCTTCCGGTCGGTCGTCGCCGAGCTCCTCTGGTTCCTCGGCGGAAGCTCGGACGTGAACGACCTCCATGCGCTCGGCGTCCGCATCTGGGATGGGAACGCGTTCGCCGACTACTGGCAGCCTCGCGCGCGTTTCCCGGGCGACGCGGGACGCAATTACGGTCAGCAGTGGCGTGACTGGATCGCGCCCGACGGGCGGCACATCGATCAGCTGCGCGACACCATCCGCATCATCCGCGAGCAGCCCGCGAGCCGGCGCATGCTCGTCGTGGCGTGGAATCCCGGTGAGCTCGAGCAGACCTCGCTGCCGGCGTGCCACGCGCTGTTTCAGTTCTTCGTAGCCTCTGGAAAGCTCTCGCTGATGATGTACCAGCGCTCGTGCGACCTCGTGCTCGGGGTGCCCTTCAACATGGCCGAGTACGCGCTGCTCCTGCACCTCGTGGCCCGCGAGGTCGAGCTCGAGCCGCATGAGTTCGTGCACGTCCTCGCGGACGCCCACATCTACCGCGATCACCTCGATGCGGCGCGCGAGCAGCTCGCGCGCGAGCCGTACCCGGCGCCGACGCTCTGGCTCGACCCGGAGCTGCGCGGCGTCGACGACGCCGTGGCGCGCTATCGCGAGATCGTCGCGCGCGCGAAACGCGGGGAAGCGCCTGGTCCACTGCTCGACGGGTTCGCGAAGCTCGAGAACTACCAGCACCATCCGCCGATCAAAGCGAAAATGGCGGTTTGACCAGGCGCATCTCTTTCGTGCTGGCGTTCGACCGCAAGAAAGTGATCGGCAAGGACGGCGGTCTTCCCTGGCGGTTGCCCGACGATATGAAGCATGTCCGCGAGGTCACGAACGGCAAGCCACTCATCATGGGTCGCCGGACCTACGCGTCGATCGGCCGGCCGCTGAAGGGACGCACCAGCATCGTGCTCACGCGCGACCCGGCGTTCCATGAGGACGGAGTTCTGACGGCGCGCACGCCGGAGGAAGCGCTCGCGCTCGCAGGCGACGCGCCCGAGGTCATCGTGTTCGGCGGCGCCGAGGTGTTTCGCCAGTTCCTGCCGATCGCAGATCGCATCTACCTGACGCAGGTCGACGCTGACGTCGGCGGCGATACCTACTTCGACTTCGACAGCGCCGACTGGCGAGTCGTCGAGAACACGGCGCATCCGTCCGACGAGCGGCACCCCTACGCGTTCAATTTCCTCACCCTCGACCGCATCAAAAGGCCGTGAGCAAAAGCACCGCCGCCGGATTCGTCTGGGATCCGCGCCTCGCATCGCACGTCTACCGAGCAGACCATCCGCTCAAGCCATGGCGGCTTCAGGGCGTGCACGACACACTCGAACGCCTCGGTGCGTTCGTGGTCCCGAACGCCCGACTCCTCGCGCCGAGGGATGCCACCCGCGCCGAGATCGAGCGCATCCACGCCGCGGCATACGTCGATGCGGTCGCGCAGGCCTCAGCCGACCCTGACCTCGACTACTCCGCGTGGGGGCTCTCCGCGTGGGGCGACACTCCGCCGTTCGCCGGCATGCACGAGACATCGCTCTTGACCACCGGCGCTTCGCTCGTGGCGATGGACGAGGTGATCGCAGGTAGGGTGCGCGTCGCGTTCAACGGCGCGGGCGGGCTGCACCACGCAATGCGCCGGAGCGCGTCGGGCTTCTGCATCTACAACGATCCGGCGATCGTTTGTGGCCTTCTCGCGGACCGCGGGATGAAGGTCGCGTACGTCGACATAGACGCACACCACGGCGACGGTGTGCAGACCGCCTTCTATGACACCGATCAGGTGCTCACGATCTCGCTCCACGAATACGGGATGATCCCGCGGCTCGGCCGGCCTTTCTTCCCCGGCACCGGCAGCGCCGACGAGCGCGGCACCGGCAAGGGCGCCGGCTACAGCATCAACGTCGCACTCCCGGCCTACACCGACGACCTCGCCTATATGCGCGCGTTCGACGAGGTCGTACCGCCGATCCTCGAGCAATTCCGGCCCGATATCCTTGTCACCCAGCAGGGCATCGACCCACACTTCACGGACCCGCTCACCGATCTCCAGCTTTCGACGCACGCGCGGGAGCACGTCGTGCGCTGGTTCGCGTCGACGCCCTACCCCTGGGTCGCGATGGGCGGAGGCGGCTACGACCTCGACGCGGTGCGCCGGACTTGGTCCATGGAGTACCTCATCATGCTGGGCGCGCCCGTGCCCGAAGCGCTGCACGATGACGACCCGCCCGTCCTCGGCGGACGCGCGCGGACCGCGGTGGACGCCGCGACCGACCAGGCCACGCGCGAAGCGCTCGCCGCCGCGTTCACGTGATCGCGGCGGTCGCCGATCGCTGGCGACCGAAGGCCTTTGCGACATGGGCGCTCAGCGCGGGAACGTTCTGGGGCCTCGCCTGTGTCCCGATCGCGATGGTGCTATCGACCCTCTCCGCGTATCGCCTGTCGCAGACCGTCCATGTCGCCGACATCGTGTTCGGTCCCACGCGCAGCGTGATCGTCGACACGCTCCTCGTAGCCATCGGTGTGGAGCGAACGGCGGTGCTCGTCTACGTGCTGCAGCGATCGTTCGACGCGCTCGTGGTCGCCGCGGCGCTTACGCCGATCTTTCTCTGGCTCCTCGGCTCGAGCGCGATCCACGCCGCCGCGCGAATCCGCGGCATCCGCGGACGGCCATATCTGCCGCTGCTCGTTCTCTTCGGCTACGCCGAGCTCGCGTACCAGGCGCCGACCTCGGTCGCCGGCATCGCCTTCGCGGGCGGTCCGTTCGCGGGGATCGCCGATGCCGCGAGCGTCGTGATGCTCGTGTGGTTCGCGCTCGTCGTTCACCGTGCCATCGGGCTGCACTACGGGGTCAAGAGGGATCAGGCGCTCGCGATCTTCCTGATCGGCGCGCTCGCGTTCTACCTGCTGCCGCTCATCCTCATCGCGGTCCTGCTCGTCGCCATCGTCGTGGCGGCGGCCGTCCTGCACTACTTCTAGGCATGCGCCGGATGTGGGCGATCGCGCGGTGCCGTTGCCCGAGGTGCCTTTCCGGGCGCGTGTGGCAGGGCATGTTCTCGATGAACGAGCCCTGCCCGGTCTGCGGCCTGCGGTTCGAGCGCGAGACCGGGTACTGGACCGGAGCGATGGTCGCGAGCTACGCGCTCGGCATCCCGGTGCTCGCGCTGCTCGTCCTTGCCGTATGGCTGGCGACCGGTTGGGATTTCCTCGTCGCTCTCGTCGTCGCGGACGTCCTCTTTCTCGTGTTCGTTCCCTTCGTCTGGCGCTACTCGCGCGTGGTCTGGCTGCATCTGGACTGGCTCATCGACCCGGTCCCGGTCTCGCGATGACGCTAACGTGACGCCGTGACCCCGGCGTGGACGCCGAGCGCCGCATACCTCGAGCGCAGCCGGCTGCGCGCGTTCGCGGTGAAGAACGGCTGCGCCGATTACGCCGCGCTCATGCGGTGGTCCACCGAAGATCTCGAGGGGTTCTGGGCCGCGACGGAGCGCGACCTGCATATCGCATGGCGCACGCCGTACACGCGCGTGCTCGACAGCTCGCGCGGCATTCCGTGGACGACGTGGTGGACGGGGGGCCGGATGAACTACGTCGCGACGGCTCTGCGACACGACGGCGATCGTGTCGCGATCGTCGCGGAGGGCGAGGAGGGCACCGTCCGCACGCTCACGTACCGCGAGCTCTCGGACCAGGTCGCGAGCTTCGCCGCCGGGCTGCGCTCCCTTGGCGTCAAGCACGGCGACCGGGTGGCCATCTTCCTCCCGCTGACCCTCGAGTGCGCGGTGGCGGTCCTCGCGGTCGGCGCGATCGGCGCCGTGTTCATCCCGATCTTCTCCGGATACGGCGCCGAGGCGATCGCCGGCCGCCTCCGCGATGCCGAGGCCAAAGTGGTCATCTGCGCCGACGGCTTCTACCGGCGCGGCCAGATCGTGAAGATGAAGGAGGTCGCGGACGAGGCGGCGGACGGCGCGCTCTCCGTCGGCACCGTGATCGTCGTGGATCGGGTCGGCCGCGCGTATCCAAAGCGTGGTCGCGACGTCGCCTGGTCGGACGTCACGCACGCCGGTGCGATGCTCGACATCGCCGACACCTCCGCCGAGGACCCGTTCATGGCGATCTACACCTCAGGCACGACCGGCAAGCCGAAGGGCGCGCAGCACGTGCACGGCGGCTTTCCGATCAAGGCCGCGCAGGATCTCGCGCACTGCTTCGATCTTCAGGAGCGCGATGTCATCCTCTGGTCGACCGATATCGGCTGGATGATGGGCCCCTGGCTCATCGCGGGCGGGCTCATGCTCGGCGCGACCATCGTCCTCTACGACGGGACACCGGACTTTCCCGACGCTTCGCGGATGTGGTCCCTCGTCGAACGTCATCGCGTGACGCATCTCGGCATCTCGCCGACCGCGATCCGCGGACTCATACGATCCGGCGAGGATCCGGTTCGCACGAAGGACCGCTCGTCGCTCTTCGTCCTCGGATCAACAGGCGAGCCGTGGAACCCCGATCCGTGGTGGTGGTACTTCCGCAACGTGGGCGAGTCGCGCCGCCCGATCGTCAACTACTCCGGTGGGACCGAGATCTCCGGAGGCATCCTCGGCTGCACGACGTGGACGCCGATCCAGCCGGGCTCATTTGCCGGGCCGTGCCCGGGGATGGACGCGGACGTCGTCGACGATCGTGGCCGCTCGGTGCGCGGCACCGTCGGCGAGCTCGTCATACGCAAGCCCTGGCCGGGCATGACCCGCGGATTCTGGCGCGACCCGCAGACCGAGGAAGGCCGCTACTTCCAGACGTACTGGTCGCGTTTGCCGAACACGTGGGTGCACGGCGACTGGGCGCGGATCGACGATGAGGGCTACTGGTACATCGAGGGGCGCAGCGACGACACGCTCAAGATCGCGGGCAAGCGCGTCGGTCCGGCGGAGGTCGAGTCCGCGGCGGTAGCGCATCCCGCGGTCTCCGAAGCGGCGGCGATCGGC
>Ga0209471_1000894_pt1 | contig 18613 bp, 18 predicted proteins | sample GraSoiAngelo_128_FD_185885 | JGI IMG/M metagenome (GOLD analysis project Ga0209471, IMG submission 185885) | Grasslands soil microbial communities from the Angelo Coastal Reserve, California, USA - 14_0927_12_20cm (SPAdes) (version 2) | ecosystem: Environmental > Terrestrial > Soil > Grasslands ...
CGAGCGGGATCGATGTCATGAGCCGCGGCCGGGTCATCCTCGGCATCGGAGCGGGGTGGTACCAGCACGAGTACGAGGCCTACGGCTACGAGTATCCGGACACGCCCGACAGGCTTCGCATGCTGCGCGAATCGCTGCAGGTCATCAAAGCGCTGTGGACGCAGGACGAGGCGCACTTTGACGGCCGCTACTACAAGCTGCGCGGCGCCATCAATGAGCCGAAGCCGGTGCAGAAGCCGCACCCGCCGATCTGGATCGGTGGAGGTGGGGAGAAGGTGACGCTGAAGCTCGTCGCGCAGTACGGAGATGCGTGCAACTTCAACGCCGACGTCGAGACGGTCCGGCACAAGCTGGAAGTGCTCCGGGAGCACTGCGAGAGCGTCGGACGCGATTACGACTCGGTTTTGAAGACGATCGAGTTCTACACGATCCTCGGCGACCGCCGCGAGATCGACCGCGTGGTGTCGGACACCGCCCGCCGCACCGGTCAGGAGGAGGCGTTCATCCGCTCCTGGCACCCTCTGCACGGCGATGCCGACCGCATCGCAGAGCTGATCCACAAATACGCCGAGGCGGGAATCCGGTATTTCATCGTCAACCTACCCAACGCGTTTGAGGTCGGCGCGATCAGCCGCTTCGCCGAAGAGGTGTTCCCGCGCGTGGGATTCCATGCGTTAACGGCATGAGGCATGGCGAACGCCGAGCGATTCGGTCCAGGCGCTGACGCAACCGAATTCGTCCCCGGCGATTTCATCCTGACCCATCGACACCATCTCTTCTCGAAGCTGATCAGGCTGGCGCAGATGCGCCGCTTCAAAGGGCCTGACGCGCCTTACGCCCACTGGAGCCACTCGGCCATGGTCGTGGGCCGGGACGGTGCCCTGGTCGAAGCCGAGACGATGGGCGTGCGGCGGAGTCCGATCTCGCGCTATCGCGACGACGAGTACCACCTCGTGCGGTTGGGCGCCGAACTCGACTCGGATGGCCGCGCGCGGACCGTGGCCTACGCCGAGAGTCAGGTGGGGCAGGCGTTCGGATACCTGGACATGCTGGCCGCGGGTCTCCATCTCCTGTTCGGCTGGCCGCTCCGATGGGTCCGCCGCAACCATGAGATCTGCTCGAGCCTGGTCGTCAAAGCGCTGCAGGCCGGTGGTCTGCTGCACGAGCTCGACCCGGCGCTGACCCTGCCGGCCGACCTCGCCAAGAGGTTCGACGTTCGACCCTGAACGGCACGCGACGTACCTCCTGCCAGAATGCTGTATACCAGCGCATAGATCGCCGTCAGATTAGGGGGGAGTCGTGATGATGCAACGGTTTTCTGCATCGGTGATGGTTGCCATTGCCGTCCTCGTATCCGCCGCGTGCGGCGGCGGCGGCACCTCTGGGTCCGGCTCGAATGTCACCTTCGCCGCTCCGGTTTCGCAGACCGGGGCGTTCGGACAGGCGGAGGGCCTGTACACGCTCCAGGGCTACAAATTCTGTGTTCAGACCCTGAACTCGAAGGGCGGCATCAGCTTCGGCGGCCAGTCGCACAAGGTGAACCTGGTCACCGAGGACGACCAGAGCGTGGCCGCGACCTCAGCCCAGATCGTCGACCAGTTCAACGACCAGGGCGACAAGCTGATCCTGAGCCCGTACGGTTCGGCGGGCACGACGGCGGTGGCGCCGGTGGTGGAGCGGAACAACCAGGTGATGGTCGACAGCAACGGGGCGGACACGGCGATCTTCAGCCACGGTTACAAGAGCATTTTCGCGGTGCTCTCGCCCAGCAGCTCTTACGTGACGAGCATCATCGACGCGCTGTCGGCACTCAACCCCGCGCCCAAGACGGTGGCGATCATCGCCGCCAGCGATGGGTTCAGCCAGCACGCCGCCGAGCAGGGCGTGGCGGAAGCGAAGACGAAGGGCATCACCGTCGTGCCTTCTGCGACGGCCTACACCTCCTCGACCAAGGTCACGGCCAACACCACGGACGTGTCGAGCGCGCTGATCGCGATCAAGGGCACCAACCCAGACGTGATCATCATCTCTGCGCACCTGAACGAGGCGGTCGCCGCCGTGAAGCAGAGCTCTGAGCTGGGGGTGAAGCCGAAGGACGGTTTCGCGGCCACGGTCGCTCCGCCCACCCCGGCGTTCATCTCCGCGCTCGGCAAATCGTCAGAAGGGGTCTTTGGCAGCACCCAGTGGGTGCCCGAGATCTCCGCGTCGGACTCCGTGTTCGGCAGCGCGCACGAATTCCTTACCAACTTCACCAACACGTACGGCTGGTCGTCGGAGCAATACCCGTACCAGGCGGCCGACGCGGCTGCCGGGTGTGAGGCCCTCGCGCTGGCGATCGAGAAGGCGGGCTCAGCGGATCCGGCTGCCGTGCGAACCGCGCTGGTGGGCCTGAAGGCCGACACCTTCTACGGCCACATCGAGTTCGACTCCACCGGGATGAACACCGCGAAGCCCATGTACGTGATCCAGATCCAGAAGTCGGCGTTCGTGACGATCTACCCGAGCAACCTGGCGACGAAGCAAGCGATCTGGCCCGCCGTCGCGTAGATGTCGCAGTTCCTCCAGGCGGCTGCCTATGGCGTGGTCCAGGGCGGCCTCCTGGGGCTCGTCGCCGTCGGGTTCTCCCTGGTCTGGGGAGTCATGAACGTGGTCAACTTCAGCCACGGCGCGCTCGCCGTGACAGGGGCCTATGTCGCCTGGGTCCTGAACGTCCGATTTGGCCTCGATCCGTTCCTCGCCATACCGGTCGTAGCGATAGCGCTCTTTGCTTTCGGTTACGTCGTGCAGCGAGGCCTGATCAATCTCGTCATCAACGCGCCCATCTTCCTGACCCTTCTCCTCACGTTCGGCTTGAACCTGGTCATCCTCAACGGGCTGCAGCTGCTGTTCAAGGCCGATGACCGGACGATCGACACCTCGTACGCGTCGCAGAGCTTCGCGATCGGCGCTGTCAATGTGCCGTACGGCCGGCTCGCGGCTTGTTTTCTGGCGCTCGGCATCACCGTCGCACTCGCCCTGCTGATGTCGCGCACGCGTCTGGGCCACGCGATCGGCGCCACCGGCATGGACCGCGGCGCCGCGCGCTTGATGGGCATACGCGCACGTCATATCTATGCGGTGACGTTCGGCATCGCAGCGGCGCTGGCCGGAGTTGCCGGGACCATGATCGCGACGGTCGGGTCATTCAACCCGACGACGACTCCCGGTCAGCTCACGCTCGATGCGTTTGTGATCTCGGTCCTGGGGGGCCTCGGCAACATGTACGGCGCTTTGGTCGGTGGGCTGGTGCTGGGCATCGCCGAGTCGCTCGGAGGTCTGCTGCTGACGGGAACCTGGGTCAACGCGATCGCGATGGCGGTTCTGATCGTCACGCTGATCATCCGCCCGTCAGGGCTCATCGGAAAGGCCCTGTACAGCGGCCGCGTCGAGGTATGAGTATCCCCACGAACTCAGAGCCTGCGGCGTGAGTTCGCGGGGGCCCCTGAGTGCCGCCCCAACGCCGGGCCCGATGGCCGACATCCTCCGAGGTCGCGCGCGCAGCCGCCAGGGATTGTTCGTGGGTTGGATCCGCGCACTGACCCCGGCCAACTCCTGGCCCGCGCTAGCCGGCCTTCTGGTGTTTGCCGCCATGCTCGCCTTGCAGCAGCTGATCGAACCGGGCACGCAACGCCTGCTCACCTCTGTCTTCCTGTTCGTAGCTCTGGCCCAGGCCTGGAACATCATCGGCGGCTACACGGGCTACGCGAGCTTCGGCCAGGTCGCTTTCTTCGGTCTTGGCGCCTACACGGTGGCCGTGCTCATGAACAACTATCACGTCTCGTTCTGGGCGGCGCTTCCGCTGGCGGTGCTTGTCGGGGTGGTGTTTGCGGTGGCGATCGGCCTTCCCCTGCTGCGGCTGCGAGGTCATTACTTCGCGATTGCGACCCTCGGCGCCGCCGAGGGTGCTCGCGAGGTGATCAACAACCTGACCTCGGTCACCGGCGGTGGGGGCGGCATCACCATCCCGACCTTCGGCTCGGATGCACCGACGCCGTACTTCGGCAAGCCCGGCTTCTATCTCGCGTTTCTCGTGCTCGCCGCGGTCTCGGTGGTCGTCGCAGCTGTCCTTGCCCGGAGCCGTTTCGGCTATGCGATGGTGGCCGTCCACGAGGATGAGGACGCGGCGGGAGCAGTAGGCATCAACACCACGGTTGTCAAGGTCGTGGCGTTCGGCGTGTCGGCTGCGATCGTCGCCTGCGCCGGCGCGTTCTACGCCTTCCAGCAGATCGAGTTCTATCCGACCGACGTGTTCGACGCGAGCTTCACCGTGTTGATGGTGATCATGGTGATGATCGGCGGCAGCGGCTCGGTCGTTGGCCCGCTTGCGGGCGCCGTCGGCCTCCAGCTGCTGTCGCAGTTCCTGCGTGTCAATCTCGGCAACTTCAATCAACTGATCTTCGGGGCGATCATCGTGCTGGTCGTCGTCTTCTTCCCACAGGGAGTCGTCACATACCTTCGAGACGCCTGGCGGACGCGCCAGTTCTCGATCCTCGACAACGTGAGGCGGTACCGCCTGTGATCGCTCCCTCCGAAGTCCCGTCCGTGCCGGTCCTCGAGGTCCGCCACCTGGCGAAGCGATTCGGTGGCCTGTGGGCCCTTCGGGATGTCAGCTTCTCGGTTTCCGAGGGAGAGATCCTCGGGGTGATCGGCCCCAACGGTGCGGGCAAGAGCACGCTGGTCAACCTGATCACCGGCCACGCGCGGCCCACCACCGGCCAGGTCCTGATCGGCGGTCAGGACGTCACCGGTCAGCGCCCGTGGGTGATCGCCCACGACCGGGTCGCGCGCACGTTCCAGATCGTCAAGCCGTTTCGCGGCCTCACGGTCCGCGAGAACGTGGCCATTGGCGCTATGCACGGCAACGAGCGCGACCGCAGCGTGCGCGATTCGCTCGCCACAGCAGACGAGCTGCTCGACCTGGTCGGAATCGCCAAGCATGCGAACGCGGCGCCGATGCAGCTCAGCGTCGCCGACGCCCGCCGGCTGGAGCTCGCCAAGGCGCTCGCGACGCGACCACGGCTGCTGCTGATCGACGAGGTCATGGCAGGGCTTCGCCATCACGAGATCGAGTCGGCGGTCGAGCTCATTCACCGCCTGCGCGACGCCGGCATCACGGTCGTCGCCGTCGAACATGTGATGAAGGCGATCGTCTCGGTGAGCGATCGAATCCTGGTCCTGCACCATGGTTCGATCCTGACCCTGGGATCGCCGCGCGAAGTCCTGTCCGATCCCCGGGTGATCGAGGCGTACCTTGGCCACCGCTACGTCAAGCGGAGGTCCGAGTGAGCCTCCTCCAGGTGGGCGGCCTCAACGCGGGATACGGCCGGATTCAGGTCCTGTGGGACGTCAGCATCGCCGTGGAACCGAACCAGATCGTGGCCCTCGTGGGAGCCAACGGCGCCGGCAAGACCACGCTGCTGCGCGCGCTGACCGGCATGATCCGAATCCGGTCCGGCAGCATCACCTTCCAGGATCACGAGATCGCCGGCTCGTCGATCGAATCGATCGTCGAGCGGGGGATCGCCCACGTGCCGGAGGGCAGGCGGCTCTTCATGGGCCTGACCGTCCGCGAAAACCTGCTCCTCGGCGGTTGGCGCAGGAACAACCGCGACCTCGCACGAGTCCTCGAACTGTTTCCCGCGCTCGGTGAGCGCCTGAACCAGACCGCTTCGACGATGTCAGGCGGCGAGCAGCAGATGTGCGCCATCGGCCGGGGCCTGATGAGCACGCCTAAGCTGCTCTTGATCGACGAGCTCTCGCTCGGCCTCGCGCCGAAGACCGTGGACGAGATCGTCGCGCGGCTACCCGAGATCGCGGCATCCGGCACCGCCGTTCTGCTGGTGGAGCAGGACATCGATACGGCGTTGTCCGTCTCCGAGCGCGCGTACGTGGTCGAAACCGGTCGGGTCACGAGATCGGGGTCTTCGAAAGAGCTGCTCGCCGATCCAACCATCCAGGAGGCCTATCTCGGTCTGGGCGTAGACACCACGTAAGCGTTTCTACGGGTGAGGTGCATCTGGCGGTTTTGGCAATTCTGGGGCTCGAAGCAGATCTCACGCTGACCGCCGTAGTCATCGGGCTCACGTTGCGGAGGCGACACACCCGGGCGACTCTCGTGGCGACCGCGCTGGCGGCGCTCGCCACTGCCGCGGCCATCTTTCTTGTCTGGGCGCTGTGGGTGGTAGCGCCGCTGTGCCTCGGCGACAGCGCCCCCACGAGTTGCATCGCTAAGCGCGCCGCCGTCGGGTCTCCGTATCTGATCCAGGGGGCCACTGCTCAATGGGCCTGGATGCTTGCGGTGGCGTTCTGCGCAAGATTTGTCTCGGAGAAAAATCTTGCGCATGTTTCGGGCTGAAATTGGGTAAGTAATTTCTAATCGCCCGCGGCTCGGGCGAACCCCGCATTCAAGGGCAAGGATCGAGCCCTCGGAGGCAGACACAGATGGGTGTTCTGCTGGAGTCCCTCCTCGTTGTCTTCGTCGCGCTCGCGATGTACGTCGTCGGCAGATCGATCGTGGCGATCGGCCCGGCCGAGATCGGGTTGGTAATCAAACGGGTGTCGCGCCGGCAGAACATGACCGACACGCCGATCGCATTCGCCGGCGAGGCCGGCTACCAGGCCGAGCTGCTGATGCCAGGCGTCCGCTTCAAGCTGTGGCCGACCTACGTTGTCATCCGGTTCCCCTGGGTGCAGGTCCCGGCGGGTGAGATCGGGGTCGTGATCTCGCAGATCGGCGAGCCGCTTCCGACCGGCGCCAAGTCGGCCGTCTACCGCCCCGAGTTCGGCAACTTCACCGACCTGCACGCCTTCGTCGACGGCAAGGGCCAGAAGGGCGTCCAGCGCCAGGTTTTGGCGCCCGGCACCCTGGCGCCGATTCACCCGATCGCGTTCCTGGTCGTGACGGCGTCCAAGGCGTATGGGCTGCCGGTCGACCGGCAGATCGTCGCGCGCGGACCGCTGGCGCCCGCTTCGTTCGGCATGCAGCCGGAGCAGTTCCGGGTGACCGTCATCGCGCCGAACGGCAACCAGGACACGGTCGGCATAGTCACCACGCTCGAGGGCGAGCCGCTCGGCCCGGCCGACATTGCGTGCCGGATAGGCGGCTTCAGCGACATCGAGGCCCTGGAGCAGCAGGCCGGGATTTCCGACTCGGAGCTCATCGAGGCCTTGCTTGGAAAGAAGAACGAGCTGCACAACAACTACCAGGACTTCCAGGCCTTCCTCGACCGGGGCGGGCGCATCGGGCTGCAGCACGACCCGCTGCTCTACGGGGCCTACCTGCTCAACCCGTTCCTCGTTCGCGTCGAGCTGGCCCCGATGCTGGTCGTCAACCAGGGTGAGGTGGCCGTGATCAAGGGCTACGTCGGCCTGCCCACGCTCGACACGTCCGGGCCGGAGTTCAAGTTCGGCTCGATCGTGCAGCCCGGTCACCGTGGCATCTGGCGCGAGGCGCTTCGCACCGGCAAGTACCCGCTGAACCCGCGGATCTACGCGGCGGAGAAGGTGCCGACGTTCATCCTCACCCTGAACTGGGCGGAGGCGAACTCGGTCGCGCACAATCTGGACGCCCAGCTCAGCCCGATCGAGGGCAAGAGCCGCGAAGGGTTCATCTTCAAGATCGACCTGCAGGTCCAGATCCACGTCCCCGACACGCGGGCGCCGAAGGTCATATCGATGGTCGGCTCGATGCAGAACCTCGTCAACGAGGTGCTGCAGGCCGCGGTGGGCAACCACTTCCGGAACACGCTGCAGGGCCTGGAGGCGGTGCGCTTCATCGAGACGCGCGACCAGGTGCAGGCCGCGGCGCTGGAAGCGATCTCGCGCTACCTGGCCGCTTACGAAGTCGAAACCCGGGGCGTCTACATCCAGGACGTGACGTTTCCGCAGGAGCTGGTCGCCGTCCTGACGCGCCGCGAGATCGCCAACCAGGAGAAGGCGACGTTCGAGGAGCAGAAGGACGCGCAGACGGTGCGCATCGACCTGGAGAAGGCGCGCGGCACGGCCGACATGCAGGCCGAGCTGGCCAAGGCCCAGGTGTCGGTCGACATCAACCGGGCCCGAGCCAACGCGCGCAAGGCCGAGGCCGACGGCGAGGCGGCGTTCGTCCGCGTCACCGGCGAGGCGGAAGGCTCGCGACGCCGGGCGATCGGTGTCGGCGACGCGGCGGCCGTCGAGGCGCTCGGGCTGGCCAAGGCAAAGGGCTACGACGCCCAGGTGCGCAGCCTGGGCTCGACGCCCACGGCCGCGGTGGCCATCGCCAACGCGCTCTCCGAGGGCAAGCTCGACGTGATGCCTGAAGTCCTCGTGACGGGCGGCGGAGGCGCGCTGGAAGGACTGGCCGCAACGTTCATGCGGTCGCTGAACGGGAACGGCGAAGCCAAAGCCAAGAAGTAAGCGAACGACAGACCAGGGGGCTCGCGCCCCCTGGTCCTCCCGATTAAGCTGCCCGCGATGGATCTCGGGCTGACCGGCCGCGTCGTCATCGTCACCGGTGGCGCGTCGAACCTCGGCCGCGCGATCACGCTTGGTTTCGCCAAAGAGGGAGCCCGCGTGGTGATCGCCGACGTCGACGACGAGCAGGCAAGAAAAGTCGAATCCGAGGCGCCGTCGGGGACCATCGTCGCCCGCCACACCGACGTCACGGATTGGGAATCGGTCGCCTCGACCGTGGAGTTCGCGGAGAGCTCGATGGGCGGCGTCCACGTCCTGGTCAACTGCGCAGGGTGGACGATCGATCGGTTGTTCATGGAAAAGCCCCGCAGCGAGTGGGAGCGCGAGATCGCGATCGACACCTGGGGGTTCATCAACACGGTGCGCGCGGTGCTCGACCCGATGATCAAGCGCGGTTACGGACGCATCGTCTCGATCGGTTCCGATGCGGGTCGCATGGGGGAGTGGCGAGAGGCTGTGTACAGCGGGACCAAAGCGAGCGTGATCGCGATGTCGAAGTCGATCGCACGGGAGGTCGGCAAGCACGGGATCACGCTGAACGTCGTCTGCCCGGGTCTCGTGCCGGGCTCGCCCGAGACGTCCGGCAGCGAGTCGATGTGGTCGTCGGAGCAGTCGAAGATTCTCACGCCTGAGCTGCGCGAGAAGGCCGCGAAGGCGTATCCGCTGCGCCGCCTCGGCACGCCGGAGGACGTCGTGCCGGCAGTCCTGCTGCTGGCCTCCGACCGGGCGTCCTACATCACGGGCCAGACGCTGTCGGTCAGCGGCGGCTACACCATGATCTGATCGAGAATCTGTTCTCGGATCTTTCGCCAGCGCTCGGCGCGGTGACGGCCGGCAAGCGGAAAGATGAAGGAGTCGACCCCGGTGGCCTGCAGTTCCCGGAGACGGCTCGCGCACTGCTCTGACGTGCCGACGATGGCCAGGACCTGCGTCAGCTCGTCGGAAACTGCCGCGCTGTGGCTCGCTCGAGTCGAGAGGTGTTCGGTGTAGTCGTATGACTCGGCGCTGGCGGCGATCTCAGCGCGGAAGCGATGCAGGCTTTCGGGAAGCTCCTTGAACTGCGCCAGCAGCCGTGCCTGGGTCGAAGCCCACGACCGGACGTCATCGGGCGCGTTCGCCATCGTCGCCATGAACGCGATCTCGATCTCGGCTCGGGCGCGGCCCGCGGCACGTACTCCGGCCTCGATCCACTCGACCTGGCGGCGCACCATGTCAGGTTGGGCCGGGCCCATCACGATGGCGCCGTCCGCCACGCGTCCCGCCAGCTCGCACATGCGCTGCTGGCTGACGGCGAGGTAGATCGGGACGCTTCGGTCGACGTGGGAGCGAAAGAACCCGATCGCGTCGGCGACTTCGGCCACCTTCTGCGGCTTCAGCCCGATGCCGTACAGGGCCGAGTCGCCGGCGCCCAGGCCAAGGATCGCGCGGCCGTGCGAGATCTCCGCCACAGCCGCCATCGCGTTGGCCGTGACGGTCGGATGCCGCGTCACGGCATTGGTGACGCCGGTGCCAAGACCCAGGCGTGTGGTGTTCAACGCCGCGACGACGAGTCCCGCATAGACGTCCTTCATCGCGAGCTGGGAGTCGATGACCCAGACGCGTCGAACGCCGTCCTTCTCCAGCTCCGCGACGAAGGCGGCCCAGCTCTCGAACGTTTGGCGCGGGCTGATCCCGACGCTGACGTCGAACTGGGTCACTTCTTTTCGGGACGAGTGCGGCGCGACATCGATTGCTTGCGCTGCGTCACGGCTTCGCGCCTTTCCAGGCTGGCCGCCGCCGCCTCTCGCAGCTGCTGCGCCTGCAGCAGGTCCTCGCCGGCGATCGCGCGCCGTTCCAGCAGGTTCAGGCTGACCTTGGTGCCCTGGACCGCGGGCCGCGGGGCAGCTGCAAGCATCTCAGCGATCGCCTGCACCCGATCGTCGAGCAGCGCCGCGGGAACCACCTCAGTGACGAGTCCCCAGCTGCGCGCCGTTTCGGCGTCCAGCTCGGGCATCGCGAGCAGAAGGTCGGTGGCCCTGGCAAGGCCGCAGATCTGAACCAGGCGGGCCACGAACTGGAAGCGGTAGACCACGCCCAGGCTCACCGCGGGGACGGAGAGGCGCAGATCGTCGGCCGCGATCCGAAGGTCGCAGTTCAACGCGATCTCGACCGCTGCCCCGTGGCAGTGACCCTGCAGGCGCGCGATCACGGGAGCCGGACAGGCCCGCAGCGCGGCGGCCGCATCGCCGATGTGCCGGTCCGCATCGAGATCGTCGATCGTCCCGGTGAGTAGCGACAGGTCGTAGCCCGACGAGAACGCCTCCGTGCCGGCGCCTCGAAGGATCACCGCCCCTGCCCGATCGCCATTGCTGCGCAGCGCCTCCGCGAGCGCGCTCAGCAGGTCGGGATCGAGCGCGTTGCGGCGGTCGGGCCGGTTGATCGTCAAGGTAAGGACCTCGTTTGCTGTCCAGTCGCTCCGCAATGTCTCAGGCAATTTCGGCCAGGAAGGAATTGATGCAGGCAGCCAGCTCGCGGGGCTTTTCGACCGGGATCGGATGGCCGGCCCCGGGAACGATCTCGACCTTGCTGCCCTTGATCCCCGCGGCGATGATCTCGGCCGCCTTGGGAGGGCAATGCCGATCCTTCTCCGACGCGACTATCAGCGTCGGCACGGTGACCCGACCGAGCTCTGGGTCCAGGGGCGCTGCGTTGAGCGCCGCCATGGCCGCGCACGCGTTGCCGTAGCCGCGAGGATCGACAGTGGACTGCCGCCGGATCAGCAGCCCTTCCTCCAGCTCGCCCGGCGACTCGGCGTACACGTCGGCAGTATCGCGGTCGAGCGTCTCCCGAAGTTGCGAATCGCCGCGCTGGACCATGTCCACCCTCTGGCGGTACCAGTCTGCCGCGGCGCGCCCGACGCGACTCGAAGTCGCCACGAGCACCAGTCCGCGGACCTCGAGCGGGAAATCGATCGCGAATCGCATGGCGACGGTTCCGCCAAGCGAGAAGCCGGCGATATCCACCTGCTCGAGTCCGACTCCGTCCATGAGCTGGAGCAGGTCGTTGCTCAGCTGACGCAGCGTCCCATCCGGAGTGCCGAGGGTTGTCTGGCCGTGGCCTCTGAGGTCATAGAGAAACACGCGCCGGTGGAGCATCAGATCCGGAATGGTTCGCCGCCACGCGCGGTGGTCGTCGCCCAGGCCGTGGATGAGGACGAGCGGGTCGCCGCGCCCGACCTGGGAATAGGCGACCTCCATGCCGTCCAGCTGGACGGTCATCACTGGGCCGCGAGCTCGCGGAGCGATTTGCGGTTCACCTTGCCCGGCCCCGACAAGGGAAGCTCGCCGAGGCGGTGGATCGCCTCGGGCCACTTGTAGCGGGCCAGTCCGCGCTCTTTCAGAAATTGGTCGAGGTCCTCTTTGGTCATCTCGCCGACCACGAATGCGACGGGCACCTCGCCCAGCTCTGTGTGCGGCCGCCCCACCACGCAAACATCGATCACAGCAGGATGTGCCCGCATCATCGATTCGACCTCATATGGGTTGATGTTCGTCCCGCCCCTGATGATGATGTCCTTCACGCGGCCCACTACGTGCAGGTAGCCCGCCTCGTCCACGAAACCCAGGTCGCCCATGTGCGCCCATCCATCTTCCGCGTACGGGCCAGAGGTCTCGCCCCAGTAATGCTCCTGCACCAGGTCGCCCCGCATGCAGATCTCTCCACCGACGACCTGCCACTCGGCGCGATCGTGGGGCCGCCCCACCGTCGTCCACCGAAGAGGTTGCGGATCGGACGGGCTCGCCACCGCGAGCTGGCCGGCGTCCATCGAGCCGTAGAAGCTCGAGATCGCGACTCCCGTCGAGTTCTCCCAACGCTCGGCGATCTCAGGTGGCAGTGGCGCGCCCGCGACCGCGACCGCACGCAACGATTTCGAAAGGCGGAGCGGGTGATTCAGCATCCGGATCACGTTGGTCGGCACACCGACCATCACGGTAGCCCCGGACGCGGCCGCGACGTCGAGACAATGCTCCGGGGTCCAGTGCGGCTCCCGGAGCATGACCAGCGCGGCTCCAACCCGAAGGCAGTAGAGGCACATGCCGCCGATGCCCTGGGTCAGCGGTGTCATGGGTAGGACGCGGTCGTTTTCGGTGATCTCCAGGCGTCGGGTGAAGCCCTCGAAGGTAACCTGCTTCAAGCGCGCCGAGAGCGAGGCGAGCTTGGGCATCCCCGTGGTGCCCGAGGTCATCGCGATCTCGACGATCCGATCCGGGTCGGGACCGGCCGTGGCCGGCTGGGCCGATCCATCGCCAGTCAGGGCTTCGAGGTCGGCCCCGGTCACGACGAGAGCCGGTCGCGTCTTCTCGCGCAGCCATCGCATCTCGTGCTCGCCGAGGCTCATGGGCATCGGAAGGATCACCGCCCCCATGTCGGGGATCGCAATCTCCAGTGCGACGTACTGCCAGATGTTGGGCAGCTGCACGCCGACGACGTCGCCGGCCCTCACGCCTTGCGCGGCGAGGCCGCGTTGGAACCGGCGCACCCGTTCGAGGAGCTCCCCGAATGCGATCTCGCCACCGTCCCAGATGGCGGTGGCATGCGGACGGCGTCGAGCGTTCCACTCCAGGTAGCTCACGGGGTCGTACGGCCGCGTCAATTGGGCAATCCGGTCCGGCGTGAGCGGCAGCGACACGTCGGTGAGAGAAAGCGCGTCCGAGATGGCGTTTGCGACAGCCGCGGTAGCGCCGATCGTCCCGCCCTCACCGGCGCCCTTGGTGCCCAGCTCGTGGACGGTCGACGGAGTGATGAGGTGCGTGATCTCGACCGACGGTGTCTCGCCGACGCTGGGGATCAGGTAATCGAGGAAGGTGCCGGTCAGCAGCTGCCCGTCCGGGCCATACGCGACCTCTTCCATCAACGCCGCGCCGACCCCCTGCGCCACACCGCCCACCACCTGCCCTTCGACGATGGTCGGGTTGATCAGGACGCCGCAATCCTCCGCCACCACGTAACGGAGGATCTTGACCGCTCCGGTCTCGCGGTCGACCTCGGCCATGCAGACGTGCGTCGCGTACGGGTGCGACGCCTGGCCGGCGTCATAAGTCGCCGAAACGTCAAGGACGTGCTGACCGTCATTGCGCTCGGCAAGCTGCGCCAGCGTCATGCCCGGCTCACCGTCGACCAGCACCGCCGCACCGTTGATCGAGAGTCGCTCAGCCGGCTGGTCGAGCCGGTACGACGCTGCGTCGAGGATCGCCTCACGAAGCAACGCCGCCGCACGGTAGGTGCTCGTCGCCGCGGTGACCGAGCCGCGACTCATGAACGATCCTGTCCCGTGGCCAACGGTCGCGGTGTCGGTCTGCTCGACCACCACGCTCTCGGGCGCGACGCCGATTCCGGCAGCCGCAACCTGCGCGAACGTCGTGTGCGACCCCTGTCCGATCGCGGGGCACGTCGTCTGGAGGTGAATGCGGCCGTCGCCGGCGAGCCACACGCGCGACGTATCAGTGCCCGGGATGTCCGCCATGCCCCGACCCTGGAAGGTCGACGACCCGGCGCCCGTGTACTCGACGTAGGAGCCGATGCCGATGCCGACCAGGCGGCCTTCATGGCGCGCTTTTAGCTGCTCGCGGCGCGCAGCTGAGTAGTCAAACGCCTTCAACGCGGAATCGAGAGCGGCGGCGTAGTCGCCCGACTCAAAGGGATGCTTTGTGACGTTGAGATAGGGCATCTGCTCCGCCTGCACGAAGTTGACTCGACGCACGTCGGCGGGGTCGAGTCCGACCGTTGCCGCGATCAGGTCCATCAGCCGCTCATGCGCGAGCACCGCCGTGACCATGCCAACGCCGCGGTACGCGCCCTGCGGGCACTTGTTGGTCGCGACCGCATACGTGTCGTACTCGTAGACCCGAATGTCATAGGGTCCCGTGATGAGTCCTGCCGTCCCGAGAGGATCGAGCAGCGGACCAAACGGCCTGATCCCGTAGGCCCCGATGCTGGAGAAGATCGTCGCGCGCACGCCGAGCACGCGCCCGTCCTTGCGCACGGCGGCGCTGAACTTCACGTTCTGGTCGCGGGCGTGGCTGGCGGCTCGCATGTGCTCGGAGCGGGTCTCGATCCACTTCACCGGGGCGTTGAGCCGGAGGGCGATCCACGCGAGCAGGACCTCCTCGGGGTAGACCTGTGCCTTGATGCCAAAACCTCCGCCCACGTCCGTGGCGACGACGCGAACCGCCGCCGGAGTCAGCCGCAGGCACTCGGCGATGGCATCGGCCACCAGGTGAGGAATCTGGGTAGACGTCCAGACCGTGACGCCTCCGGTACCGTCGGGCGCTGCGACCACGCCGCGACACTCCAGCGGTGCGGCGGACACCCGCGGGTGGGTCACCTCGCCCTCGACGACAAAATCAGCGCGCTCGAACGTGTCCTCCACGTCTCCGTACGCGCGATGACCGAGAAAGAAGAGGTTCTCCGCGAGCGCCTCGTGGACGAGCGGAGAACTTTCTGCCATCGCGTCTTCGAAGGTCACAACCGCCGGGGTGGGATCGATCTCCTGTTGGATGAGGTCCAACCCGTCGGCTGCGTGGTAGCGCGTGTCCGCCACGACCGCGGCCATCATCTCGCCGACGAAACGAACCCGATCGATCGCCAGGATCGGCCGCTCCGGGGAAACCGCGCCGGGCGTCGTGAGGTGGACGGCAAGTGGCAGGCACGTGCCGTCAAGGTCTGCGGCGGTGAAGACCGCCAGCACGCCCGTTGCGGCTTGCGCCGCCGCAACGTCGAGCCCCCGGAGCTCGCCGCGGGCGACCGGGCTGCGCAGAAGTCCCACGTGCAGACAGCCCTTCGGCTCGATGTCGTCGGCGAACTGGGCGGTCCCGCGCAGCAGACGGCCGTCTTCGAGCCGCCTCATGCGCATGCCGAGCGGGCCGGCCTCAGCCATCGGCTGAAACGTTAAGGTCTTGGTCATCGACGGCATCGCCAACTTCAACGCGCTGCCGTCCGAGGAAGCGGAGGAGCAGCTCCACTCGTGCTTTGCAAATCGCGCGTGGGCCGCGCGCGTGGCTGCGGGCCGCCCCTACCGGGACGTGACGGAGATGATGGCCGCCGCGGAATCGGCGTGGGCTGGGTTGACCGCGGAAGATTGGTTGAAAGCGTTCGCCGCGCATCCTCGCATCGGGGAGAAGGGTGGTCACGCGCCGGAGACGTCGGAGCGCGAGCAGAGGAAACTCGCCCAGGGCTCTGACGTGACGCTGACTGCCATCGCGGCCCAGAATCGGGAGTATGAGAGGCGGTTTGGGCACGTGTTCCTCATCGCCGCCAGTGGCCGTACCGCCGACGAGATTCTCGCCGCCCTGCGCCGGCGCATGGGCAATGACGCGGCGACCGAGCTTCAGGTCGCGGCCGCGGAGCAGCGTAAGATCACGCGGCTTCGGCTTGAAGCACTGTTGAAAGCGTGAGCATCTCGACCCACGTCCTGGACACGATGCGGGGATCGCCGGCCGCGGGCCTGGCGGTAAAGCTGGAGCGCCGTGAGCCGGACGGCGACTGGAAGCAGCTTGGGGATGCGATCACCGACGCGGACGGCCGCGTTCGCGAGCTGACCGAAGAAGAGCTCGAGGCGGGGGAGTACAGGCTGGAGTTCGAAACGCGGCCTTACTTCGAACGCTCGGGACTGAGCGCGTTCTACCCGGCGGTCACGGTTATCTTCACCTTCGACGGCGGTCATCTGCACGTCCCGCTTCTGCTCAGCGCCTATGGATTCACCACCTATAAAGGAACCTGAGTGACCATCGTCCTCGGCGACAACCAGTACGGCAAGGCCGAAACGCACGTTGTGCGCGTGACAAAGTCCGGCGGGATCCACGAGATCAAGGACCTCACCGTCACCATCGCGCTGGCCGGCGATTTCGCCGAGACCCACATCAGCGGCGACAACAGCAAGGTCGTCCCCACCGACACGCAGAAGAACACCGTCTTCGCGTTTGCTCGCGAGCCGATCGGCGAGATCGAAGATTTCGGTCTCCGGCTGGCGCGGCATTTCGTCAGCGAGTTCGCGTCGGTTTATAGGGCTCGGGTCCACATCGACGAAGCCTCGTGGTCGCACATCAACGTCGGCGGCAAGCCGCACGACCACGCGTTTGTCCGCGCCGGCTCGGAGAAGCGCATGACGACGGTCACCTGCACCGACGATGGAAGCTGGGTCGTGAGCGGCGCCGGCGAGCTGGTGGTCTTGAAGTCCACCGGTTCCGAGTTCCACGGTTTTCTCAAAGACCGCTTCACCACGCTTGCCGAAACCGACGAGCGGATTCTGGCGACATCGGTCGTCGCGCGATGGCGCCACGCCGACACACAGGCGGACTGGGGAAAGTCGTATGCCGAGGTCCGCCGCCTGCTTCTCGAGACGTTTGCCCTCAAGCACAGCCTGTCCCTACAGCAGACGCTCTACGCGATGGGCGAGGCGGTGCTTCGCGCGTGTCCCGAGGTCGCCGAGATCCGGATGTCGATGCTCAACAAGCATCACTTCGTGGTCGACCTCTCGCCGTTCGGCATGCCGAACGAGAACGAGGTTTTCTACGCGTCCGACCGGCCGTTCGGACAGATCGAAGGCGCTGTGACACGCGACGACGCGCCGGAACCCGGCTTCTCCTGGTAGAGATGGACTTTCTCCAACCGTCGACCTGGACCGACGCGCTCGGCATGAAGGCCGCGCACCCGGAGGCGACTCCAATCGCGGGCGGCACTGATGTCATGGTCGAGATCAACCTCGACCACGGCCGCCCCGCCGCGATCATGGATCTCACCCGGATCGCGGAGCTGACGGAGTGGGGGACCGAAGACGGGCTTTTCCGGATCGGCGCCGGCGTGTCCTATACCCGCCTCATCGATGAGCTGGGCGACCGCCTGCCCGGCCTTGCGATGGCGTCTCGCACGGTCGGATCACCGCAGATCCGCAACCGCGGCACGGTCGGCGGCAACCTGGGCACCTCTTCACCTGCGGGCGACGCGCTTCCGCCGCTGCTCGCGTCGGATGCGATCGTCGAGCTGGCTTCGGCGTCCGGCACGCGGCGCGTGCCGGTGCGTGAGTTCTTCACCGGCCCCAAGCGAAACGCGATGCGCAAGGACGAGCTCATCGCCGCATTCCTTGTGGAGCCGGCGGCCGGGCCGCAGCAGTTCTCCAAGGTCGGTACACGCAACGCGATGGTGATCGCGGTGTGCTCGTTTGCTCTTGCGCTTGACGGCGGGCGCCGGCGAGTCGGGACCGGGATCGGCTCGGCGGGACCGACGCCTCTTCGCGCGGCCGAGGCTGAGGAGTTCATCCAGGCCGAGCTCGACTGGGACGGTCGCAGGCAGCTGAGCGCGGCGGCGATGGATCGCTTCGGCGAGCTGGTTGCAGCGGCGGCGCGGCCGATCGACGACATCCGCGGCACGGCCGCGTACCGGCGGCACGCGCTGGCGGTGCTGGCGCGCCGCTGCCTTGCCTGGGCACTGAATGAAAAATGGCCCGCATGAGGATCGACTGCACCGTCAACGGCCGGCGCTACACGGCGGACGACGCGTGGGCGGGCGAAAGCCTCCTGTACGTGCTGCGTGAGAGGTTTGGGCTTTACGGCTCGAAGAACGCATGCGAGCAGGGCGAGTGCGGATCGTGCTCGGTCTATCTCGACGGCGCGTTGGTGTGCGCGTGCCTGGTGCTGGGTGGACAGGCCAACGGCCGCGAGATCGTGACCGTCGAGGGCATCGCGCCTGAGGGCTCGCCGCATCGCGTGCAAAGGGCATTCGTCGAGGCGGGCGCGGTGCAGTGCGGTTTCTGCACGCCCGGCCTCATCGTCGCGACACACGACCTGCTGCGGCGGGTGCCTCAGCCGAGCGACGCTCAGATCCGCGAGGCGCTGGCCGGCAACATCTGCCGCTGCACCGGGTACGCGAAGATCATCGACGCGGTGCACATGGCCGCGGGGACGCCATGAAACCACGTCTTGCGCCACCCTCGCGTACGACAGGTCGTGTCGGCGAGAGCGTGCCGCGTCCCGATGGCGCCTTCAAGGTGCGCGGCGATTTTCCGTACTCCTCAGACCTTCAGGTGGAAGGAATGATCTGGGGTGCGACGCTGCGCAGCCCGCACCCATACGCGCGAATCATCTCCATC
>Ga0209471_1000895_pt1 | contig 18611 bp, 14 predicted proteins | sample GraSoiAngelo_128_FD_185885 | JGI IMG/M metagenome (GOLD analysis project Ga0209471, IMG submission 185885) | Grasslands soil microbial communities from the Angelo Coastal Reserve, California, USA - 14_0927_12_20cm (SPAdes) (version 2) | ecosystem: Environmental > Terrestrial > Soil > Grasslands ...
GCGTGACAATGTTCCCAGACCGACTATCAATCCAAAGATAACAAACCGTCGTAAGGCGGGGCGCTCGGCAATACGGAGAGTTTGAAGCAGCGCTAACGCAAAGAACAGCGCATCGAAGATCAATGGATGCGCTTTAGTTGCGCCGTAGATTACCAACCCCGGATGAAGCGCGACCAGAAGTCCCGCAGCAAATCCGGCAATTGAACCTGCATACAAACGTTCGGCTATTAGGGAAGCAATCGCAGCGAGTGTTCCGCCGGCGGCGATTTGAATCAGCATTACCGGGACAATGGATCCAAACAACCAATACCCGGCGAAACTAAGCCACGAGTACAACGGCGCGGCGAACGAATAATAATTGACGTCGAGGTGTGGAAACAGAAACCCGCGGCCGGCAATCATCGATCGGGCAATCCAATCGTATTCCAGGAGTTGGGGATGACGAATGCCTCCGGTTGCCAGCCCCACGACCAGTCGCACAAACGCACCGAACAGAGCGACAAGCCAATAGACTACCCGGCGATTCTTGTGGATTTCATGTTCGCGAACGGAGGTCTGTTGCCGCTTTCGCATATTCAAATTTTAGAATGTCTGGCAAGAGTAAATGCGACCTAATTTTTTTTCTTGCATTGGACCGCGTTGCTTGCTTACACTGCGCTCCCCACCAGTGAAAAGTAATGCTTGCCCAGTTCAGCCAACGGAGTATAAGTGTCTTCTTTCCTGCCTTCAACGATGAGCAGACTATCTCTTCGTTGGTCGGTACCGCGTTGGAAGTTCTTCCTGAGTTGACTAACGACTATGAAGTGCTGGTGATCAATGACGGCAGCCGGGACGGCACTGCACAGATCATCGACAAGCTCGCCGAGGCATTTCCTAAGGTAAGAGCAATACACCACCCGAACAATCTAGGTTATGGAGCGGCGTTGCGGAGTGGGTTCCGTCACGCAACCAAAGAACTTGTTTTCTACACAGATGGTGATGGTCAATACGACGTTCGCGAGCTGCGGCGATTAGTTCCATTAATGACCGACGCAGTCGATGTGGTTAACGGTTACAAGTTGCGCCGCGCAGATTCTCGCAGCCGCAGAGTAGTTGGCGAGCTTTACAACCGCGTTGCGCGGAAAATTTTTCAACTGCCGATCCGAGATGTCGATTGTGATTTTCGACTTATCCGCCGGCGGGCGCTGCGGGCAATTGGTGACCTTCCAAACAGCGGCGCGGCCTGCGTTCAATTGGTGCGAAAGCTTGACTCCAGTGACGCCGCCTTCGCCGAAGTTGCAGTGAATCATTATCCGCGACTGCATGGCAAGTCACAGTTTTTTACCGTCACGAACGTAACCCGAACGCTTATTGATTTCAGCTTTTTTGCCGCGCAGGCATGTATTGCGGGCTTGGTTTTTTTCGTCGGAGATATTTACTGATCGGATCGAGTATGCTGGTGAGCCAACTGGCGGTAACTAGCTATGTATTCGTTTTTGCGCAATGCAAATCGCTGAGAGACCCAACCGCAATTTTGAATTCGGACGGCTCAACAAGCGAGCTTCACTTGCCAGTATCTTACGCAGCGGATCGTTCATCCACTTGAGCCCGCTAGAAAAAGGTTTCACTTCTGAACCTCGATCAAACCCAATTGGCTTCAGTATTAACCTTCGCGCGATCGCTAGTGGCAGCAGCCAACTATTAGCGTAAGTGACGCGCATTACCTCGAATTTTGCCTGCTCAATTTTCTTAACTAACGTGTCGAGGCTGTAGCGTCTAAGGGCGTTCGTCGCCTTATCGTGCTCACCATACAGCCATTGGTGGGCAGCGACACGCGTGAAGCAGATTCCGCCTGGCCGCAGCACGCGATGCATCTCTCGCAATGCCGAATCATCGGCGTTTGCTCCGGGCGGATAGATCAGGACATCAAAGCTCGTTACAAGATCAAAGCTATTGTCGGCTAATGGCAGAGATGTAACTGAACCCTGAACGAGATTTAAATTGCCTCGACTTCGACAGAAGTTCAGCGCCGCCACGGTTACATCGACTCCAACGACAGCTCCGTTTTGCGCGTAGCGGCGCAACCAATCTAAGTTTGCTCCGGTGCCGCAACCCGCATCCAGAACGCGCCAATCTTTTTTATCGCTTGAGCAAATCGGATCGAGCAGTGCCGCCGCGATTTCGCGCATGCCTGCGAACCACCAGAAGTTATCCTCGAGTTGATGAAGGTAGACGTAATCCTGCGGCTGCATGCGTTTGCGAGTTTACAACACGACGAAAAGAAGTAGGGCAAAGCGCAAAGGGCTCTTTGCATTTTGCCCCTCGCTCTTTGCCCTTTGCGCTTTCCGTTAGCCTCGCTACTTCGTAATTGTTATATCGCGTGTGGTTGAGTTGTAGCCGCCGTTATCAACGACGTTGCCAGTCTTGGGATCGATCAGTTCGACTGTCACGCGATGCTTGCCGTTGATCCATCCGGTTAACCAGATCGGTTCCCTCTTATCGAGAAAATGGGATGGCCCGCCATCGACTGAATAACGCACTTCGTAATCGCCGCCATCGTCTTTCAATTTCGCATTAGACAGCCAAAAATCGATCATGATCGGATCGGCATCTTCGCCTTTGTACTCGCCCTTGGGACGGCTGTAGGTCAACAACGGCTTTTTTGGATCGACGTTGCCGGCCTGACTCTGCCCGTAACTCTTCCCTTCGCGCGCTGGTGTCGCACTCGCCGAGGCAGTCGCAGCCGGACTCTTGGTCGGACTCGCCATCGTTTGTCCGTCCTTCGTCGTGGTCGGCTTCGAAGCATCACCGCCGCCTTTCACGGTGAACTCGACCATCTGAAACGCGCCGTCGTTCTTGTAGCTTTCGTGCCACGGACGCGACGGAAACACGCGCAACGTGTGCTTGCCGGCCGCGACGTTGCGCAACTCAAACGGTTGGCCGATTTCGTAGTAGGCCTCGTACGGTTCGTTGTCGAGAATCACGTGAATGTGATTGCCCTTCTGCGTCGCCGGATCTTTGTGCGGCATGTAGCCTTTTAGATCGCCGCCTAATTCCAGCTTCAGTTCGACGGTCGATCCGTCGATCGTCGCATTGTTCGCGGGCGAAACAATTTTCAGCGTTGGCTTCGCCTGATTCTGTTCGCCGCGATCTTTCATCATCTGTTCGATCTTCTGTGGCCGCGAGACGAGCGTCAGCTCTTGCGCGCCTGGCGGCGTCGCTGCCGTAGTCGCCGTCGTGTTCGCGTTGTCGGGCGCCGGCTGGCATCCGCTGACCGCCAGAATTGCAGCCAAAGAAAAAACTCCCTTAAGGATCATGCCTTTCGTGGATAGCATCTCCGGTCTCCTTTTATTAAATTCGGTTTGATTGAAGTATAACCCCGAAACTCAAGACCGAGCGAGCGGTGTGTGTAGTGTCCAGCAACTCAAACCTCTCGGATTTACAGAAATTATTGTTGGCTGCGAAACCCTTTGCTATCATGCACCCACTTGAAGGGCGGCTGGAAGCCGCAGATCCAAAGGCTCGTTTTCCCACGTCTGCATCGGCATGCGGGCATGTCCCGAAACACAATCTCACTTGAACATCATGACTCAAATTGACGAGACCACGCTGAAAACGATCGCCGACAAAGTAACGAAAGGCGAATGCATACTTTTCCTGGGCGCGGGCGCGCATTATCCGCCGCCTGAAGCGTCCGGCTACGCCTATCCCGAGGCACTGCGTCCGCCGTTGGGTAGCGCTCTATCCAGGTCGCTGGCGACTGAATGTGAATTTGAAAAAGCGTTTCCAAAAGAAGGCGTTACCAATCTGCAACGGGTGTCGCTGTTCTACGAAGTAAAGAAGAACCGGCAAAACCTGGTTAAGAAGGTTTCGGACGCTGTCTTCATGGGCAAGAGGCCCTCGCCAATTCTTTGCGCGCTGGCCCGACTCAAGTTTCCTTTAGTGATCACGACTAATTATGATCAGTTATTTGAAAGTGCTTTGCAGTCAGCAGGCAAGACACCGCTCGTCAGCATATACAACAAAACCGGAGACCAGCCGACGCGAGATTATCCGGGCAATCTCGATCCCAATCAGCCCTTCGTCGTAAAAGTTCACGGCGACGTGCAGAGTCCTGAATCAATCGTCATCACGGACGAAGACTATATTCAGTTTGTGCTCCGCATGAGCGACAAAGAGCCGTTCAATCCCGTGCCGCTTACGTTTCGATTTTTCTTTACGAAATGGCCGACGTTATTTGTCGGCTACAGTTTGCTTGATTACAACCTTCGGCTGCTTTTCAAAACGCTGCGCTGGAAGATCGATCCGTCGATCTTCCCGGACACTTACTCGGTTGATATCGCTCCAGATCCGTTGATAGTCGACGTTTACTATAACCGGCAGCGTTACATCAACTTCATCACCCAGGATGTGTGGACTTTCGTGCCCAGCCTTTATCAAATGGTCACCGGAGAGGAGATGCCGAAACAATGCTAACCGCCACTGCTACACTGGTCCCCGCCGCGCTACCCGAATCGCCGTTTCGCGGCATCGAATCGTTTCGCTACGTCGACCAGCCGATCTTTTTTGCGCGCAACGAAGACACGCGCAAACTCCTGCGATATGTCGCCGTCTATCGCGGCGTGCTCTTCTATGGCGAGTCAGGTTGCGGAAAATCCTCGCTAATCAATGCCGGATTTATCCCGGCCATCATTGACGAGGGCTTCACGCCAGATCGCCTGAGAGTGCAACCCAAGCCCGGCGAAGAGATCATCGTTGAGCGCATTTCGACGAAAGACACTGGCGAGGCGCCTTACCTTCCTTCGAGTTTCATCGGTGACGAGAACTCAGCCTCACGCGTCGTCCTTTCTACCGATAAGCTCAGAGACCGTCTTCAAGAACTGCGCGCCTCGTCACCGACGCGCCGGCCACTGTTAATCTTCGATCAGTTCGAAGAGTTCGCCACTCTGTTTGAAGAAGCTCCGCGCGGAGACGACATTGAATCTGCGCAGCAAGCGCAGCAAGCCATTTTGAAACTTATCGTGGAGTTGCAGCGCGACGTCACGCTGCCGGTCAAGCTGCTGTTCTCGTTTCGTGAAGACTACTTGGCCAAGCTGAGCAAATTAATTTCGCTGTGGCCCGACCTCTCTGACCAGAGCTTACGACTGACGCCTCCGAGCAAGGACGCGTTGCCCACGATCATTCGCGGCTCGTTCGAAAAATATCCCGGCAGCTTCGGTAAAGAGTTGTCGGCGAACCTGACCGATGAATTGGTGACCGCGCTTGAAGCCCGCAACGAAGGCGGCAAGCTGAATCTTTCGGAAGTACAAATCGCCTGTCTTCAATTGTGGAAAGCCGGCGACCCGGAAGTGCTTTTCAAAGCGAAAGGCGTTCAGGGATTGCTGGAAGATTATCTTTCCGATTCGCTCAATCGACTTCCAGAAAACCTCCGTGATCCGGCGGTCGCGCTTTTAAGTCGCATGGTGACTCCGTCGGGAACGCGCAACATCGTTTCTGAATACGATCTGATTTCCCAGGTCTGCGAAGACGAGGGAATTCCCGAAGATCGCGTGAAGGAAGCGTGTCAGGCGTTGGTTCAGCAAACTAAGTTGGTCCGCCGCGAGCGCCGCTATGACACTTATTTTTACGACATCGTCAGCGAGTTTCTGGTTCCGTGGATCAGACGGAAGAAGTTCGAGCGAAATGCGGAAATCGAGCGGCGCAAGCTGGAAGTAATCGAAAAACGAAAGCGAAGAAAGGTATTCGCATTTGCGCTGGCGAGTTTGGTCCTGGCGCTGGCGATCGGTCTGACGGCTTTCCTCATTATCAGAGAGCGAAACAGAACAATCACTTTTCAGCAGCAAACTGGTTATTTGAAAATCTTGCAGGAAAAAGCGGTGCAAGACGCACAATCAGCCCAAGCTCGCGCCGAACAGGAGCGGAAGCAGGCGGACGAGATGGCAATGGTGGCGGAGTATGCGCGAGCGCACGCAGTTCAGGAACAGCAGGCGGCTCTGAAGGAATACACCGATGTCAGTGCGCAGTTTCAGGCTCTGCAAAAAACGTCGGATGGTCTCAAGAAGGAAAATGACAAACTAAATCAGAAGATACAGGACCTTAATTCTCAGGTCTTGCAAGCCAATAGCAAAGCCAGGTCGCAAACCGACGCGCTATTCAAAGAGACTTATTCGGGCTTGGTCGATACCGAAAGGAAAATGAACGAACTCCGCAAGCAACTGGACCCTAAGCTGAATTACCAGGCTTATCAGTTAAGCGGCCAGATTCAATCTCAGCTAAGCAAAGTGAGGTCCGATCTTCGGTCAGTAGAATTCAAGTACTGACGCTATTGCCAAAGGCCGGTGCCTCACTTCGTTTAGGCTGCGGCGCGCATCACGCGGCGGCGCGAGTTTCGATCTTATTCATCAGCCGCTGATCGACAGCTTGCCAATCGATGTTCGTGAAGAATGCCTCGATGTACTTCGGCCGATCCGCAGGCTTGTAGTCGAGTATGAACGCGTGCTCCCAGACGTCCATCACCAGCACGGGAATGAATCCCGCGACGTTTCCGGTCTCGTGCAGCGTAATCCAGTGATTCGAGAGATTGCCATTGGCGGGATTCTCGTAACAGATGGCCCAACCGACGCCGCGCATCTTGCCGATGCCGACGAACTCGGCCTTCCAAATATCGTAGCTGCCGAAACTTTGTTCCGCGGCTTTGCGAAATCCCGAACTGCGGTCTGCGTCGCCGGTGCCGCCGCCGGTCTTTAGGTTGTCGAAATAATATTCGTGCAGCACCATCCCGTTGTATTCAAAACCAAGACGGCGATTCAGCTCGGAATATTCGGCGAACTCTTCCTGATCGACCTTGCCACCTTTGACGAACTCGGAAATTTTCTCGTTCAGCTTGTTCGTCTCTTTCACATAGCCTTCGTAAAGTTTGAAGTGCATCTCTAACGTTTCATCCGAGATTCCCTTCAAATTGCTGAGATTGAACTGTCGCGCTTTGTAAGTTGGCCCCATCGTTTCCTCCTAAAAATGCAGCATGATTTAAGTCAGCATCGCATACGCATGCGAAATATTTTCCGCTGAATTGTCGGGCGAAATTGTGGCGAAGCGATGGAGAGGATGAGCCAATACTGTTGCAAAGAAAAAGGGCGGAATAAGTCCGCCCTCAACAGTTTTCCATAAATTGCGCAGATTCCAAGATTTAAGAGATATCAATCGAACAGCCATGCAAATCCCATCGCCGAAATCTCTCTAATCTGCGGATTCGTTATCGCATTAGTTAGTGCCCGCCGAAAATCAACCAGTCGCCGTGCGAGGTCCCCATGAATAGCAGCATCGGCAGCGACAGCCACGCGTTGGTGCGTGAAGCGATGAAAGCCTGACGAGCCAACTCCGGCGCGGCCGGCGGTCCGCCCGTCAGAGCGCCGATCATTCGCTTGTTGTTTGGCCAGATAATGCCCCACACATTCAACAACATGATGATGCCGAACGCGCCACCGACGCCGATCGACAGCGTCTTGTTGCTGGCGAAGTGCTGCGCGTGAACAGTCAAACTCGAGTCGAGCCACTTAAGAATCACCACCGCCATCACCACCGTCAGAATAAACGCCACGATTGCAAAGACCCAGCCTTTCTTAATCAGCGCCGGAACTTTCTTGATCAGCAGAAACTCGATTAGGAACGTGATGATCGGAATAAAGAACCAGACAATTAACATTATCCGGCCGCTGACGTTTGCGCCCGTTGCATTCGCCAGCCGCACGTCGGGCCGGGCAATGTACATCGCGTAATAACCAAGCCCCGCCAGCACCGTCAACACTGCGCCCCAGCGAAAATACCAAAGCGCGGGTAACAACAAATCGGGATTAACTTTCTTCTTTGTGTCCCCGTCCAGTTTCTTCTGCAGCGGCACGTTCACCAGATTGAAAAAGTACAGCAGTCCGATCCAGGTGATGCCGCCCACAAAGTGCAGCCAGCGCAGAACGATATGAGAAATCTCTTCGCCACTCGGCGCTTTGAAAACCCCGTCGAGCATTCCCAAAGCCACACCGATATGAGACGTCGATTCGATAAGCATAGATCCTCCAGACTAATCAGCAGTTTGTGCGTACCGCATGGATAAGCGAGCAAATACGACAAGTTCCCGTAGAACCGCATTGTGTTTATTTCCCGCGAAGATTACACCCAGACGCCGCCGCGGCGCAATACTAATAGAAGATTTGAATTCGCGAAGAGGGCTTGCAGGTTCATGATTTATTGCGGTAAAGGTACTGCAAATGAAGCTCAGGCTTTTAGCTTTTGCAGTCTTGTGGTTGGCGTTCCCGGTAGTTTGCAGCGCGCAAAGAACACGGATAATCAGTGCCGCAGAGGGCGCGCGAAGCATAACTGTAATCACGGAACCGAACGCGATCGTCTGGGTCGATGAGATCCGCCGCGGGACGACAGATTCCCACGGAACGTTGTCATCGGTAACATTAACCCCGGGCGCGCACACGTTGCGCGTTCGAGCGGACCGATTCAAAGAATCTTCTTCGCCGATCGCCGCCACGCAGCGCGGTGAGATCCGTGTGCGTCTGATGCGCACGACTGAAGAAGCTGAATTACTCTTCCAACAAGCCGAAGCCGCGCGCGAAACTGCGAGAGACGACGCCGCGCGTCAGAATGCAGCCGGACTCTACCGGCGCACGTTGAAAATTCGATCCGCTTTTCCCGCTGCGCATGTTGGGTTGGCGCGGGTGCTGCTCGAGCTCAACGACACGAATGGAGGGTTAGCGGAAGTTGATGCCGCGCGCCACGTACGACCCGTGTATCCAGAGGCGTCCGCCGTTGAAGGCCGTATCTATCGCGAGACCGGACAGACCGACGATGCGATCGGCGCTTTCAATCGCGCGATTCGCGAAGCGCACGGCTTTCAACCAGAAGCGCACGTCGGCATCGGACGCGTCTACGAAGACAAGGGTCAGTACGAATTAGCCGCACGCGAATTCGCCATCGCCATCAAACAGCTCTCGGATACTGAGCCGGTGATTTACCAGATGCTGGGGGCGGCTTACGAAAAGAGCGGCAACCGCGCGGAAGCAATCACAGCTTATGAAAACTATCTGCGTCTGGCGCCGAACGGATCTCTCGCGCCCGCCGTAAAATCCATCGTTGACCAATTGAAATCTGAACGCCCGGAAGATTAGCCACAGATTCACACAGATAGACACAGATAAGAGCAAGTGGAATAATCAGCCCGCTTCTCAGTCCTTTATCTGTGCTAATCCGTGTTCATCTGTGGCTAATCTTATGAGTTCACCCGTACCAAGATCATCTCGGCGCGTCTCTCGCAAAGCATCACAATTCACCGAATCCGTCATTCGCGAAATGACTCGCGAAGCGATGAAGTACGGCGCCGTCAATCTGTCGCAAGGCTTCCCTGATTTCGCCGCGCCCGACGACATCAAGCGCGTCGCCATGCAAGCGATCGCCGACGACGTAAATCAATACGCGATCACCTGGGGCGCAAAAGATTTTCGCGACGCGATTGCGAAAAAGACGAAGTGGTACCTCGGGTTTGAGATCGATCCCGAAACCGAAATCACAGTCACCTGCGGATCGACCGAGGGAATGATCTCCGCGATGATGGCGACCGTCGATCCGGGCGAAGAAGTGATCGTCTTCGAACCGTTTTACGAGAATTATGCGCCCGACGCGATCCTTTCAGATGCGAAGCCGCGCTACGTTCCTTTGCGTGCGCCGGATTGGAGCTTCGATCGCGAAGAGCTGCGCGCGGCGTTCAACGCAAAGACGAAAGCGATCATCATCTGCAACCCGAACAATCCTACCGGCAAAGTTTTCACGCGTGACGAGATGGAATTCATTGCCGGACTTTGCCAGGAGTTCGATGCGCTCTGCTTCACTGATGAGATTTACGAACACATTCTTTATCCGCGTGCGGGCGCCGAGATCGCGCATATCTCGATGGCCCAGATCGAAGGCATGCGCGACCGCACGGTCATTGTCAACTCGATGTCCAAGACTTATTCAGTCACGGGTTGGCGCGTCGGTTACTGCATCGCTTCACCTGAGATCACCGGGGCGATTCGAAAAGTACATGATTTCCTGACCGTCGGCGCGGCCGCGCCTTTGCAAGCCGCCGGCGCTTACGCGCTCTCGCTGCCGCCTTCCTATTACGATCAACTGCAAGAGAATTACGAAGCGCGACGCGATCTGATTCTGCCGGAATTGGAGAAAGCGGGTTTTGGGACTTTTCGTCCGGACGGTGCTTATTACGTCATGACCGACATCAGCGCGTTCGGTTTCAAAGATGATATTGAATTCACGCGGCACTTGATTCGCGAAATCGGCGTCGCGTGCGTGCCGGGCTCGAGCTTCTACAGCGATCCGTTGAAAGGTTCACGGCAAGTTCGGTTTTGCATCTGCAAGAAAGACGAAACGCTGATGCTGGCGGCGGAGCGTTTGAAGAAGCTGCAAGGCTAATCAGCCGCGCTTTTATGACAACGCTCTCTCTATAAACTCAGCACATTCAAACCTAGACAGGGTGCGCCTTTTAGGTTAAATTTAGTCCCCCTGAACACAGATTGGTCTTTCCCCTTAATCAAGTTATTTGATTTAGTTTGCGGTAGTTCCCTTTTCATCCGATCCCCCCTTGGGTTTTCTACGCCTGTCTAAAAAAGTGTTGAGTCACAATCTCGGGACAATCACGCGTAAGCCACGCGGCTCTCACGCACCGGAACAGGCCTCAGGCTTCAATCCGAACCAGGCGTTCGCCAATAATCCGCGAAAACGATCCCCGTCAAAAACCCCTGTCGCGGGCAAGCGCAAAACGAAGCAGTCAAGCAAAAGGATCCTCGTGGTCGACGACGTCACCGACGTGACGGAGATGGTGGCGCTCTTCCTCAGGCACGCCGGCTATGACGTGGCGACGGCGAATTCGCCGAAAGCCGCGGTTGAATTGGCCGCCGACACTCCGTTCGATCTGGTTATCTCTGACATCGGCATGCCTGAGATGAACGGCTATGAACTGGCCGAGTCTTTGCGCGCGCGCGACGAATATCGCAGGACTCCGATGATCGCAGTGACGGGCTACACTGAATATGACGACCGCGGTCGATCTCTACGCGCGGGGTTCAATGCTCATATGACGAAACCAATCAACCCATCGCAGTTGCTCAACCTGGTCGAGGAACTCCTCGACTAACTCGCAAACAAACCAGTTGCTTTGTTTCGATCGTTCCGGCATTCTTGCTCGTAAGCGATGGAAGAGCTTCGGGAATCACCGGCAGTTCCGGAAAGCACGAGCAAGCCAACTCTCAACAGTTGGATCAAATCTGATTCAGCAATTCGCGCTGCGGATCTTCTCGCCGGAGCGATCGTTATCGCGCTGATTTTTTGGTGGCTTCAATATTCGACCGAAGCGATTTGCTGCGGAGATTACGATGGCTACTATCACATCAAATGGTCGCGCCTGATTTGGGACAATTTGCGCGCGGGCCATTTTCCTCCGGCCTTTCCTTGGCTGCCGCTGACGACGCTCAATCCAAAGAACTACGTCGATCATCATCTGCTGTATCACATCATTCTGATTCCCTTCACCTGGTTTCGAGATTTGCAGACCGGCGCGAAAGTCTCCGCGGTTTTATTCGCGAGTCTCGCCGTCTTCTCCTGCTACTGGCTGGTGGTTCGTTATGAAATTCGTTATCGGCTAATCTGGCTGCTCGCGTTGCTCGCTTCGTCGGCGCCGTTTTTGTATCGAATGAACATGACGAAGGCGCCGCCGTTTGCGATCATCTTTCTGGTCCTCGGCACTTATCTCCTGTTCGAAAAGAAATATTTGCCATTGCTGCCCCTGGCATTTGTCTTTGCGCTGACTTACGACATGTTCGTGCTATTGGGTGTCGCCGTCGCCATCTGGACGATTGTAATCGGCTGGAGCGAAGAAAGATTCGAATGGCGGCCGCTCGTGTGCGTCGGCGTCGGTTCGGCGTTGGGCCTGATGATCAATCCGTATTTTCCGCACAACCTTTATCTTTTTTGGGAACATGCGCGCGTCAAGATTACCCCGGGCGGATTTGCCACCAAGGTCGGGCAGGAATGGTATCCGTACGACACTCACGAATTCGTAGTCAATTGCTATGTCGCGCTGGCCGCGATGCTCGTCGGTTACATCACGTTTGACTGGAGCGATCGGAAACGAGCGCAGCGTCCGTTGTTCTTCCTGATTTTCGCAACCACGCTACTGCTGATGATTGCTCGGTGGAAGCGCTTCGCGGAATATTTTCCGCCGTTCGCGATCTTGTTTGCCGCATTCACGCTCGAAAGTCTCTGGCGCGGCAGGGCCGTGTTCACTCATCTGCCGCAGGATGTGATGGCTGACTTGCAACCGTTCCTCGATCGCGAGGACGCCGCCGTGGTCAAAAAAGAAGAGAAGGAAAAAGAAAACTGGCGGCTGATCAAAGCCGGTATCGTTGCGATTGGTCTGGGAGCGGCGCTATTTTCGAACGTCTATCGCACGGCAAAAGATATTCGCGAAAGCGATCCGCGTGAACACTATGCGAAGGGCATCTACTGGATGCGCGCGAACGTTCCCGCCGGCGAGATGATCTTCAATACTGATTGGGACGATTTTCCGCGACTCTTTTATTTTGATCCAACGCACGTTTACACTTCGGGACTTGATCCGACATATCTGCACGATCAGAACCGGGATTTGTCCGATCTCTACGTGAAAATCACAACCGGCGATGACGAAGATCCCGGGCCAAAGATTCGCGATCGTTTCGGGGCCCGCTGGATTTTCACCGACAATTCCGACGATCACGTGTCCTTCATCGACAACGCGCTGAAAAGCGGCTGGTTCGATCGCGTTCATGACGAGTCGGATTGCACCATCCTGCACATCCGCGATCAAAAAGGCGAGCCGCCGCCTGAAGATAAGAAGAATGATGATGACAAAGACAACGGTGACGCGGATAATTCGCCCTAGATTTTGGAGTTAGACAAATGAGAGAAGTATTTAAGAATTTCGCGTTCGTCATTCTGATTCTTATCGCGGCAATTGGTTTCACGGCTTGTCACCGGGGCGCTTCATCCAATGACGAGACTCCCGACACTTCGACCTATCGGCCAGAATCCACGCCGGCTACGCAATTCGAACGCGACCTGAAATATGTCCGCGACGCCCACTTCGCTTATGTCTGGGTTTTCACGCGCAAAGATGGAAAAGAATTGACGCCGGAAGATTCTGACGCGCTACACACGAACGCGTCGAAGGTAGTCGATTGGGTGAAGACAGATCAGAATCGTGTGATCGCCGGTTCGAACTTTCCGCTCGAAGGCCCGCAACTCGCCGCGCTGCAAAAGCGATTTAAGATCGAAGATTATTCAGGAAAGTAACTCGCGGTGCATGTCAGAACCGGGAGCTGTAGCGACCGGATCATCCAATCAAGTCGAGCGGTAGATCCGCCTCGCTACCGCTCGGGGTTCTGACACGACGCTTCAACTGGCGATTTACTTCGCCGGCGGATTCTTTTCGAAATCTCCTGACTTGAAGATCGAAATCTTCGCCGGGTCCACATATTTGCGCATCGCGGCGTTGATTTGTTCGGGTGTCAGCGCTTTGATCCTCGCCTCAAAATCCGCGTCCCATTTGAAGTCGCGATTAATGAACAGGTACGTGTTCGAGCGGCCGAGCAGTTCGTTGTCCTGGGCGCGGCTGACCTGACGAGATTGCAGGTATCCAGACTTTGCGGCTGCGACCTCTTCGGCCGTAAATCCGTCTTTCAGCATGCGGGCAATTTCATCCATGAACGCGGCTTCAAGCTTCGCGGCGTTTTGCGGCGCGTAGATCGCCGTCGCCGTGAATCGTCCGTAATGATCGATTGCGCTCACGAAGACTCCCGCACCAACGCCGTAGCTCAATCCTTCTTTCTGGCGAATGCGTGCAGCTAAACGCGAATTCAAAAAGCCTCCGCCGAGCATGTAGTGGCCCAGAGTGATCGCCGGATAATCTGGATTGTCGTCCTTCATATCGAACAGAAAACCTGCGACGAAGAACGCATTAGCTTTGTCCGGCGCCGGAAAAGATTGATTGACAGGTTTCACCGCGGCGAGGACGCTGGGCACGCGAGTGAACGGCTTCGGACTCTTCCAGTTGCCGAACAAATCGCCCGCGAGTTTTGAAATCTCCTGCGGATCGAAATCACCAATCACCGTCAACTGCGCATTCGAGGCGCCGTAGAAGTCTTTGTAGAACTGCTTCGCCTGATCGAGCGTTGCGGCGTTCAGTTCCGCAATGTCTTCCTCAGGAGTTGAGACGTAACGAATGTCTCCTTTTGGATAGGGACTGATGTGACGATTGAAAGCAGTGAAGGCAATCTGCGTCGGCTCGCTCTTCTGCTGTTCGATGCCGGCCAGCTCTTCCTGCTTCAGCAGCGCTAGTTCGGATTCGGGAAACGAAGGTTCGCGCAGAATTTCGGCCGCTAAACGCATGACCGCCGGCAAATTTTCGCGTGTCGTTTCGATCGAAACGGTTGCCTGTGTGCCGGCGCCAAAGACAAACAGACGCGCCTTTAAGCGATCGAGTTCGTCCTGAAGCTGCTGCCGCGTGTGCTTGCTGGTGCCGCGCATCAGCATTGACCCGGCGATATCCGCCGCGGTTCCGCGATTCATCAAACTCTTTTCGTCGCCGTAACGCAGCACCATCTGGGCGACCACTTTGCCGCCGCGCGTTTTCTTCGGCAGCAGCGCGAGCTTGATGCCACTCGACTCGCTCCGCGTCATCCGCGATTCGATATTCAACGGCGATGGATCGAAGGCTTCTCCGGCGGCGACAGCCGCGTCACCTTTGTAATCCTTCAACATCGCGGTCAGATCAGGCGTCGCGGGAATTTCGGCGCGATCTGGTTTGGGAGTAGGAACAAACATTCCAAGCGTCCGGTTCGAAGGCTTGAAGTAGCGAGCCGCGACCTGCCCCACCTCTTCGGTCGTAATTTTGCGGAGACGATCGCGGTGCAGAAAGAACAGACGCCAGTCGCCGGCGCCTATAAACTCGCTCAAGGTCAACCCGACCTGATCCGAATTGTTCAGTTGCAGCTCGATGTTCTTCAGGATCTGCGCGCGGGCGCGCTCGACCTCTTCCTTAGTCGGCGGATTCGCGGCGATGCCTTCGATGGTTTGGACGAACGTGTCGCGCGCCGCCTCAAGCGAATCTCCCTGCCGGACCTCTGCGCCGAAGATTGCCACCGTTGGGTCGTGCCACTGAAAGTCGAAGGCAAAGGCAGAGCTGGCTTTCTTTGTCTCGACCAGCGTCTTATGCAAGCGCCCGGACGGATCATCGCCAAGCACCTGCGTGATGATATCTACGGCGGCGAAGTCCGGATGCGAACCGGCCGGCACATGATAGATGGCCTGCAACATCTGCGTGTCGCCGGTGCGACGCAGCGTTACCGATCGCTCGCCGTCCTGAGTCGGCTCGACGGTGTAAATCTTTTGCAGCGTGCGCGTCGGGCGCGGAATGGGCGAGAAGTATTTATCAACGAGCGCCAGCGTCTTTGTCTCGTCGAACTTGCCAGCCACGAGTAACACGGAGTTATCCGGCTGATAGTACTTGTGGTAGAAGGCCTGCAGACGTTCAATCGGTACGTTTTCGATGTCCGAGCGCGCGCCTACGGTCTCTTTACCGTAGTTGTGCCACAGGTAGGCGGTGGACATTACGCGATCGAGCAGAACGCGGAAAGGACTGTTCTCGTCCATTTCGAACTCGTTGCGCACCACCGTCATCTCGCTATCCAGATCTTTCTTTGCGATGAAGCTGTTGACCATTCGATCCGATTCGAGATCGAACGCCCAGTTAAGATTTTCGTCCGTGGCGGCGAAGGTCTCGAAATAGTTTGTCCGGTCCGACCAAGTGGTGCCGTTCGGGCGCGCACCGTGCGCGGTCAACTCCTGCGGAATGTTTGTGTGCTTGGTCGAGCCTTTGAAGGACAAGTGCTCAAGCAGGTGGGCCATGCCGGTCTCGCCATAATCTTCCACCGCTGAGCCCACCCGATAAGTGATGTTAACCGTGATTGTCTGCTTGGACTGATCAGGGAACATCAAGACGCGCAGTCCGTTCGGTAACTGATATTCGGTGATGCCTTCGACCGAGGTGATGCGCTCGATGCCCTTCGGCAGCGTTACTTGATTCTGTGCGAAGGCGAGGATCGAATTTAAAAGTAACAGCGAGAGTGCCAGCAACAATACTGAGACTTTGGGGATTCTTTTCATGGTAGTTCTCCAGAGACTTAAGAATTTGAAATGCGGCCGGGTGACGCGCATTCTAAGGCAAGAGGACGAGCTTGCCAAACTGTTTTCGATCTTCCATCAATTCGTGGGCTTGCCGAGCCTCCGCGAACGGCAGGGTTCGATCGACGACTGCGCGAATTTGGCCGGATTCGATAAATTTCATCGCCGCCAGTAAATCTGCTTTTGATCCCATCATGGATCCCAGGATCGTCAGATGACGATAGAAAACGTGCCGCAAATCCGTGCGCGCATCAAAGCCGCTGGTCGCGCCGCAGGTGACCAGCCGCCCGCCTTTCTTCAAAGAAATAATCGAACCCGGCCAGGTCGCTTCACCGGTGTGCTCGAAAACAACGTCGACGCCGCGGCCGTTCGTCAGCCGTCTAACTTCTTTGGGCCAACCGTCGCGGGTGTAATTGATTGTTTCGTCCGCGCCGAGTTCGCGCGCCTTCGCGAGTTTCTCATCTGAACTCGCGGTCGTGATTACGCGCGCGCCGCGCAGCCTGGCGATCTGAATTCCGATCGACCCAACGCCGCTGCCGGCCGCGTGAATCAAAATATCTTCGCCGGGCTGGACCTGCGCGCGCGCGACCAGCATGTGCCACGCTGTTAGTGTCACGAGCGGCAGTGCCGCCGCCTCTGACCAGCTCAATGCTTTCGGTTTTGGAATTACATTCACGCCCGGCACCGCGACAAGTTCCGCATAACCGCCATCGCGTCGATAGCCGATGATGTCGTACTCGTCGCACATGCTGTCACGTCCGGCGGAACATTCCGCGCAATGACCGCATGAGACACCGGGCTGAATCATCACTTCATCACCAGGATTGACCCAGGTGACCAAGTCGCCGGCTTCGCGCACCACGCCCGCAACATCACATCCGAGAATATGCGGCAGCGGAATCTTGATTCCCGGCAAGCCATTTCGCACCCACACGTCGAGATGATTCAGCGCACAGGCACGCACTTCGATCAAGACTTCGTTGGCTTTTATTTGCGGATCGGGAACTTCGGCGAGCTGTAGAACTTCAGGCCCGCCGTGTTGGTTGAAGATAACTGCTTTCATTATTGTCTTGCCAACGTTCTTAATCGAATGCGTCACGGCTCAAAGCGCTGGCCTAGGAACCCTGTGGGGTAAGCCATCTAAAGATGGCTTATAGTTACACACGCTATCCGTCTTCAAACTGAACCTGTACTTCCTATCGGGCTTGACTGACGATCCTTTTCCGCAGTGCTCGCCCCGCCAACACGCCCGTGAAAATTCCGTTCTCAACCGCTAGTTTTCCGTTGACGATAACGTAACGCATTCCCACGGCGAGCAATTCCGGTTGTTCATAAGTTGAGCGGTCCGCCAGAGTCTTTTCATCGAACACGATCACATCCGCGAAGTAGCCTTCCCGAATCAAGCCGCGTTCAGGAATGCGAAAGAACTCTGCAGTCAAAGCGCTGCTGTTTCGCACCGCGAAAGGCAGCGAGATCAATTTCGTTTGAAAAACATAGTCGTGGAGTTTCTTCGGAAAGGTTCCGAACTTGCGCGGGTGACCGGCGGATCCGTCTGAACATGTCATCACAAATTTTTCTTTCATGAACCGACGAATATCTTTCTCGTTCATGTTGAAGGACGCGACACCCGCGCCGCCAACGTTCTTAATAATGTCGAGCGCGACTTCGACCGCGGGTTTGTTTTGCTCCTGCGCAAGTTGATTCAGACGCTTGCCCACCAAAGCGTGATCGCGCGCATCGACGATCAGCAAAGACTCAGCACCGCCACGGCCACGCAGATTCTCTTGCATCTCGGCAATCAACTTTGGACGCACCTGCGGGTCGTCGATGCGCTTGAGCAGCTCTGCACGCCCGCCAACTTCGGCCCATCGCGGAATCAGCGACGCCTGCAAACTCGTGCCTGAGGCCGTGTACGGATATTGGCAGGCGCTAGCTGAAATTCCCTGCGAACGCGCTTTCTTGATCAAGTCGATCGCCTGTTTGCTCTGATTCCATGAATCAGGCCCGAGCGCTTTGATGTGCGAGATGTGCACCGGAATCCTTGCGTCGCGGCCAATCTGAATCGTCTCTTTGATCGAACCGAGTAGACCGATTCCCGCTGTGCTCTCAGATCGCATGTGCGTGTCGTACACACCGCCTTTCGCTGCTGCGATTTTCGCCAGTTCGATCACTTCTTCGGTCTTTGCATAGCTCTGCGGCGCGTAATACAGACCCGTCGACAATCCGAAAGCGCCCTCATCCATCGCGCGGGCCACGTACTGCTTCATCTCTTCCAGTTGCGTCGCGTTCGGTTGCGAGTCACTTGACCCCAGCACCTTGCCGCGAATCGTGCCGAAACCGGCGAATAAGATCGCGTTCGT
>Ga0209471_1000896_pt1 | contig 18595 bp, 16 predicted proteins | sample GraSoiAngelo_128_FD_185885 | JGI IMG/M metagenome (GOLD analysis project Ga0209471, IMG submission 185885) | Grasslands soil microbial communities from the Angelo Coastal Reserve, California, USA - 14_0927_12_20cm (SPAdes) (version 2) | ecosystem: Environmental > Terrestrial > Soil > Grasslands ...
CGCGAACGGGTCGGGCGGCGACGACACCGTGGCCGAGCTCGCCGACGTCGTGAGCCGTTTCTGCATCGCGTCCGCGTCGTTCTGTCGACCGAGCGCGCGCAGCGCCTGCGGATAGCTCGAGCGAAGCGTGAACACACCTTGCACGGATCCAAGGGCCATGCCGCGCTCGAACGCGGTCACCGCTTCGCCGAAGAGCCCGTACCCGTACGCGGCTTCGCCGTATGCGACCCACGCCGCGGACGTGTCCTGGGCATACGCGTCGGCCCTCGTCCGCTCGTAGAAGTTCTTCCGCATATGGCCGTCATTCCAGTCGTCTCCGATGATCGCCTTGAGAAGCGCCTGGTCCTTCGGGTCGTAGATGACCATGTACCGATAGCTGAAGGACTGCCAGTTGCTCTGGAACCACTGGTACGAGAGCGGAACCATGTTCCCGAGCATCGGGTCGTTCACGTAGAAGGTGCTCGCGGCATCGTCGTAGCCGCGGACGACCCGCCAGTGCGCGATCCGTGAGACCGACGGGTCCTGCATCCACTGGGTGACCATCGGCGCGAATCCGTTCGCGACGAGGCGGCGAAGAAGATCGTTGGTCCCGTTGTTGCGCCACACCGAGCGCAGGCCGAAGTTCGCGTTCACCCAGCCGTCGACCTTCTGCGGACCCATGCCCGACAGGACGTTGGTGCCGCGAAGGGGCACTCGAGCGAACTCCTGCGAGACGTCGACCCCGAATGTCGAGAGCGCCATGACCACGGATGCCGGCCCGCAGTTGTTCAGTGACTGCCACACGTGCTTCATCTCGTCGAACACCACCGAGGCCGGAGCGGCCTTCGGCTCGGGTGCCGGTATCACGACCGCGGCTGGCTCAGTGCCAACCGCAGCGGTCGTTCTGGTCTGCGCCAAAAGTGACGCGCCTTCATCTCCGGCCGGCGCGAGATTCTGAGCCCGAGTCGACAACGAGGGAGCCGCGGCGAAGGCCGCGCCGCTCAGGCCGAGTACGAGCGCCGCACCGAGCGCGAGAAGGGCCGCCGGGCGTCTCCTCATTCGACAAAATGGTAGCCCTTGGCCACCGCTTGCTCGGCGTGAGGTGCGTAACATCCGGTCATGCGACAAGCGACGCTCGCGCGAGGGAGGCTCGCAGAGCATCCGGTCTGGTCGCGGGCTCTCGCGAATCCGGACCTGGCCGGACGCCTCATTCTCCCCGTCATCGTGGGGAGTGCGATCGAAGATCGCGAGAAGGTCGAAGGGGCGCCGTGGCTCGAGCGGCTGTCCGTCACCGAGGTCGTGCGCGAGGCACGATCGGCCGCGTCCGCGGGACTTGCCGGTCTCCTTCTCTTCGGGATGAGCGATCGCAAGGACGAGCACGCCATGCTCGCGAGCGAACCGGACCATGTCGTGCCTCGTGCGATCCGCGCGGTGAAGGAAGCGGTTCCCGAGCTCGGCGTCGCGACCGACGTTTGCGTGTGCGCGTACACGTCGCACGGCCAGTGCGTGCTCTTCGGCGAGCACGGCGCCGATGTCGCCTCGACGCTGGAGCGCCTCGCCGCGATCGCGGAGGTGCATGCCGACGCCGGCGCCGACATGCTCATCCCGTCCGGCATGCTCGAAGGCGCCGTTCGTGGTATCCGTGACGCGCTCGGTCAACGCCGCGCGGACACGCCGATCGCCGCGATGGTGAAGCTCGAGAGCGCGCTTTACGTCACGCACCGCTCCGCCGTGAACGCGATTCCCATCTCGGAGCGCGCGGTGCCGCTCATCCCAGCCGACGACGCCGCCGCGGCGGTGGCCCGCGCGCGCCGCGATATGGCCGATGGGGCCGACACGATCATCGTCAAGCCAGGCGCACCCGGCCTCGACATCGTCGCGCGGCTCGCGGCTTTCGCGGACCGGCCGCTCATCTCCTATTTCACGGCCGACGAGCACGCTCCGTTCGTTACAACCACGGAGGCCGCGCTCGACCCGACGGCCGCCGAGCGCGAACATCTCGCCGCCGCGCGACGTGCGGGCGCGAGCCTCGTTATCTCATCGGGTGCGTGGAGCGTCACAGAATCGTGAGCAGGACGGGGCGCTGAGCCTCCCCGCGCGCCTCGGCCTATACGCACTCCTCGCCGGTCTCGTCCTGGCAAGCTTCACCGTGACTCCCGATCGGCGTGCGCCGGTCCTTGCGCAACCGACGAATGACGGCGCGCGCGATGCGCGGATCGTGAGTCTCTCGCGTGGCGTCGTCCGGGGCCTCCGCGCATACGACGAGCCGGAGCTGACGCCTTCGCCATCGCCATCGCCGACGCCCGAGGCCACGCCTGATGCGGCGATCCAATCTGTGCCCGAACCGCAGCCGGCGGATTCCATCGACCCCCAACCTGAGGCGACGCCTGAGCCGACGCCTGACCCCACGCCCGCGCCGCCCACGCCGCGGCCGGCGCCGCGGCCCGTCGTCGTCGTGACAAATCCGACGACGGCGTGGGCCGAGGTTCACATGCTCGAGCTGATCAACGCATCACGCGCGCTCGGAGGCCTGGTGCCGCTCTCCATGGACATCGCGGTCGCCGATACCGCGCGAGCCCACAGCGCCGCCGAAGCGCAGGTCCGCTACGTGTATCACGACGGCCCCGATGGGACCGCGCATTCGCGAGACGTGCCGGCATGCGCGACCGGCTGGTACGGCGAGAACACGGGAAAGATCTGGAACGACAACGTCGAGGCGCTGCACCGCGAATTCATGAATGAGCCCTGGATCCCGACAAATCACCGGACGAACATCATGGATCCCGCATTCCGGCGCATCGGCGTCGGCGCCGTGATCGGCCCAGACGCGATGTACATGACCATGGTGTTCTGCCGCTAGCACAGCGACGCTCTCTGGTAGCGTTCGCGTTCGATGGAATACCGCAAGGTCACCCTGCCGAATGGGCTGCGGATCTTGGTGAGCGAGATGCCCGAGACGCGCTCGGTCTCACTTGCTGTGTATGTCGGGGTGGGCTCGCGGATCGAGACGAAGGTCGATGCCGGCACGAGCCACTTCCTCGAGCACATGGTCTTCAAGGGCAGCGCCAAGCGCCCGACCGCCGCCGACATCAGTCAGGTGATCGAGAGCAAGGGCGGCGTGGTCAACGCTTCGACCGACAAGGAAGTCACGGTCTTCTGGTCGCGGGTCCCGGCGCGCCACTACCTCGTCGCGCTTGATGTCATCGCCGACCTGATCCGGGCGCCGATGTTGCGGCCGACCGATGTCGAATCGGAGCGCAACGTGATCGTCGAAGAGCTGCGCATGTACCGGGACCAGCCCCAGGACCGGGTGCATACGCTCGTGGACGAGCTTCTGTACCCACGCCACCCGCTCGGGTGGGAGGTCGCCGGACGCGAAGACGTCGTGCTCGGCATGACGGCCGATCGCTTGCGTGAATTCATGCGGCGCGGCTACGCGCCATCGCGCACGGTGGTCGCGCTGGCGGGTCCTATCCAGGCCGACGAAGCGGTCGCCGCGGTCGACGAGGCTCTCGGTGGCCTCGCCTCCCGGGATGTCGTCAAGTCGAAGCCGGCGCCGCGCGCGGGAAAGGCCCATGCGAAGCTGCTCGGGAAGCGCGCCGAGCAGACGAACCTGTGCGTCGGGTGGCGATCCGTCCATACGACGCACGCCGACAAGTTCAGCATCGACATGATGAACGCGGTCCTCGGCGAGGGTATGTCGAGCCGCCTCTTCCTCGAGCTCCGCGAAAAGCGCGGCCTCGCGTACGACGTTCACAGCTACGACGCGAACTACGCCGACGCGGGTCATCTCGTTATCTACGCCGGCTTCGCACCGCAGAACGGCGCCGAGGTCCTGAAGGCGATCATGCGGGAGGTGGCGCGCCTCCGCGACGAGCTCGTGCCCGACGTCGAGATCGACCGCGTGCGTGACTTCGCGAAGGGCCGTCTCGAGCTGCGGCTCGAGGACACCCGGGGGGTGTCTGGATGGCTCGCCGGACAGGAGCTCTTCCTCGGACGCGTTCGCTCGGTCGAAGAGGTCTCGGCGATCATCGACGGCATCACCCCCGCCGACATCCAACGCGTTGCGCGCGAGTACCTTCGCCCGGAGCTCGCCTACGTCGCCGCGATCGGGCCGCGCGCGTCGCTCGCCGCGATCACGCCGCCGGTCGCCGATGAAGCCTCCGCCGTAATGGCGTCATGAGCGCCGAGCGCACGCTCGTGGTGCTGAAGCCCGACGCGCTCCAGCGGGCGATCGCGTTCGAGATCCTCTCGCGCTTCGAGAAGCGCGGGTTGCGGTTCGCCGCGCTGCGCCTGCTGAAGGTGGACCGCGCGATGGCCGAGAAGCACTACGCGGTACACAAGGGGAAGTTCTTCTACGACGATCTCGTCGGGGTGATCACGGCGTCGCCGGTAGTCGCAGCGGTGCTCGAGGGTCCCAATGCGATCGCCGTGGTCCGCGCCATGGTTGGCTCGACGCGCCCACACGAAGCCAGTGAGGGCTCGATCCGCGGCGACTACGCGCTCGTCGGCCTGCGCAATCTCGTTCATGCGAGCGATGCTCCCGAGACTGCGGCCGCCGAGATCAAGCTCTGGTTTCCCGAGGGGATCGTCGACTACACACGTGACATCGAGCGCTGGATGTCGGAGGACAAGGCGCCGAGCTAGACGCCTCGAGGGAGCGGCGGATGTACAGAGCGATCTTCGGCGCCGTGGCGCGTCGGCGATACAAGACGGGACTGGCCGCGCTCGAACGGGGCGACTGCGAGAGCCCACTCGGGACGAGCCTTCACAGCAAGCCAGCCCTTCGCCTCTGGTGCGAGCGGTTGCACCGGCTTCTGTCGGCTCCGCGCTTCGAGCTCCACGATGTCGTCGTGCAGGGCTGGCCATGGGATCTCACGATGGCGATCCGTGCGTCGATCCATGGCACCGCCCTCGGCGAGCCTTACCGCAATGAGTTCGGCCAATTTCTGCGCCTCCGGAGCATGAAGGTGACCGAGGACTACGTGATCGAAGACACGCAGCGCTTCGAACGGCTCTGCCGCCGCCTCGTCGCGGCGGGCGTCGCTGAGGCCGGCGCCGGTCCGATCACCGACGCCTGAACCTACAGGGGGCGTAGCGCTCTCAGAAACTCGTCCGCGAAGGAGGCGATCGGCCGCAGAAAGCCGTCGGGTTGTATCCCGCCGGCGAGCAGCGCGATGAAGATCACGGCGCCGACGATTCCGGCGATCGGGCGCGGCTCGATGAACCAGCGCTCCACCCCCTGACCGAATAGGGCGAGCACGGCGCGGAGCTGGCCGACGATAAGAAGGAGCGTTGCGAACACCAGCGCCGCGCCGGTCAGCGGGGCGAACTGGTAGGCGATGAGCTCCATGAAGAAGCGGCCCGGAAATCCAAGGAGCGGCGGCGCGCCGATCATGGCGAATCCGCCGACGACGAACGCGAGCGCCGCGAGGGGTGCCTTCCGCGCGATCGGACGCTCCGGCGCGCTGCGCCGCTCGAGCGCGCCCGCCGCGAGCAGCTGACCCGATGCGGACGCGCCGGTGACGATCACGCTCGCAAGCGCCCCGATGATCCCGGGACCCGACAGGGTCGCGATGCCGACGAGCGCCGCGCCGAGATTCGAGATGACGGAGTAGACGACGAGCCTGCGCTGGTCCGGCGCGCCGCTCGCGAGGAATGCGCCGCCCACGGCTGAGGTGAGTCCGATGCCGTGCAGGAGGTCCTGCACCTTCACGACCTGCACGATCGCCGGAAGGAGGCCCGAGAGCGTCAGGATCTCGACGAACGCGATGAACGTCGTGGGGACGAGGACGCCGAAATACAGAGCCAGCGCCGCCGGAGGCACCTCACCCGCGAGGAGCGCCGCGTGCGTGTGGAAGGGGATCGCCGCGAGGAGAAGCGCGAAAGCGACGACGAGCACGACGACGAGGAGCACGAAGGTGTTCGCGGGCTGGTCGTGAGGAAGGCTCGCCGCGAGGGCGAGGGAGGCGATGCCGAGGCATCCCCCAAGCGCGACAAAACCGAAGTGGCGTGTTGCGGCCTCGACGGAGCGGTTGCGCTGCACCTGAAAGGTGAACGAGCCGACCGGCACGAGAAGACCGACCACGAGAAGACCAAAGATGGCGAGAGGTGCCGTGAGAATCAGCACCCCGAGCGACGTCGCGCCGACGGCGAGCGCGGTCGGAAAGAAGTTGTACGCGGGTTCATCGAGCCAGACGTCGAGAACAAGAAGGAAGAGCGTCGCGAGGATCACGCCCGACGCGAGATGGCCGAGTCCGCTCGAACGCAGCTGGAGATCGAGGATCGTTCCCGTCGTGTCGAGCGGTGTGAGCACGACGAGCGCGAACGCCGCAGCGATCGCCACGAGGGCGAAGGGACCGACGAGGTGCAGGCGTTTCCGGAAGATGAATGCCCCACATGCCGCGGCGGCGAGCACGAGAGGGGCCGCCGCGATGATCAACTCTCCCGCACCACTCGCTCGTTCACGATCAGAAATCCGCCGGCGAGCGCGATGACGACCTCGACCCAGCCGAGCAGGAGAGACAGCCCGAGCTGCGGAACAGTGAGAAGGCGAACGAGCAGCTCGACCCCGGTGATCATCAGGATGGCCCCGAGCGATCCGCGTACCGGTGTTTGGGCCGTGACGAGGATCGCGACGCCCGAAGAGATGAGCCAGAACGCTGCGACCTGCGCCGTGACCCCACTTGGGTCCTCGCCGATCAGCGGAACCGCGATCGCTTCGCTCGATGCGGTCCGCAGTGTCGCGAAACAGGCGGCGGTCGCCGCTGCCGCGACGATCGTTGCCAGCCAGAGGCGCCACCCGGGATCCTCACCATAGGACCGGTCGCGTGCAGCGACGTACAGGATGCCGCAGGCGACGAGCGCTCCGCAGCCTTCCACGGCCAGCTGCGTCACGGTGAGCTGCCCCGCGGTCAGCACGTTCGCGGCCAGCGACACGCCGAGCAGCGCTACTGCCGAGTAGCGCAGCTGCCGCGAGCCGTTCGCAGCGAGGGTCGCGAGCGCGACGATGCCGAGGGCGATCACCTACCGGGTTGACCAGACCAGAAGCGCGACGATCAGGACGGCTGCGAGCCACACGCCGGCCCGCTGTTCGAACACCGCGAATCCCGCCGATGCGACGGTGACCGCACGCTCGAGCGCGCGAAACGTCGCGGCGCCCGCGGGTACCGGGTCGGCGGCCCAAACGAACCGTTGCAGTCTCGCCGCGAGCGTGTCGAGGTCCGGGAGAAGCGGACGCAGCATCCGGGCGGCGATCACGAGGATCGTCGCTGCCACGACCGTCCCGATGGCGATGACGGGATCGATCGGTTCGAGCGGGCGGCGAAGGACGACCAGCGCATCCGGTATCGGAAGTGAGAGCAGGCTCGCGACGAGCGCGGTGCTGAAGAGCGCAGCGACGGCGGAGGCCATGTCGAGGTCGGGCGGCGCTTCGCCCTGCGCGAGGCGGCGGCCGGCGTGCGCGAGCTCGAGGAAGAGTACGACCATGATCACGAGGACAGCCGCGACCGCGGTCGCTGGATCCGCGGCGGACGCCGCGCCGGTGGCGAGACCGATGACCCCGGTCACGGTCCACACGGTCGTCGCCATGATCGCGATGTAAGCGCGATGCGGCGGCATCCACACGCTCTCGAGGAGAGCGGCGAACGCCCCGCTCACAAGGACGAAAAGCCCGGCGGCGAGCGCGATCGGAGTTCCCACCGCGAACGCGATCCAGAGCGTCGCCAGCGTGACGTCGTGGCGAGCGACCTCCCACTGCTCCGGCAGGGCGAGGGAAACGGCGGCCGCGTAGAGGACCGTGAGGGCCGCCGCCGCCAGGACGATGTAGCTCCAGTGGAGCTCGTCCCAACCCCCGAGCACCGCCGCGGCGAGCAGCGTGGTCACGATCCCGCGACGGGTCGCACGCCCGCGCGCGCGAGCGCGGACCGCGAATCCAATCAGGATGAGACCGAGCAGCACGAGGCGCGGCGCGAGCGCCACGACCGGAAGGCCCAGAGTCGAAAGGTCGATGTTCGTCACGCCGAGAACGCGCAGGAGCACGATCGACGCGGCGACCCCTGCCGGCATCGCGAGTAGCCCGCGCAACGGCTCGCGTTCGGCGGCCGCAAGCGCCTGCGCGGGTTGATAACGCCAGGGAACGAATGGGTACAGTCCCGCGAACAAAGCCGCGCCGGCGGTCGCCGCGAGCACAGCGCCAGGACTGATCGCCGCCGCCGAGATCGCATCGAAGGCGAGCGACGCGCCGCCCTGACGGGCGATGAGCAGGGCGGCCACGACAAAACCCTGGATGCCCACGGCGAAGTAGGCCGCGATCCGCATCGCCGAGGGCGCGGGCGCGACGAGAAGCGTCGCGAACGCTGTGACCGCGGCAAGGACGGCGATCGCTACCGCCGCGGCGACGAGGTCGACCGTGACGACGACCGCGATGAAGACGAACCCGATGGCGAGAGCGAGCGATGGCAGAAAGCGCGGACTGGCCGCGGAGCGCGCGTTGGCGAGTAAGGCCGCTGCGACATAGGCAACGCCCGCCGCGATTCCCACGGTGGCGAGGCCATCGAGACGGTAGGAAGCTTGGATGGTCGGTCCGCCGGCGGCCGACCATTCCCAGAGGGCGCGCCCCGCCGCGAGGGCCGGATCGCTGAATTGATAGAGAAGAAGCGGCGATATGGCACCCAAAGTGGCGACCAAGAGTGCGCTAGGCACGCGCCATGCCTGTGCGATGCGTCGCGGGGCGACGAGCAGCGCGACCAGCGACAGAGTGATCGCGGCCGCGAACAACGTGATTTCCGCTCGCACTATCACCCTGCGGTAAGGTAGCCGAGGTGGATCTAAGACTCCTTCCACAGCAGCAGCTCAAGGTCACGCCAAAACAGATCGCGGCGAACTACATCCTCCAACTTAGCTCGCTTGAGCTGCAGGACGTCATCAATCAAGAGCTTCAGGAGAACCCGGCGCTCGACCTCGAGGAGGTGCAGGCCTGCCCTCTCTGCGGTCAACCGCTCGCCGGCCGCGTCTGCCTGAACTGCTTCGGCACCGGGAAAGGACCATACAAGGGCGGCGATGACCTCGAGACCGAGCCGCTCGAAGGCACCAGCCTGATGCAGCGGGACGAGGAAGAGGACGAGCTCGATCCGATCGTCCGCGCGGAGGCCGAGCAAACTCTCGCGGAGTACCTCTCCTGGAACACGCGCGTCCTCCTCCCGAAACGGCTGCACGCGGTCGCCGAATACATCATCGGCAACCTCAATGACGCCGGCTACCTCGAGATGCCCCTCGAGGAAGTTGCGACGACCCTAAAAGTCTCGGTCGCGGACGCGACCGAGGTCCTGAAGACCATTCAGGGCATCGAGCCGTGGGGAATCGGCGCCCGCGACACTCGCGAGTGCCTTCTGATCCAGATCGATCACCTCGCCGAGATCGGTGAGGAGATACCGCCGCACGCCCGCGCCATTGTTGCCGACCATCTCCGCGAGCTTGGCGAACACAAGTTCGGCGACATCGCGCAAGCACTTCGCATATCGCGGGAGGACGTCCAGCACGGCTGGGACTGGGTGAAACAGAGCCTCAATCCCTTTCCAGCGCACGCGTTCGCAGCGGGGCCGGACGGTACGAGCATCGGTGGGCGTCAGGTCGCCCTCCGTCCGGACGTGATCATCGTTCGGAACGAGAGGGGCGACTTTGAAGTTGAGGTGATCGAGTCGCGGCGGTTCTCGCTGCGCGTGAACCCGGTCTACCGTCAGCTGGTCGGGCAGCTCCAGGCCGCGCGCAACGCGGGCGCGGCGGCCCCGACGATGACCGACGACGAGCGCCAGCACATCAAGCAATACGTCACGCGGGCGAAGTTCTTCATCGACAACATCAATCAGCGGCGCCAGACGATCGGCCGGATCACCGACGTCATCGTCGAGTGTCAGAAGGATTTCCTCGAGAAGGGCGTCCAGTCCCTCCGCCCGCTGACACGCGCTGAGGTGGGAGAGCGCATCGGCATGCACGAGTCGACGGTGAGCCGCGCGACCGCCGGCAAGTTCGTGCTGCTCCCGGCCGGCGAGGTGATCCCGTTTTCCACATTCTTCACGGCGTCACTGGGCGTGAAGGATGTGATCAAGAACATCATCGAGTCCGAGGATCACTCGCGCCCGTACTCGGATCAGGAGATCGTCGAGAAGCTTCGCGAAGAGCACGGGATCCGCCTCGCGCGCCGCACCGTCGCCAAATACCGAGAAGAGCTCCAGATTCTTCCCGCCCGGCTCCGCAAGCGCTAGCCGACTGAATCTCGCGCGCGGCGTCCGAGGGGCTCACGTGCTCGCGGGTCCGCCGCGCGTGGGGATGCCGCCCGCTTAAGCCCGAGCGGTCTTCCTCTTCGGCGCGTTGCCTTTCGGCGGTGGGGCTCCGAGAACTTTCGAGATTTCCTCTACCGATGCCGACTCGATGTGATAGCCGAACGAGGTCCGGCGCACGCCGGGCAGATCCTTGCCACGCATCGCGTCGCGAAGGGCATGCTCGCGCCAGCCGATCTTCGCCGCGAGCTCGGCGGTCGTCAGCCAGTCGCGGTCTTTGCTCTTCGCCTTCTCTGAGGCGTCGGCCTTGGGCTGGGACTTCGATGCTTTTTGCGGTGGCACATCTCGAACTCTAGCCTGTTTGCGCCAGGCGACAGCCTGACCTAAAATGACATCGAAGCGCTGCGGCCCCCTCCGTCGGGGCGGGCGCCTTTTTCTTGGCCTTTTCGCTTTGGGGGTCTCGTGGACGCATCGCCTCTTCTGTGGGTCGTGCCCCTGTCTGGTGTTCTCGCCATCGCCGTTGCCGCCTACTTCGCGTACGACGTGCTGCGCTCGCCGACCGGCACACCCGAGATGCAGAAGGTCGCCGGCGCGATCTACGTGGCGGCAGTCGCTTTCATCCAGCGCCAGTACCGGACGATCGCAGGCCTCGCCCTCGGCGGCATGGTCGTGATCGGCCTCGTCATTTACTTCTTCGAGACGGCTCCCGGCATTTCCCCGACGGAGCTCGCGATCAAGACCTCGATCGCGTTCATCGTCGGCGCCGCGTGCTCGATGGCCTCGGGCATCGTCGGCATGTTCGTCGCGGTGAAGTCGAATCTCCGAACGGCCGCCGCGGCGCAGCACTCGGTCGCCGACGCCCTCCGCATCTCGCTTCGCGGTGGCGCGGTGTCGGGGATCCTCGTGGTCGGTCTCTCCTTGATCGGCGTCTTCGTGATGTTCATCGCGTATGGCGGATTCCAGCATCCCGACCAGGCGCCGTTCACGATCGTCGGCTTCGGATTCGGCGCGTCGTTCGTCGCGCTCTTCGCCCAGCTTGGCGGCGGAATCTACACGAAGGCAGCGGATCTCGGCGCGGACCTCGTCGGCAAGGTGGAGGCGGGCATCCCCGAGGACGACCCGCGCAACGCCGCCGTGATCGCGGACCTGGTGGGCGACAACGTCGGCGACTGCGCCGGTCGTGGCGCGGACTTGTTCGAGTCCACGGCCGCCGAGAACATCGGCGCGATGATCCTGGGCGTCGCGATCTACGCGGTCACCCAGAACCCCGCTTGGATCCTCTTCCCGCTGGTGGTCCGTGGCTTCGGCCTGATCGCCAGCATGATCGGCATTTTCACGGTGCGCGGCAGCGACACGAAGAGTCCGATGTCGTCACTGAACCTCGGCTACTACATCACGATCGCGCTTTCGATCGCCGGCATGTTCCTCGTCACGCAGGTGATGCTCAACGAGAAGGGCGCCGGTTACTGGTTCTTCTTCGCCGGTGTCGTCGGGATCGTCACGAGCCTCGCGTTCGTCTACATAACCCAGTACTACACGGCGGGAGACTGGCGACCCGTCAAGGAGATTGCCGAGGCCGCGAAGACCGGCCCGGCAACGACGATCATCTCCGGGATCGCGGTCGGCTTCGAGACCACCGCCGCGTCGGCCATCACCATCGCCCTCGCGCTGTTCTTCTCGCACTTTTTCGGCGTCAAGTGGGGTGAGGCGACCGGTCTACCGCACGGCGGCATCTACGGCACCGCGGTCGCGACGATGGGCATGCTGATGAGCGCCGCGTTCATCCTCGCCGAGGACACGTTCGGCCCGATCACGGACAACGCGGGCGGCGTCGCGTCGATGGCGCGCGCGTCCGAGGAAACTCGCGAGCGCACCGACCGTCTCGACGCCGTCGGCAACACCACTAAGGCGCTGACCAAGGGATATGCGGTCGGCTCCGCGGCTCTCGCGGCGTTCCTGCTCTTCTCGGCCTACCTCGACAAGGTGGCACAGCTCACCGGCAAGCCGTTCAACTCGGTCGACCTCGCGAAGGTCGAGGTCTTCCTCGGCGGCTTCCTCGGCGCGATGCTCGTGTACCTGTTCTCATCGCTCGCGATCCGCGCGGTCGGTCGTGCGGGCGCCGCGATCATCGAAGAGGTGCGGACGCAGTTCCGCGAGCATCCCGGGATCATGGCCGGCACCGAAGAGCCGAACTACGCGCGTGTCGTGGACATCACCACCGCGTCCGCTCTGCGCAACATGATCGCGCCCGGGCTCCTCGCGGTCGCCGCTCCGATCGTTGTCGGCGTGCTGCTCAAGGCGGAGGCCGAGGCGGCACTCTTGATGGTCGGCACGATGGCCGGTGTGATCCTGGCGACCGTTCTCAACAACGGCGGAGGGGCGTGGGACAACGCGAAGAAGTACATCGAGTCGGGAATGCTCAAGGACGAGAAGGGCCGCGTCCTAGGCAAGGGGACGCCGGCGCACGCGGCGGCGGTCGTCGGCGACACGGTCGGAGATCCATTTAAAGACACGGCCGGCCCGAGCCTGCACGTCCTCATAAAGCTCCTCGCGACCATCACGCTCGTTCTCGCGCCGCTCTTCGTCTAGCTCTCGGTTGGCGGCCGCGGGTCCTGTCCCGGGGGAGGGGGTTGCCCGCTCGCTACCGGTCGGCTTCGCTCGTTCTTCTTGCTGATCTCAGCGACGCCGCCGGATGCACGCTCGCGGGCAACCCCCTCCTCCGTGCCACCCGCGGCCGCGGGCTCCAAAGTCCTCAGCAGCTGATACCAGCGTGAGGTCGGCTCGTTAATGTTTCGAGGGCGTGGCAGGCTCGATCGACTTCAATAGTGATCTCGGGGAGGGCGCCGGCACCGAGATGGCGCTCATGCCGCTCATCACGAGCGTGAACATCGCATGCGGTGGGCATGCCGGAAACGAGAACACCATGCGCACGACGGTCGAGCTCGCGATGCGTCATGGCGTCGCGATCGGAGCGCATCCGGGATATCCGGATCGCGACCGGTTCGGGCGTGTGCCGATGGATATCTCCGCGCGCGAGCTCATCGAATCGATCCGACGTCAGATCGACGCGCTTGTCGGGGTCGCCTCGCGGATGGGCGCGCGCGTGACGCATGTGAAGGCGCACGGCGCGCTCTACAACCAGGGCGAACGCGATGGCTCGATCGCGCGGAACATCATCTTCGGCATACAGGCGGCGACGGGAGGGCACGATCTCGTGATCGTGGCGCCGCCGGGTTCTGCGATGGTGGAAGAGGCGAGCGGCGTGGGGATGAAGGTCGCGCGGGAGGGCTTCGTCGATCGCGCCTACGAAGCCGACGGCACTCTTCAATCGCGGTCGGTCGCCGGAGCGGTCCTCACCGATCACACCGACGCGGTTCGACAAGCGCTGTCGTTCGTCAAGGACGGGGGAGTCACCACAGTCGACGGCAGCTTCCTGAAGCTTGCCGTCGATACGCTCTGCGTGCATGGCGACACGCCTGGTGCGCCGGAGATCGCGCGCGCGGTGCGCGAAGCGTTCGCAAAAGCCAAGATGAAGGTCGCGCCGTTCCGGACCTGAGCGAACCGCGCATCAGCCCTTTCGGGGATGGCGCGCTTCTCGTCGAGCTCGGCGACGGGATCGCGGAGACGCTCGTGGCTCGCGCCCGCGCACTCGCGGACGCGTGGGACGCGCGCGGCGAGGGAAGTGCGGTCCCCGCGTACGCGTCGGTCGTGGTGCGCTTCGACCCGTTGCGTCTCGCGCCCGCCGACGCCGAGACGACGGTCCTGAGGCTGGCGAAGACGCTCGATCACGTGGCGAGTGAGTCAGGCCGTGAGATCGAGATCCCGACGTACTACGACGGCCCCGATCTCGTCGAGACCGCCGAGCGCTCGGGCGTTTCGGTCGAGCTCCTCATCGCGCTTCACTCGGGCCGCGTGTACCGCGCGTTCTTCCTCGGGTTCCTTCCAGGATTCGCGTATTGCGGCGTTCTGGATCCGGCGATCGTGGCTCCGCGCCTGCTGCGGCCGCGCGAGCGCGTCCCGGCGGGGTCCGTCGCGGTCGCCGATGGACAGACTTCGGTGTATCCCTTCGATTCGCCAGGCGGTTGGCGGCTGATCGGGCGGACCGACGTCCGCGTTTTCGACAGCAGGAGAGACTCGCCGGCGCTGATCCGTCCGGGCGATCGCGTGCGCTTCGTCGCGCGATGATGCAAATCGTCGCGACGGGACTGCGCGCGACGATCCAAGATCGCGGCCGATTCGGTCACCTCCGCGAGGGCGTGCCGCCATCCGGTCCCGCGGATCCCTATGCGTTCGCCGCGGCGCAGGCCCTCGTCGGCAACGACCCGGGCGCCGCCGCGATCGAGATCGTCGGAGGCGCCTTCACGTTCCATTGCGAAAGTCCACGCATCGTCACCGTGACGGGACGCGACGTGGCACTGCGTGGCCGCGACCTCGTCCCGGGATGGACGGCGGCGTTCGCTCGTTCGGGCGAGGTGTTCACCGTGGTCGGCGGCGAGCGCTCGCGGTTCGCCTACCTCGCCGTCTCCGGCGGCATCGCGACCGAACCGATCCTCGGAAGCCGGTCCGCCTTTCTGCCCGCCGGAATCGGCCGCCCGCTGCGCGCCGGAGAGGCCCTCCCGCTGGGGAATGCACGCGTCGACGCGGAGCGAGCGGGCCTTTCCGCCCCGAGTCCCGATTACGACACCGGACAGATACGCGCCATCACGGGTCCACACGCGCAACGTTTCACCGATGAGGCCGAAACCCTGTTCTTCCGCTCCGATTTCCTGGTCGAACCCGCGAGCGACCGCATGGGCACTCGCTTGAGCGGTCCGCGGATCGGCGCGCGCGAAGGCGAGATCCTGACGTGTGGGGTCGTAGCGGGCGCAGTGCAGATCCCGTCCGGCGGAGCGCCCATCGTCCTGCTCGCTGAGCATCAGGCGACCGGTGGCTATCCGGTCATCGCCACGGTGATCTCGGCCGATCTCGGGCTCGTCGCTCAGCGTTTGCCCGGAGAGCGTCTCCGTTTCGCGCGGGTCGATCGCGGTCTCGCGATCGCCGCGCTGCGCGATGCGCGCGCGGCCCTCGAGGTCATCGCGTGACGCAGCGAAACGAGCTCGAGCGCGGCATCCATCGCCTCCGCACCGACGTTGTGCTCGGGACTCGATCGCGCGCGCGCCTGTTCGATGGTCTCGCACGTGAGAACGCCAAATGGGATCGCCACGGGCAACGACGCCGCGAGCTCCGCGAGCGACCGCGCAACGGCGTGCGCGAGGACGTCGAAATGCGCCGTCTCGCCCCGGATCAGACAGCCGAGCGGCACCACCGCGTCGAAACGTCCGGTGCGCGCGAGCATCGCGACCGCCGGCGGCAGCTCGAAGGAGCCCGCGACCTCGAACTCCTCGACCCTCGCATCCTCGGCCAGCGCAGCCTGGACGGCGCCCTGGGCAAGAGCTCTCGTGATCTCGTCATTCCAGCGCGCGCGCACGATCGCCACGCGAGCGCCGCGATGCGCATTTTGAACCCGGGCCGCAGTCTTCCCAGGGGTCGACACTTGCCGCAATCTAGCCCACGAATGCAGCACCGCCTGGTGAACGGGTGACCGACGAAGTCGATCCGCGCCTCGTCGCGCTCGGCCTGGTGCCGGCGCCGTCGGCCGCGCCCGCACCGCCGGACTGGGAGACAGCCGCGCCGCCCAAGCCCACGGACTGGCAGACGCCGGCGCCGCCAAAGCCGGCCGACTGGGTGATCCCGACCGCGCCCACCGTCGCCCCCACGCCCCCGCCGCCTCCGCCATCGCCGACGCCATCGCCGACGCCATCGGTGCACATGCCCGCGCACAGGCCGCTAACCGTGGGCGACCTGTTCCCCGGCATGGGCAAGTTCAGCGGCACGCCGTCGCCCGAGGCGCCCGCGCCTCCGCCCCCGCCGCAGCCCGCGCCCCCCACGTTCGCACCGCCGACCTATACCCCGCCGCCGCAGTCCTTTGCCCCGCCCGCCCCGACTCCTGTGGAGACGCCGCCGCCGGCGAAGCCGTACACGCCACCCGCATACACGCCGCCCGTTTATACGGCGCCGGTCGCGCCGGCCGCTCCCGAAGCGCCACTCCGCGAGGCGCCGCCGCCGCTGCCGCCGCTCGCCGCGGCGATGCCGAGCCCGGTGAAGGCGGTCGAAGCGCCCGCGATGCCGACGAAGAAGGAGAAGGTCGCCAAGCCGAAGAAGGAGAAGGCGGAGAGGGCGGTCAAAGCGGCGAAGGCTGCCAAGCCGGTCGTCGTACGACCGGAGAAGGCGAAGCCCGCGCCCAAGCCGCGCTTCATACTTCCTCCGAGCGGCGTCCTGCTTCGCGGCCCGATCGTCATGGGTTATCCGGAGCAGAAGCTGCAAATCACGCTCGAGCAGCTGGGCTTCCGCATCAATGCGAAAGAGCCGATCGACGTGGCGTGGACCGATGTACGCGATATCAAGACGCGCCGCGGTCGCGTCGTCGTACGCACGAAGGGCCGGCCAGTTGCGTTTGGGATCCCGGTCGAGGGCGTCGCGGAGCCGACGCTCGCCGGTCCCCTCGCACGCGTCGTGAAGGAGGCGAGCGGCGGAAGCCTCGACCTCGCCGGCAGCTCCTTCCTCGAGCTACAGAACGCGACCGACTCGCTGCGCGATCACTTTCACGATGAAGATGACCCGCTCGTTCCCACCGTCGTCGGTCTCGTCTTCGGGCTCGCGGGACTCACCTTCACCGCGATACTCCCCGATGCCCTCGCGATCGCGACACGCAGCCCGATCGCGCCGGGCGCATATCTCCTCGATTACCCGCTCTCGGGCTTCGATCCTCGGGTCCTTGCCGCGGCTTTCGCGGCCGCCGCGATGGTGGCGGCTGGGATCGTCCGGGTCGCGATGGGCAAGGCTGCGACGGCCTGGGCTCGCGGGACGCTACGCGGCTGGCACGAGGGCGGACGCAAGCCGGTCGTTCTCGCGCGTCGTGCCCTCGCGGCGATCGTGCTGAATCCGTCCATCGCCGCGGCCGTGCTTCTTGCCGCGGTCGTCGTCACCCTGCCGAGCCTGCGGGTTCAGACGATCATCGACCAGAGCGGTTTTCACATCACGACCCCGGTCCCGTTCTTCGACGACAACCGCCCGTGGTCGTCGGTCACGGACGTGAGGACAGTCGACGCTCCGACGACCCAGCATTTCGAGGGGGTCGCGGTCGTGTTCACGTTCAAGGACAAGGGGCCGTTGTCGACCCTCGACGGCCGCCTCCGCGGCGGCAGCGACAGACAGCTCGTAACGAGCGCCGAGAAGTGGCGCGCGGAGCACGTGGCTCCCTAGCTTTCTCTGTCGATCACAGTGAGCATGTGGCCCATCTTCTTCCGCTTCGTGGTGAGATATTCGCGATTGGTCGCGCGGGGCGGGACCTCGATGGGGATGCGCTCGACGACCTCGAGGCCGTAGAGCGGCACGAGCTTCTGCGGATTGTTGGTGAGGATCCTGGCTCGGCGCACCCCCAGATCGAGAAGGATCTGCACGCCGACGCCGCGCTCGCGCTCGTCCGCCTTGAATCCGAGGCGCTCGTTGGCCTCCACCGTGTCCAGCCCCTGATCCTGCAGGGCATACGCGCGTAGCTTGTTCATGAGTCCGATCCCGCGTCCCTCCTGCCGCAGATAAAGAAGGACCCCTCGACCCTCCTCCGCGATGCGCCGCAGCGCGACGTCGAGCTGCTCGCCGCAATCGCAGCGCACGGAGTGGAACGTGTCGCCGGTGAGGCACTCGTCGTGCACGCGCACCAGCACGGGCGCCCCACTCGCGACGTCCCCCATCGTGAGCGCGACGTGCTCGGCCTCGGTATTGCCGACCTTCGCGCGATAGCCATGGACCGTGAACTCTCCGTATTCCGTCGGCAGCTTCGCCGTGGCCACGCGTTCGACGAGGCGCTCCTGGGCCATCCGATGTGCGATCAGGTCCTTCACCGTGATCAGCCGGAGGCCATGACGCCTGGCGAACCGCTTGAGCTCGGGCATCCGCGACATCGACCCGTCGGGGTTCGTGATCTCGCAAATCACCCCGACCGGAGAGAGGCCCGCGAGACGGCATAAATCGACGGCGGCCTCGGTCTGACCGGCGCGAACGAGCACGCCCCCGTCGCGCGCTTGGAGCGGGAAGATGTGTCCCGGCTTCACGACGTCGTGCGCCCTCGTCCGCGGATCAGCCAGCACCTTGATGGTCCGCGCGCGGTCGGCGGCGCTGATCCCGGTAGTCACTCCCTCGCGGGCGTCGACGCTCACGGTGAACGCGGTTCCGAGGCGCGCTTCGTTGCGCGAGACCATCTGAGGGAGGTCGAGCTCCTGAAGGCGCTCGGCGGTCATGGG
>Ga0209471_1000899_pt1 | contig 18566 bp, 15 predicted proteins | sample GraSoiAngelo_128_FD_185885 | JGI IMG/M metagenome (GOLD analysis project Ga0209471, IMG submission 185885) | Grasslands soil microbial communities from the Angelo Coastal Reserve, California, USA - 14_0927_12_20cm (SPAdes) (version 2) | ecosystem: Environmental > Terrestrial > Soil > Grasslands ...
CGCGATGGACATCGTAGTGACGGCTATTCTCGGCACACTGGCGCTGTATTTGTTCGGCGGCCTCAAAGTGCTGCGCGAATACGAGCGAGCGGTGTACTTCTTCCTGGGGCGGTCGTGGGGCGCGAAGGGGCCCGGGCTGATTTACGTGCCGCCGCTGTTCGCCAAGACACAGCTGGTATCGCTCCGCGTCGTAGCGCTGGACATCCCACCGCAGGACGTCATCACCCGCGACAACATCTCGATCAAGGTGAATGCGGTCCTGTACATGCGCGTGAAGGAGCCGGTCAAAGCGGTGATCGGCGTGGAGAACTATCTCTACGCCACGAGCCAGCTCGCCCAGACCACGCTCCGCTCCGTGCTGGGTGAGACCGAAATGGACGAGCTCCTCATGAACCGGGAGAAGATCAACGCCATCCTGAAGAAGCGCACCGAGGAGTGGGGTGTCGAGGTGTCGGCGGTGGAGGTGAAAGACGTGGACCTGCCGCCCGAGATGAAGCGCGCGATGGCGCGGCAGGCCGAGGCGGAGCGGGAGCGCCGCGCCAAGATCATCAACGCGGAGGGGGAGCTCCAGGCCTCGGAGAAGCTCGCCCAGGCGGCGCACATCATCGGTGCCGAGCCCGCGGCCATCCAGCTGCGGTTCCTTCAGACGGTGACCGAAATCGCTTCCGAGAACAACTCGACCACCATTTTCCCCCTGCCGCTCGAGCTGTTCCGCGGATTCCTCGAGAGCGTCGGTAGGCGCGTCGCGACGCCGGCGCTTCCCGAGAAGGCGTCTGGCGAGACGCTCCCGGCTGCGCCGGCAAAGACGAAGGCCGAGGCGTAGGCATGGCGGGCGAGCTCATCGGTCGCGACGCGCTGGAGCGCATCATCCAGCGCGCGGCGGAGCTCCAGGCCGGCGAGCAGGACATCGGCGAGGGACTCACCGAACCCGAGCTGCTCGCGCTGGGCCAGGACGTCGGGATTCCGTCGCGCTACCTGCGCCAGGCGTTGCTCGAAGAGCAGACGCGTCCTCCGGTCGAAGCGCGCGGGGGCCTGATGGCGTGGCTGGTCGGCCCCGGACGGCTCTCCGCCCAACGCGTGGTGGCGGGAGAGCCCACCGCGGTCGATCGCGCCCTCAGTCACTGGATGCAACAGGAGGAGCTGCTCCAGGTGAAGCGGCGCTACCCCGACCAAACCACTTGGGAGCCGAAGGTTGGCGCGTTCGCGTCGATCCAGCGAGCGCTCGGATCGGGGGGGCGGCGGTTCGCGCTTGCGCGAGCGGCGGAAGTGGCCGGCCGGGTGACTCCGCTCGAGAGCGGCTTTTGCCACGTCCAGCTCGTCGCGGACGTGCGTAATGGGCGGACGCAACGGCTCGCTGGCGCTAGCACGCTCCTGGGCGTGGGGACGGCGGCGACCGGCGCCCTTTGGTTGATGGGGCTGCTGGCACCGTTCCCCTTCCTGCCGCTCCTGATTCTCGGTCCGGCGGCCGCTGCGATTCTTCGCAGCCATCGTGCGCAGCACGAGCACATCCAGATCGGGCTGGAGCAGGTGCTGGACCGGCTCGAGCGCGGAGAGATCAAACCCGGGCATGCACTGCCGGGCCAGCAAGCGAGTCCGCTGCTGCGCATCGCTGAAGAGATCCGCACATTGATCAACCCCCGATGAGCGTGGGAGCGCGATGACCGACATCAAGCGGGTTGGGGTGCTGGGCGCGGGGTTGATGGGCAGCGGGATCGCCCAGGGAGCCGCCGCGGCGGGATACGACACGACGGTGCGGGACGTGTCTCAGCAGGTGTGGGACAAGGCGCGGGCCGGGATCGAGAAATCGCTCGCCAAGTTCGTGGAAAAAGGAAAGCTCACGGCCGCGGACCGCGACGCGACCCTCAAGCGCCTGCGGTTCACGACCGCCACGGCCGACTTGAAGGCCTGCGACATCGTGGTGGAAGCCGTCACCGAGGACCTGGAGCTCAAGAACACGCTCTGGACGGAGCTCGACGGCCTGTGCGGCCCCGCCGCCATCTTCGCCTCCAACACCTCGAGCCTCACGATCGCGGCCATGGCCGCGGCCACGAAGCGGGGTGACCGCTTCGTGGGATTGCACTTCTTCAACCCCGTGCCGCTGATGCCGCTCGTCGAGGTCGTCCGGACGGTGACCACCTCGGCAGAGACGTTTCAACGCGCGTTTGCGTTCGCCAAATCGCTTGGCAAAGAGCCCGTGGCGGCGAAAGACAACTCCGGCTTCATCGTCAATCTCCTGCTCGTGCCGTACCTGCTCGACGCGATCCGGGCGGTCGAGCGCGGCGTGGGGAGCGTGCCGGACATCGACAAGGCGATGCAGCTCGGCTGCGGCTATCCGATGGGGCCGCTCACCCTGCTCGACTTCGTCGGCCTGGATACGACGTACAAGATCGCCGAGATCATGTTCACCGAGTACCGCGAGCAGCGGTACGCCCCGCCCCCGCTCCTCAAGCGGATGGTCTTGGCCGGGATGAATGGCCGGAAGAGCGGCAAAGGCTTCTACGACTATTCCGTCGATCCACCCAAAGTGCTCGCCCTCGGCGTCTGACGCTCGTCACTCCAACCCTCACTACAAGGATCCGCATGTTCGGCTACGACTGGCCCCGCTTCCACGCGGCTGTGAACGATTTCCCCGCTGCGTTGCTCGTCGTGACGGTGCTGTTCGACCTCGGCGCCTGGCTCACGAAGCGCGACTCGCTCAAATCGGCGGCGTTGTGGACCCTCTGGGTCGGGGTGATCGGCGGCTGGATAGCGGTGATCGCCGGCCTCCAGGCGGAAGACGCGATCGAGCACGGCGAGGCGATTCACGAGCTGATGGAAGTGCACGAGACGCTGGCGCTCACCACCATGGGCATCTTCACTGTGGTGCTCGTGTGGAAGCTGTTCCGCCGCTCCAAACTGACGGGCGCCGAGGAAACCGGACTGCGGGTACTGAGCGTCGCGGGGCTCGTGACCGTCGTCTGGACCGGCGTGGTCGGCGGGAAGCTGATGTTCGAACACGGGGCGGGCATGCCGAGCGCGGCCATGCAGGCGGAGATGGAGAACCGCGAGGCGGGGCATCATCACGAGGAAGGGGAAGCCGAGGAACACGAGCACGCCACGCCGGCGGACTCTACCCAGCGTGCCGGCCACACGCACGCCCCCGGGACGCCGCCGCATAAACACTAAACCAGTTCAGAATGTGGAGTGCGGAATGCGGAATGGCAGGGTGAGTGACATGGCGCGCGACCTCTCACTGCGATTCCGCACTCCGCGCTCCGCACTCCGCATTTGTCTGCTGCTCGCCGCCTGCACCCCCATCACCACCCGTCCCGACTTCCGGCCGGACCCGCGCGCGCTCGTCATCACCCTCGATGCGCGACCGGAGCGAGTCACCGCTGTGCTCGACAGCCTGGTGCGTGCCGAGAGGCTCGAAGTCGCACATTCCAATGTGCGGGACGGCTACGTCGAGACCGCGTGGTACGACACGCAGGCGCATCGCACCCGCCGTCACGAACGCGGGATCACGAATCTCGGCGCCACGGTCAAGATCCGTTTCTGGGCCGACCCCTGGGTCCCGGGTCAAACCCGCCTCACCATCGAGCCGGTGTATCGGCCCCGCTACGACCCGTCACGCGTCGAGCGTGAGCTCGAGGTGATCGTGCCGAAGGAGCACGAGGGCTACAAGCTTGCGCAGCGGTTCGTGGACAAACTGAAAGAGCGATTCGGGGTACCGAAGGCCGCCCAGTAGCGCGCTACTCACCCACCAGGTTTTTCACCCACTGCTCCATCACGTCGAGATCGAGCATGGCATCGCGGCACGGGCCGTTCGGGAGGCGCATGGTGAGGCCCAGCACCGGCAGGCGGCCGGCCACGTCGCGGAGCCCGGTCATCATGTCCCGCTCGCACGCCACCGCGACGACTGCGCGGGGCCGACGCTCGCGGATGACTCGCCGCGCCAGCTGTCCCCGGGTCGCGACGAAGACGGGCACGTCGTAGCGCCCGGCGATCGCCAGCACTCCGTCGAGCGCCTGCTTGGACAGACACCGGGGGATGAGGATCAGCAGCTCGCCCTTTCCGACCGTCCGCCGGCGGCGCTCTGCGAGCGCGTTGTACACGTCGATCGCCGCGTGCTCCACCCAGTCCCGCCTGCCGAGCGCCCGGGACACCTGTGAGGTGAGGCTCATCAGGCGGAGATACGGCCCCCGCTCGAGCCACCCCTCGGGCAGGGGAAGCACGCTCCCATAAAAGGAAAGGAGCAGGATCCCGAACCACAGCCAGGTTGCCACGGTCGCCGCCCCGAGGGCGAACCATAGCGCGCCGGGCAGCACGGACCAGAGGGCACCGAGGCGCGGGCCGAGCAGGAAGATGAGCGCCGCCCCGAGGGCCATGCAGATGCCGATCGTCAACGCGGCGAAGCCGAAGAACAGTCCGGGCGCCGCGGAGAAATCCCCGTTCCCGGGAAGCGGTCGCCCGTCCCACTCGTCCCATTCGTGCCCGAGACGGCGGTCGGTCTCGATGTGGATCAGGTGGGCGCGGTGAGCGTCGACGGTCATATCGGCGTCAAAGCATCACCCGCACCTCCCGCGGTGTCAAGCGTGAAATGGTGCGTGGTGCGTGGTCCGTGGTAAGTTCACGGCGGCAACCACGCACTACATACCGCGCACTGTCTTGGGAACGACTCCCGGTCTGCTCACCGACCTCCGGATCCGCGCCGCTTACTCGGAGGGCGCTGGCATCTACCGCGTCCTCCCGGCAGCCGTTGCCGTGCCGCGGGGTGTGGAGGAGCTGCAGGCGCTCGTGAGGTGGGCGGGGGCGTCGGGCACGCCGCTCGTGCCCCGTGGCGCGGGGAGCGGGATGGCGGGTGGGAGCGTGGGGCGCGGTACCGTCGTGGACCTGAGCCAGGGTTTCCATTGGACGGCGCCCGACTGGGCCCGCCGGCGATTGTGGGCCGGCGCCTCCGTGACGTGGGCCGAGCTGGCCGCGGCCGCGCGACCGTTCGGCCTGCGACTCCCCCCCGACCCGTCCTCCGGCGCGTTCGCGACGTCCGGCGGCATGGTGGCCACCAACGCAGCCGGGCCGCGCTCGGTGCGGTGCGGCAGTGTGCGGAGCTGGATCGAGGCTGTGGAGGTCATCGAGGCCGACGGGACAGCGCGGCGCATCATCCGGGGAGCGCGGAGCCCTAAAGGAGTCCCTGCCGGTCCCGGGGAGCGGTTCGCTCTTTCACCCGAGCAGCGACACCTCGTCGCAGCGCGGTTTCCGACGACACGGAAGAACTCGGCCGGCTACGCCCTCGACCGCTACGTCGATTCAGGCGACGAGCTGGACTTGTTGATCGGGTCGGAGGGGACGCTGGTGTTCATCACGGCCGTGGAGTGGCGGCTCGAGCCGATCCCCACCGACGTGGCAGGCGCGGCCCTCGGGTTCGGGGACCTGCGGCAGCTCGCGGAGGCCGTCCCCTACCTCCTGGCCCTGAACCCGTCGGCGGTCGAGCTCCTGGACCGGACGCTGCTCGACGTGGTGCGGGATGCGGGCGCCCCCCACGGCCTTCCCGATGGACTCGAGGGACTGCTCCTGATCGAGTTCGAGCGTGAGACTCAGGCGGCGGCGCGGGGCGTGGTCGGCGACGCGGTGCGCGGCTTGCGCGCCAGCACAGCGCATGTCGCCACGGCGATCGACCGCGCCAGCCTCGAGCAGCTGTGGGCGGTGCGCCGCCTGGCGAGCCCCGCGCTGGCCCGCCTTCCGGAGAGCCGACGCTCGCTGCAGGTGGTCGAGGACGGGTGCGTGCCGCTCGAGCGACTGGCCGACTATATCGCGGGCATCCGCGGAGCGGCGGCGCGGCGCGGCATTCCTGTGGCGATCTTCGGGCACGCGGGCGACGGGCACGTGCACGTGAATGCCCTCCCCGACCTCACGCTTGCCGGCTGGCGCGATGCGCTGGTGGGGCTGTATGCCGACGCGGCGGAGCTGTTGCTGCGGCTGGGCGGGACGCCGAGCGGCGAGCACGGGGTGGGGCGGCTGCGCGCCGGGCTGCTGGAGCGGTTCTACGGTCCCGAAGTGACGGCACTGTACCGCGAGCTGAAGCGGGCGTACGACCCGCGCTGCACGCTCAACCCGGGTGTTATAATCCCCTCGGCGGATTGGGCGCCGCTCGCCGATCTCAAGGTCGGGCCGGAAGCGGCGCCGATTCCCGACGACATTGCCGCCCGGCTGCGAGAAGTGGAGCGGACCGCCGGCTGGGCCACGCCGAAGCTCGACCTTGCCCGGGCTCCTGACACCTGACACCTGGCACCCGACACCTCATGGAAATCTTCCGCGCCCCGCGCGCCACGCTGCTCGCCCGACCCGAGTTCCTCGAGCCCGAGCACCTGCGGGTGCAATGGCAGGGCAACGCCTCCGCCGGAGAGCGCCTCGCCGAATTCGCCGGCCGGATCTGCTACATGAGCCAGCACAACCCCGCTCACCGGTCCACGGCCGAGTACCTCGAGAACATCAAGAAGCAGGGCCACGGATCGGTGCTGGAGCACGCGGTCTACGTGCTGCTGATCGAAGGGATCTCGCGCTCCTGCTCGCACGAGCTGGTGCGACACCGCGCGGGGTTCGGCTACTCTCAGCTGTCGCAGCGTTACGTCGACGAGTCGCACGCCGCGTTCGTCCTGCCGCCCGCGATGCTGGGCGACGCGGCACTCGAATCGGAGTGGGAGCGAGAAGTGACGGACGCCCAGGCGGCGTACGTGCGCGCGGTCGAGGCGCTGATGCAACGTTATGCCTGGATCGCGGACAAGGTGCACCGGCGCAAGGTGGCGCGAGAGGCGGCGCGCAGCGTCCTTCCCAACGCCACCGAGGTGAAGATCGTCGTGTCGGCCAACGCGCGAGCGTGGCGGACCATGCTCGAGCTGCGCACGAGCGAAGGCGCGGAGCTCGAGATCCGGCGGATGGCGATCGCATGTCTTCGCGTCCTCGAGCATGAAGCGCCGGCGTTGTTCGCCGATTTTGAGATTTATCTCGCCGACGACAAACACGACGCCGCGCGCGTCGCGTATCATAAAGTGTGACGCGCGTCGACGCCGAAAAAATTTCCGATTTGCCTATTGCGCATCGCTCCAGTGTTCCTTATTGTCTACTCGACAACGCGTTTCGATCCACAGACCGCACGAGCGGCCTTTTTTTGTAGGAGGTCACCCGAGACTGCATGCGCATCGGTCTCGCATACAACGAAAAACCCGATCCCGCGCCCGACGCTGCATCGGATGGAACCGGCGACGACGCGTTCGCAGAGTGGGACGAGCCCTCCACCATCGCTGCGGTCGCGCAGGCTCTCGGTCTCTTTGGCGATGTGATCCGCCTCGAAGCCGATCAGTTCTTTCCGCAGAATGTCGTCCTCGCTCGCCCCGATATCGTTTTCAACATGGCCGAGGGACTCCATGGCCAGAGTCGTGAAGCCCTCGTCCCAGCGATCTGCGAATACCTGAACATCCCGTACACGGGCTCGGACCCGCTCACGCTGGCGCTGTCGCTGCACAAAGGTCGGACCAAGGAAACGCTCGCGTACCGCGGCGTGCCCACGGCTCCGTTCACCTGCATCGACGCGGCGGGGCAGGTCGACCGCATGGCGCTCACCTACCCGGTGTTCGTCAAGCCGATCGCCGAGGGGTCAGGGAAGGGCGTGTTCGCCACCAACCTGTGCGCCAACGTCGCCGCGCTGCGTGCGCGGGTGCGGTTCCTGCTCGAGCGCTACGCCGAGCCCGTACTGGTCGAGACCTACCTGCCGGGCCCCGAATTCACTGTCGCGATTCTCGGGAACGGCCCGGACGCCTATTGCCTGCCGGTCATCGGGTTCGATTTCTCGGCGCTGCCCGCGGGCGCGGCCCCGGTGTACGGCTACGAAGCGAAGTGGGTGTGGGACCGCCCTGAAGCGCCGCTCGCGATCTTCCAGTGCCCGGCGCGCGTGCCGGCGGCGCTGTACCGCGAGATCGAGCGCACCGCGCTCGACGCCTACCACGCCCTGGGCTGCCGCGACTGGTGCCGCGTGGACCTCCGCGTGGACCGCTTCGGCGTGCCGAACGTGCTCGAGCTGAACCCCCTGCCGGGGATCATCCCCGATCCGGCGATGAACTCCTGCTTCCCCAAGGCGGCGCGCGCCGCAGGGTTCGGCTACGACGAGCTCATCCAGGAAGTGGTCCGCCTCGCCTGGCGCCGGCTGACGGGACGGGAGTTGACGGTGGAAGCAGCGACCGCGGTGGTGGGCGCGTGAGAGTCGCCATCCTGTTCGACCCGGGGGCCGAGGACTGGACGCCGGAGGACATCCGGGGCGTGATGAAGGCCGTGGACGAGATCGGCGCGATCTTCGCCTCGATGGGCCACGAGATCCGCAAGGTCCCGGTGCGCCACGACATGCGAAGGCGTCCACGGGAAGAGCGAGTGGGAAGAGCACGTGGTGGGCACGCTCGAATTCGCGGGCGTTCCCGTCACCGGTGCGAGCCTGTGGACCCTCGCGGCGTGCCGCCGCAAGCCCATCGCGAACGCCTTGCTCCAGCAGGCCGGGCTCCCCATTCCCCGCTGGACGGTCGCGCAGGGCAAGATCGAGGACGACTTCCCGCTGCCGGCCATCGTCAAGCCGGCGTCCGAGGACGCGAGCGCGGGACTCGACCGCGGCTCCGTCGTGAGCGACCGCAAGGCGCTGCGCGCGCGCGTCGCGACCATGACGGAGCAGTTCGACGAAGTGCTCGTTCAAGAGTACGTCGGCGGCCGCGAGTTCAACGTCGGCTTCGTCGGGAGCCGCGTGCTGCCGATCGCGGAGATCGACTTCAGCCGCATGCCCGAAGGCGCCTGGCCCATCCTCACGTACGCCGGGAAGTGGGAGATCGGGTCCGCCGACGACCTCGGCTCCGTCCCCGTGTGCCCGGCCGCCATCCCGCAGAAGCTCGCCGATCGTCTCGTCCGGGCGGCCGAGCTCGCCTGGCGCACCATGCAGGGGAAGGGCTACGGCCGCGTCGATCTCCGTCTCGACGACCAGAGCCGGCCCTGGGTGCTCGAGGTCAACCCCAATCCGGACCTGAACGACGACGCCGGCCTTTCCCGCATGGCAAAGGTCGCCGGCTGGGACTATGCGGAGCTGGTGCGCCGGATCGCCGAGGTCGCGCTCCGCGAAGCGCAGGGCGCCAAGGCGGCGCGTGAGCTGCTCGCTCCGTCGCGTCGACCGCGCGCAACGCGCACCGCTTGAGCGGCTCACGGCGGCCACCGGCCTGTTCCGGCCGGACGAGGTCGCCATCGCCGTGGAGCTGCTCGACGACGCCCTCGCGGGTGATGACGACTATCGCTTCCTCGGCGCGTACGCGGGCGACGACCTCGTCGGGTACGCCTGCTGGGGCCCCACCCCTGGGACCTCCGGGACCTTCGATCTCTACTGGATCGTCGTGGATCCGGCGCGACAGGGCAAGGGAATCGGCACCCAGCTCCTGCGGGCGGTCGAGGATCGGCTCACGACGGCCGACGGACGATTGGTCGTCGTCGAGACCTCGTCGCGCGCCGACTACGCACCCACACGCGCCTTCTACGAGCGGCGCGGCTATACACAGGCGGCCCGGCTCCCGGGCTATTACGCCCCCGGCGACGACCTGGTGATCTATCTCAAGGACCTGACGCATGGAGTCCTGGCAACAGCAACTGCGTAAGCTGAGCATCGCCTCGCTCGAAGCGCTCGTCGCCAAGTTCGGCGCCGAGCACTTCCCCGACCTCGAGCGCCTGCGACAGGCGGCGGAGAATTTCGAGTTCCGGATCTCGCCGGCGATGGTGGACCTCATCAAGTCGCCGGGCGACCCCATCTGGCGGCAGTACGTGCCGGACCTCCAGGAGCTCGAGGTGCACGACGGCCTGGTGGACTCGCTCGCCGAGGACGCCAACTCCCCCGTGCCGAACATCACTCACCGCTACCCCGACCGCGCGCTGTTCCTCGTGTCGCCGGTGTGCGCCGCGTACTGCCGCTTCTGCACGCGGCGGCGCAAGGTGGGCGACCCCGAGAAGATCCCCATGGCCGAGCTCGAGTCGGCGTTTCGCTATCTCGAGGAGCACGTCGAGATCCGCGACGTGATCATGTCGGGCGGGGATCCGTTGCTCCTTTCCGATCGGCGCATCGACGAGCTCTGCAAGCGCCTGCGTGCCATCCCGCACCTCGAGGTCCTGCGCATCGGCAGTCGCGTGCCGTGTCATCTCCCCGAGCGGATCACCCCGGAGCTGTGCGGGATACTGAAGCGCTACCATCCGCTCTACATCAACACCCACTTCAATCACCCGGACGAGCTCACGCCCGCCGCGGTGGCGGCGCTCGGCCGTCTCGCCGACGCCGGGGTGCCACTCGGCTGCCAGACTGTGCTCCTGAAGGGCGTGAACGACGATCCCGAGGTGATGAAGCGGCTGATGCAGAAACTGCTCGCCGCGCGGGTGCGGCCGTACTACATCTATATGTGCGATCAGGTGGCCGGAGCCGAGCATTTCCGCACGACGGTCGAGAAGGGCCTGGAGATCATCCGGGCGCTGCGCGGGTGGACCTCGGGGCTCGCCGTGCCGCACTTCGTGATCGACGCGCCGGGGGGCGGCGGGAAGATCCCGCTCCTGCCCGAGTACGTGGAGTCGATCAGCGACGATGCGGTGGTGCTCAGGAACTACGCGGGCAAGCAGTACGTGTACCGGCAGCCCGGCGCCGCCGAGCGCCGGCCGCCGACAGAGTTCGAGCCCGTGCTGGTTGGGTAGGTCCGTCTAGCGGCGTTGCGTTGACGCCACACAGGCGTCGCGTAGGCGTTGCGCCCGGGCGGCGTCGATGACCCCGAGCCGCTTTCCCCCGCCCGCAGCGAGGCGACACAGTTCTTGCTGCGTGCTAACACCGATGAGCGCCAACGTGGGCTCCTCCCCATGCCTCGGGGTCATTAGGGCGATCGCCGCCCTGCTGGCTCTGCACCGTCCTGTCGCGCTCGCAAGCCAGCAGCCTCTGAGCGCGGCATCCACTCCCGGAGCGTCGCAATCCAGTTTCGAGCGCAGGGCTGCAGAGCGTTATGAGCCGGTGTTCGAGGGCCTGCACAGCATGAAGCAGGTCGAACGCGTCGCGCCGGTCCGGAATCTCACGCTGCGACGCGACGTCATCGCGTTTCACCTCGAAGACGGCAACCTCTTCCTGGCGACGCCGGTCGCGGGCCGCACGATCGGCGCGGTGTTCGTGGGACGGGGGTCGGTCGCGTTTGCACCGCCGCTCGCCATCGAACGAGCGGAGGTGCGGCGCGTGCTCGGTGACTCCGTCGTGGATGCCCCGATCTCGTCCGCCGCGTTCGTCTTCACCGACTCTACGCTGGCCGAGCTCGAGCGGCAGCTCAGCTTCGGCCCGCTGTCCGCGGCGAGCCGAGGTACCGACGTCCTCGGCGACGCGATCGATCACCTCGTGGACGGGCGGCTGGTCGTACAATCGACCCTCATCACCGCCTTGCTGAACGGCGACACGAACGGGTTCTTCTACGCCCACGTGAAGCGGGAGCACGGCGAGGACCTGATGTTCATGCTGGATCCAGACGACGATGAGCAGGTCTCGCTCCTGCGCGGCGGGCGCGAAGGGCAAAAGGTTCAGGTCGTCGCTGAGTTCCGGCGCGCGGAGGATCTGCACGACACTACGACAGCGGACCCGGCGCGGGGACAGGCGCTCAAGCTCGTCGCCTATCGCATCGACGCTACGATCGCGAAGGGCCTCGGCTTTTCTGCGGTGTCCACGGCACGACTCACGCCCCGACGCCCTGGAGGCAGTTGGGCCCGGTTCGATCTGCTCTCGGAATTGGAAGTGGACTCGGTGCGCGAAGAAGGGGGTCGGGCCATGAGCATGTTCCGCCCCAAGAAGACCTCCGAGCTGTGGGTTCGGTTCGATCCGGCGCCCCGCCCGGGAGACACACTCGCCGTGCGCGTCGCCTATCACGGCGACCTCATCGGCTACACCTCGATCGTGGACGGGATCACACGGCACTGGCCGGGCTGGCTCAAGGTCCGAAATCCCACGACGATCGATCAATGGCTGTTCGTCAAGTCTTCCTACACCTGGTTCCCGCGCTACGGGGGACAGGCTGCGGACGTGGACATGACGTTCCACACCCCAAAGCGGTACCGGCTCGCGAGCATCGGACGGATGCTCGATTCACATCTGGAAGGCGACGTGGTGACATCGCACTGGGCCACGGTACGGCCCGCCGACCAGGTGTGCTTCAGCCTCGGTGAGCTCGACGAATTCAAGATCGCCGATCCTCGCCTACCACCGGTCACCGTGCACACCAACGGCGACGCGCATCGGCAGCTCAACAGTTTCTTTCTCGGTTTGCAACGCAACCTCGGAGGGTCGGTGTTCCTGTCGAGATTCCTCTCGACTCGCTCCCCCGAGCAGGATGTCGGCGCCGACATGGTGAACAGTCTCGCGTTCTTCACCCGAGTGTACGGTCCGCCGCTGTTCGACCGATACTATGCCGCCGAGATCCCATTCGGCTACGGGCAGGCCTTCCCGGGCCTGGTGTATCTCCCGGTGTGGACGTTCCAGGCGATGAGTGACAGCGGCTACGACGAGATCCTCCGCGCTCACGAGATCGCCCATCAGTGGTGGGGCATCGGCATCGAGCCGGCCGGGTACCGTGACCGCTGGCTTTCGGAGGGCTTCGCGGAGTTCTCCGGCCTGTGGTACATGCAGATGGTTCTCGCGGACAACCCGAAGTTCTTCAGACACCTCAAGCACTGGCGCAGGGAGATCCGCGCACGGCGCAACGACGCACCGCCGATCGGGATCGGATGGCGGGCCGTACAGTTGAACGCCAGAGACGCCACGCTCGGGGCGTATTACAAGGGAGCCTGGGTACTGCATATGCTCCGGAACCTCATGCTCGACCTCCGCGGGATGAAGGAGGATGCCTTCATTGCCACGATGCAGGATTTCTATCGCCAGTATCGCGGCCGCAGAGCCTCGACGCGGGACTTCCAGAGGGTGGTCGAGCAACACCTCGGTGTGGATATGAGCTGGTTCTTCGACCAGTGGGTCCAGGGCACCGCCATCCCCAGATATGTCTTCTCCTGGCACGCCGCGCCGGCCCAGGGCGGGCACTACACGCTGCAGCTGCGGGTGCGGCAGGAAGATGTGCCCGAGCATTTCGTGATGCCCGTGCCCCTGAAAATCGGGTTCGCCGACACCACGATGCACGCCTACGTGCGGATCAAGGTGACCGGACCCGTGACCGAGGCGATGCTGGACCTGCCGGCAGAGCCGACACAGCTGGAGCTCAACCCGCTCGAATCGGTGCTCGCCGACGTGAAAGAGGAAAGCTGGGAGTAGCCGGCTAGGTCTCGGCGATGATTCCCGTGCGCAGCGCGAACCGCACCAGCTCCGGTCGGCGCGCGAGCCCCAGCCGGTCTTTGAGGCGCGCGCGGTACTCGTCCACCGTCCTGGGACTGACAGAGAGCTTCACGCCAATCTCCTTCGAGCTGTGCCCCAGCGCGAGCAGCGCGAGCACCTGGCGCTCGCGGTCGCTCAGTCGCCCCGCCGTCACTTTCTCGTCGTCGACCTGACCCGCTTTGCGATAGCGCAGCAGCACCATGAGCCGGGCCGCGTCCTCGTCGAGGAAGAGGCGGTCGTCGGCCACGGCTCGGATGGCGCGCGTCAGCTCCTCCACCGGCCCGACCTTCTGCATGAAGCCGCTGGCACCCGCTTCGAGCGCCTCGCTCAGCTGCAGCTCCTGCGGCAACGCGGTGAGCACGAGGACCTTGGCGCCGAGGCCGAGCCCGACGATCCGGCGCGTGGCTTCGATGCCCCCCTTCCCGGGCATGGCGAGGTCCATCAGGACGACATCCGGTCGCGTGGTCTTGGCCAGTGCGACCGCCTCGCTTCCGCTCCGCGCCTCGCCCACGACCACCAGACCCGGCTCTTTTTCGAGCAGCGCGCGCAGGCCGGCCCGCAAGACCGCGTGATCGTCCGCCAGGAGAACGCGGATTTCTTGGCGACGGCCGGCGACATTGGTATCGAACATGGCTGTTCCCCTCTCCAAATTCGCTTCCTGACAGATACCAGGATGTTCCCGTCACGGGAAGAGTTGCGTGGTCGCCACAGGGGCCCGGGCCTGCGTGGTCGCCACAGGGCCCGGGCTTGCATACCTTGAGCCGGATGCGAGCGATGCTGCTCGGCGCGGCGGCCCACATCGTGGCCCAGGTAGCCCGACACCAGGGGCGGCGCGGCCCTACGGCAGCTGCCAGATCTCCACTCGATTTCCCGTGAATACCGGGATCAGCACGCGCTTGCGCTTGCCGTCGTACCCGATGTCCGCCGGACTCGGCACGCCGGTGATCACCTTCACTTCCTGCCCGGTCTCGTAGCTCGACACGGTCGAGTCGCTCCAGCTCGAGACGAGCATCCTGCTCCCGGCGATCTCGACGCCGTCGAACCCGCCTGGACCCTTGGCAATCACGCTCGGCGCCTTGTCGCCCGGCTTCCACGCCAGTATCGAGCGTCCGCCGAATTGCACGACGATGAACCGCTTGCCCACGGAGTCCAACGTGATGCCGTTCGGCCGGCCCAGGGTGTCGCCCCGCACCGCGACCGTGACCTGGCGGTCCGTACCGACGCGGAAGATCCGATCGGGCCCCGGATGCAGCACGTTGCCCACATCGTCGAACCGAATGCCGGTGTCGGTGACGTAGAGCGCGCCGGTCTGCGCGATCGCGATGTCGTTCAGGAACACCGCGCCCAGACTGGCCATGCTCACGCTGTCCCTCGCGGCGCCCGTCTTGGCATCGAACGCACGGATCGCATCGATGTCGGCAACCCACAACGTATCCCCGCGGAGCGCCAGCCCCTTCGGGGCGTTGAGCGTCACGCCGTTGTGGCCACCCTCGATGAATTTGAGATTCTCCACGGCGCCGTCAGGCCGCACACGGCTGATGAATCCGTTATTGTCTTTCACCGTGGGGCTGCCGTTGATGTTCGAGACGAAGTAGATGTCCTGCACCGGATCGTGCAGCACGGACTCCGGCGTGAGGAACCCTTCCACCACGATCAGTTTCGTCGCGCCGGCTGACGCCGGCGGCGTGGGCGCAACTGGAGCGGGGGTGGGGGCGGGAGCGGCGGTGTCCACCGCCGCGGGCGTCCCCGATGCTCGTGGCGTGTTCTCCACGCGCTGACACGCTGCGCCCAGAGCGGCAAGGGCGGCGCACAGGACGGTCCCTCTCATGGATGATCTTCCTCCTCGGCCACTGCCTTGATGTGCCGCAGCACCCGCGCGTGGATAGTCGCGACGAGGCGGCCAGCAGGCAGGGTCCAGTAGGTCTGTGGGAACATGTCCAGCACGTACCGCGTGCGCCCCTCGAGGCGGGTGCGATTGCCCGGCAGCGCGAGGAGTCGAAACTCCCCCTGGGTCGCACGGAAGTACCCGGCCAGGTGCGGCGGGTTCACGTCCCGAAAGGGGCTCCATTCCCGCATAGGTGGCGCCTGGGCCGTGATGTCGAACGCAAGCCGCCGATTCTCCTCCCACACGGTGATCGGCTCGATGAAGCTGCCCGTCGTGAAGTCGCAGTAGCGCACCGCCCCGACGCCCACTCCTTCGATCCGGGCGCGGAGCGGCGCGGCGACCCCGGCGCGGAACAACCACTCGCGGGGCGGGGGCAGCTCCGGAAACGTGACGACGTGCCGCCAGACGACCACCGGCGGGGCGTCGATGTCCACCACTGTCACGACCTCATGGGACGGCGCCGCCTGCCGTGGGCTCGCGAGCACCACGAGCGGGGCCAGGAGTGCCGCGAGCCCCGCCCGCGCCGGCGGCCCCACGCTGCGTAGCGCTACGGCCCGACCGATGAGCGCTCCCGGAAGAGCAAGCAGCGCTGCGATCGGGAACGCGAGCGCGATGCAGACGGCGCCCTCGAGCGCGAACACCAGCATCGCGCCGCCCGCGAGCGCCACGGCCAGAAACGCCACCTGCATCGTATGGCGCTCGCTCTGCGCGCCCCGCGCGTTGAAGACGTAGGCGCTGATGTAGCCGATAGTGAAGGGCGTGCCAAGAAACAGGCCGGCGGAGTACATGCGCCGCAGGTACACGCCGATCAACACCGTGGGAATCGTGATCGCGAGCGCCGCGGCGACGCCCAGCAGTCCGGCTCGGAAGCGGACGTCGACCGCGTTGCGCCGCGCCGCTGGTCCGGCACCAACGGCGCGCGACGGCACCAGCGACAGCAACAGCATGACCGCATAGTTCACGACGGGCACGAAGAACAGCAGGCCCCACCACGGCGATCGGCCCGCATCTACGGCCCGCCGTAACGTCATGCTCACGCCGATCCACAGGAACGGCAGCGTCCAAACCACGAGGGTTGGTGCGAGCCACTCCGGTGCCCCCCGCAACAGCTGCTCGCGGAGCGTCCAGACGGGGCTCAGGTAGGCAAGCGGCGTCCACAGCCGATGCACGAACGCCCACATGACCGCGGCATCCACCCCGTACTTGAACAGCATCAGGCCGGCGCCGTGCAGCAGGTAGGTGCGCCGATCGACCGGCTCGTGGAATGAGAACCAGAGGCGCAGCCAGCGCCTCACGCCTTCGCTTCCTCCAGCTCCTTTTTCCGCACCTCCGCCACTTTCTGCGCCGCGTCGGGCGGGACCTCCTGGTACACGTGGAACTTCGCGTGGTAGGTGCCGCGCCCATGCGTGATCGAGTGCAGCGTCGTGGCGTAGCGGTCCAGCTCGGCCTCGGGGACGAGCGCCTTGATCTTCACCTGGCGACCGGCGGGCTCGGTGCCGAGGATGTGGCCCCGGCGTGACGACAGATCGCCCATCACGGCGCCGAGATAGTCGTCGGGCGTCCAGACGTCGAGCTCGAGAATCGGCTCGAGCAGCACGGGCCGGCAGTTCGGGCTCACGTTCCGGAACGCCAGGATGCCGGCCATCTTGAAGGACATTTCATTCGAGTCCACGTCGTGGTAGGAGCCGTCGTACAGCTCCGCTTTGAAGTCGACTACGGGGTATCCCGCCACGGGACCGCGCGCCGCGGCCTCCTGGATGCCGCGCTCGACCGCCGGGATGTACTGCCGCGGGATGACCCCGCCCACGATCTCGTCCGCGAACTGGAACCCCGACCCGCGGGGCAAGGGCGCGATCCGGATCCAGCAGTCGCCGTACTGGCCGCGGCCGCCCGTCTGCTTCTTGTGTTTCCCCTGGCCCTCCGCGCGCGCCTTGAAGGTCTCGCGATACGCGATCTTCGGCTTCCCGATGACCGCGTGCACGCCGAACTTGCGGGCTAGCCGTCCGACGATGATCTCGAGGTGGCGCTCCCCCAGCCCCCGAATCAACGTCTGCCCGAGCTCGCCGTTGTACTCGTGCTGGAACGTGGGATCTTCCTCGTGCAGCTTGTGCAACCCGTTCGAAAGCTTTTCCTCTTCGCCCCGCTGCTTCACCTCGATCGCCTCCGTGATCACCGGCTCGGGGAACGGGATCTTGGGAAGCACGATTGCGTGGTCCTTGGTCGACAGGGTGTCGTTGGTGTGCGTGTCTCGCAGCTTGGCCACGACGCCAATGTCTCCCGCGTGCAGCTCCGGGATTTCGATCCGGTCCTTTCCTACGGTGACGCACAGGTGGTTCAGCTTCTCGACCGCTTCGCGCGGTGCGTTGTAGACGTCCTGCCCGTTTTTGACGGTTCCTGAGTACATCCGGAAGAACGTCACGTCGCCGACGTGCGGCTCGGAGATCGTCTTGAACACCTGTGCCACGAACCGCCCCGCGGCCTCCGCCTTGAGCGTGACCCGCTCCGCGCTCCCCCAGCGCTGTGCGCCGACCGGCGGCCGCTCGCTCGGCGCGGGGATCAGCTCCACCAGCTTCGAAAGCAAGGCGCGCGTTCCGTAGGTCAGCTCGGCGGCGCCGCAGAACAAGGGGAACAGCTCGCCTTTCAACATGCCCGCCTTCATCGCCGCGATCGCCTCGTCGCGCCCGATCTCCTCGCCCCCCAGATAGCGTTCTAGCAGCGTATCGTCCGTTTCCGCGATGCGCTCGATCAGCTCCTTGGAATAGCGCTCGAACCGATCCCGATACTCGGGCGGTACATCCACCTCTTCGTATTCGCCCGCCTTCGTGCCCTTCTTGTACAGGTGGCACTGCTTCGAGAAGAGGTTGATGATCCCGTGGAACTCGGGGCCTTCACCCACGGGGATTTCCACCGGGATCACCTTCGGCGTCAGCCGCTCCTTGACCTGCGTGTAGACCTTCTCGAAGTCGGCGTGCTCCTTGTCCATCAGCGAGACGAAGAACAGGCGTGGGATTTCCCGCTGCTCGCAATACTCCCACACCTTCTCGGTGCCCACCTCCACACCGCCCGTCGCCGAGACGACCACCACCGCCCCGTCCGCCGCGTACACGCCCGCGAGCGCTTCCCCCGTAAAGTCGAGATAGCCCGGCGTGTCGATCAGGTTGAGCTTGGCGTCCATCCATTCGGCGACTGCGAGGGCGAGATTGATGGAATACTTGCGTTCGATTTCGTCGGGGGTGTAGTCAGTGAGGGCGGTGCCGTCCTTCACGGATCCGTGGCGCTTGCTCGTGCCGGCCACGAACGCGA
>Ga0209471_1000900_pt1 | contig 18560 bp, 12 predicted proteins | sample GraSoiAngelo_128_FD_185885 | JGI IMG/M metagenome (GOLD analysis project Ga0209471, IMG submission 185885) | Grasslands soil microbial communities from the Angelo Coastal Reserve, California, USA - 14_0927_12_20cm (SPAdes) (version 2) | ecosystem: Environmental > Terrestrial > Soil > Grasslands ...
GCGAAACAGCGCTCCCCGAGATCCCCTTTCGCTTGCTGGGCGAGATGTTCGCGGCGCGCGCGGCGGTCGATCCGCAGCGGGCGGCGGTGCGCTTTCGCGCGCCTTCCGGGAAGTGGGGGGAATTGAGCTGGGGCGCTCTCGACGAGCGGCGGCGCGCGATCGCGGGAGGTCTGCTCGCGCTCGGCGTGAAGCGGGGCGACACCGTCGCCTTCGTCGCGGGCAATTCGCCGGAGATGGTCGTCGCTGAGGCGGCGGTTCTTTCCCTCGGCGCCGTCGCCGCGCCCATCTTCCCCGACTACACCGCCGACGTGCTCCTCCACTGCCTGGCGGACTCCGGCGCTCGCGTCTGTTTCGCCGGCGGTGCCGCGCAGCAGCACCGCATCGCAGCGGCGCGCGGCCTCGAGCGCGTCATCGTCCTCGACGACAAGCCGCTTCCCGACGATCCGCGCGCGATGGCTCTGAAGGATCTTTCCGGCGCCTTTTCCGCCGAGCCCGGCGAGGGCGAGGACGTCGCCTTCCTCCTCTACACCAGCGGCACCACCGGCAAGCCGAAAGGAGTGGAGCTGACCCACCGCAACATCCTTTCGCAACAAGTCGCCCTCTCCGCGGTCTGGCCATTTTCGCAGAAGGACGTCTTCCTCGCCCACCTGCCCTGGCACCACTCGTTCGGCGGTCTGCTCGAGCTCTTCACCGCGCTCTGGCATCGCGCGACGCTCGTGCTCGACGACAGCCGCGGCCGCGACCTCGATCGGATGCTGCTCAATTGGGCGGAGATCAAGCCGACCGTGTTCTTCGCCGTCCCGCGCCTCTACGGCGCCTTGATGGGCCGCTCGCGGCGCGACGCGAAGGCGCGCGCGGCGGTGCTCCATCCGGGGCTGCGCTTCGTCTTCAGCGCGGCCGCGCCGCTCTCCGAGTCCACCTTTCGCTTTTTCGAAGATGCCGGCGTCAAGGTGCTGGAGGGCTGGGGCCTGACCGAGACCTCGCCGGTCGTGACGGTGACCACGCCGCAGCAGCCGCGCAGCCCCGGCATCGTGGGCTGGCCGCTGCCGGGAACGACAATGAAGCTCGACCCGATCCCGGCCGCGCCCCCCCGCACCGGCGAGATCCTCGTGCGCGGCCCGCAGGTAATGCGCGGGTATCGCGGCCGGCCGGCAGAGACTGCGCGCGCCCTCGAGGGCGGCTGGTTCCACACCGGCGATCTGGGCGAGTGGACGCGCTTCGGCCTGCAGCTCCACGGCCGGGCCGACGGCGTCTTCAAGCTGGAGAACGGCGAGAAGGTTTCTGCCGGGGAGGTCGAGGCGCGCATCCTCGCCGCCACGCCGCTCTTGCAGCAGGCGGTCGCGCTCGGCAATGGGCAGTCCTTCGTCACTGCGCTCTGCTGGATCGCGCCAGGGCCGGCGCGCCGCTGGCTACTCGACCGCGACGTCGAGGCTCCGGCCGAAATCATCCGCATCCCTGAGCTGCGCCGCGCCATCGTCGAGGCCCTGCAGGCCGCCAATCTGGTGGCCGGCGCGCGGCACGAAAGGGTCGGCCGGGTCGGTCTGGTGGCCGAGGCCCCGACCGTCGGTACGGGCGAGATGACGCCTTCCCTGATGATGGTGCGCGCCGTCTCCGAGCAGCGCCACGCCGATCTGATCGCGCCCCTGCGCGAGGGCAAGTCCCACCCCGACATCCTCGAGATCGAGCGCCGCCAATGGGACCGCTGATCAATTTCCTCGTCCTGATGGTGTTGCTCTTCGCCGGTCTGGCGCAGACCCGCTCGCTGCCGCCGCCCCTCGGCTATTCCATCGCCGGCGGTCTGGCGGTCGCGACGTTCATTCTCGCCCTCATCCGCTACAAGCGGCGGAAGGACCGGGGCGAGTGATCAGTCCGCCGGCGGCGGTGGGATGATCTTGCTCCCGATCTCCCTCGCGAGCCGGAAGTAGGCTTCCCGTTCGTCCTTGTCTCGCGGCAAGGGGATGGCCTCGCCCCGTTCGTATCGCTTGCGAAGCTCGTCGATCGGGTCGGGCGGGGCCGGCGGCAGCGGTGGCTCATCACCTGAGCCCGGCGCCGCATCTTCCGCATCCTGCAAGTCGCGGAGCGCCTCGAGCTCGGCCAGCCCCACCACCGCCGCCACCGTCTTGCCGTAGCGAGAGATCACGAAACGCCCGTTCCCATACGCCGCGGCCATGACGATGGTCCCCAACGTTTCACGCGCTTCCAGAAGGTTGACTCTGAATTCAGTGATCATGGTCCACAGCCTGCCACGGGGGTCTGACATCCCCGGGGGACGGTGGGGGTGGCCCTCAGAGCTGACTCCCCGGACCCTCTGCTCCCTGCAGAGTCTCCACTCTGCCCGGAGTCTCCAGACTGGCGGGAGTTGCCAGTGTGCCCGGAGTCGCCACTCTGCGCAGAGTTGCCATTCTGTACACTTTGGACACTCTGGGCGGGGATCGCCGCTGGACTGGGGAAAATCTCCCCAAACTGTACAGTCTGGAGACTCTGGTAACTCCGGAGACTCCGGGAGCTCCCGACACTCTGCGCACTCTGGGGAGTCCGGATCGCGGGTGGCAATGGCGGGCGGGGAGGTGGGGGTTAACGTAGACTCCCGCCGTGAAGGTCGTGTTCGTAGAGCAACCCGGGGCGCTGCCGGAGGCACCGAAGACCGGGCGGGTGGCGGTGGTCGATGTGGCCTTCGCTGCCGGCGAGAATTTCGAAACGTCGACGCTGCCCTTCATCGAGGGCCTCGGGGAGCGGCTGGCGATCTGGATCGATCACCACGAGCATCCGTTGGGTTGGTCTCGATTCCGCGGCGACCCGCGCTTCGTGCTGGTCCCCAACCGCGAGGCGCATGCCTGCCCCGAGCTGGTCACTCCGGAGCTGGTGCGGCGAGCAGGACCGGTCGATCTCATCTATGCGCACGCAGACTTCGATGGCCTCCTTTCGGCGGTGAAATTTCTCCGCGGTGGGGTGCCGCCCTGGCCGGAGGCTGACGAGGACGCGCGCGCTGCCGACAGCCCCGGCCGCGGACACTCGTCGTCCCCGCGCGCCCAGCTCATTTCCGCCGCGCTCGACTACGCGCAATCCGAGCTTCGCACCGCGCAGCGCGAAGCCCTCCGCCAGCAGATCGTCGAGGCTCTCGTCCAGGGAGCCTTGCCCCCCGCGCTGGAGGAGCGGCTGCGGGAGCTGGCCCGCGCCCAGGAAGAGGCCCTCGCCCCAGTCGAAGATCTCGCCGCCACAGCGCGCGAGGAGGCGGGCGGCGTCCTGGTCGTGCGGGTGGAGAAGGCGCTCCCCCGGCCGGTGAAGAAGGCCCTCCTCTCCCGGCTGGAAGAGCGCGCGCCCATCGGTGTCGTCATCGAGGGACGCGCAGTCACCGCCGCGACCTTCCGCGAGGACATCGACCTTTCGCGCTGCGATGAGCTGACCGCGGGCCGCAGCGATTATCGGTTCGCCCAGGCCGACGACGGCGGGCGCGCCATCGTCGCGCGCCTCGGTCAGCTGGTTAGAATGTCGCCATGAGCGCGCCGCTGCCCCAGGGAAATGAGCTGCTGCGCGAGATCGAGCGGCTGCGCAAAGAGCTCGATGCGGTGGTCCTCGCTCATTACTACCAGGACCCCGACATCCAGGATCTGGCGGACTTCGTCGGCGACTCCCTGCAGCTCTCGCAGCAGGCGGCCCGGACGAAGGCGAAAATCATCGCCTTCTGCGGCGTCCATTTCATGGCCGAGACGGCGAAGATCCTCAACCCCGACAAGCAGGTGCTGCTCCCCGATCTCGACGCGGGGTGCTCGCTGGCCGATCGCTGTCCAGCGGATCAATTCGGCAAGTGGCTCGAGCAGTATCCGGACCACAAGGTCATCAGCTACATCAATTGCTCGGCGGGCGTGAAGGCGCTGAGTGACGTCATCTGCACCTCCAGCAATGCGGAGAAGATCGTCAACAGCTTCCCCAGATCGCAGAAGATCGTCTTCGCCCCCGACCGGCACCTGGGCGCCTGGGTGGAGAAGAAGACCGGCCGCGAGCTGGTGAAATGGCCGGGCTTCTGCATCGTGCACGAGCAGTTCACCGAGCGGCAGCTGAGCAAGCTCAAGGTGCGCCATCCCGAGGCCAAGCTCATCGCGCATCCCGAGTGCGAGGCCAGCGTGCTGGCGATGGCCGATTACGTCGGCTCGACGCGCGGCCTGCTCGAGTACGTCAAGAGCAGTCCGGCCAGAAGCTTCATCGTCGCCACCGAAGTGGGCATCCTTCATCTGATGGCGAAGGCGCGGCCCGACGCGGAATTGATCCCGGCGCCGCCCAGCTCGGGCTGCAACTGCAGCATCTGCCCCTACATGCGGCTCAACTCGCTGGAGAAGCTCTACCTCTGCCTGCGCGACCGCAAGCCCGAGATCACGCTGTCCGAGGACCTGCGCCTGCGCGCGCTGCGGCCGGTGCAAAGGATGCTCGAGTTGTCGGCATAAAAGTGGCCAAGCCGCCTCCGCGGTGGTCCAATCCGAGGACAATGGAGGCCTCGTGAAAAAGCTTGCCACCCTCGCCGCCCTTTTCATTGCCGCTCCCCTCGCCGCCCACGCCGCTGACGCCGGACTCCGCATCGGCGTGGGAGCCGACGTCGCCTATCACGACGCCGCTGGCACCCACTTCATCTCCGACAACTGGCCGCTCGCCGGCGACCTGATGCTCAGCTACTGGCTCCCGGCCGAGATCGTCTCGCTCGATGCGGAGATCTCCGAGCAATTCCTGCTCAACGCCCCAGCCGGCGCCAACTCGCGAATTGGTACGGTGTTCCGGCCGGGCATCCGCGTGAGCCCGCCGGTCATTCCCTTCTACGTGCGCGGCGCGATCCCCATCAACATCGAGTCGCCGAGCGGCACGAACCGCGAGACGTTCGATCTCCGCCTCGGCGCGGGGTTCAACATCCCGCTGGTGGCCTTCAAGGTCTATCTGGAGGCGGATGCCGACTTCCCGCTCGGTGGCGGGACGAACGCTCCGAGCGCGTTCTCCAACTGGCAGTTCTGGTTGAATGGCGGCCTCGACTTCCGCTTCTAAGTGGACGAGTCGCCGCTCGCGCTGGTTCTCTCCGGAGGCGGCGCGCGCGGCGCCTACGAAGTCGGCATCCTCCGCTACCTCCTCGGCGAGCTGGCGCCGAAGATCGGCCCGCGCGCCCGGCCGCGCATCTTCTGCGGCACCAGCGTAGGCGCCATCAACGCCTGCGCGATCGCCGCGAACCACGGCGCTGCCGACTTCGGAGTCGCGCGGCTCGCCGAGCGCTGGTGCAGCCTGCGCCTCAACGACATCTTCCGCCTCGGCTGGCGCGACGTGACCGGCCTGTTGCGCTGGGTGGCGGGTGCCGGCCGCCCCGAGGGCCCGCGCAGCTTGCTCGATGCGGCGCCCTTGGCCGAGCTGGTCCGGACCGCGATCCCCTGGCGAGAACTGCATCAGGGCGTGGCCGAGCGCGCGATCATCGGCGTCACGGTCTCCGCGACCGACATCGAGACGGGCCACACCGTCGTCTTCGTCGAAACGCAGGAATCCAGGCTGCTGGTCTCGCGCGACCGCGCCATCGACTGGGGCGCCGTGCGGCTCACCGCGCAACACGCGCTCGCTTCGGCCGCCATCCCCATCATCTTTCCCACGGTGCGCGTCGCGGGGCGCGTCTACAGCGACGGCAGCCTGCGGCAGAACACGCCGATCTCTCCCGCCCTGCGGCTCGGCGCGGCCCGCGTGCTGGTGGTCGGCCTGCGCACCCGGCGGCGCGCACCGAGGGCGGGCCGGCAGCACGTCGCCCATCAGCTCACCTACTCCTCTCCGCTCTTCCTCTTCGGCAAGTTGCTCGATGCGCTGCTGCTCGATCGGGTGGAGAACGATCTCGCCAACCTGCGGCTGGTGAACGCCGCGCTGACCGAGCTGCAGCGCCACTCGCCGGTGATGATCGGCCACGAGCCGGTCGCGGCCGCGCTGGAGGCGGCCGGCGGCGGACTGCGGCCGGTGCAGGATCTCTTCATCCGCCCTTCGCAGGACCTGGGCGTGCTGGCCGCGGAGATCCTCCAGCGGCCGGCGGTGAAGGCGCGCCTCTCGGGCCCGGCCGGCTATCTGCTGCGCCGGCTGGGCGAGGCGGCCACCGGCGGCGATCCCTCCGACCTGCTCAGCTATCTCCTCTTCGACAGCGAGTACGCCAGCGAACTGATGGCGCTGGGCGAGCGCGACGCCCGCGCGATGACGGGAGCGCTCGAAAGCTTCCTCGCCGCTGCCTGACTCTCCATCGTTATATTTGCAGGCGGCAATGGCTTTCTCCCTGAGCGAGCGGGCGAGCGGCGTTCTACTCCACCCGACATCCCTGCCCGGCGCCTACGGCTGCGGCGACCTTGGCCTCGAGGCGCACGAATTCGCCGCCTGGCTGCGCGGCGCAGGACAGCGCTGGTGGCAGATGCTGCCGGTCGGGCCGATCGGCTATGGCAACTCCCCCTACAGCGCGCACTCTGCTTTTGCCGGCAGCTCGCTGTTGATCAGTCTCGATCGGCTGGCCGAGGAGGGCCTGCTCCCGCGCAGCGCGCTCGCCGATGCGCCGCGCTTTCCCGAGGGCCGCGCCGATTATCCCGGCGCTCGCGCCTGGCGCGAGCGATGCCTCAAGATCGCTTTCCAGACATTCAAGAACCGGCGCGCCGACCAAACCGCCTTTGAAGTCTTTTCCGTCCAGAATCAATTCTGGCTCGAGGACTTCGCGCTCTACGCCGCCATCAAGCGGTCGCGGCGCGACCTGTCCTGGACGGAATGGGAGCCCGAGTTGCGCGCGCGCGATGCCGAGGCGCTCGACCGGGCCGGCCACGCGCTGCGCGAGGAGATCGAGCAGCAGCGCTTCGAGCAATTCGTCTTCGCCCGCCACTGGCGCTCGCTGAAGTCGCGCTGCCAGGAGCTGGGCATCGGCCTGATCGGCGATGTCCCCATCTTCGTGGCCCACGACAGCGCCGACGTCTGGGCGCACCGCGAGCTGTTCTTCCTCGACGCGCAGGGGCAGCCGACGGTGATCGCCGGCGTGCCTCCCGACTATTTCAGCGCCACCGGCCAGCGCTGGGGGAATCCGCTCTATCGCTGGAGGGAGCTGGAGCAGAGCGGCTATCGTTTCTGGCTGCAGCGCATCTCGCAGATGCTCGAACGCTTCGACGCCGTCCGCCTCGATCACTTCATCGGCTTCCAGCGCTACTGGGAGATCCCTGCCGACGAGCCGACTGCGCTGAGGGGTCGTTGGGTCCCCGGGCCGGGGGCGAAGCTGTTCGAAGCGCTGCGCAAGGCGCACGGGCCGCTGCCGTTGATCGCGGAGGACCTGGGCGCGGTGACACCGGAGGTCACGGCGCTGCGCGATGCTTTCAATCTGCCGGGCATCAAGCTCCTGCAATTCGCTTTCGGCACGGACCCGCAGGGCCCGAGCTTCCTGCCGTACAACTATTGCCGAAATTCGGTGGCGTTTACCGGCACGCACGACAACGACACGACGCGCGGCTGGTTCGAGAAGCTGGGCGAAACCGAACGGCGCGCAGCGCTCGACTATCTCGGCAGCGAAGGGCGTGCGATCCACTGGGAGATGATCCGCTGCGTCTGGGCCTCGGTGGCGAATCTGGCGCTTGCGCCGGCGCAGGATCTCCTCGGCCTCGGTTCGGAAGGGCGAATGAATCTGCCGGGAACGGCTTCGGGAAACTGGGAATGGCGTCTCGCTCCCGGACAGCTGGGGTCTGAGCCACAGGAGCGCCTGCGCGATTTGACCCGCATCTACGGGCGGAGGGCGCGATGAAGCGGCGGCCATGGGAGATGCGCCGCGGGCAATTGCGCGACGACCCGCAGTGGTACAAGGACGCCATCATCTACGAGCTGCGCGTGCGCTCGTTCATGGACTCGAACGGCGACGGCATCGGCGATTTTCCCGGCCTCACGTCCAAGCTCGATTATCTGCAAGACCTGGGCGTGAGCGCGCTGTGGCTCTTGCCCATCTGCCCTTCGCCCGGCAAGGACGACGGCTACGACATCTCCGATTACACCGACGTCCACCCCGACGTGGGAACGCTCGACGACTTCCGGCTCTTCGTCGACGAGGCGCACCAGCGCGGCCTGCGGGTGATCACCGAGCTGGTGCTCAATCACTCGAGCGACCAGCATCCCTGGTTCCAGCGCGCCCGCCGCGCGCCGCCCGGCTCGCCGGAGCGGAACTTCTACGTCTGGAGCGACACGCCCGACCGCTATCGCGACGCGCGGATCATCTTCAAGGACTTCGAGCCTTCCAACTGGTCGTGGGACCCGATCGCGAAGCAATACTTCTGGCATCGCTTCTACGCCCACCAGCCGGACTTGAACTTCGACAATCCCGCGGTGCACGAGGCGATGCTCGGCGTGGTCGATTTCTGGTTCGGGCTGGGCGTCGACGGGCTGCGCCTCGACGCCGTTCCCTATCTCTACGAGCGCGAGGGGACCAACTGCGAGAACCTGCCCGAGACGCACGACTTCCTCAAGAAGCTGCGCGCGCACGTCGATTCACGCTTCAAGAATCGACTGCTCCTCGCCGAGGCGAATCAATGGCCGGAGGACGCGGCCCGCTATTACGGCAATGGCGACGAATGCCACATGAATTTCCACTTCCCCATCATGCCGCGCATCTTCATGTCCATCCATATGGAGGACCGTCTCCCCATCATGGACATTCTCGCTCAGACGCCGGCCATCCCCGCCAACTGCCAGTGGGCGCTGTTCCTCCGCAACCACGACGAGCTCACTCTCGAGATGGTCACCGACGAGGAGCGCGATTACATGTATCGCGCCTTCGCTCACGAGCCGACCATGCGCATCAACCTCGGCATCCGCCGCAGGCTCGCGCCCCTGGTCGGCAACGACCGGCGGCAGATCGAATTGATGAACGCGATGCTCCTGTCCTTGCCCGGCACGCCCGTCCTTTATTACGGCGACGAGCTGGGAATGGGCGACAACATCTTCCTCGGCGATCGCAACGGCGTGCGGACGCCGATGCAATGGGCTCCGGACCGGAATGCGGGCTATAGCAAGGCAAATCCCCAGCGATTGATCCTGCCCGTCATCATCGACCCCGAATACCATTACGAGTCCCTGAACGTAGAGGCGCAACAGGGCAATCCCAATTCGCTGCTCTGGTGGACCAAGCGGCTCATCGCGCTGCGCAAGCGCTTCCAGGCTTTCGGCCGCGGCACCATCGAATTTCTCGCGCCGGAGAACCCCAAGGTGCTGGCCTTCATCCGCCAGCACGAAGACGAGACGGTGCTGGTGGTCGTGAACCTCTCGCGATTCACCCAGTACGTCGAGCTCGATCTCAAGCAGTTCAAAGGGCGCATCCCCGTCGAATTGATCGGCCGGACGCGCTTCCCTCCCGTCGGCGACCTCCCCTATCTGCTGACTCTGGGCGAGCACGCCTTCTACTGGTTCTCGGTGGAGCAGCCGGAGCACGCCGGAGTGCAGGCGCGCGAGGCCAGCTATCACCCGCCGACCCTGGAAGTGGCCAGCGCCTGGGAGGGCGCCTTCAGCAACGCCGAGCGAGCCGCGCTGGAGATGGTCTTGCCGGCCTGGATCGAACACCGCCGCTGGCTCCATGCCGGCGGGCGCGAGGTGTCCTCGGCCCACATCCTCGACGTCATCGTCTTCGATGCGGTCCGCGTCGCCGTCATCCAGGTGGATTTCAGCCAGGGCGAGCCCGACCAGTTCGTGGCGCCGCTCTCGCTGGTGGGGGGCGAGAAGCCGCCAGCGCCCGCGGGGCTCATCGCCATCCTGCGCCGCAGCGACGGCACGCAGCTCTTCCTCATGGACGCGCTCTTCGATCCGGCGGCGGCGGCCTCGCTGCTCGAGTCGATGCGCACCGGCAGGCGCAGCCGTGGCGTTCTCGGCATGCTCAGGGGCAGCTCGCGGCCGGGACTCCCCAGCGGCGACCCGCGCCTCTACCGGCAGGAGCATCACGCCGCCTCGGTGCAGTACGGCGACGCGCTCCTGCTCAAGTTCTACCGGCGCCTGGGCGAGGGGATGAATCCCGAGCTGGAGATCGGCCGCGCGCTGACCGAGCGCGCTGCGGGTGCGCCCATCGCGCCGTTCTGGGGCGCGCTGGAATTGTGGCCGCGGCGCGGAGAGCCGATCACCATCTCGACGCTGCACGGCTGGGTGCAGAACCAGGGCACCGCCTGGCATTTCTTCCGCGAGGAGGTCCGCCGCTACTTCGAGCGCGCCCTCGCGCTCGGGCGCGAGATGAAGCCGCCGCCGCGCCCCGCCACCTCTCCGGTCGATCTCGCCGCGATGGAAGAGCCTCCGCAGGCGCGCGAGCTGTTCGGCAGCTCGCTGGCCGCGGCGCGGCTGCTCGGCAAGCGCACCGCCGAGCTGCACGCCGCCCTGATCTCCGACGATCCCGCCTTCGCTCCCGAGCCGTACAGCGCGCTCGACCAGCGCTCCGTCTACCAGACCAAGCGCAACCTGACGGGCAAGGTGCTCCGCCAGCTGCGCACCATGAAGCTCGAGGGCCGACTCGCCGAGCTGGCCCAGCAGCTTCTCGCCCGCGAGAAGGATCTCTACGCGCGTTTCGAGCCGCTCCTCGGCGCGCGGCTCACCGCCGCTCGCGGCCGCATCCACGGCGAGTATCACCTCGGCAACGTGCTCTGGACCGGCAAGGACTTCGTCGTCGTCGACTTCAACGGCAACCCCGAGCGGCCGCTCCCCGAGCGCCGCCGCAAGCGCTCTGCCTTGCGCGACGTAGCCTGGATGATGCGCTCCTTCGACTCCGCCGCGTCCTTCACACTGCGCGATCCGGCCTCGGTGCGCGAGAGCGAGCGCGGCGCGGCCGAGCCGTGGGCGCGCCTCTGGGCCACCTGGACGCCGGCCGCGTTCTTGGCCGCCTACCTGGAAGCGGCGAAGGGCTCGCCCCTCCTGCCGCGCAGCCGCGCCGAGCTGAGCCTGCTCCTCGACACGCTCCTTCTGGAAAAGGCGCTCGACGAGCTGAGCGCCGAGCTGGGCCGCCGCGAGGACTGGGCCTTCGCGGCCCTGCGCGCGTTGCTCGATCTACTGGGCTGAAGAGCGCAGCCACTGCGAAAGCTCGGGCATGAGCCGCTCGCGCAGCGCCACGTCCATGCGCAGCCTCTCGAGAGTCTGCGCAGTGGCCTGCCTGGCCGACTCGATCGGATGCGCCGAAAGGAAGCTCTCCACTTCGTTCAGATGACGCCGCTCGGGCAGGTTGCCCAGCGCCTCGACCAGGCGGCGGAGAATCATCGGCGAGTCGCCCTTCTTGCGCACGTCTTCCCAGCGGGACTGGATCAGCTTCCAGGCGACCTCGCGCGTGGCGCGATTGGCGAGCAGCATGCCGAGGTAGGAAGCGAAGTCCTGCATCTGGACCGTCTGGTCGAGAGCGAGATCGACGGAGCGCTCGATCAGCTCCGGCTGCTCGACCATGGCGAGGGCGTGCAGGTAGCGGCGCTTGGCGGCTGGATCGATCTCCTCCTTGGCGCGCTTCTTCAGCTCCTCGAAGCGCCGGGCGTCGGCAGTGCGCGCCGCGGCTGCCACCACGATGTCGAGCAGATTTGGATCGACCGCCTGCGGATGCTTCCCGAGGTACCTCTGGAAGCGGTCGACCGCCTCGGAGACGGCCCCTTGGTCGCGCGCCACCAAGACCAGCGCGCGCAGCACCGCGGCGCGCCGCAGCCGCCGCTCGTCGTCCTCTTGCGGCCGCGGTTCCCAGCCCAGGTCCGCGCCCACGCCGGTGAAGAGGCGGCGCACCCATTGCTGGAAGGCGGGGCGATCGGCGTCGGCCACAGCGCGATGCTCGAGGAAGGAGAGCCGTCCGACCACTTCATCGAGGACGACGTGGTCCTCTTCGCTCTTGAAGCCCGCGAGCAGGTGAAGGAAGCCGTCCACCTTCGCCACGCCGGCGCGCACGAGCGCCCACTGGTCGGAGACGAGACCCATCCGCTCTTCGGGCCGCAGCTCCGGCAGCGCCTCGACCAGCCGCCGGAGAAGATCCGGCTGGTAGTGGGTCCGATAGAAGCCGCGCGCTCCGGCGTTGCCCAGGACCCAGTCGAACTTCCCGGCGCTCTCGACCACCTCCTCCGCCGAGCTCAGCATCACCCGCTGCTCGCGGCCGCCGAGCCGCAGCACAACCGGCACGAGCCACTGCGTCGCCTCCGGCTGCGCCTGCGGATCGGCGAGGAAGCGCCGCTGCTCGAGCACCAGCTTGCCGCCGCGCTCCGCGACGGTGACGAGCGGATATCCGGTCTGGCGGATCCAACCGTTCGCCAGCTCCAGGATCGGCTGCCCCGAGGCTTGCGCCAAGGCTCCCCAGAGGTCGTCGGCGGTGGCGTTCTTCTCGCGATGCTTGCGCATGTAGAGGCGGATGCCTTCGCGAAATTTCTCCTCGCCGAGGTAACCCTCGATCATGCGGAGGATCGCGCCGCCCTTCTCGTAGGTGATGGCGTCGAAGGACTCGCCCGCCTCCTCGGCGTTCTTCACCTCGGCGCGGATCGGATGCGAGCTCTTGAGCGCGTCGAGATGGAGCGCCGATCCCTTGCCCGACTCGAAGTCCATCCACACCCGCCACTGCGGGCGCCACTGATCGACGATCTTGTAGGCCATCCAGGTGGCGAAGGCCTCGTTGAGCCAGAGGTCGTCCCACCAGACCATGGTGACCAGGTTGCCGAACCACTGGTGCGAAAGCTCGTGGGTGATCACCTCGGCGACGCGCTTCTGCACATTCAGCGGCGCGGTCTTGGGATCGAGGAGCAGCGCCACCTCGCGGTAGGTGATGCAGCCGGCGTTCTCCATCGCGCCCGCCTCGAAGTCGGGCACCCCGACCTGGTCGACCTTGCCGTAGGCGTAGGGCTGGGCGAAGTAATCCTCGAGCAGGGGAAGGACGGAGCAGGCCACGTCCTGCGCGAAGGCAGTCAGATCCTTCTTCTGCGGCACTGCCCAGGTGCGCACCTCGTAGCTGCGCACTTTCGTCGAGGGCGAAGAGGCCAGATCGCCGATGCAGAGAGCGATCAGGTAGCTCGACAGCGGCGGCGTCTCGGCGAATTGCACGGTGCGGCCGCCGTCGGGCTCTTTTTCGTCCTTGACGACGGCGCCGTTGCTGAGCGCCGTCACTCCCTCGGGAAGACCGACCAGCTGGATGGCCCAGCGCGCCTTGAAGGCGGGCTCGTCGAAGCAGGGAAAGACGCGGCGCGCGTCGGCCGCCTCGAACTGGGTCACCGCGACCGGACCGGCGCGATAGAGCCCGCGCAGTCCGGGGGTGAACTTGCCTCGCCAGGCGATGTCCAGGATGTGCCGCCCGGGCGGCAGCTCCTGCTCGAGCTCGAGCGTGAGGGTCTCGCTCTCGGCCTCGCCGCGCGCCGCCGCCTTGGCCGCGCCGCGCGCGCGAGCACGGGAGATCTCCAGGCCGATCGCGTGGAGATGAATCTCGCGCCGCGGTTTTTCCAGCTGCACCTCCAGCTCCATGCGCCCCTCGAAGGTGCCTGCCTTGAGATCCGGCGCGAGGTGCACGGCGTAGCGGATCGGCTTCACGTCGAGCGGGAGGCGGAAGTTCTTGCCCAGGGTCATGGCGCAGGCTCATAACGCACGAGATGCTGGTGATCCAGCACGAGCCCGGCGAAGGGTTGGGTGCGCTCTCCCGCTTCCTCGGCGAGCCGCGCATCGTGCACACGTACGCGGGCGACCCGATTCCGCCGGAGGCAGATGCGCTGGTCGTGCTGGGCGGCGGCATGTGCGTGCGCGACCGGGACCGCCTGCCGCATCTGCGCGACGAGATCCGCCTTGTGCAGCGCTGCGTGTCGCTCGGGCGGCCGGTTTTGGGAATCTGCCTGGGCAGTCAGCTGCTCGCCGCGGCCCTGGGGGTGCAGGTCGGCGCGGCGCCCGCGAAGGAGATCGGATTCTATCGCGTGCGCCTCACGCCGCAGGCGCACGTCGATGCGTTGCTCGCCGGCGCTCCGGAAGATTTCGTCACCTTCCACTGGCACGGCGACGCCTTCCCGCTGCCCGAAGGAGCAGTGCCTCTCGCAGCTTCGACCATGACCCCGCTGCAAGCCTTTCGCTTCGGCGAGCGCGCCTGGGGCATCCAGTTCCATCTCGAGATCGACGAGGCCGTGCTGCGCAGCATGATCGCGAGCGGCGAGACGGAACTGGCCGAGAACGGAGTCGATGCCGAGCTGCTCCTCTTGCAGTCCCGCCGCGAGCTGCCGCGGCTGCAGGAGATCGCCGCCGGCATCTTCTCCCGCTGGGCGACTCAGGCGAAAGCCTGATCGACCAGCAGCTGCTGCTCGTACTTGTGGCTCTTCTCGCTGCCGGTCGCGGGACTGGCGCTCTCGGCGCGGCTGATGCAGCGCAGCGCCCCCAGCGCCGCGGGCCAGCGCGCGTTGACGTGATACCAGGCGCCCATGTTGAAGGGCTCCTCCTGGACCCAGACCAGCTCGGCGCCTTTGTGGCGCTGCAGCGCCTCTGCCAGCTGCTCGTCGGCGAGTGGATAGAGCTGCTCGATGCGCACGATGGCCACGTCGTTCCGCTTCTTCGCTTCGCGGCCGGCGACGAGGTCGTAATAGACCTTGCCGGTGCAGAGCAAGACGCGCTTGGCGTTCTTGACGCTGTTGTCCCAGAGGATGCGCCGGAAAGCGCCTTTGGAGAGATCGTCGAGCGTCGAGACCGCCGCCTTGTGCCGCAAGAGGCTCTTGGGCGTCATCACCACCAGGGGCTTGCGCCAGGTGCGGAGAACCTGGCGGCGCAAGAGATGGAACATCTGCGCCGGCGTGGTGGGAAAGCACACCTGCATGTTGTCCTCGGCGCAGAGCTGGAGGAAGCGCTCCAGCCGCGCCGAGCTGTGCTCCGGGCCCTGCCCCTCGAAGCCGTGAGGCAGAAGGAGCGTGATGCCGGAGAGGCGGTTCCACTTGTCCTCGGCCGAGGAGATGAACTGGTCGATCACCACCTGGGCGCCGTTGGCGAAGTCGCCGAACTGCGCTTCCCAGACGCAGAGCGCCTCGGGCATGTCGAGCGACCAGCCGTAGTCGAAGCCCATCACGCCCAGCTCGCTCAAGGGAGAATCGAAGATGTCGAAGCGGCCCTGGCCCTCGCGCAGGTGGGCGAGCGGCGTGTAGCGCTTGCCGTCCTTGACGTCGCTGAGCACGGCGTGGCGGTGGCTGAAGGTGCCGCGGCGGGAGTCCTGGCCGCTGAAGCGGACGGGAATGCCCTCGTCGAGCAGGGTGGCGAAGGCGAGATGCTCTCCCACGCCCCAGTCGAAGGGCTCGAGGATGTGCGCTTCGGCGATCTTGCGGCGGCCCTCGAGCAGCTTTGCGATCTTGTCGTTGGGCGTGAAGTCGGCGGGCAGGCGGGAGAGAGAGACGAGCAGCTGGCGCAGCTTCGCGTCGGGGACGTTGGTGGGCACTTCCGGATTCTGCGCGTCGAATCCGCCGCGATACTTCGACCAGAGACCGGCCATGGCGGAGAAGCTGCGATGCGCGCCCTCCTTGCGGGTGTGCTCCAGCTCCTCCTCGAGCCTGGCCATGCGCTTCTGCATCAGCTCGTCGGCCTCGCCGTCGGTGGCCACGCCCTCCTCCGCCAGGCGGCGGGCGTAGACCTCGCGCGGCGGCTTCTTGCGGCGGATGACCTCGTACATCTTCGGCTGGGTGAAGGCCGGCTCGTCGCCCTCGTTGTGGCCGTACTTGCGGTAGCAGTAGAGGTCGATGAGCACGTCTTGCTGGAAGGTCTGCCGATAGTCGACGGCGAGCTGGACCGCCCAGATCACCGCTTCGGGATCTTCGCCGTTGACGTGGAAGACGGGGGCGCGCAGCGCTCGGGCGATGTCGGTGCAATAGGGAGTCGAGCGCGCGTCCTCCGGGTTGGTGGTGAACCCCACCTGGTTGTTGATGATGACGTGGACAGTGCCGCCGTTGGTGTAGCCCTCCAGGTTGGCGAGGTTGAGCACTTCCGCGACAACTCCCTGCCCGGCGAAGGCAGCGTCGCCGTGGATGAGCACCGGCAGCACCTTGCGCCGCTCGGGATCGCGTCGATTCGGTGCGCCCTGCCAGTTCAGCTCGCGATCCTGCTTGGCGCGGACGCGGCCGACGACGACGGGGTCGACGGCCTCGAGGTGGCTGGGATTGAAGGCGAGCGAGAGATGCAGGTGGCGGCCGTCGGGCATCTGCCGGTCGCTCGAGTAGCCCATATGGTACTTGACGTCGCCGCGGCCCATCATCGTCTGGACTTCGGTTTCGGTGTCCTCGAACTCGGCGAAGAGCTCCTTGAGCCCTTTGCCGAGGACGTTGACGAGCACGTTGAGGCGGCCGCGGTGGGCCATGCCGAGCACGATCTCCTCGCCGCCCTTGGCCGTGAACTCGTCGATCAGCCAGTCGAGCAGCGGGATGAGACTCTCGCCTCCCTCGAGGGAGAAGCGCTTCTTGCCGATGTACTTGCGGTGCAGGAAGGTCTCGAGCGTTTCGGCGTCGGTGAGCCGGGCGAGAATGCGCAGCTTCTCCTCGCGGGAGAGGCGCGGGGTGTTCTGCGTCGACTCCATCCGCTCCTGCAGCCAGCGCTTGATGGCGGGGTCCTCGCCGTGCATGTACTCGACGCCGATGGTGCGGCAGTAGGTCCGCTTGAGGCGCGCGAGGATCTCGCGCAGGGTCAGCTCGCTCTCGCCGGGAGCGAAGTCGCCGGGCGCGAAGGGATGGTCGAACTCGGCCTCCGAGAGGCCGAAATGCTCCGGCTCCAGCTCGGGCGCCGGCGGCTGCAGGAGCCCGAGCGGATCGAGGTTGGCGAAGAGATGGCCGCGGATGCGGTAGGCGTTGATCATCTCGGCCACCCGCTCTTGCAGCTCTTCGGCGCGCAGTCGATCCTGCTCGTGGGCGCCGATGTCGATGAGCGCGCCGCCGAAATGCCCCTCGATGGGCATCGCCACCGGCGGCGGCGCCGTCACCGGCGCGGGCGGCTGCGACCAGGCGCTCGTCTGCAGCGGGGGAACGCTGGGGAGCCCGTGCAGCCGGGCGAAGTACTGCTGCCACTGCTCGTCGACGGCGGCGGGGTTGTTGCGCCACTTCTCGTACTGGTCTTCGACGAAGACCTGATTCACGCCAAAGTCGCGGTCGAAATCCATAGGCGAAAAATAACGGATATGGCCTCTGCAGGCCATGGAATGTCAGTCCCGCTTGTCGTTGTCGTTGTCGGCGACGTTGTCGTTGTCGGCGACGGCGACGTGGCCGTGGGCGACTGGGCCCGGGCGCGTGAGAGGCAGCTACTACCCAATTCCCATGCTCAGTTTTCGGAGGCTCGACGATCTACCGGTCTACCATCGAGTCCCTTGCAGTTGCGCCGCGCCGCGACTTCAATCCCGCTCAACATCGCCGAACCTCTTTCGGTCCGCCCACAGCCACGTCGCCGTCGCCGTCGCCGTCCACGATCGCGTCAACGTCAACCTCTCCGTTTTTCGAGGGAACCGCGATCTGTCCAATTTGCGGGCGGCGGCGCAAACTGCGATAGCCTCAACCGACGCATCGGGGACGGAAACTACGAGGACGAATGCCCGGGTGGTGGAATAGGGAGACACTGGGCACTTAAAATGCCCTGAGCGAAAGCTCGTGCCGGTTCGAGTCCGGCCCCGGGTACTATCTCAAATGACTATTTGCGGCGGCGGCGCCAGATCATCCAGGCGATCAATCCGGCAGCGACGACACCGGCGATGACCCACTGCACACCGTGGATCCGGGCGCGGATCTCGGGCAGGTGCTCGACGAAATAGTAGCCGAGCGTGACGACGATCGGCACGGTGATGGCCGCGGAGATCGCGTCGGCCAGGGCGAACTTCCACAGCGGCACGCGCGAGGCGCCGGAGAGAAAGAAGACCGGCGCGCGCAGGACCGGCGTGTGCCGTCCGACGACGATGGTGAGAAAGCCGTGCCTGGCGAAGTGCTGCCGCAGCTTCTCCTGCCGCTCGGTGGAGAGCAGCTTCTGCACCCACTTCTGCCGGTAGGCGGCCGGCCCCATCCGCGATCCCCAGTGGTGGATGAGAACGTCGCCGAGCAGCACGCCGAAGTAGCCCGACGCCAGCGTCGGCCAGTAGGCGGTGATGCCCTTGGCTGCCAGCCCTCCTCCGAGCAGGAGCGTCAGGTCCTCGGAGATGGGCGCGCCCAGCCCCGCCGCGGAGAGCACGCCGATGATGGCGAGATAGGTGAACTTGTCGAGGAACTGCGCGAGGGCGTGCTCCACCCCCTTATGATAGAACGCGCCGCCATGCTCGACGCAGTCACCAAGGGCTTCAAGGCCGCCAAGACCAAGTTGACCGGCAAGGCGGAGCTGACCGAAGCCAACATCGACGACGCACTGCGCGACATCCGCGTGGCGCTGCTCGAGGCCGACGTCGAGTTCAACGTCGCCAAGCGTTTCCTCGCCCGCGTGAAGGAAAAGGCGCTCGGCCAGGTGGTGCAAGTCAGCGTCGCGGACAAGAAGGGCAAGAGGCTGGAGGCGGCGCCGGGCGATCACTTCATCAAGATCTGCCACGACGAGCTCGAGGCGCTGATGGGGCCCGTCGATGTCTCGCTGCAGCTCTCCAGGAAAGGGGAGCGGCCCGCAGGGAT
>Ga0209471_1000903_pt1 | contig 18537 bp, 22 predicted proteins | sample GraSoiAngelo_128_FD_185885 | JGI IMG/M metagenome (GOLD analysis project Ga0209471, IMG submission 185885) | Grasslands soil microbial communities from the Angelo Coastal Reserve, California, USA - 14_0927_12_20cm (SPAdes) (version 2) | ecosystem: Environmental > Terrestrial > Soil > Grasslands ...
GCCAGGCGCCCGGCCTGCTGCGCCTTCTTCGCTGAGGTCGGCAGGCTCCTTACGCCGACAGGCAGCTGTCGCAAACCGACCTTATAGTTACTGCCGGACGTGAAGACGCTCAAGGGCCCGCGCACGATCTTTGCCTGCCAGGAGTGCGGCAACCAGTCCTCGAAGTGGGTGGGGCGCTGCCCCGAGTGCGGCAACTGGAACACCTACGTCGAGGAGCAGGTCCGGGCAGAGCCGGCCGCGCACGCGAGTGGGGCACGCCGCGTCAGCGTCTCGACCGCGCAGCCAATGCCGCTGTCCGAGGTCCGCTTTGCCCAGGCCAACCGGCTCCGGCTGGCGATGCGCGAGCTCAACCAGGTCCTGGGCGGCGGCATCGTGCCCGGCTCCTTGGTGCTGGTAGGCGGCGATCCCGGGATCGGCAAGTCGACGCTGCTCCTCCAGCTGGCCAGCGAGGTGGCCACCACCTACGGACCGGTCTTATACGTCTCGGGCGAGGAATCGGTCCAGCAGCTCAAGCTACGCGCGCAGCGGCTGGGCGTCGAGGGCGATCGCCTGATGGTGCTGGCCGAAAACGACCTCGATGGCATCATCGAGCATCTCGAAAAGGCGCGGCCGATGATGGCCGTCATCGATTCCATCCAGACCGTCTTCCTGGGTGGGATCACCTCGGCGCCGGGCAGCGTCAGCCAGGTGCGCGAATGCGCCGGACGCCTGATGCTGCTCGCCAAGAGCAGCCACATCCCGATCTTTCTGGTGGGTCACGTGAACAAGGAAGGCGCGATCGCCGGCCCGCGCGTGCTCGAGCACATCGTCGACACTGTCCTTTACCTCGAAGGCGAGCGGCACCACAGCTTCCGGATCCTGCGGAGCCAGAAGAATCGGTTCGGCTCGACCGATGAGATCGGTGTCTTTGAAATGCGCGATAGCGGGATGCACGAGGTCAGCGATCCCAGCCGGGCGTTCCTGCAGGACCGCTCGCTCAGCGAGGTCGGCAATGTCGTCCATGTCGCGATGGAAGGCAGCCGTCCGCTATTGGTGGAACTCCAGAGTTTGACCACGCCGAGCCGCTTCGGGGCGCCACGCCGTTCGGTCAACGGCATCGACCTCAATCGTCTCCACATGCTGGTCGCGGTGCTGGAGCGGCGCGCCAAACTCGACCTGGGCCAGGACGATGTCTTCGTCAACGCGGCGGGCGGGGTGCGATTAGGCGAGCCGGCGTCCGACCTGGCGGTAGCGCTCGCGATCGCTTCCAACAAACGGAACCGGCCGGCCGGCGCCGACCTGGTCGCTATCGGCGAGCTCGGCTTGAGTGGAGAAGTGCGACGCGTGAGCCAGCTCGAGCGCCGCATCCTCGAGGCGCATCGCCTCGGCTTCAAGCGGGCGGTTATCCCCGCCGCCGTCGAGTTGCGCGATCCGGAGCTGAACGCGATGACGATTCACCGCGTCGAAACCATCTCGGCGGCGATCGATATCTGCTTCGGCTAACCGCCGAGACAGCTGATGACTCGCCCGGCTATGGGTGCGGACTGTTCCACGAACGGGCGGCTACAGGTAAGCCCCACCGAACGAGCCACCGTGCGGCGCCGGGTCGAGCACCGCTGATTGATCTGACGAACGACATATTCCTCGGTTTCGCCGAGGTCGCCTGCGAGGACTGAGTCGATGCAGCGCCGACGGTAGGCCAGCACCTCCGGGGCCTGCGGGACCGCGACCGTCCGTGCCGGCTGAGCGAGCGGCCGGCCCGGCGTGGCGGGGGAGGCCACGAGTGCTACCGCCAGCAATCCGGCGGCGAGCCAGCAGCCCAATTCGAAGCCACGGACGGTCAGAGTTGGACGCAGCGACCAAAAGCCCTGTTGGGCCGCGACTTTCATGCTTTAATTAGGGCACGATGGCGCTCTTGTTTGCGCGACTCCGCGAGGTTGCGTCTCCCATCCTAGAAAAAGGAGGTGATCGCAATGCGCGTGGAACGCGTCTTCCGGCTCCTGGGCCTATTGCTTGGACTTATAGCGGGCGTCGAGTACGCCAGATTCATCATTACGGAAGCTCCCATCTCGGGTTACACGCTGAGAGCGATCGTCCTATTGCTGACGGCATTGGCCGGCGCCCTCTTCGGCTTCTTTGGGCTCCCGTACGTTACGACCAAGCCGTTCTTCTGGCTCGAAAATAAACTGAATGTGACGCCGCTGCCAGATCTGGTAGCGGCAACCGTAGGACTCCTGGTCGGGCTGCTGCTGGCGGCGCTCGTCGGCCTGTTCCTGGCCAAGCTGCCGTGGTACCTGGGCTTCGTGATCTCCTTGATCGTCGCGCTGGTGTTCGCGTACTGGGGCGTGACCCTGGGGCTCAACCGGCGGCACGAGATGATGGCCCTCGTCCTCGGCCCCGGCCGTGTCGGTGGCCTGATCGAAACGCACGCGGTCGACACCGGCGTCTTGCTGGATACCAGCGTGATCATCGACGGGCGCATCATGGACATCGCCCAGACCGGGTTCCTGCACGAGAAGATCCTCGTTCCTCACTTCGTGCTCGCGGAGCTCCAGTACATCGCCGACTCCAGTGATGCGCTGCGCCGCAATCGGGGCCGCCGCGGGCTGGAGGTACTCAACCTGCTGCAGAAGGAGCCGCTGGTCGACATCGAATTCATCGATGAAGATGTCCCCGACGTCACCGAGGTCGACATGAAGCTGATCAAGCTCGCCAACAAGCGAAAGGCGGCGATCATGACCAACGACTACAACCTCAACCGCGTGGCGCAGCTGGAGGGCGTGCGCATCCTCAACCTCAACAACCTGGCCAATGCCCTGAAACCGGTCGTCATCCCGGGCGAAGAGATGAACGTCCAGGTGATCAAGGAAGGCAAGGAGCAGAACCAGGGCGTCGCCTATCTCGACGACGGCACCATGATCGTCGTCGAAAACGGCCGGCGCTACATGAACCAGACCATCGGCGTCATCGTCACCTCGGTGCTGCAGACCGCGGCCGGCCGGATGATCTTTGCCACCCCCGCCAGCGAGTCGAGCATTGGGCGCCCGAAACCCCTACGGAGGATCCAGGGCGGCGGCGGCATCGGGCTCTGACGTCGCGATTCTGACCGTTACCGAAGGTCCCGATCTGGTGGCACGCCTCCGGAAAGCCCTTCGCGCTGCTCCGGATGCTGAGAGGGTGGTGATCCACACCGCCGCTGGAGATTACGCTCCTCCTCTCGGGGAGGAGAGGATCGAAAATCACCCTCCCCCGCTAGCGGGGGAGGGCAGGGTGGGGGCTGCCGTGAGCGTGGCCGCGGTTCCGATCGGGGATACCTGTAAGGAAGTCGTCGACGGTCTGGTTCGGGCCACCATTCCACGCGAGAGCCTGATGGTGGCTCGCGGCCCATGGGAATTCAGCCGCGACGCCCTGGTTGATGCCCTGGATCGAGTGGCTCGACGCGAGAGCGAGATCCGTGACCTGACGGGGCTGTGCGAAGCCGCTCGGGTGCGCGTCCGCGTGCTGGCAGCGCAGTGACGGCGGCTGCCATCATCGTCGCGGGGGGCGAGGGGGCCCGGATGCAATCGCCCACCAACAAGGTCTTCCTCGAGGTTGACGGCCGCTCCATCCTGGATCGATCGCTCGCTCTCTTCGAGTCCAGCCCGCTTGTCGAAGAAGTCGTAGTGGTCGCCCGAGCGGCCGATCTGCGCCAGTGCGAGGCGCTGCAGTTGCGCTATCAAAAATTTCACAAGGTGGTCGCCGGTGGTGGCCTACGCCATCAGTCGGAATTTGCGGGACTTCGTGCACTTGCCGCTCGCATCGACGCCGGAGAGATCGACACGGTGCTGGTGCACGACGCCGTCCGCCCCTTCGCCACCCATCGCCTGGTCGAGCGACTCCTGGCGGCGAGCGGACGTACAGTCGGCACGATTCCGGGCCTACCCGTCACTCGGAGCACTGTCCGAGTGGCGGATGGTTGGATCGCTGACTACCCGCAGAACGTTTGGGCGGTGCAGACTCCCCAGGTCTTTCAGGCGACATGGCTCCTCGAAGCACACAACCGGGCCGCCCGTCAGGGTTTCGTCGGCACCGATACCGCTTCGGTGGTCGAATGGGCAGGTGGCGACGTCCTCGTCGTCGAAGGCGAACCGAACAACATCAAGATCACGACCCCGAAAGACCTGGTGCGCGCTAGAGAGATTGCGGCCGGCCTCGATCACTGACCCGGCTGACGGCGTGGAGCGCCGCCATCACGACGGCGAGGAAGGCGAGAATCGGGCCGAGGGCAAGAACGCCGGCTGACTGCAGCACGAGGCCGGTGAAGGCAGGAATGGCGCCGGCACCAAGGTTGCCCGCCGCCAGCCCATAGCCGACCGTATGAGGCGTCATCGCGGTCCCGACACGCTCCGGGGTGAGCGATAGCAGCAGCGGAAAGATCAGAGAGACCGCGATGCCGAGGATCGGCAATGCGATGAAGGCGGCCACCAAGGGAGGCCCGAGCCAGAAGCCGAGCGCCCCCACGGTCGCCATCGCGACTCCGGCATCGAGCAGCCGCGCCGGCGTCGCTCGATTGCCAAAGAGCCCGAGCGCGGCCCGGCCCCCCGCAAGACCAGCCCAGAACAGGGAGGCGCTCCAGCTCGCGAGGTCGGCCGGGACCGAACGACCGGCGGTCAACTGCGTGTAGGACCAGTCGCCGGCCGTGGCTTCCAGCCCGGCGCCAATCAAGAACAGCCCCGCCAGCAACAGAAGCGCCCGCCGGTAGGCCGATCCGCCGCTGCGACTCGGTAGCGGCTGCCGCGGCGCAACATTGGAGGCACGCGCCCAGTCACTGCGGCGGGCGCCGACAACGAGGCCGATGCTGAGAAACGCAACGGCCATCGCGGCAAACGCGGCCCGCCATGAACCGGTTGCGGCGAGTGAGACCACGATCGCCTGAGGACCCAGTGCCGCCCCCACGGCCCACGAGGCATGCAGCCAACCCATGTAGCGAACCCCGCGATTTAGAGAGACGTGGGCATTGATCGCGGCATCGATGAGTCCCGAACCGCCGCCAAGCAGGAAGGCCGCCAGCGGGATCATCCACCAGCGACTCGAGAGCGCAAGACCGAGCGCGCCGACGCCGGCCAGCGTGCACCCGCCCAACAGCAGCAAGGACGTCCCGAACCTTGCGGTTCCGGGCCCGCTGCTGGCGCTGGCCACGAAGTAGGCGATGGTCCACGCTGCGAGCAGGAGTCCAAGACCCGCCAGCGGCGCACCGATTGACGCACGCATATGCGGCCAGGCAACACCGATGGCGCCGGCGGGAAGCCCGAGGGTGACGAAGAGGATGAGTGGCGTGCCGGCTCTCGCCCAGGTCCCGGATCCCCCTGGACGCCAGAGATTAGAGTCGATCACTCGCGAAATCCTAGAGGGTGAGCCCGACTTATACTTCAACCCACCAATCCGCCACTAGAAAAGGGGTGAACTTGTGCAGGTACAGGCCATCATTCCGGCTGCCGGAGCCGGGCTTCATCAGGGTGAGTCCAGTGCGAAGGTTTTGTTGCCGGTGGGAGGCCGGACCCTGATTCGTCGAACGCTCGAGGCCTTCGACCGTTGTCCCGAGATCACCGGTATCACCCTCCTGATTTCCCAGCGCAACCTGCTCGAGGTGACCAGGGAGCTCGAAAGCGACGGCTGGCGCAAGGCGATCGACATCCGGCTGGGTGGCGAGCGGCGGCAGGATTCGGTCCGGATAGGCCTCGAGAGCCTGCGCACCGATCCGCCTGACTTCGTGATCGTGCACGATGGCGCCCGCCCACTGGTTAGCGATGACCTGATCCATGCTGGGCTGGAGGCCGCCCGCCAGCATGGGGCCGCGACCGCCGCCATTCCGGTTCACCACACCTACAAGCACGTCGATAGCTCCGGCTTCGTCCATGGGACGGTGGAGCGTTCCGACCTGATGCAGGTCCAGACGCCGCAGGTCTTTCGCTATGACTGGCTCCTCGAGGCGCACGAAAAAGCGGTGCGCGACGGGATCGTCGTCGAGGACGATGCCGAGCTGATCGAAAAGCTTGGGAAGCCGGTCAAGGTCTTTGCCGGTTCTTACATCAACATCAAGGTAGCGACGCACGAGGACGCGTTGATGGTCGCCGCCTTGCTTGCGGCCGACCCCTTGTGCGTGTAGGATCCGGCTTCGACCTGCACCGGCTAGTGGTCGGTCGGCGGCTGGTGCTCGGCGGGGTCGAGCTACCGTGGGACATGGGGCTCGTCGGGCACAGCGATGCCGACGTCATCTGCCACGCGTTGATCGATGCGTTATGCGGCGCGGCCGGTATCGGAGACATCGGCAGCCTCTTTCCCGATGACGATCCCAAATACAAAGATGCCCGCAGCCTCGACCTGCTACGCGAGGTGGCGGATCACTGCAAGCGCGCCAGGTGGGCGGTCGAAAACGTCGATGTCACGTTGCTGGCGCAGGTGCCGAAGCTCGCGCCCTACCGTGAAGCCATCCGCAACAACCTGGCGGGGGTGCTCGGCATCGATCCGGCCGCGGTCGGACTGAAGGCGACCACCACCGACCACGTGGGCCCTATCGGCAACGGTGAGGCGCTCGCCGCCCAGGCGGTCGTGCTGCTACGCGAGCTCACGTGACGGCGATGCGCCTCCACAACACGCTGAGTGGGCAAGTGGAAGAGTTCAAGCCGATCGAAGTGGGCCACGTCCGGATGTATACGTGCGGCCCGACCGTTCACGATTACGCTCACATAGGCAACTTCCGGACCTTTCTCTTCGAGGACCTGCTGAGGCGGGTCTTGCTCCAACAGGGCTACCGGGTGACCCAGGTGATGAACCTGACCGACGTCGAGGACCGGATCATCAAGAAGGCGGCCGAGCATGGCCAGACCATCGACGAGTTCACCGAGAAATACATCGAGGCCTTTTTCGAGGACCTGGATACGCTGCGGATCGAGCGGGCTGAGCATTACCCGCGGGCCACGGAACACATTTTTGAAATGGTGTCCCTGATCGACCTGCTCAACGAGAAAGGCCACACCTACGTCACCGACGGCTCGACCTATTTCCGGATCGCCACCTTCCCCCGGTACGGCGAGCTCGCCCACCTTGACCATGCCGGCCTGAAGGCGGGCGCTCGCGTCGATGTCGACGACTACGGCAAGGACGACCCGCGCGACTTCGTGCTCTGGAAGGCGCGCAAGCCGGGTGAGCAGTCCTGGGAAACACCGCTCGGCATCGGGCGTCCCGGCTGGCACATCGAATGCTCCGCCATGAGCATGAAGTACCTGGGGGAGAGCTTCGACATTCACACCGGCGGGGTCGACAACATCTTTCCGCACCATGAGAACGAGATCGCCCAGAGCGAGGCGGCAACCGGAAAGCCCTTCGTCCGTTACTGGATGCACGCGCAGCACCTGCAGGACGCGGTTGGCGAGAAGATGTCGAAGCGGCTCAAGAACTTCACCACGCTCCGCGATCTGGTGGCGGAGGGCTATCAGCCGCGGGCGATCCGTTACGCGCTACTGACGGGGGCGCATTACCGCAGCCCGCTTGCCTTCTCAACCGAGCTCCTCAAGGCGGCGGACAGCGCCGTCAAGCGCCTGGACGAATTCGCGGTCCGCCTCGGTCCCATTCCTCAGTCTCCCTCCCCCTCTGGGGGAGGGCAGGGTGGGGGCCCCACCTCCGACGTTCGCCAGCGCTGGGACGATGCGCTGCGAGACGACCTCAACCTGCCAGCCGCCGTTGGTCACCTTTTCGAGTTCATCAAAACCTTCAATACTCGGCTCGAGTCGGGCAAGGCGACGCCGGATGAGCGCGCCGCCGCGATGGCGATGCTGCGCCACGCGAATCGCATCCTGGACGTTGTCGAGTTCCCGGAGGTTGTGGATGCGGAGGTCGAGCGGCTGATGGCCGAGCGGCAGGCAGCCAGGGACCAGCGGGACTTCGCCCGCGCCGACGAGATCCGGCAGCAACTGCTCCGCACGGGCATCCAGCTGGACGACACCAAGGATGGCACCCGCTGGAAACGATTGCCCCCACCCTCGCCCTCCCCCGGAGGGGGAGGGGGTTAGTCGCGGCGCACCGTGCCCAATCCACCCGACATCATCTATGGCCGCAATCCGGTCCTCGAGGCGTTTCGCGCCGGCCGGCCGGTCAAGCGGCTGCTACTTGCCGAAGGACTCCGCGAGGAACCGCGACTGAAAGAACTGCGCCAGCTCGCCGCCGGTCGCAAGGTCGCTATCGAACCGACCGACCGTCGAAAGCTCGACGATATCGCCCACTCGGAAGCCCACCAGGGCGTGGTCGCCTACGTCGGCCCGCGGAAGTATTGGGAGCTGGAGCCGATGGCGCGGGCGGCCCTGGCGGACCGGCCAGATGCCGTGCTCCTGATGCTGGACAGCCTGCAGGATCCGCAGAACCTCGGCACCATCAGCCGGACCGCCGAGGCAACCGGCGTCGGTGGCATCATCACTTCCCACAACCGTTCGCCGGAGGTCACGCCGTCGGTCGTGAAGGCTTCAGCGGGCGCAGCCGAGCATCTCCGCTACGCGCGCGTCGCGAACCTCGCCCAGGCGACCGACACGCTAAAAGATCTCGGCTTCTGGATCGTCGGCCTCAGTGACGACGCCCCCACGCTCTACACGGAGTTTGATTACCGCCGGCCGCTGGTGCTCGTTATCGGCGCCGAGGGCGAGGGAATGCATGATCTCCTGCGCAAGAAGTCCGATGCGCTTGTCCGCCTACCCATGCTGGGCAAGGTGAGCTCACTTAACGCCGCGGTCGCCGGGTCTGTCCTGCTCTATGAGGTCATCCGCCAGCGGGGCTAGATTCGTGGTCACTAGGCCAGAGCACCCAGGCGCAAGCGGCTGCCAATATCGCGAGCCCGACCACGATTGCCCCACCGAGCCATTGGCCGCTCAGGATGTTGGCGGCGCCCAACGCGAGCAGGACGATGGCCTCCACGGCGACGACTAACCCCTTGATACTCCTCATCGGGGGGTCCCCGGAAGGTTAATGCTGGACTCGCCCGTGCGCGCCCGGTGCTCGTTGAGGGCTGCCTCGTACTCCTCGAGCGACTTGAATTCTTCCGCCTCCAGGAGCACCTTCTTGGTGGCGGTCTCCCAATCGCGTGGCAGGGTCTTGAACATCGGCAGACCGCGCTTACGCCGGTAGACAGTGAACAGCAGGACCGCCGCGATGACCCACAGAGGACCGATGATGCGCGCGTATTGATGGGTCAGGATCACCATCACGAGGAAGAAGAGGACGCCCAGGAACCCAAGCAGGCCCAGTACGGGGAACCAGACCTGGTTGCCCTTGTAGGTCATGCGGATGTTGAGCGGCATCTTGTAGGGGCGCGGCGTGAACGGGTCCTTCATGCGGAGCACGAACAGCGAGATGAAAACAAGCAAGTAGCCGGTTGTGGCGCCGAAGGCATAGAGATCGGCCAGGACATCGATCGCCGCGCTCTTGCCCGGCTGGCCCGGCGTAAAGAAGGCGAAGATCGTCTGCAGCAGCGCCACGCCGCCGAACACCACCACCGCGCGGGACGGGGTGGCGAACCGCTTGCTGACCCGGGAAAACCAGGCGGGGAGCAGGTCGAACTGGCTCATCGAATAGCTCAAGCGTGACGAACTGACCACGCCCGAGTTGGCCGAGATGAAGACGATCAGGGCGCCGATGGCCGCCGTCAGTGGGGCCGCGACGATCCCGATGACCGGGATCTTGCTAGCGATCAGGGCGACGGGGTCCCCCTCGTGGCCGCGGAACTCGGTGGGGTGAACCAATCCGACGGCCAGCACGGAGAACGCCATGGCGAACAGCAGGACGGAGATCACGAGACCGATTGACGTCCGCGGAATGATGGTCGCCGGCCGGCGGGTTTCCTGGGCAACCTGCGATATGGTCTCGAGGCCGACGAAGGCGATGATCGCCAGCGAGGAACCAAATGCGAACTGGCTCAACGAGGGGCGGTCGAACAGGAACTCGTTGGCCACCAATTCCGGCTTCCACACCAGGATGAACCCCGCCAGCACGATGATCGTCTGCGCCACGATGGCGATCGTCCCGATGATCTCGTTGAAGTTGGTCGAGACCTTGATCCCTCGGACGTTGAGCCAGATCAAGATCAGGATGCCGACGACCGACTCGACGAGCCATAGCCACGCGAGATGGATTGGCCCGATGGTCGTGGTGAAATCCGAGATGTGACGGCCAAACGTGATCCAGGGGAGGAAATAGTTGAAATACCCGAAAGCGACCACCGTGAAGAGCGAGATATCGATCGTGTAGTCGAGGACCAGGGCGGCGCCCGCCACCAGCCCCGAGAGGTCACCGAGCCCGCGGAGGGTGAAGTACTGGCCGCCGCCGGCGAGGGGATAGGCCGACGCGAGCTCCGCATAGCAGAGGCCGACTAGCGCGAACACGATGCCGGCCGCAAGGAAGGCAAGCGGCGCGAGACCCAGGGCGGCGAGCGTAATGATGCCCAGGGCGGTGTAGATGTCGGCCCCGACGGCCGCATAGCCCCACATGTAGGAGCCCCAAACGGAAACGTCCCGCCGAAGCTCGCTCCCTGAGATCCCTTCGGGTGGGTGGTGGCCGTCCACTGGCGGCTGCATGCTCTTCCACCCACGCTAGGTCCTTCGTCGCAAACGCCCACCCGTACTCGGTACGGATTCTTGTACGGAGCCCACGAGATTCCGTACTCGCGCCCACCTCCGGACCCGGTACGGTCCAAGGTCGTAGGATTTGGACGGAGGGTTTCATGCCACCGATCCCGATCCGGTCCGCCGACAACGTGGCTCGCATCCTGCCCGGTCCGTTTGCCCTGGCCGGCCGGTCGGACGAGATCGCGGTCGCGGCGGGATGCATCGCGCTGCTGCTGCTGGTGTTTGTCGGCGACCTGGTGACGCCGGTCCAGGTCGCCCTGACGGCGCTGGGCCTGATTCCGTTGCTGGCGGCTGCCTGGTTGCTCTCGGACCGGCTTGCGTTGGCGGTGGCCGTCGTGGCGCTGGGCCAGCTGGTGTTGACCGCGGCGCTGGGCGCGGTGAGCATCCCCACCGCGGTGTCCGAGGCGACCGCCTACGTCGTGCTCGGCCTCGTGGTCCGGCTCTACGCCGGCAGCCTCTCGGAGCTGCTCTCGCGGCAAGGGCCGGTCCGGCGAGCGGACGTCACGAGCCGAACCGGTGTCGAGATGCTCACCAAGCGAGAACGCGAAGTCGCCGTGCTGGCGGCGCAGGGATATACCGCGCGCGAAATTGGCATGCAACTCCACATCGGCGAGCGGACGGTAGAGACCCACGTCGCCAACGTGTGCAGCAAGCTGGGGTTGAAGGCCAAGGTCGAGTTGGTTCGCGCGGCGTCCAGGCTGGGCCTCTGAGGCCATGGAGCGGCTGATCGTCGACGGGTACAACATCATCTTTGCCTGGCCCGAGCTGTCGGCGCTCAAAGACGTGAACCTCCAAGATGCGCGTGAGCTCCTGATCGCGACCCTGGCGGACTATGCGGCGATGACCCGGCAGAAAGTGACGGTCGTCTTCGACTCGCATCGTCGCCCCGATGCCGAGGCATCGCAGCAGGAGGTCAACGGGGTCCGGGTCGTCTACTCAGGCCGAAAGACCAGCGCCGACCACGTGATCGAGCGACTGCTTTTCGAGGCCAAGTCGACGGACGAGGTGACGGTTGCAACCTCGGACGGGCTGCAGCGCGACCTGGCGCTGGGGCGGCAAATCAAGACCGTGTCGGCACTGACCCTGAAGGGCCAGGTCGACGAGGTGTTGTCTCGCCGCAACCAGCAGATGGGGGACAGCCGCGCCCGCTCCGATATCGCCCGCAGGCTCGAGGATCGGCTGGACGCGAAAACGCGCGAGCGTTTGGAGCGCCTGCGACGCGGCGAGCAGGAGAAATAAAAAGAGGGCCGCACGATGCGGCCCTCTAATCTGCAGGAATCTAGCAGCGCGCCAGCCCGGGGCTGAAGTTGTTGAACGCCGGCGTCGACGTGTAGTAGTCGGTCACGTAGGACCCGTCACTGAGGCGATCCCAGATCCCGGTGCCGTTGATCACGCTCCCGGACCGGACCTGGCAGACCACCGTGATGCGCTGGCCGGCGGGCAGAATGCCCAGGGTGCGGAACCCGGTGCCGGGGCCAGAGCGCTGCCGAACGATGTCGGTCGTCCGATAAGGATGGCCGGCGGGTTGCGCCGGTGCGGCTGGCGCGGGAAGCGAGACCGGCTGGACGACCGCCGCACCCACGAAGTGGATGTAGCGAGGCGCCCGCGTCGTCCGTTGCCCGTAGCGCAGGTAATGCGACCAGTTGTATTCCTCAACGATCGCATTCCCAGCGCTGTCAACCGCCATCACGTACGCGACGTGGCCGCCCCACCAGGCACTGTTCTCCCCACCGTGCCAGACGGCCACCGAACCAACGCTCGGATGTGTGTCGACGACGTAGCCGATCGACCGCGCCGCCGCATCCCACGATCCCCCGTTGCCGAAAAAGGCCGTCTTCCCGTTCGGCCCTGTCAGCGACGCGCCATGGAGGCGGACTCCCTCCTGGCTCAATCGAAACGCGACGAACGACGTGCAATAACCGGTGTAGAAACCCCAGGGGTCGAGCTTGTTGACTGTCCCCCGATATGGAAAGTCATCGACCCCCGCCGCGCTGACCGTGAGAGCCGGAACGCCGACCAGGAGCACGGCCGCTCCCATTACCGATGCGAACGCCTTCCGCCAGCTGAACTTGTCGCGTGCCATAAGGCCGATGCCACCTCACCCTCGCGCGCATTGCGCGGAATTTGCTCCCCGACCGCTGCCGGTACAACGGGTGGTTCACCCCGATGGCATTGCGCTGTAGGCAATCGTTGTCAGTTGGTGGCAGCGCTGTTTGTGACCGTCACCGACTTGTCGCTCGCCAGCTTCGGCCGGGCCCAGTGGAAAACGAGCAAGGCCCAGCCCCAACCCAGCAGGAGGCCGGCGATCACGTCGGTTGGGTAGTGGACGGCTAAATACACGCGCGACCACGCAACCGCGAGCGCGATCAGGATGGCGCCCACGATCACCAGTTCACGCCAACCCCGGTTCAGGCCTTTCGACAGCATGATCGCGATCGTGAGATACACCGCGGCCGCCTGCGTGGTGTGCTCCGATGGGAAGCTCAGCGAGGTGAGGTGGGTAAGGTGCTCGATCGTTGGCCGCGGACGCGCCACGATCAACTTGGTCACAATCGGCACTACAGCGCTACCGGCCGCGATCACCAACAGAGCGATGTCGTCCGACGGCCGCTTCCAGCGGCGCAGCAAGAGCACCGCAATTGACAGCGGCGCGAGCAGCGCGAACGACCCGGCATTGCTGACGATGCCGGCGATGGTGGTTAAGGTACGGTCGCGATTGCTGGCGATCGCCTGCATCGTCTGAAGATCAAAGCCGGAGGCCCAGGCTCTGATACCGATTCCCAGCAGGGCAGTGATAACCGCGAGGCCGAGGAGGATGGCGAGAACTCGCAACACGAAGGCGATGTACGCCGCACGGTTATCGTCGGTCATTCCTTGTAAGAGGCCGGCGTGATCACTTGCAGGCCACCGCGGACCACATCGAAGGTGCCTGACATCGGGCCGGCGATCTCGCCGTCGAGCGTGACGTCCATTGGTTCATGGGGAAGCACGGTGAACTTCGAGACCTGCAGGGTGCGAAAGCCCCGGATCTTTCGATGTAGGCCCAGCGCGGGATAGAAGGCCGACCGCAGGAGGCGGCGCATCGGGAGGTGTTCGACCATGATGACGTGCAGCGTTCCGTCGTCCGGAGTCGCGCCTGGAATCTTGAGATCGAGGAAGCCGCCGAACACCGGGGCATTGACGACGGCGAGATGCACGAGCTCCAGCGGTTCGGCCTGCCCTTCGTACTCCACCTGGGCCCGGAAGACCGGTCGTTCCTTCAGGGCGAGCGCGGCGGCGATGGCGTAGGTCAGTCTCCCGAGCCGCTGGCGCAGGTCGGCACGGGTCGCGAACTTCGCGAACTGCACGTTGAGACCGGCGGCCGCCGCGTGCACGAAATGCCGAGTCGGCTGACCTTCGCTCCTGAGGCGTCCGGCATCCACGCGCGATACTCGTCCATTGGAGATGAGGCGCACCGCGTTCTCGACGCGCAATGGAACGCGAATGGAGCGCGCGAAGTCGTTGGAGGTGCCGAGCGGCAGGATCGCCATCACCGCCCGCGTGCCGATCACGGCATTCGCGACCGACCCGACCGTGCCGTCGCCGCCCGCCGCCACCACGATCGGCGGGCTCGACCCGTTTCGCAACAGCAAGCCGGGCAGTCGCGCGATGTTATCGACGCTGAGCTCCGCCACGATCTTGAGGCCGGTCCCGCTGATCGCGGTCCTGGCTCGTGCCAGGTTTGCCCCTTTGCCGGCGTGCGGGCTCGACACCAGGATCACCTCGTTGGTCTGCGCTCGCTCGGCCTCAGGGACCGGTGCTATCGCATCCCACCACTCGCGGACGACCCGGACGATCGGCTCACTTGCCAGCCCCATCATTGTTCCGATCATGACTCCGGCAAGCACATCGAGCGGATAGTGGACTCTCAGGTGGACCCGGGAGTAGGCGACGCCGCCGGCGAGTGGCAGGATCGGACCAAGCAGGCGCGGTTCCTCGAGGGCGACTCCGGCCGCGAAAGCAAACGCTGATGCCGAGTGGCCCGACGGAAACGAGAAGCTGCCGGGCAGGCTCACGGGTAGGGGCCGGTCGCCGCGCCGCATCGGTGGACGGTCGCGGCGGGCAAGATACTTCAGCGGAAGGTTGACGAGCGTCGAGGTGAGGGCGATCGAGATCACGCCGCGGAGGGCGGCGCGCCGGCCTCGACGGCCACCGAGGAGCGCGACCAGTGCGGCGATCGCAAACCAGAGAACCGACCGGTTCGCGCTGTTGCTCAGTCGTTTGAGACTCGTGTCGACGATGCGCCGCTCCCGCCGGGTCAGGCGCTGGAACAGCCGTCGATCCCATTCATCGAGAGCAGTGAGGACGCGAAACATGCGTTTCAGGCTAGCCTTTTACCCTTCCCCCGCTCGCCAGCGAGGGCAGCAAATATTCCCCTCCCGTTCGCGGGAGGGCAGCAAACATTCCCCTCCCCCTCTGGGGGAGGGCAGGGTGGGGGCCGGTACCGAATCTTCCTTAGGAGTCAGACGGCGCGATCGCCGCGACCAGCGCCAGGTCGCCCGGGCGAACCGATTTCGGGTCGAATTTTCGAACGTTGGCGGCCATCTTCGTCAGGGCCTCCGCCATTGACATCGGTGGCGCCGCATCCTTCTTGCGGGACGGCGGCACGAAGCGGACCGGGTTGATGCGAGCGACGACCACCGCCCGAAGGTAGGGGCTCTTCATCCCCATCGCCTGCATCGTCTTGACATGGGCGGCCACCCGATCGTCGATGTCCATGATGCGCACCGCCCACTGTTCGCGTTGACGCAGTGCCGCGGCCAGCGTGCTGTCGAGGAAGCGATCGACCTTGTTGAGGACCGATTGATAGGAAGAGCCAGCGAAACGCGACCGCTGCTCGTAGGCGGGGCCAAGGGTCAGGAAGACCGGCGAATCGAAGGTGACAGCATGCTCGGTCTCCTTCGACCGCGGCTGCTCTTTGGCCAGCTGGCGCGCCATCCGAATCACTTCGAGGCTTCGGTCACGGAGGTTGTGCGCCTTCTCGGTGTTCAGGGCCAGGATGCGGAAGGCGAGCTTTTCGTCCGGCACGAGGAGGGCGGTAACCGAGCGCATCCCGAGCCGTCGCGCGGCCTCCAGCCGGTGCCGCCCGTTGGGTGACCAAAAACCGTCGCGGGATGGGACCGCGATCACCGGATCGAGGAAGAGCCCGGCGGCGCCGATCGCATCGGCAAGGCGGGTCGCGTGGGTCTTCGACAGGTCGCGCTGAAACGGCGTCGCCGCGACCTTCTTCAGTGGGAGAGATGCGAGCACGAGCGTCTGGCCGGCGAAGGGGTCGCGGTAGGCGCCCACGACAGCTCCGCCATGTCGTTGAACCTGTTCCACCAGGTCGGAGACCTCGTCACCGGTTGCGTCCACGACGCTGTCGCGTGGCTCCGGCCCACGCGCCGCGGCGGGCCGGCGCGACCGCACGGCTTTGGTCGGTGCCTTCCTGGGTGCTTTCTTTGCCGCGGCCATATGAGAGCGCGGCCCCCGGCTCTCCACGGGGGGCGTGTGGGCCGGAAGCCGCACCCACATGCTATTCCTAATCATTTCCCCTTTCTAGCTGGCGGTGGAGGGCACGGTGGGGGCTTGATAACCTTGCTGACGTGGGGGCGCACCTCTTTCGGGCAGCGCTGATGTCCCTATTGGCGATTGGCATCGCCGCTTGCGCGGCGTCACCCCAATCCGAGATCCACACGAGCGCTAGTGTCGCGGCCAGTTCTCAAACGGCGCAACCGCTGAAGTTACCGAGTCTCCAGCCGGGCAGTGTCTGCCCGGTTTCGGCTCAGCAAGATTTCGCGACTCAACCCGCAAACAAATCGCTAGGGTACGGCTTCGGGCCCGGCCCGGTGTTTCTTTCTGGTCAAATCCAGTGGTTCTCCGGCGTGTACGCCCTTTTCCTGGTGTCGCCGGCATATTCAGGGAAGGTCGTCGTGCGGGGACATCAGTTAGATGGAACAAACGGCATGCCGTTCCGCGGCCAACAAGGCGATGGCAACATCACCATTGCGCCCGGCTCGCCGGGCCAATGGCGGCAAAAGGACGCGGTTGTCGCCGGCGCGCCTGGCTGTTACGGCCTCCAAGTTGACGGCGATAACTTCAGCGAGATTATCGTGTTCAGCGTTACCGGTGGCACGCCGCCCCCTGCCTAGACCGAACATGCAAGCGATGAAAGGCCCGTTTAGCTCACGGTTCCTGAGGATCCTGCTTGCTTACACAATCGGCGTGAACGTCTTCGGTTTGGTCTTCGGACTCTCTTATGTTGCGGCAACTCTGCTGCATTTGGATACGGCGTCGATCGCAGGCCTCATCGGCGGGGTGGCCAGCATCACCCTCGGCGTTGTTGCTGCATGGCGCACAGAGAGAGCGCTACAGCGCTGGTCCCAATGACTCCTTCATGCGCAGGAGTGTCAAGCATCAGCCGAAACCGCTGTAAGGCATCAGCCGAAACTGTGTAAAGCATCAGCCGAACACGTTTTGTCGTGTATCAGCCGGAATCGCACATTTAGGTGGAGCCCACAGTCGGGGTTGAACCGACGACCTTCGCCTTACCAAGGCGACGCTCTACCACCTGAGCTATGTGGGCTCTGGTATTGGGCAGAGGAGGATTCGAACCCCCGAAGGCGCTAGGCCAACTGATCTACAGTCAGTCCCGTTTGACCGCTTCGGTATCTGCCCGACCGGGTGATTTTACCGACAATTGCCAAGGCCCATGAATACACGCCCTACGTGGGGGCGCTGCACGATTCGCGTCGACGAGGCCCGGCGCACGCGTGCGGTCGAGGTCGAGCTCGGGAATGGCGGCGCGGGGTGGTGGTCACCGATCCCTCGACACCAACCGGTCCTGCAGCAGGAAGAGGCCGGTAACCCGGAACAGTAAGTAGAGGCCCATCGACGTGATGGCCCAGGCCGCCAGCGCGAGGAGAAGCGCGTAAGCCGGATTCCAGGGCAGCAACAGCACCGCCGTCGCGGCGAACGCGGTCAGGCCCAACGCCCCCAGCACGCCGCCGCTGGCATCGGCCCAGGCCTTGCTGGTTCCCTCCTTCTTTTCGATCAGGGTCAGACTCGCCGGCAGGATCGCGGGAAAGGCCAGAAAGAGTCCACCAAACCGAGGGCCGGCCACCATCCCGGCGATGGCAGCGACCACCGCGATTCCGCTGCCGAAGAGAAAGCGAATCCCCAACTCCTTCGGCTTGACGGAGCGGATCTTTGACCACCGAAAGCCCACCGGCTGGCGATCATCTTTTAGCAGCTCACGGCCTTCCATGGCTCAGCGGCCCAGCAACAGGTAAAGGCCGCCGGCTACCGCGAGCCAGGCGAGCCACGATGCGATCGAACCGGCCAGGGCATGCAGGCGATCGATGAGCAAGAGGGAGACCAGGCAGTAGGCGATCATTCCAGCGCTGCCGATCAGCATGCCGCGGGCGTAGGGGACGGTGGCGGCGCTGCCTTTGGTCAGCACGGTCATCAGCAGGCTGGCAACCGCGACGGATGGCGCAGCCGAGAACAGCCCGGCAAACCGCTTCGGGTGACCGGCCTCGCCAACCAGCGAGAAGGCGACGACGGCCCCTCCCCCCAGCAGGCCCTTGAGGCCCACGGTCCAGATCGACATGCTACAATACTAGTATCAAATTACAGGTGTACCACACTACCATTAAGTAGGAAGCGAAAGGTCGGTAGGGAAAGGGAGGAGATCGATGCCACGTGGTGCCAGTCCGAAGCGAGAACGCCAATACCAGCACATTAAGCAAAGCGCCAAGAAGTCCGGGCGCTATGGCGGCCGGGCTGAAGAAGTCGCGGCGCGGACCGTCAACAAGATCCGGCGCAAGAAAGGGGAGACCAAGTCGCAACAGTCTCGCACGAGGAAGTCGACCCGCCGGTCGCGACCCGCAAA
>Ga0209471_1000906_pt1 | contig 18517 bp, 14 predicted proteins | sample GraSoiAngelo_128_FD_185885 | JGI IMG/M metagenome (GOLD analysis project Ga0209471, IMG submission 185885) | Grasslands soil microbial communities from the Angelo Coastal Reserve, California, USA - 14_0927_12_20cm (SPAdes) (version 2) | ecosystem: Environmental > Terrestrial > Soil > Grasslands ...
GGCCAACCGCCTGAGCGATGTAGTGTCGGCCTTCGAGCAGGCAACCGACTCGGCGCTCACGGCGCTCTCGCAGCAGGCCGTGCAGGCGGTGCGCGCCGCCCGCAGCGCCGCCCGGGCGGCAAACTAGCCGTCAGGCCGTGCGAATGGCCGCGCCCTCGGCGCGGTGCAGCAGGTGTCCAAAGGGCGCGCTGCCTTCGGCCTGACGGGCGAGGAGCCCGAGCAGGTCCTCGGCGGTGCAGGGCTCGCCGAACAGCCGCCCCTGTCCGAAGTGGCAGGCGCTGCCGCGCAGGAACTCGAGCTGCCGCTGCGACTCGACGCCCTCGGCGATCACCTCCATGCCGAGACTGCGGCCCATCTCGATGATGGTGCGCACGATGGTCGCGTCCCCGGCGTCGTCGGTCGCGTCGCGGACGAAGGACTGATCGATCTTGAGCGTGCCGATCGGGAACTGCTGCAGGGCAGAGAGCGAGGAGTAGCCGGTGCCGAAGTCGTCGATCGAGAGGTGCAGGCCCATCGCGTACAGCTCATCGAGCAGGCGCACGGTGCGCTGCGGATCGGCCATGAGGGTGGTCTCGGTGATCTCCAGCTCGAAGGCGGTCGGGGACACGTTGTGGCGGCGGAACACGGAGCGGCAGCGCAGGATGAAGCTCGCCTGGCGCAGCTGCTTCAGCGAGAGGTTGAGCGAGATGCGTCCCGGATCGCCTCCCTTGCTCTGCATCTGGCGGTAATCGAGGCACACGCGATTCAGCACCCACTCGCCGATGTCGAGGATGAGGTTGGTCTCCTCCGCCAGCGGGATGAAGTGCGAGGGTGGAATATCGCCGTGTCCGGGCAGGCGCCAGCGCAGCAGCGCCTCGGCGCCGATGATCTTGCCGTTGCGCAGGTCGACCTTGGGCTGGTAGCGGATCTCGAGCTCGTCGCGCTCGAGCGCGCGGCGCAGCTTGCTCTTGAGCATCAGCCGCTCGACCGCCGCGGCGTTCATCTCCGGGGAGTAGAAGGCGAAGGTGTTGCCGCCGTTCTGCTTCGAGTAGTACATCGCCGCGTCGGCGTTGCGGATGAGATCGATGACGTTCTCGGCATCGCGCGGGCAGAAGGCGATGCCGACGCTCGCGGTGAGGAACACTTCCTGCTGGTTCAGCTGGAACGGGCGGCAGATCTCGGTCAGGAGCGACTTGGCGAGCTGCGCGATCGGTCCGCGGTTGTCGGCATCGGCCGAGAGCCCGTCCACGAAGAGCGCGAACTCGTCCCCGGCGAGCCGTCCGACCACCGTCTCCTTCGGCAGCGAGCGGGTCAGGCGCTCGGCCAGCACCTCGAGCGTGCGGTCGCCCGCGCCGTGGCCGAAGGTGTCGTTCACCTCCTTGAAGCGGTCCATGTCCAGGTACAGCACCGCCACCACCTGGCCCGCGCGGAGCGAGCGCGCGATGGTCTGCTGCAGCAGGTGGTGGAACTGCATGCGGTTCGGGATCTTGGTGAGCGCGTCGTAGCGCGCCAGGTAGCGGATGCGCCGCTCGGCGCGCTTGCGGTCGGTGATGTTGCGCGCCACGAAGATGTTGCCCTGGAACTGCGGGTCGACGCTGTCGATGCGCGAGCCGGTGAAGGACACCGGGATCGTCTGTCCGCTTCTCGTGCGCACCACGGTCTCGCGGGTTTCCTGAGCCGCCTGCAGCAGATCGAAGCCGGCGCGCTCGCGCTCCTCGAGCACCGCGAGGATGCTGCGCCCGAGCAGCTCCTCTTCGCCGTATCCGAGCAGCTTGCAGGCGGCGAGGTTCGCCACCTTGATGACCCCGTCGGGCGAGGTGACGAACACGCCGTCGGTCATGCTGTTGAGGACACTGTGGAGGTAGTTCTTGTTGATGGTCGACTGCCGCAGCCGCCCCCGCATGCGCTCGAGGGCCTGCTGCAGCTCCGCGAGCGCATCGTGCGCCCGCACCTCGACCGGGCGCGTGTAGTCGCCCTGGCCGATGCGCTCGGCACTCCTGATCAGCGAGTCGACCGGCCGCTGCAGCCGCTGGGTCACGTGCCAGGCGAGGGCGGCGGCGAGGAGCGCGGCGGAGCCGGCGAGCGCAACCATCAGCAGCCACGTGAGGCGCGTGCGCCCGGCGCTCTCCACCTGCAGCCGTCCGGCGAGACTCACCCCGGACACGGGCGCGGCCTGCTCGAGCGACACGGTGACGGTACCGAGCGTCTGCGGGATGCCGTCGATGACGGCGCGGACGGGCGCCGTCACCTCGGCGCTGAGCGCGCCCGGCGCCGGGCCGGCGCTGCGCTGCCAGGCGAAGAGTCGCCGGCCGGAGCTGCCCGTCACGGAGATCTCCGACAGCGTCGCATCGTCCAGGAAGGGCTGCAGCCGGCGCGCCACGCCGTTGACGTCTGCGGCACGAAGGGCGCCGATGATCGAGTCCGCCGCGTGCGCGGCGATGCTCTGTGCGCGGGCCTGGAGCTCCGGATCCAGCCGCTCGCGCGTGGTGCGCTCGGCGAGCGCGCTCAGAGTGCGCGTGTCGGCGGCGTGCCGGAGCGCGAGCACGCCGCTCACCGCCGCCGCGGCGAGCACCACGACAAGGAAAGCGCCCCCCGCGTATCTGTACTTGAAGTTGGCGGTAGTCACGTGCGTCACATGCGCCTGGTGCGCGGGACGCACTCGTCCCACGGCCGCGTGATCCCCCCTTAGCGCTTGGAGATTCATATTAACCGCCGCGTGGGATAGGACGCCACCCTCGGATCGGGTCGCCAACGGTAAATTCGAGGTTTTTTTCAGGCTCAGCGGCCCCGCGGCCGGGCCCGGCTCAACTTCCCGACCAGACTCTCTTTATATGCCCGAGCATGAGGCCGCGCATCGTCGACATGGGGTCGGCCGTGGCGGCGAAGATGGGCGGCCGGCGCCGAAGGAGCTGCCAGCTCTCGCTTCTCAGCACTTGTCGTAGATACTCGACATTGCGGTCGATGGCCTCCAGGTAGGGATTTTGCCCATCGAATAGCAATTCCAAGTAGCGGTAGGCTCCACGGAAGTCCCCATCCAGCCGCTTGGTGCGCACTTCGGCCACGAAATCCGGCGTCTGGCGCAGCAGGTCCAGCCCCGAGGCGTATTTGACCCGCCGATTGCCGTTGCTGAAGGGCAGGGCGACCCCACCCACCACGAACTCGGCGTACAGCCGGTCGCGGCACTTCTCGAGATAACAGCGGTCGGCCATCTGCGCGATCATGTCCGCGGTGCCGAGCATGTGTCCGACCGTGATGTCCCGCGGGTCGGAGACGCGCTCCTCGATGCGCGCGAACGGCTGCTCGTAACCGGTGAAGTGAATGATCTCGGTCGCGACAGGCGCCCAGGAGCCGAAGCCGAGCACCGGCAGGTACTCCTCGAGAAAGCGCGCGCCGCGCGAGACGTGGGTGCGGGTGAATTCGGCGCCGTTGCGCGAGTCGCGATCGTCCGTGCGGCGCAGATACCCGACGTCGTGAAAGAGCCCCGTGATCAGGCCCACCACGGCGCGCGCGCCTCCGAGGCGCCCGGACTCGTTCTGCTGACGCTCGTAGCCGACCAGCAGCCGCGCGAGCGCGAGCGTGATGTCGAGCGTGTGCTGGCGATCGTGATAGACGGTATCGACGCCGTGATAACCGGGGACGCGGCCCGCAAACAGCCGCTCGAAGTGCTCGAAGGCGCGCGCGAGCGGCTCCATCGACAGGCCCGGCCAGGTCGGCCGGTAGAGCACCTCGACGGCGCGGAGCACGGCACGGGGCGAGCTCACCTGCACGCTGTTGGTGACGTCGAAATCGCTGCGCCGGACACTGGTCATTGTGTTACGGACACCGCCCCTTAAGCGGCAACACGCCCAGGCCGCAGTCCCCCCGAACCGCCCGACCGGCGCTCAAAGGCCAGTCTAGGCAGGTCGGCCTGTGGCGCACTGAGACACGGCGCACAGTTTGGACGGGCCGCCTGCCTTCGTGCAGCGGCGCATCAGCCCAGTGCCACGGGGGCTTTTGGTGAGTCGGTGTACGGCCTTCAACCCAACTCTACAGACAGTCGAAAAGCCGCTACACGGCTATCATGTCGTCGCACTACTCGATGAGGGCAGCCGCACCGGAGCGAGTTGACGTCCCAGGTGGCCATGCCCACGAGGGGCTCTGTCAATAAATCCGCAGTCCGCCGTACTTGCGCCGGATGTGCCGGTCGAGCACGAGCGCGCCGAGCGCAAAGCCGACGATCAGCGCCACCAGCGCCGAGCCGAGCGCCCACGGCCACACGCGTCGCCCGCGCTCATCGGGTCCCTTGCCGAAGAGTCCACCGCGGGGCGCCCTCACGGCCTCCTCAGGAGGCTCGGCAGCGACAGCGGCGTTGGCCGCGGTCCGCGGGGGTCGCGCGCCGGGCGCGGGGCTCGCACTAGTGCGCGCCGCCTCGAGCTGCGCTGCGAGCCGGCCCAGGTCCTCCTTCAGCCGCGCCACTTCCGCGCTGCGCTCCGCGAGCCGCGCCCGCAGCGGCTCCTCGGCCGTCAGGTAGCTCGCGCGGACCCAGCCCTCCCGGCCGCTCGCCGTGCGCACGTGCGCCTGGTCGCCTGCGCGCTCGATCACCTCCACCGTGTCGCCGCTCTTGAGCGAGCCGATGCGCTCGCCCGTGGCATCGGGCGCGTTGTTGAGACTGACCACCAGCTGCTCGATGACGTAGAGCTCTTCCGCGCGCGAGCGCTGCGGCGCGAGCGCGCACAGCAGCAGCAGCGCCGCGGCGAGGGCTGCCGGGCTCCTCCTCACGCGCGGATCCCGCCCCGGCCGAGTATGCCGTGTTGCCGGAGCAGCGCCGTCACGTCCGGGCGCCGGCCGCGAAACTCGATGAACGCCTCGAGCGCGTCGCGGCTGCCGCCGCGGCTCAAGATCGCATCGAGAAATCGCAGCGCGGTCGGCCGGTCGAACACCCCGCGCTCCTCGAAGGCGGCAAAAGCATCCGCCGCGAGCACCTCCGCCCACTTGTAGCTGTAGTAGCCGGCGGCGTAGCCGCCCGCGAAGATGTGGCCGAAGCTGTTGGGGAAGCGGTTCCATTCCGGCACCGGCACGACCGCGACCTCGCGCCGCACCTCGTCGAGGATCTCGAGCACTCGGGCGCCGCGGCCGGGGGAGTATTCCGTGTGGATGCGGAAATCGAACAGCGAGAACTCGAGCTGCCGCATCATCGAGAGCCCCGCGTGGAAGCTGCGGGTGGCGATCAGGCGCTCCTGGGTGTTCGCCGGCAGCGGCACGCCGCTCTCGAAGTGTCCGGAAATGCGCTGCAGAACCTGCGGGTTCCAGGCGTAGTTCTCGAGGAACTGGCTCGGCAGCTCGACCGCGTCCCACGCCACCCCGTTGATGCCGGCGAGGCTCGGGTAGTCGACGCTCGTGAGCAGGTGATGCAGGCCGTGGCCGAACTCGTGGAAGAGCGTGAGCACGTCGTCGTGCGTGAGCAGCGCCGGCCGACCCTCCCCGGGCGGCAGGAAATTGCACACCAGGTAGGCGACCGGCCGGGCCGCCCCGCTCGGGAGCCGCTTGCGGCCGACGCACTCGTCCATCCACGCGCCGCTGCGCTTGTTGGGGCGCGCGTAGGCGTCCAGATAGAAGCTGCCGACCACCTCGCCCGAGGCGTCCACGATGTCGAAGAAACGCACGTCCGGATGCCACACCGGTGCCCCGTTGCGCTCGCGCACCGCCACGCCGAAGAGCCGTTCGGCGACTTCGAACAGCCCGCCGAGCACCCGCGGCAGCGGGAAGTAGGGCCGCAGCTCCTCCTGCGACACGGAGAAGCGCTCGCGCTGCAGCCGCTCGGTGTGGAAGCCGACGTCCCAAGCGGCGAGCCGGTGGCCGACGAACGACTCGAGCTCGGCGAATTCCTCGAGCGCCGCGGCCCGCGCCGCGGTGGCGAGCTCGCGCAGGAACTCGAGCACCTCGGCGACGCTGTGCGCCATGCGGGTCGCGAGCGCGTACTCGGCGTAGTTCGCGAAGTCGAGCAGCCGCGCCGCCTCGTGCCTGCGCTTGAGGATCTCCTCGATCACGGCCGAGTTGTCCCAGCGCCCGGCGGAGGGTCCGCGGTCCGAGGCGCGCGTCATCCAGGCCTCGTAGAAGTCGCGCCGCAGGCCTTCCGACTCCGCATCCGTCACCACCGCGACATAGGTGGGCTGGTCGAGATTCAGGATCCAGCCCGCAACGCCCCGCTCGTGTGCGCGGCGCGCGGCCAGCTCGATGAGCATGTCGTTCAGCCCGTGCAGCTCGGACGGCTCCGTGACGCGCCGGCTCCAGCCGTTGGTGGCGTCCAGCACGTTCTCCTCGAACTTCGACTGCAGCTGGGTGAGCTCGAGCATCGCGGTCTTGAAGCGCTCCTTGCGCTCGGCCGGGAGCCCGACTCCGGCGAGGCGGAAGTCCCGCATCGCATGCTCGATCACCTGGCGCTGCACCGGGGCGAGCGCCGCGCCTTCCTGATCGGCGATGGTGCGATAGGCGTGGAACAGCGGCTCGCTCTGCGCGAGGTCGGTCTGGTAGGCGGACAAGAGCGGCAGGCAGGCGTTGTAGCCGCTGCGGAGCGCGTCGGAGTTCAGCACCGCGTTCAGGTGACTCACCGGCGACCAGGTGCGCGCCACGCGATGCTGCAGCTCCTCGAGCGGCTCGATGAGCGTCGCGAAGGTCGGGAGGGTGAGCGCGGCGAGCTCCTCGATGCGCGCGCGGTTCTCGGTGAGTACCTCGCGCACCGCCGGCTCGACGTGCTCGGGGCGGATCTCGAGAAACGGCGGCAGGGGTTGCCCGTCCAGCAGGGGGTTGTGCATGCGCTCTCGCCGCGTGGGGTTCACCGCCGTTGAATGAGCCGCCATTGTAGCGGCCTCGGGAGCCGCGTCCTCGGATACCATCGGGTGGCGCGTGGCGATTCGTGGGCGGCCGAGGGGCTATGAGCGAGAAATTCGACCTGGTGGTGATAGGGGGCGGAAGCGGGGGGCTGGCCGCGGCGCAGCGGGCCGCCGAGTGCGGCGCCCGGGCGGCGCTCGTCGAGTCCGGCCGCCTCGGCGGCACCTGCGTGAACGTCGGCTGTGTGCCGAAGAAAATAAGCTGGTACGCCGCCGAGCTCGGCGGCGCGCTGCAGGATTCGCCGGACTACGGCTTCCGGCTCGAGGTCGCCGGGCACGACTGGGCTACGCTGAAGGAGAGACGCGACGCGTACGTGCTGCGCCTCAACGAGATCTACGCCGCGAACCTCGCGAAGCGCAAGGTGGAGCTGCTGCGCGGTGCGGGCCGCTTCGTCGATGCGCGCAGCGTCACCGCGGCCGGGCGGGTGCTCACGGCCGACCACATCGTGATCGCCACCGGCGGGCATCCCCGCCTGCCGGCGATTCCGGGAGCCGAGCTCGGGATCACCTCGGACGGCTTCTTCGAGCTCGCCTCGAGGCCCGAGCGCGTCGCAGTCGTCGGCAGCAGCTACATCGCCATCGAGTTGAGCGGCATCTTCGCAGGTCTCGGCGCCGACACCGCGCTGGTGCTGCGCGGCGACACGGCGCTCAAGACCTTCGACGACATGTTGGGCGAGGAGGCGCTCGGCATGCTGCGCGATGCGGGAGTGGAGCTCGTGCTGCACGCCTCACCGGCGGCGCTCACCCGTTCTGGGCGCGGCGAGCTCGAGCTTCAGTCGCGCGACGGACGCCGTCTCGGCCCGTTCGACTGCGTACTGTGGGCGATCGGTCGCGCGGCCTCGGTCGAGGAGCTCTCGCTCGAGAAGGCCGGGGTCGCGCTCGATGTGTCCGGCTTCGTCGCGACGGACAAGTACCAGGCGTGCAGCGCTCCGGGAATCTACGCCATCGGCGACGTCACCGGGCGCGCTCAGCTCACGCCGGCCGCGATCGCGGCCGGTCGGCGCCTGTCCGACCGGCTGTTCGGCGGGCAGAGCGGGCGGCACCTGGATTACGAGAACATCCCGACGGTGGTCTTCGGGCACCCGCCGATCGGCACCGTCGGGCTCTCGGAGCAGGCGGCACGCGAGCGCTACGGGCACGCCAACGTCACCGTGTTCAGGTCGAGCTTCGTGCCGCTCTATCACTCCCTCACCGCCGCGAAGCCGCGCACTCACATGAAGCTCGTCACCGCGGGCTCCGAGCAGCGCATCGTGGGGCTGCACGTGGTGGGAATCGGCGCGGACGAGATGCTGCAGGGCTTCGCGGTGGCGGTGCGGATGGGGGCGACCAAGAAGGACTTCGACGACACCGTAGCGATTCACCCGACGAGCGCCGAGGAATTCGTCACCATGCGCTGAGGCGCGCGAGCCTCGAGCGGCGCGCGGCGGACTCAAGCGCTCGCGGCGCGCTGCCTCAAGGCCGCGAGCACCGGCGCGGTCCCCGGGCGCACGCCGCGCCAGAGGCGAAACGCCTCGGCCGCCTGCTCGACCAGCATCCCGAGTCCCTGCAGCGCACGTGCGCAGCCCTGCCGCTTGGCCCACTCGACGAACGCGGTCGCGGACTTGCCGTAGGCGAGGTCATAGCAAACGGTCTGCGGGCCGATCGCGCCCGGCGCGATCGGGGGAATCTCGCCGGAAAGGCTCGCGGAGGTCGCATTGATGACGATGTCGAAGGGACCTCCACCGACTTCCTCGAAGCCGACACCCCGGAGCTCGCCGAGATCCTCGAATGCCGCGGCGAGCGTCGCGGCGCGCTCGGGCGTGCGGTTGGCGATCACCAGCTCCGCGGGCGCGAGCCCGAGCAGCGGCCCGAGCACCCCGCGCGTTGCGCCCCCCGCGCCGATCACGAGGATCCGGCGGCCCGTGATCACGAGGCTCAGGTTGTCGCACAGGTCCCGCACCAGGCCCGCGCCGTCGGTGTTATCGCCGAGGATGCCGTCGGCGCGCGCCATGAGCGTGTTGACCGCCGCGGCCTGCACGGCGCGGGGCGTGAGGTCCTCGGCGAAGTCCGCCGCCGCGATCTTGTGGGGCAGGGTGACGCTCAGGCCGCGGCCGCCCTGCACGAAGAAATCGCGCGTCCACTCGCGAAAGTCCGCGGGGGCGATGTCGAACAGGCGGTAGGTCATTTCCTCGCCGGTCTCGCGGGCGAACATGCCGTGAATGAACGGCGAGAGGCTGTGGGCGACCGGGTGGCCCACCACGCCGTATTGATCCGCCGCTCTACTCATTGGTTGGATTCTGACACACCCGCACGCTCGTGCCCCCGGCCGGGCCCGCCGCGAGGCAGCGCTGCAGCTCCGGGAGCCACACCTGCATGCGCTCGAGCGTGAGATAGGGCGGGTTCGCGATGAGGAGGCCCGAGCCGTTGAGCCCAACGCGCGAGTCGCGCGGGTACAGCCACAGCTCGCTCACGAGCGCCGGCGCCGAGAGAGCACGCGACAGGTTCGCGAGCCAGGCGGCGGTGAGGCGCTCCTCCTTGATCGGATACCAGGCCGCGAAGACTCCGGTGGGGAAGCGCCGCAGGCCCTCCGCAAGGGCGAGGCTCACGCGTCCGAAGTCGTCGCGCGTCTCCTCGTAGGGCGGGTCGATGAAGATGAGCGCACGGCGCTCGTGAGGCGGCAGGAAGGCGCGCATGCGCTCGAAGCCGTCGCCGCGCTCGATGTGCACGCGGCGAGCGCCAGAGTGTCCGGAGCTCGAGTCCGTCGGCGCGAGGTCCGCGTCCACGTGCGCGCAGAGCGCTTCAACCGAAGCCTTGAGCGGCTGCGCCTCGGCCGCAGCGAGCTCGATGAGCACGGCGCGATCCTGGGGCCGCAGCTCGAGCGCGGCGATGAGGGGCGAGCCCGGGTAGAGATGCCGGTGCCCGGGTCGGGCGCGGAAGCGTGCGAGGAGCGAGGCGTACTCGCGCAGCTCAGGCGCTGCGTGCTCCGCGGCCAGGAAGCGCCCGATGCCGGCGGCGGCCTCGGGCGACGGGCTCGAGAGGTCGTAGCTGCCGCGGCCGGCGTGAGTGTCGAGGTAGAGGAACCCCTTGTCCTTGCGCTCGAGCGCCGCGAGCAGCGCGAGCTGCGTCACGTGCTTGTGCACGTCCGCGAAGTTGCCGGCGTGGAAGCCGTGGCGGTATTTCATTGCGCGCGAATCAGCCGACTGCTGGAATGTACACCAGCGCCGCGCCGGGCACGGCGGCAGCGAGAAGGAGTGCAGCGCGGTGGCCGAGTACTGGTACGACAGCCACGATGGCCTCCGGCTCTTCAGCCGGGTGTACTCGGGTCCCGCGGCGGACGCGCCGGTGGTGCTCTGCCTGCACGGCCTGATGCGCAACAGCCGCGATTTCGGCGACCTGGCGACGCACCTGGCGGCGCGCTACCGGGTCATCGCGCCGGATATCCGTGGCCGGGGCTTCTCGGACCGCGACCGGAACTTCAACAACTACAGGATTCCGGTGTACCTCGAGGATGTTGGGACGCTGCTCGCGGGGCTCGGCGTCACGAGCGTCTCGATCGTCGGGACCTCCATGGGCGGGCTCATGGCGATGGTGCTCGCGGCCACGGAGCCGGCGCTCGTGGCGCGCATCGTGCTCAACGACGTGGGCCCCGAGGTCGACCCTGCGGGCCTCGCGCGGATCCGCGGCTATGCGGGCAAGACGGCACCCGTGAAGAGCTGGGCGGAGGCCACCGCGCAGGTGCGCGCCCTCTACGGCGCGGCGTGGCCGGGGCTCCCCGACTCCCGCTGGGAGGAGATCGTGCGCCTGAGCTACCGCGCCAACGCCGCGGGGCTCCTCGAGGTCGACGCCGATCCTCTGATCAGCGAGCCGCTGAAGGACTGGAAGGCCGTGGCGCCGGATCTGTGGCCGCTGTGGAAGAGCCTCGGGGCACCGATCCTCGCCATCCGCGGCGCCACCTCCGACATCCTGAGCGTTTCGACCCTCGAGCGCATGAAGCGCGAGAAGCCGGACCTGCGGACGCTCACCGCGGCCAACCGCGGTCACACCCCGCTCCTCGATGAGCCGGAGTGTCTCGCGGCGATCGACGAGTTCCTCGCTGCGGGAGCTTAGTTCGAGGGCTACTTCAGTCCGCGCACCCGAGCGGGCGCGGCGCCCGCCGTTTTCGCGCGCGCCTTTCTCGGTGCGCTCTTTCTAACGGGTGCTTTCGCCGCGGCGCGCTTGCGGCCCGCGTGGGCCGGGGGCTTCGGTTTTGCGTGCGGGCCCGCGTGAGCCCGCTCGGCTTCGGCCTTCACGGCCGGGGAGGCGCCCTCGGCACCCGCGGGTGCGCCGGCGGGGCGCTTGCCCCTGCCGAAGCGACCGAACCTCGAGCCGCGCTCCGGCGCCGCCGCGATGAGCGCGCGGCACTCCTCGAGCGTCAGCATCTTCGGGTCGCGGTCCTTCGGGATCTTGGCGTTCTTCTTCTTATCCGTGATGTACGGACCGTAGCGGCCGTTCAATACCTGGATCCCCGCCTCCGCGAAGTCCTGGATGATGCGGTTGGCGTCGGCCTCCTTCTTGAGGCGGATGACCTCGAGCGCCCGCTCGAGCGTCACCGTGTACGGATCGTCCTCCTTCAGCGAGGCGTACTTGCTCCCGTACTTCACGTACGGGCCGAAGCGGCCGACGTTGGCGACGATGGTCTCGCCTTCCGGGGTCTCGCCGAGCGTACGCGGCAGCTTGAACAGCTCCATCGCGTCGGCGAGCGTGATCAAATCCATCTTCTGTCCGGGACGCAGCCCCGCGAAGCGCGGCTTCTCCTCGTCGTCCTTGGTGCCGATCTGTACGAACGGTCCGAAGCGGCCCATGCGCACGGCGATGGGCTTGCCGGTGGCGGGGTCCTTGCCGAGCTCGCGCGCCTGCGCCACCTGCTCGCGCGTGACGGTCCGCTCGATCTTCTCCACCTGTTGGATGAAGGGCTTCCAGAACTTGTCGAGCGGCGTGGTCCACTCCTCCTCGCCGCGCGACACCGCATCCAGCTCATCCTCCATGGCGGCCGTGAAGCCGTACTCGACGTAGCGATGGAAGTGTTGGGTGAGGAAGCGATGGACGATCTTGCCGATGTCGGTCGGCACGAAGCGCTTGCTGTCCATCTCGACGTACTCGCGGTCCTGCAGCGTCGAGATGATGGACGCGTAGGTCGAGGGCCGGCCGATGCCGTGCTCCTCGAGCGCCTTGACGAGCGAGGCCTCCGTATAGCGCGGCGGCGGCTCGGTGAAGTGCTGCTCGGCGGCGAGGGCCGTGAGGCGCACTCCATCGCCGACCTCCATCGGCGGCAGCACGTGATCGGCATCGTCGGCCTTCATGTCGTCGGTGCCTTCCTGGTACACCGCGATGTAGCCCGGCTTCACGAGCGTCGAGCCGTTGGCGCGGAGCAGATGTCGCTGCTCCCCATCGGGTCCGGCGAGCGCGTCCACGGCGACCGTGTCGAACAGCGCGTGACTCATCTGCGAGGCGACCGCGCGCTTCCAGATGAGCGAATAGAGGCGGTACAGGTCCTCCTCGATCTTGCCCTCGACGTCGGCGGGCGTGATGGCGGCGGAGGTCGGGCGGATGGCCTCGTGGGCCTCCTGTGCATTCTTCGACTTGGTCTTGTAGACGCGCGGCTCCTCGGCGACCTCGGCCGCGCCGTAGAGCCGCGCGGCCACCGCGCGGATCTCGTGCACCGCTTCCGCCGCGAGCGACACCGAGTCGGTGCGCATGTAGGTGATGAGACCGACGCTGCCCTCGCCGATGTCCTGTCCCTCGTAGAGCTGCTGCGCGAGACGCATGGTGCGGCGGGCGTTGAAGCCGAGCTTGCGGGCCGCCTCCTGCTGGAGCGTCGAGGTGGTGAAGGGCGGGGCCGGGTTGCGCCGGCGCTGCTTGCGGTCGATCGCAATGACCCGCAGCTCCCCGCTGCCGTCGCTCCCCGCGCCGGCCGCTGCGCGCAGCGTCCGCTCGACCTCGCGCGCCTCAGCCTCGCTCGTGAAGCTGAACTGCTCGACCTTCTGGCCGCCATACTCGATCAGCTTGAGCGGGAAGCTCTGCGAGCTGTGCGAGCCCTCACCCTCGAGGGTCCAGTACTCCCGCGCCACGAACGCGGCGATCTCCTCCTCGCGCTCGCAGATCATGCGCAGCGCCGGGCTCTGTACCCGGCCCGCGGAGAGTCCCCGGCGCACTTTCTTCCACAGCAGCGGCGAGAGATTGAAGCCGACCAGGTAGTCGAGCGCGCGGCGCGCCTGCTGCGCGTTCACGAGCTCGAGCGACAGGCCGCGCGGCTGGCCGACCGCCTCGCGGATGGCGTTGCGCGTGATCTCGTAGAACACCACGCGGTGCACGTCCTTGCCGTCGAGGTCGCCGCGCTCGGCCAGGATCTCCTTCAGGTGCCAGGCGATGGCCTCCCCTTCGCGATCGGGGTCCGTGGCCAGATACAGCGCTTTCGCCTTGCGCAGATTTTTCGCGATGCTCTCGACGTGGCGCTCGTTCTTGTCGAGCACCTGGTACTTCATCGCGAAGCCCTTGTCCGGGTCGACCGCGCCCTCCTTGGGCACGAGATCGCGGACGTGCCCGTAGGAGGCGAGCACCTCGAAGTCGCGGCCCAGATATTTCTTGATGGTCTTGGCCTTGGCGGGCGACTCGACTATGACCAGGTTGTCTGCCATGACGTTGAGAAGAATGCCCGAGCCTTATAAACGAAAAACCGCGGACGAGCCGCGGAGCTGAGGGCGAGGCATCACAGGCGCGACGCCCTCAATGCGGAGCATGGCTGCGCAGCTCCGCGATCAGCCCGCCGAGCCGCTCCACCGCCAGCTCGCCTTCCGGCTCGCTCGAGAGCACCATGAGCACCACCCACTTCAGCTGCTCGGTGTCGGGCTCGTCGGCCTCGAGCGCGAGCAGCCGCTCGATCACGAGCTCGCGCTGAAGCGCCGTGATCACACGCGCGCGCTCGAGCCGCAGCAGCAGTCCCCGGCACTCGCTCGAGAGCCGCGCGAGCTCGCCGTCGGTGAAGATGCGCAGCGCGCCTTCGCTGCCGGGCCGGCGCGCATCCTCGGGCCGGGCGCGCTCCTGCCCGAAGGCGAGATCGGTGAGCCAGTCGAGCGCCCGCTCGACGTTGGCGCGGCCGAAGCCGGCCTGCTCGAGGTCGCGAGCCAGGTGCTCGCGGTGCGGCACGGTTGAGGTCTCCTCGAGCATATAGCGGTCGAAGACGTAGATCAGAATGTCCAGAACGCTGCCAGTCGTCATGACACTCAAGGTATTCGGCCATAACGGCCGCCCGGGAGAGCCGCCACACGCCCCTTGAGCTCGAGTATCAGCAGCATCGAGGCAACTGATTCGACCCCCAGGCGCGTCCGTGCGACGAGAACATCGATGGTCGCAGGCTCAAAGCCGAGGGCATCTAACAGCATTTCATACTCCTTGTCCAATTCGCCGTCCCCGAGCGGCAAGCTGCGCTGCGCCGTAAGTGTCTCTTTGGGAAGCGAAATCCGCAGCTCCGTCAACACGTCGGCGGCCTCCTCGACGAGCTTGGCGCCCTCGCGGATGAGTTGGTGACAGCCTCGGGAGACCGGACTGTGGATGGAGCCGGGGATCGCGAACACCTCGCGGCCCTGCTCGACCGCCAGGCGTGCGGTGATGAGCGAGCCGCTCTTGCGCGCGGCCTCGACAATGAGCGTGCCGAGCGAGAGGCCGCTGATGATGCGGTTGCGGCGCGGGAAGTGCTCGGCGAGCGGCGCGCTGCGCGGCGGGAATTCCGACACCAGCGCGCCGTGCTCGCGGATACGCGCGGCGAGCGGCGCATGCTCGGCCGGATAGACGCGATCGAGACCGGTACCGAAGACCGCCACCGTGAGGCCGCCCGCGGCGAGCGCTCCTTCGTGGCTCGCGGCATCGATGCCGAGGGCGAGCCCGCTCGTTACGGTGAGTCCGCACCTGGCGAAGTACGCGGCGAAGTCCCGCGCCGTGGCGCGGCCGGCTTCGGTCGGACTGCGCGAGCCGACCATGGCCAGCTGCGGCGAGGCGAGTGCCGGGAGGGAGCCCAGCACGTAGAGCGAGGCGGGCGCGCCCGAGCTCTCCGCGAGGAGCGGCGGATACTCCGGGTCGGTGCAGAGGAGGATCCGCGCGCCGCTTACCCGAACCCAGGCAAGATCCGCATCGAGCGCTGTCTCATCGGGCGAGGCGAGGAAGGCGCGCGCGGCGGGAGGCAGATCAGGCGCATCCAGTGCGCGCCGGGTGAGGATGGCGGCCGGCTCGCCGCCGGCCGCCGCGATCAGCGGGCGCAGCTGCTCGGCGGTGAGCCCGGGGAGCCGCGCGATGAGGGCGCGCGCACGGATCTCGTCCATGCGCGCGAGGATAAAGGAACGCTCAAGGGTTGCGGACTACGTCGGCGACGTGGATGGTGTTTGAGGCGCCGACGATCAGCCCGTAGCTGAGCCGATCGAACACCTTGAACACCAGGAGCGTCCCGCTGCGCTCATCGGGCAGTCTCACCTTCGGGGCGAAGGCCGTGCCGATCGTCGAGCCGATGTTGCGGCCGCCGCGGTACAGATCGTGCACCACGTCTCCCGCCTGATCGACGGCGAGCACGTTGCCGGCCTCGAGCCCGTGGCGCTTGCCGCGGTTGATGACCACGACCTGGTACTGGCCGACCAGCTCGATGCCGCCGACCACGTCGATGATGCGGCCGTGCACCGGGGCCGACGGGGCATGCAGCGCGAAGTTGATCGGGGTCTCGCTGGTGTCGGTCGACAGCAGCCGGTCTCCGCGCAGCGTCTCGCGCGCCGGATCGATCAGCAGCGCCTTGGCGGGATCCCCGGGGCGCTGCACCAGCGCGGTGGCGGTGTAAATCCCCTCGTAGCCGACCACCTTGCCGTCATCCGGATCGCGCAGCGGAGTCGCCACGTGCACGACCGCGAAACGGGCGTTCTCCCCGGCCGAGAGGTTGCGCACGTAGACCTCGTTCCCCGAGCCGGCGACCTCGTGGCGGTCGCGGAAGGCGAGCACGTACGGGGCATGGCTGATCTGCTCGCTGCTCATGACGGTCGGCCGCGAGAGGAACGCGGCGATCGCCGAGTAGGGAATGGTCGGAATCGCGTTATCGAGCGCCGTGCTGCGCAGGCGCGGCTCGAGACGCGCAGCTCCGGCCTGCTCGACCCTGATCTGCGGCCGGCCGTCGGCGCCGAAGGCGAGCGCCAGCGTGTCGCCGGGATAGATAAGGTGAGGATTCGGGATCTGTGGATTGATGATCCACACTTCGGGCCAGAGCCACGGGTCCTTCAGGTACATCGTGGCGATGCCCCAGAGCGTGTCGCCGCGCTTGACCGTGTAGTGCATCGGCGCGCCGGGCTTGAGCAGGCTCGTGTCGGGGGCCGGGGCCGGCTCGACCACCGTGCGAGTGCCCGCGGCGTTGGCGGCCGCCTCGGTCGCCGTCACCTCGGGCTCTGCCGGAGCGCCACTCGCCGGGCTCCCGGAGACCGTGGCGGGGGCTGCGGACTCGGTGCTCGCCTGCTGGTGTGAGCGGAAATGCGAGCAGCCGGAGAGCGCGAAGCCGAGCGTCAGCAAGCCCACCGCGAGGCGAGCTACAAGTACTTGATTCGAGACCATCCTCCACTCCTCATTGCGCGGGCGGACCTGAGCACCTGCGGCCGAGATTTTAGTAGTTATACTGGCATGGCACCCGGCCGGCATACGATTTAATGTCAAGTTTGTGCGCTGGATCACGGGCGCCGCCGCCCCCATATTGCACGCGCGACCCATGGCCCTCAGAACCATCCTGGAGTACCCCGACCCCCGGCTGCGCACGCGCGCGCAGCCGGTGACGCGCTTCGACGCCGCCCTCGGCACGCTGATCGACGATATGTTCGAGACCATGTACGGCGCGCCCGGGATCGGGCTCGCGGCCACCCAGGTCGACGTGCACCAGCGCCTGATCGTCATCGACGTCTCCCCGGAGCGCAATCAGCCCCTCACGATCATCAACCCGCAGATCCTCACGCGCGAGGGCGAAGCGAGCACCGAGGAGGGGTGCCTGTCGGTGCCGGGGATCTTCGACGAGGTCAAGCGCGCGGCGAAGATTCGCCTCCGCGCCCAGGACCGCGACGGCAACCTCTTCGAGCGCGACTTCGAGGACATCCTCGCGGTGTGCGTCCAGCACGAGATGGATCATCTCGAGGGCAAGCTCTTCGTCGACTACCTGTCGGACCTCAAGCGCGAGCGCATTCGCAAGAAGCTCGAGAAGGAGCGCAAGGAGCGCGCCACGGGCGCGACTGCGACGGGCGCGGGCCCCGCCGGCGCGCGCCGCGCGTACTGACGTTGCGCGTCGCCTTTGCCGGCACGCCGGAATTCGCGCTGCCCGCCCTCGAGGCGCTGCTCGAGCGGCATCGCGTCATCGGGGTGCTGACGCAGCCCGACCGGCCGAGCGGTCGCGGCCGCAGGATCGAGCCGGGTCCGGTGAAGCGTGCCGCGCTCGCCCACGGCCTGCCGGTCGTCCAGCCCGAGACGCTCGCGAGCGAGGAAGCCCGTGCGCCGCTTGAGGCCTGGGATCCGGAAGCTCTCGTCGTTGTGGCCTACGGCCTCATTCTTCCGCGAGAGGTGCTGGCGCTCCCACGGCTCGGGTGCGTCAACATTCACGCGTCGATCCTGCCGCGCTGGCGCGGCGCCGCCCCCATCGAGCGGGCGATCCTTGCAGGGGATACCGAAACCGGCGTCTCGATCATGCAGATGGACGCAGGTCTCGACACCGGCCCCGTGCTGCTCCAGCGCCGCTTGGCCGTTTCCCGAAGCCACACCGCGGGGTCGCTTGGGGCTGAGCTCTCGAGACTCGGCGCCGCAGCGCTCCTCGAGGCGCTCGAGGGACTCGAGGACGGGACTTCGAGGGCTACCCCGCAGCCAGCAAAGGGGGTCACCTACGCCGCCAAGGTCATGAAGGCCGAGGCCAGGGTCGACTGGCGGCGCGGTGCGCCCGACATCGAGCGCCAGATCCGGGCGTTCAATCCCTGGCCGGTGGCCGAAACCGTCCTCGACGGGGAGCCCCTTCGCATCCTCGATGGGCATGCCGAGGATCCACTGGAAGTACTTTCCTCTAACGTGCAGAAACTGGAGTCTAAAAGAGACGAACCAGGCGCGATCATCGCCGTATTGGATGATTTCGTGCTCGTACAGTGCGGCGAGGGGCGACTCCGGGTGCTCGAGGTGCAGAGGCCGGGCCGGCGGCGCGTGAGCGCCCGGGACTATGCCCATAGCACGAGCCTCGTGGGGCGGCGCCTTGGCTAGCAAGACGCGCGATTTCGCCGGGAGGCTGGTCAACCACTCCGCAGAATCGCCGGTCAGGACGCCGTGGGCGCCCGGCGCCCCGGCACTGGCTGCCGCCGCCCGGGCGGTCGATGAGGTGGTCTCGAGCGGCCGATCCGCGGAAACCGCGCTCGCCGCACACGAAGGCGAAGCTCACCGTGCGGCGGTTCGCGCGATCGCGCTCGGCACGATCCGCTGGTACCTGCGTCTCGCGCCCGCTCTCGATCTGTTGCTGAAACACCCCGCGGGCGTCACGGGGACGGTCCGTTCCCTTCTCACGGTCGCGGTCCACCAGATCGAGTATTCGCGCAACAGCCCCGAGGCGACCGTTGACGCGGCGGTCGACGCCGCGCGGCTCCTCGGCGTCGAGCGTGCCACGGGTCTCGCCAATGCGG
>Ga0209471_1000907_pt1 | contig 18504 bp, 15 predicted proteins | sample GraSoiAngelo_128_FD_185885 | JGI IMG/M metagenome (GOLD analysis project Ga0209471, IMG submission 185885) | Grasslands soil microbial communities from the Angelo Coastal Reserve, California, USA - 14_0927_12_20cm (SPAdes) (version 2) | ecosystem: Environmental > Terrestrial > Soil > Grasslands ...
CGACCGTGCCCGGCTCCGGGCGGGGCCCGCCGGCGGGACGCGCTGCGGGACTGCAGGCGACCCCACCGGCCAAGAACGCCACTGCCGCCGCTCGTCTCACTTGCTCAACCTCAAATCCGGGCGTTAGTTTCGCGCGTTCCCATGCCCAACGAGAACCTCGCCGGCCGGACCATCGCCGGTTATCGCCTCCTCGAGCGCGTCGGCGAGGGAGGCACGGCCGAAGTGTACCGCGCCCAGCACCCGGAGCGCGGGACCTGTGCGTTCAAGGTATTGCGGTCGCGCCTCGCGAGCGACCCCACGGCGGTGAAACGTTTTCTGCGGGAGGCAGGGTACGGCTCGCGGGTCGAGCACCCGGGCGTAGTGCGCACCTACGATTATGGCGAAGCGGACGGCCTCTACTACCTCGCGCTCGAATGGGCCGAGGGTAAATCCCTCGCCGAATACGTACACCGCGCCGGCCTCCTCGCTCCAGCGCTCGTGGTGAGCATCGTCCAGCAGCTCGCCGCTGCGCTGGCCGCCGCGCATCAGGCGGGCATCATCCATCGCGACCTGAAACCCGAGAACATCACGTACGATCCCGAGTCGCAGCGGGCGAAGCTGCTCGACTTCGGCATCGCCCGCGACGCGGAGCTGCCACCGGAAGAGCGCCTGACCCGCACGGGATTCTTCGTCGGAACGCTCAAGTACGTGGCCCCCGAGGCCTTATCCGGGGAGCTCGTGGACGGTCGGGCCGACATTTACAGCCTCGCCACGATCGCCTACTGGATGCTCACGGGACAACATCCTCACAGTGGTCGCACGCCGCGGGAGCTGTTCCAGCAGCTGCTCACGCAAGACCCGGTGCCGCTCAACAAGGTCGTACCGGGCTTGCGCTTCCCCCCGACCTTCGAGTCGGCGGTGATGCGGGGCTTGGAGCGCGACCCGAGTCGCCGCCAGCCCACCGTGACGGCGTTCGCAGCCGAGGTCACGGCGGCGCTCGCCGGCGCCCCGACCCCCGAGACCGGGCTGTTCGCGGCGCTCAAGCGCGCCGTGCGCCGAAGGGACCAATAGTAGTAGCTAATACTACTACTATATATGTCCGCGTCCGTCCCGGCCCTCCAGCAACGCCTCCGTGAGCTCCTGCGGGAGCGCTCTATCACTCGGGGGGACTTCATCCTGGCTTCCGGGCGCCGCTCGAGCTTTTACATCGACGCGCGCCGCACCACCATGTCGGGCGAAGGTCTGTTCGTGATCGGCGCCCTCGCGCTCGCGCGTTTCGCCGTCCGCGGGTGGACGCCCGACCTGGTCGGTGGGCTGACCCTCGGCGCCGATCCCGTCGCCTACGCCATCGCCGCGGCCGCCCGCGCTCAGGAGCGGACTCTCGATGCCTTCACCGTCCGCAAACAGGCGAAGACCCACGGCACCGGACGGCGCATCGAAGGGTGCTTCCGACCCGGCGCCGCCGTTGTGGTCGTGGAGGACGTGATCACCAGCGGGCAATCGGCCAGAGAGGCCATCGACGCGATCACCGCCGAGGGCGGACGGGTGCTGGGCGTCCTGGCCGTCGTGGACCGGGAGGAAGGCGGTCGGGCCACGCTGGAGCAGGCCGGCCATGCGGTCGAAGCGCTCGTGACTGCGACGGAACTCGGGTTGCCGTGACACCGTCCGGCGGCGTGTGCCTGCTCGTCGTCCGCCTGAGCGATTCGTTCGGCGATTTCTGGCCGGCGCTGGCGCACGACATCGGCGTGGCGCTCGCGGACTGGACCCCGGGCGCCGAGCCGCCCGCACCGGACGCGGCGGCCGTGCTCGTCGCGGCAGGCGGGCACGAGGCCGATGTCGCGGCGTTCATGCCCCGGCTCTCGGACCTGCGCGGCATTCCCGTTATCGTCGTCGGCGCGGTCGGGTCGTATCGGCTCGCGGCGCAGATCGTCGCGGCGGGAGCGGCCGATTATTTCTCCCTGCCGGAGGACCGCGACGGGTTGCGAGACGCGCTCGCGGCCGCGGTGCAGCGCCGCCAGGCGGCCCTGGGCCGCGCTGCCTTGGCGCACCTCGAGGCCCAAGCGCATGCGTTCCGCGATATCGTGGGCGAGAGCCCGGCGCTCAAGGCGGCGCTCGAGCGGGCGGCGCGGGTGGTGCCGTACGGCGAAGCCACGATCCTGATCACCGGCGAAACCGGGACCGGCAAGGAACTGCTCGCGCGCGCGCTGCACTACGGCGGCCCCCGCGCCGCCGCGCCGTTCGTCGAGGTCAATTGCGCCGCCCTCCCCGCCCCTCTGCTCGAGAGCGAGTTGTTCGGTCACGAGCGCGGCGCCTTCACGGACGCGAAAACGGCAAAGCCCGGCCTATTCGAGGTGGCGCAAGGCGGGACGATGTTCCTCGATGAAGTCGATCACCTCGCGCCCGAGCTCCAGGGCAAGCTGCTGCGCGCGCTCGACCAGAAGTCCGCCCGGCGCCTGGGCGCCACGACGACCCGCCAGTTCGACGTACGAATCGTCGCGGCGACCAACGCCGATCTCGCCGCCGCGGTGCAGGCCGGTCGCTTCCGGGAGGACCTGTTCTATCGGCTGAACGTGGTCGCGCTCGAGCTGCCGCCGCTGCGGGAGCGCGGAGACGACGTGATCCTGCTCGCCGAATCGTTCCTCCGGCGGTTCAGCGCACAGTACCAGCTCCCGCAGCCCAGTCTGACGCAGGACGTGCGGCGTGCGCTCCTCGCGCACCGCTGGCCCGGCAACGTCCGCGAGCTGCGGAATGCGATCGAGCGGAGCGTGCTGCTCTCCCCGCCCGGGACGCTCGCGTTGAGCGGGCTGATTGCCATGCCGGCGCGGTCCGGCGCAGCGAGCGCCCTGCCCTTCCCGGCGACACTGGCGGAGATCCAGCGCGCGGCTGCCCACGCCATGCTGGACGCGGCCGGCGGTAACCGCTCCGAAGCGGCGCGACGCTTGGGCATCTCGCGATCCCGCTTGCAGCGGCTGTTGCAGGGAGGGGAGGAGGAGGGGGAGAGCGTGGAGGACTCGGAGGTTGACCCGAATTGAGCCACGTGCTGCGGCGCGGCTCAGTCCGTGATGTCCATCACATTGATGGACAGTGACTTAGAGTGGCCCGGCCCTTGCGCTCCCTCAGACGAACCTTGAGCCCGGAATGACTGACATGCACCGACTGATTCCGAGTCTGGCGCTCCTCGTGAGCGCAGCCGCCTGCAGCAATTCAAGCGGCCCAACGAGCCCACCGCCGCGCGCGACGCTCCGCGTCATCGTGCAAGACTCTACCTACAAGCCCCTCCTGTCCGCCCAGGGCAGCTTCGTCGCGAAAGTGGGAGAGCAGCGCGAAGTGCGCCTGGTCTACCAGGGGAGCCTGCCGACCGACTCGGGATCGGAGTTCCTCCGATTCGAGGTGCCCGCCGACGGCCTGTATCGGAAGCCCGACGGCACGCCGTTCGGCCCCGCCGACTCGATCCGGATCACGATCACGGTCGTCGACCCGAAGCAGTTCCTGTTCGACTTTCAGCCGTCGGGGCTCCAGTTCAACCCGAGCCAGCCCGCCCGACTGAGAGTGGAATACCACTATGCCGACCAGGATTTCAACGGCGACGGCACGATCGACTCGCGCGACGCGGCGATCGAGACGATGCTGTCGCTGTGGCGGCGCGAGCCTCCCGACACGCTCTGGTTCACCGAGTCGGCAGCGAAGTCCGTGGAGTTGGAGGAGTTCGACGCCAGTATCCTCTCATTCTCACAGTACGCCGTCGCGTGGTAAGAGCGTCGTGACGTCACCCTCCGAAGAGTCCGCCCTGCTGATCGAGCTCCGCGCGCTTGCGGAGCGGGGCCGGCACCGCGACGTGTTGAGCCGACTGCAAGGGCTGTCGGCCGACACGCTCGAGCGCCGGACGCCGTACGCGCTGCTCGCCGCCGAGGCACACGGCCGTCTGGGCGCCTACGCGGAAGCGGAGCGCTGGGCGCAAGCGGCGCGCGAGATTGCGCGGGCGCGGGGGGAGCGACACGCCGAGCTGCGGGCGCGGAACTACCAGGGGGCGATCGCCCTGGAGCGAGGCAACGTCGATGCGGCCGAGCTCCATTTTGCGGCCGCGCTCGATCTCGCGCGCCTCCTGGAGGACCCCGCCGCGCAAGCCCGGTGCTTCAACAACCTCGGGATCATCGCGAACCTACAGGGCGACCCGCGGGCCGCGCTGGCGAGCTATCACCTCGCCCTGGCCGCCTACCAGCAGGCCGGATTGGCACGCGGGATGGCCGAGACGCAGCACAACATCGGCATCAGCTGGCGCCATTTGGGTGATTACGCCCGAGCCCTGGGCGCCGCCGCGGAAGCGGTCCGACTCGCCGAGCAGCAGGTGCGGGACGACGCGCTCTCCGCGCTGGCAATCGCGGGGCGCGCGGAGCTGCACCTGCTCCAGGGGGATACGGAGCTCGCCGCTGCCGAGCTCGCCCTCGCCGCGGGCGCCTACAAGCGGCTGCAGCACCCCGTGGGGCTCGCGGAGGTGTGGCGGCTCCAGGCGGGCGTGGCGCGCGCACGCGGCGATCTCGCCGCCGCCAGGGGGCTGCTCTCCCGCGCCGCGGAGCTGGCGCGGGGGCAGGGCAGCGCCCACACGCTGGCCGAAATCGAGCGCGACCTGGGTGCGGCCCTCGCGGCGAGCGGCGATCGCGCGGGAGCAAGGGCGGCCCGCGAGCGCGCCGCCGCCCTGTATCGCCGGCTGGGCGCGACCAAAGCCGCCGGGGAGATTGCCGCCCTGATCACCTGAGGTGTATGATCAGCCCCGGGTGAACACACTTCCGACAGGAGCATCGCGGCCGTCCCTCGCCTCGCTGGTGCGAGGCTGGAAGGACGACGCCACCGGCCTCGAGCAGCGGCTCAAGGACCTGGAGACCATCTCCCGCAGCCACCGGATGCGTCGCCTGATGATCGGCGTCGGATTCGTCTTTGGCCTGGTGGGGTGGGTCGCTACCGCCGTCAAGACCCGCCCCACGACCATGGTGTTGACGGCGGGCGGCGCCGCTTTCCTGAACGAGCTGCTCGGCCTCATCAATGAGCGTGGCTGGTACCGCTGGTGGCTGGTGTACGCCTTGTCCTTCTTCGACGTGCTGCTCGTCGCGGTCCTGGTCGTGTGGTTCGGGCGCGGCGGTTTCGTAGCCGCGTTCTTCATCGCGGTCCTGCCATACGCCTTCGACCAGGGCCACACCGTGGGCAATTTCCTGGTGCTCACCGCCGCGATCGCATATCTGGGTTCGAGCTTCCTGCACAACGTGCTGTACGAGCCGGGCGCGAGCCTGACGAACGCCGGGCTCGACACGCTGGTGTTCATCCTCGTGGCCATGGCGCTCAAGCGGATTCCGGCCACCCTCATCTCGCGGATTCGCCACGCCCGCAGCGTGATGGGCGAGGCCGAGCGGGGCTACCTGGCCGTGCGCGCGCCGGCGGGCGAGTCCGACGAGCTCGGCTTCCTGGAGCGGAGTTTCAATCGGATGATCGAGGAGATCGGCGGCACGATCTCGACGGTGCAGCGCGAGGCCGACGAAGTGGCGGCGCTCGCGGAGCAGCTCGCCGCCTCGGCCGAGGAGCTCCATGCCACCTCGGAGACGGTCACGCATACGGCCCAGCGGCTGGCGACGGATCTCGGGAAGCAGCGCGAGATGGCGGAGGGGGCGCGCGGCGAGAGCGCCAAGGCGGCCGATCAGGCGGAATCGCTGCGCGTCCGCGCCGAGCTGATGCAGACCGACGCGGGGCGTCTGGTCGCCGCGGCGGAGCGGGGCCGGGAGCGGGTGGCGCGCGCGAGCCAGACGCTGCGCGCGGTGGGCGAGGAGGTCCGAACCACCGCCGCGACGGTGGCCGGGTTGTCCGGCATGTCGGAACGCATCGGGGTGTTCGCCCAGACGATCGCGCGAATCGCGCGGCAGACGCACCTGCTGGCCCTCAACGCCGCGATCGAGGCGGCGCGGGCGGAGGAGCACGGCGAGGGCTTCGCCGTGGTCGCGGACGAGGTGCGGGCACTGGCGGCGGAGGCGGGGAAATCGGCACGCGAGGTGGCGGAGCTGGTCTCGGAGTTACGCGCGGGCATCGACGCCGCGGGGCGCGCGATGCAGTCCGGTGAGACCAAGGTGCGCGACATCGGCGCCGTGGCCGCAGAGGCCGACGCGGCGCTCCGGGAGCTGCATCAGGGGATCGAGCTGGTGGGTGACCTCGTGAACGCGACAGCCGAGGTGTCTCGCAACCAGGCGCAACGCCTGGCGGAGCTGGCGCAGTCGCTCGAGCAGGTAGCGGCCATCTCGAGCGCCTCGTCGGCACGGGCCGACGGCGCCGCGGGCGCCACACAGGCCGAGATCACGTCGATGGGCGATCTGACCGCGACGTCGCAGCAGCTCGCGCAGCTGGCCGAGCGGTTACGCGGGAGCATCGCGCGTTTCTCCGTGCTGAAGCGCGAGCCGGAGCCCGGAGCACCCGTCACCCGCGCCGCGGCGGACTGATCACCCCGCCCGGGAGACGCGAGTCACGTTCGGTCCTTGGTCCCACAAACCCGCATTGAGTGGGCAGAACGCGCGCAGGGTTTCCCGGTACGGGGTGATCAGGAGGTCCACGTAGCGCTCGAGCGACACGTCGAAGGGGAAGCGGCGTCGGAACTCACCCGCAGTAACGCCCAGCATCGCCTTCAGGTGGCGCCCGAAACTCTGCGGGGACGAATAGTCGAGGCGGTACGCCACGTCCGCGACCGAGAGCCCGGGGTTGGAGAACAGGTAGGCCGCGTGCACGAGCCGCATGCCGGCGAGATAGGTCTTCGGCGACGGCAGACCGGCCCGATAGAAGCGCGACATGAGTGTGCTCGAGCAGATCCGGAGGTGTCGCGCCAGCCGCCGCACCGTGGAGAGCACCGGCGCGAGTCGGGCGACCGCCTCGAAGAATGCGCGCACGTCGCCCGTCCCCTCCTCGAGCGCGGGGACGACGCGCGCGAGAATGCGGGCCGCGACCGGCGAGGCCGGATGGCCGACGAGGTCCCGCAACCGGCGCCAACCGGCGGCCTCCGTGCAGTCCACCGCCGAGCGCACCCCGTTGGCGCCGAGCTTGAGCAGTGTCTCGGTGGCGTTGCGGTCGTAGCGCGACACGAGCGCCACGGCGGGGATGGCGGGAAACTCGCGCACGAACCGAGCGACCGCGGGAAGCTCGTCTCCGCGGCAGGCGTGGACCGAAAGAACGAGTGCGTCCACCCGCTTGCGCCGGGCGGCCCGCAGCGCGTCCCGGAACGAGCTGGTGTGGAGCGTCGTAAAGCAGCCGTCGCCCACGGCGTCGAGGCGAGGCCGCTCGGGCGGAGGCAGGACGGTGCAGATGGTCACCATGCAGGAGACACACTAGCGTGGACTCATCAACCCCGGCTCAAGCCGCTCCGGCACCGGGCCCCGACCCCGCGCGTCGGGCCCGCGCCGCCTCAACGGCCGGTCAACGCGCGGACCTCTCGGAGCGGCTGCGGCGTCATGTCGTCGCGCTCGAAGGCATCCGTCACCCGGGCACCGCGCCCGAGCGACACCGCGCCGCTCGCGACTACCTCGCGCGCGAGCTCAGTGCCCTCGGTCTCGACGTCGCGCTGGCGCCGTTCGCGTTCCGGGGACGGACCTACCACAACGTCGTGGCCCGTATGCCCGGGAGCGATGCGCGGCGGCCGGGGCTCCTGATCGGAGCGCATTTCGACTCGACCGCCCACACGCCCGGCGCCGACGACAACGCCAGCGGCGTCGCCGCGCTGCTCGAATGCGCCCGCCTCCTCGCCTCCCGGACGACGCGGGCCGGCGTAGAGTTCGTGGGGTTCGACCTGGAAGAGTTGCAAACGGCGACAGGCCGCTACCGGGTCGGGAGCCACGCCCTCGCGCGGGAGAAACGGGCGCGGCGCGAGACGCTCGCGGGCGCGTTGATCCTCGAGATGGTGGGTTACCGCGACTCGAGGCCGGGCACGCAGATCGTGCCCCCGTTTCTCGGAATCGATGTCCCGCGCACCGGCGACTTTCTCGCGGCGGTGGGCGACGGTTGCTCCCGCAAGCTGCTCGAGGCCTTCGTCGACGGGGCGCGGGCCGCCGCGCCGGACCTGCCACTCGTCCCGTACGCCACTCGGCTGCGCGGCTGGCTCCTCCCGCTCACGCGGCTCTCCGACAATGCCTCCTTCTGGGACGCCCGCTACCCGTCGCTCATGTTGACTGACACGGCGTTCCTCCGCAATCCGCATTACCACCGCACGACCGACACGGGCGCGACGCTCGATTACGCGTTCATGGCGATGGTCACGGAGGCGACGGCGGGAGCCATCGCCCAGCTGGCCGATGCCAGCTGACGACGTGGCGGCGTCGCCGGCGCGCGCGCGGCGCGTGGCGCTCCTGCTCCTGGGCGCCGCCCTGGTGCTCGCCGCGGGCGGCGCCTTCTGGTTCTTCCAGTTCGCCTCGCAGGTGCGGCAGGATCCGGCGGTGATCTATCGTGAGCCGGCGACACTCGACCAGCTGCTCAAGCGCGCCGACGACGCCGAGCGAGCGGGGGACCGCGCCACGGCCGTCACGACGTACCGGTTTGTGATCTCGGTAGGGCAGGGGGCGGGCGGGGCGAGTGCGCACGTCGCGCCATACGTCGCGGCCGCCCGGGCGGCGCTCAACCGTCTAGGAACCGCCGATACACTTCCAGGTCCCCCGCACTGAAGCATACGAACCGCACGAGCTCGAGCGACGTCGGCCGCCGCAACTCTCCCCGCACCGTGTCCACCGCGATGCGCGCCGCCTGCTCCATGGGATAGCCGTAGGCTCCAGTGCTGATGGACGGGAAGGCGACCGATCTCAGACCGTGCTCGGCGGCGAGCCTGAGGGAGTTCACGTAGCAGTCGCGCAGGAGGTCGGGTTCCCGGTGCCTGCCCCCGCTCCAGACCGGACCGACCGTGTGGATGACGTGCTTCGCCGGGAGTTGGTAGCCCGCGGTGATCCGGGCCTCTCCGGTCGGGCAACCCCCGATCCGGCCGCATGCCTCCAAGAGGTCCGGGCCCGCCGCACGGTGGATCGCGCCGTCGACGCCGCCCCCACCCAATAGGGTGGTGTTGGCGGCGTTGACGATCGCGTCCACCGCCTGGCGCGTGATGTCCCCGCGGACCGCTTCCAAGCTCGCCATTGGGCCAATCTAGCGGGCGCCGCCCCAGCCCCTATTGTTAGCTCCGGGCGTCGGGTGCGGCGGGCGCCCCTGTTTCGGAGCGCGCCCCGCCCGGCCCCGCCGAGGAACGGTACGCCATGCCGGGACGCGACCTGATCGAGCGGGTCCGCAGGGCCCTGAGTGACCGCTACACCGTGCTTACGGCGGTGGGTCGAGGCGGCAACGCGTCCATTTTTGCAGCTCGGGATTCGAGCGGCGCCGAGGTCGCCATCAAGGTGCTGCACCCTGAGCTGGCCGTCTCGGTGGCCGCCGACCGGTTCCTGCGCGAAATCCGCTTCGCATCGCAGCTCGATCACCCCCACATCGCCCGGATGATGGACAGCGGCGAAGCGGACTACCTCCTCTGGTACGTGATGCCCTACGTGCCGGGAGAAACGCTCCGCCAGACGCTGCGCCGTGAGATGCGTCTCCCGATCGCGCGCGCGGTCGCGATCGCCACGGAGGTGCTCGACGCACTGGAGCACGCCCACGCGCACGGAATCGCCCACCGTGACATCAAGCCGGACAACATCGTGCTTGCGCCCGCTCCTCAAGGCGCGGTCCTGGTCGACCTGGGCATCGCCCGCGCGATCGCAACCTCGGGCGACGACCGCGTGACCCGCAGCGGCTTCGTGGTCGGCACCGAGGAGTACATGAGTCCGGAGCAGGCGCAGGGAGCGCCCGACGTGGACGGGCGCACGGACCTCTACTCACTCGGCGTGGTCCTGTTCGAGTGCCTGGCGGGCCGACCCCCGTTCTCTTCCCCCAGCGCAGCGGCCGTGCTCGACATGCACCAGCACCACGCCCCGCCGGATTTGCGCGGCTTGCGGCGCGATGTGCCCAGCGAACTCTCCGCCGTGGTAGGGCGGGCGCTCGCCAAGTCGCGCGCCGAGCGGTGGCAGCGGGCGATCGAGATGCGGGAGGCGCTGCTGCCGTTCGGCGGGCAGGGTGCGTGAGTACGGGCGCGCAGGTCGTCACGGCCGTCCTGGCGCTGGCGAGCGGAGTCCTCGCGCTCGCATCCGGGCAGTGTCCCGACGGATCGCCGCCACCCTGTGGCCGGCCCGCGGCGCTCGACACCGGTCGCTACGCGATCCTGCCATTTGCGCATCGCGAGGGTGGTCAACAAAGCACGCTCGACGGCGCCGACTGTGCCGAGCTACTCACCGAGGGATTTGCGCGCTGGATTGAAGTCCGGCTGGCAGACAAGACGCGCGTCTACGACGCGCTGACGCGCCACGGCGCGCATGCGCCGTTCCGCATCCCGTTCGACACCGCGCTCGCGATCGCCCGTCGGCTCGGCGCCGGAAGGCTGGTGATGGGGCAGCTCTGGAGCTTCGGCGACACGGTGCGACTGACCGCGGCTCTGTACGACGTGGCGCGCGGCGGCACACCGGTCCGAGAAAGTACGACGCGGGTAGCGGCGAGCGGCGCGATGGGGGCGGCATTCAACGCGCTCGCCGATTCCCTGCTAGGCGCCGATCCTGGCGTCACCCAGGGGGCCGGCGCGGAGCAGACGCGCTCGCTCCGGGCCCTGCGAGCCTACGCGCTGGGCGAACGCGCCATTCGGGAGTGGGACCTGGGCCGCGCCGGACGCGAGTTCCGGGCGGCGATCGCCGCCGATTCCGCCTTCGCGCGCGCGTACCTCGGACTGGGGCAGGCGCTGCTCTGGTCGGCGGATTCCACGCCGGACGGGACGCGTGATCGTAGCGTGATCGCCCGTCGCACGGCGGACCTGATCTCGAGGCTCGGGATTGCTGATGGCGCCCTGTTGCTGGCTCAGCAAGCCATGTTCGAGCGGCGCTGGCAGGATGCCTGCCGACGGTATCGCGACATCCTGGCCGCCGACTCAACCTCCTTCGGCGGCTGGTTCGGGCTCGCGGAGTGCAATGCCGGAGACCGAGTCGTGATCCGGCACCCGGGCGACACTACCCGCTTCACCTTCCGCGGGAGCTACGAGACCGCCGTTCAAGCCTATCGGCGAGCGCTGCTGCTCGCGCCGGCGTTCAACCTCACCTTCGAGCGGAGAGCCACTGATCGGCTCCCCAGTCTGCTGTTCACGGAGCGTTGGTACTGGCGGGAGGGGTTCCTGGATGGCTCCACGTACTACGCGTTCCCCGAGCTGGAAGCGGACACGATCGCCTTCTACCCGGTGTCCGGTGCGCTGGCGGCGCAAGGTGACGTCGAGCCGCCACGGCATCTCGCTGCCGTCGGGCGGAATCGCCGCATTCTGATGGAAGTCGCGACCGCCTTCGCCGACGCGTTTCCGGGTGAGCCATCTGCCCACCGGACCCGGGCAAGGTCACTCGAATCGGTGGGGAAGCTCGTGCCCGAGGTTGGGGAGCCCCGGTCCGCGTTCGCCGAGTTCGCAGCGGCCCAGCGGCTGGAGCGGCAGCCAGAGCAGCGCGCACGGGATGCCGCGGACCGGGTGCGGGTGCTGCTCAAGGCAGGTGATTTCGTCAGGGCACGCCAGCTTGGCGACTCACTGTTGCGGATAGCTCCCAGGCCCACCGCCGGGATTGCGGGAGTAGCGGTACTGCTCGGCCGACCAGCGCTCGCCCGCCGGCTCTTCGCACCCGAGGACACGGCGTGGCTGTCGGCGAGCGCAGACAATCGGTCGGTCACGTTCCCCCTGGACGCAGCGCAGGCGGGACTCGCTTTGCTCGCCTACGCGGCCGTCGGTGCGCCGGCGGACAGCATCGCGGCATATGAGCGCCGGGTAGAGGATCTCACGGCCGGCCTCCCGGTCTCGCGCCGTGCCGCGACACGCAGCGCGTTGCTCGACCGACCGGCTGAGCTGGTGTTCGATGTGTTGGGACTGCGCCCCGCCCACCGGACGGGTCCTCCAGGGCCACGCCAAGCGATGACTCTGCAGTGGCGCCTCGCACACGGCGACACGGCCTCCGTGCGGGCGCTGCTCGACTCGTTGTCGCGCGCCGGCGGTGGCCGTCTGGCCTCCGGGGAGTCGACGCCCGACGGCGTCTACATCGACGCGCGCCTGCTGCTCGCCGTGGGCGACACGGCTACCGCCGCGCGCACCCTGGACGCGCCGCTCGATAGCCTCGTGGCGCTGCATACGGCGACCCTCGAGTACCTGCCCCTCGCCGGATGCCTCGTCCGTATGATGGTGCAACGGGCGGATCTCGCGGCTGCACGTGGGGAGCCGAGCACCGCGCGCCGGTGGGCGACCGCCGTCTCCACGCTGTGGTCGCAGGCGGACCCAGCCCTACAAGCGACGGTTGCCAGGATGTCCAGGATCATGCATGAAACGCGCTAGTGCCCTAGCTAGGAGGTCGTATGCCGGAACGCGCAGCAGGGCCCGTGGTCATGGCGGTCGGGGTCTGCCTTGTAGTGGCCGTCGCGTTTGGGGGTCAGCGACCCACGCCAAGCTCCACTCCCGGGCCGACAACGTTCGGACCAGCGAACATCGAAACAGTCTCCCTCGCAACCATCCAGCAGTTTGTGAGGGACAGTCTGGCCTTCGATAGCACACTCGGGGCGGCGGACGAGCAGCTCGTCGACTTCCAAAGAGCCGAGATAGGGACTGAGAGAGCGCAGCTCGCGCGAATCGAGCCCGAGATCAGATCGTGGGCGCTCGACACGCTCGAACTAGCCAGGGGACGTGTCATCGCCCGAATCCGTAGCGATGTCGAGGTAAAAAGCCTGGGGATCGGGCCTTGGTGGACGTGGTGGTGGGTGGACCGGAAGGGTCCACGCGGCACGTGGCGATCGGTGTTCATACCTCAACCCGAAAGGCCCGGGACCCGTGTCGTCCTCCGGGACTCGCTCGTGCTCATGCGACACGCTCCCGGCCAGTGGCGGCAAGGCATCGCTCGTTTCTGGATCGTGAGGGGTGAATATCGCGGAGGGGACCCAACCTGGGTGGAGAGCTGGGGAACGTGCGGCGGCTGCTGCAAACAACGTTTGGCTGTGGCGTCGCCGCAATGAGCTGATTCGGGCGTGCGCGAGGTTGCGGCCCGCGGTGCGAAGGCGCATCGTGTGGACCATCGCAGTCCGGTCATGCCCACCGACCCGCTATTCGACCGCCTGGCTCGCGCCCTCGCGGGCCGCTACACCCTGGTGCGCGAGCTGGGCCGGGGCGGCATGGCAACGGTGTACCTCGGCACCGACGTGAAGCTCGGGCGTGGGGTGGCGATCAAGCTCTTGGCACCCGCCACGCGCGCCTACCTCGGGAGTGACCGCTTCCAACGGGAAGTCCTCCTCGCCGCACAGTTGTCCCACCCCCATATCGTGCCACTGTTCGAGGCCGACGAAGCGGACGGCCTGCTGTTCTATGTAATGGAATACGTGGAAGGAGAGTCGCTGCGGGAGCGGCTCAGTCGTCATGGGCCACTCGCGGTCGACGACGCCGTCCGCATGGCGGCCGAGGTCGGCGACGCGCTGCAGTACGCACACGAGAACGGCGTCATTCACCGCGACATCAAGCCGGAGAACATCCTGTTGTCCCGCGGCCATGCTCTGGTGAGCGACTTCGGAATCGCCAAACTGATGGAGGAGCGTGGCAGCGCGGAGGGACCGGCCTTGACCGGTGCCGGTATCGCGGTGGGCACGGCGGCCTACATGAGCCCGGAACAGGCGAGCGGCGACAAGCGAATCGATCCACGCAGCGACGTGTATTCCCTGGCGGCGGTTTTGTACGAGATGCTCGCAGGCGAGCCGCCGTTTACCGGACCAAGCGCGCAGGCCATCGCGGCACGCGTGATCAACGACCCGCCGCGGCCGATCCGAACCGTGCGCCCCGGGCTTCCGGTGCATCTCGAACGCGCGCTCGTGCGCGGGCTGGCGAAGGCGCCCGCGGATCGGCATCGCACGGCGCGGGCGTTCGTCGACGCGCTCTCGGCCCCGGCCCGCGAGCGTCGCGTGTCCGCCAGACAGGTCAGGTGGATCGCGACGTTGGGCGGGGCGGCGATCCTCGGATGGATCGCGTGGCGCGGGTTGCGGGCCCACTCGCCGCCCGGGATGGTGCTCGTGCCGGCGGGACTCTATCCGGTTGGGGGCGGGGGCGGGGGCGCCCCCGCGCGTGACTCGACCGCCGTCCAGCTCGACGCGTTCTTCCTAGATTCCGCGGAGGTCGGCGTGGGCGCCTACCGGCGATACCTGGACGTCACGCGAACCGATCCGCCGTGGGTGCAAGCGCCGCCGGATCAATGGCCGGTGACGGGCGTCCTGTGGTCGGAGGCCGCAGCCTTTTGCGCCTGGCGGCAGCGCGGTGGACGGCTGCCGACCGAGGACGAATGGGAGGCGGCCGCCCGCGGACCGCACGGTCTCCTGTATCCCTGGGGCGATCGCTGGGAGCGGGGCAGGGCCAACGCCGACTCGCTGCGCGACGGTTTCGCGGCGGCGGGATCGGGAAGCCCCGGCAGATCATGGGTCGGGGCGGTGGACTTGATCGGCAACGCCTGGGAATGGACGGCGACCGCCGCGGCCGATGCGCGGAGCCAGCCCGGTCACGTCATTAAGGGGGGAGCCTTCGACACGCCGTCTGCGAACGCGACCGCCGCGTACCGCGCCGTCCTCCCGGACCGGCGGGCGTGGCTCACCCACACGGGGTTTCGCTGCGCGCGCGGCGTCGCCGTGGTGCCGGAGCGCGCGGCGCCGCCCGCGAGCGTCGCCGTCTTGTATTTCGAGACCGCGGACACGGCGAGCGCCTACCTCGCAGACGGGCTCACGGAGGCGATCATCACCGGTCTCGGCCGAATCGAACGACTCAGCGTAAAATCTCGCAACGCCGTGCGCCGCTTCCGCGGGGCGGCGGATGATCCGGCGACGCTGGGACGCGCCCTCGGCGTGGCGTATCTCGTCAGCGGCAGTGTGGGCCGGCCCGGTCGGGGGCAGAGCCCGGCGGTCACGGTCGAGCTCGTGCGGGCGGCGGACGGGATGCACGTCTGGGGCGGTCAGTACGAGAGCCGCGAGACGGCGCCGCAGACGATTCCACAAGCCGTGGCGCGCGCCGTGGCCACCGCCATCACGGGTGCGCTGCGGCCCGACGAACGGACGGCGCTGGCGAGCCGCCCGCCACGCGATCCCGCAGCCTACGATCGCTTCCTGCGCGCGAACTACGAGCTCGCACAGCGGACCCCGCGCGCCGTGCGGCGCGCGATCGACCAGTACGAGGGTGCCGTGGGGCTCGATCCGGGCCTCACGCCCGCCCTTGCCCGGGTCGCCGTCGGTTACGGACTGTTCCTCGATTGGGGGTGGGACTATCCCGGCCTGTCTCCGGAGGGCGTCCTGTCCCGCGGGTTCGAGGCGGCGGACCGCGCCCTGCAGCAGGACTCGGCCTCTGCCGACGCGTGGATGGCCCGCGGCTTCCTCCTCAGCTTCCGGAATCCCCGCACGTTCGCGGGCGTGCGCGAGGCGTTGCTGCGCGCCCTGGCGCTCGATCCGCGGAACGCGGAGGCGCACCACCAATACGGGATGGCGCTGCTCTGGCTGGGCCGCGACTCCGCCGCCGCCGACATGTATCGCCGCGCGCTCCAGCTCGAGCCGGAGCGGCCGATCACGTTGTTCAACCTCGGGCGTGTCGCCGCGCGCCAAACTCGCTACGCGGAGGCACGGCGCTGGGCGGACAGCGCCCTGGCCATCGACCCAGGAGCCGACTACGCCTACGTGCTGCGGGCCCTCGCGGCGTTCCGGCTCGGCCAACGAGCCGAGGCGCGTGCCGACGCCGAGACGGCCGCGCGACTGCGGTCGGGATTCCGCGTGCCCGCCGAGGCGGTCCTGGCGCTCGTCGACCTGCAGGCCGCCGACACGCCGGCCGCGCGAGCCCGAATCGAGCGGTTGGAGCGCGAGATCCGGTCCGCGGGCAACCAAACGATCACCGACGCCGCGTGGGTCGGACGCGCGCTCGTGGCCCTGCACGAGTCGGATCGGGCGCTCGAGCTGCTCGAGCGGGTTCGCCCGCGCGGCGCGCGCCTGTGGTTCTACCTGCAGGCGCCGGAGTTCGACCCCATCAGATCCGATTCGCGGTTCGGAAAGCTTGTTGCGGAGTCGGCGCCGGAATGAGGCCGTGGGTCGTTCCAGCAACGGTGGCGCTGTTGTCCGCTTGCCAGCCTGAGGCCCGGCGCCTGCTGCTCCTTGACCTCGCCCTGTCGGAGCCCGCCCTGCTGAACGGCACCGTTCAGCCCTGGAGCGACGCAGGCTATGCGGTCGAGTATCGCCGGTACTATCCCCATCTGGCGCGCGCCGATCTCGGACGCTATCGGGTGCTGCTGTTCCTGCTAGGCCGTGAGCCCGAGGCGCCGTCGGACGCACTCACCGCCGGCGATCTGGCGCTACTCACCGAGTGGGTGCTTCGGGGCGGCGTCGTGGTGCTCGGGTACGATGCGGACGGAGAAGGATACCTGGACCGCTGGACGGCGAACCGGTGGCTCGAGTTCGCGGGGACCGGGATCTCGATCGGCGACCGCCTCCTCGAGGACACGACCGCGCGCGCGCCGACGACGACCGGCCACCCCCAGCCGTGGGCCGAGGGTCGGGCGATGGGCGACGAGCCGCTGGGTTCGGTGTTCGATCCGTTTCCCCTCGACCGGAACCATGTCCTCGCGACGCGCGACTCCTCCCAGATCCTCGCCCTGACTTCGCGGCACGCGTTCGTGCGCGCCCCGCGGACGCCGTCGCCCCGCCCGGGGGCCGGTGTGGTGGCGGCGACCCGGCTCGGCGAGGGGCTCGTGGTCGTCATCAGCCGGCACGCGCTCGGCGCCTTGGGGGCGCAGTTCCGGCCGACGACGACTCCCGTGCAACCACTCGACGGGCTGGAGCGGACGGGGGAGTTTCTCCACGCGCTCGCCCGCTGGACCCGCCGGCCCGCCGAGTGGGCGCACGTGCCGCCCGCAGAGCGCGGAACACCGCTCGCGCTGGGACAGGCGCCCGCTCCCGTCGAGCTCGCGCCTCCCGCCATGACTCCCCCGCGCGGGGTGGACACGATAGCGCTGCCCCTCCTGCCGGATCGGAAGCTGGCCCGCGCCACGAGCACCCCCGAGTGGCTGCGGCAGCAGGGCATGCGGGTGCTATGGACGCCGTTGTTCGCGATCCGTGACGGGCGGCGCACCGTGCGCTCGGGCGCCTCGCTCGATTCGCTGGTCGTCTTGCTCGACGCCGGTGGCTTCAACCTGTTCGCCGGCGATGCCGGCCCCGAGAGCACGGACTCGCTGCACGTCCGCTGGGAGGAGCGGGACGCCGTGCGCCGCGCTTGGGCCGACGCGGTGAAGCGCCTCCAGCCGACGAGCGTGGCCTGGATCCCGCTGCTGGACTATCGCAACGCGCGCCACGCTCCGGCGGATTCGTCGCGCGGCGCGCGCGGCGAGGCGCTCCCCGTCCCGTGCGCCCTCGACTCCACGTTGTGGGCCGAGGGGCTCCCGTCGGCGTACGGCGCCCTCGGCCGGCTCGCCGTGGAGCAGCGCACCCTCGTCATCGCGCTCGGTCTCGACGTCGGCGGACCGCGCAGCTACACGATGGGCCAGGAGTTCTGCGATGCGGCGTGGCGGCGCGGGCTCGCGGGACTCAGCCGCGCAGGTCCGGCGGGCGGGGGCTGGGACTCGCTCCCGTTCGCGGCCCGCTACCCGGCGCTGCGCGACGCGGGCCTCTTGCCCCGATATTACCGCGTCTTGGAAGACGAGATCGCCGCGCGCGCCACGGTGCTGCGAGATCGCGTATTAAAACAGCGGCGCGATCTTTATTTCGCGTTCCGGCTGGCGCAGCCACCAGCCGACTGGTTCACGCACGGGCTGCTCCGCGGCTTCGCCCTTCCGGACCGGCCACTGCTCCTGTTCACCCCGGAACTCTGGACGCGCGATGTGCTCGCGCTCGAGCGTGCGCGCGGCCTCAACATCGTGCACGCGGTGGCCCTGGCACCGCCGTCGCTTCGGGCACGCGACTGGTCCGTGGTCAGACGGCTGGTGTTTGACGAAAGTGACGGGTTCTGGCTCACGCCCGAGGAGCCCGGCGGGTCGGGCGCCGCCAAGCGTCTGCCGCAGGATAGCCTGGGCCGCCTGCTGCGGAGGCTCGCGCGCTAGGGAACGGGGCGAGACTTGCCGTGACCCTTCCGGAGCCGGTAACTTTCCTACGGGTGGCGGTAGGGCGTGATGGTCGCGGCATGTCGGTTTGAGTGGCGTGCTGAGGAAAGTCCGAGCTCCTGAGGGCAGACTGCCAGGTAACACCTGGGCGCCGTGAGGCGACGGAAAGGGCCACAGAAAACAGACCGCCCTTTATCCAAGGGTAAGGGTGAAACGGTGGGGTAAGAGCCCACCGCGCGCCTGGCAACAGGCGTGGCACGGTAACCCCCAGTCGGAGCAAGGCCAAATAAGCAGCGAGACCCGGCCCGGGTCGCCTGAGCTGCGGGTAGGCCGCGTGAGGTGG
>Ga0209471_1000910_pt1 | contig 18454 bp, 11 predicted proteins | sample GraSoiAngelo_128_FD_185885 | JGI IMG/M metagenome (GOLD analysis project Ga0209471, IMG submission 185885) | Grasslands soil microbial communities from the Angelo Coastal Reserve, California, USA - 14_0927_12_20cm (SPAdes) (version 2) | ecosystem: Environmental > Terrestrial > Soil > Grasslands ...
GTCGTGGTCTGCGCTGCGAGCGACCATTCGATCGTCGTGGTCGTGACAGCGGGTGTGACGGTGAGCTGCGCTGTGCCCGGCGGGACTGTGCTGATCGTGGCGGTGACGGTGATCGGGCCACCGCTGCTCGCGCCGGTCGCGAGGCCGTTCGAGTCGATGGTCGCGATCGCGTGATTGCTCGTGTCCCAGGTGGTCGCGGGCGTGGGCGAGATGGCGACGCCCCTCGCATCTTTGGCGGTCGCGGAAAACTGCTGCGTGCTACCCTTCGCGATGCTGGCGCTCGAAGGGGAAACGCTCACGGTCACGACGACCTGCTGCACCGTGACGAGCCTGCTGTCGGACTTTCCGCCGGCGCTGGCCGTCGCCGTCGCCGTGCCATTTGCCTTGGCGGTCGCAAGGCCGGTCAGATCGATCGAGACGAGGGTTGCGTCGCTGATCGACCAAGTGATCGTTCGCGGCAGTTGGTTGTTCGCGGCGTCGAAGGCCTTCGCAGAGAATGGGTTCGTGTCGCCGATCGAAGTCAGCGTCACGTTCCCTCCCGAGATCGTCACGTGATCGACGGGGACGAGTGACGGGTCGACCGTCATTGTGGAGGTTCCCTGCACCCCAGAGATGGTCGCGGTGATCGTCACATGCGTGATCGAGCTGGTCGGGCCGATGGTGGCGTGGCCCGAGGTATCGATCGTCACCAGCGCCGTGTTGTTGCTCTGCCAGCTGGGTGTGCCGGCGACAGGATGGCCGAGCGCGTCGGCGGCCGCGGCGGTGAAGTCCTGCGTGCTGTTCTGCGACACCGTGACCTGCGAGGGCGTGACGACGACGACGGTGACCTGCTGCGTTTCGGGCTGGCTTTTTCCGCCGCAGCCGAGCGCGATCAGCGCGGCGGACACGAGGGTGCGATTGCGCATGAAAAGATTCTCCCTTTGCGCCAAGCTCCATCCCCGATGCCGGAGAGTATGACCGAAGCCGCGCCAGGATTCACGCCGGGCCCCGACTGGGCCGCGCCGGGCGCGCTCTTTCCTGCAAAGGGCGACGTCGTGCTCATCGCCGCGCCGCTCGACGTTCCGCCGGAGCGGCTTTCGCGCCTGGTGGATCTGCTCTCGCCGCAGGAGCGCGCCCGCTACCAGAGCTTCGCGCACGAGCAGCACCGCGCCCGCTGGGGAGCCGCGCGCGGGACGCTGCGCGAAGTGCTCGGCCGCGCCACCGTCCGCGCGCCCCGGGACATCGCTTTCCTCTACGCCGCGCACGGCAAGCCGCGCATCGAGGGGCTGCGCTTCAATCTCAGCCACTCCGGGGGGCTGGCCCTGATCGCGCTCGGGCAGATCGAAGTCGGCGTCGACGTGGAGCTGCCGCGCCGGCGGCGCTCCGATGCCATCGCGCGCCGCTTCTTCGCTCCGGGCGAGCAGCGGCGGCTGTTCGCCCTCGGCGAAGCGGAGCGCTACCGGGAGTTCTTCCGGCTCTGGACCTGCAAGGAGGCCTTCCTCAAGGCCACCGGCGAGGGCCTCTCCCGCTCGCTCCGGTCCTACGAGATCGAGCTCGCGGACGCCGGAGCGCGGCTCTTGTGGGCGAAGGGGATCCCGGACGCGGCCGATCGCTATTCGATCCATCCGCTCGAGACGGGCACCGCCTGCCGCGCGGCGCTGGTCGCCGAGGGACGCGTCTCGCTGCGCAAGTACCGCTGGCCTTAGCGCGGCGTTTCTCACTCCTGCCCGGCAAAGACTTCGGCGTAGGTCTTGCCGTAAGGATAGAACCGCGCCTTGTCGCCCTTCTCCCAGGCGGCCCTCAGCTCGGGCTTGCTGATGTCCCAGTCGGCCCGGCAGCGCTGCAGCACCGCCCGCAGGTCCTGCCGCAGCTCCTCGACAGTGGGCCGGCCGAAGAACCAGTAGCCCATGTAGATCTTGTAGACGCGCAACTCCGGCTCGAGCACCAGCGTGTGCGGGACCATCGGGTTGTGCTGCGGGTCTGTGTACTCGGCGATGTCGAGGTCCTTCTGCATTTTGCGGCCTGCATCGGAGAGGAACGGCCAGTGCGCGCCCACTCCGCTGCGGAATTCGTTGGTCTCGATCAGGTTGTCGGTGCTGATGGTGACCAGGCGGCAGTAGCCGACCTCCATCTCGCGGTGGAGCTGGACCAGGCCTTCCATCTGGCGCCGGTCCTTGGGACAGAAGGCGCCGCGGCTGAGGACGAGAATGAGCGGGTCGAGCCCCTGCAGCTCCGACAGCTTGCGCCGCTTGCCGCGGTGGTCGGTCAATTCATAGTCGGGGAACGTCGCTCCGGGGACGATGTCGGCTCGCATCGCCCCCGCATACTCCGCCTCGCCGCCGAACGCCATCCTGGGCGCGCTAGACTCAGATCGCCTCGAGAAACTCGGCGTTGCTGCGGTACTCGGCGAGCGACTTGAGCAGCCGCTCCATCGCCTCGATGGGCTTGAGCGCGAAGAGAGCGCCGCGCAGCTTCTTCACCTTCTCGTACTCGTGCTGGCTGAAGAGCTTCTCCTCCTTGCGCGTGCCGGAGGTCTGGATGTTGATGGCCGGGAAGATGCGCTTTTCCGCCAGCTGCCGGTCGAGGTTGATCTCGCTGTTGCCAGTGCCTTTGAACTCCTCGAAGATCACCTCGTCCATCCGCGAGCCGGTGTCGATCAAGGCCGTCGCGATGATGGTGAGCGACCCGCCTTCCTCGGCATTGCGGGCCGCACCGAAGAGCCGCTTGGGCCGCTCCAGCGCGCGCGAGTCCACGCCGCCGGACAAGGTCCGCCCGCTCGACTCCACTTCCTTGTTGTAGGCGCGCGACAGGCGCGTGATCGAGTCGAGCAGGATGACCACGTCCTTGCCGCCCTCGACCAGCCGCTTGGAGCGCTCGAGGACCATCTCGGCGACATGCAGATGTTCGTCGGTGGGCCGGTCCGCGCTCGAGGCAAAGACGTCCGCCTTGACGGTGCGGCGGAAGTCGGTGACCTCCTCGGGCCGCTCGTCGACCAGCAGCACCATCTGGATCACCTCTGGCCGGTTGGCGGTGATGGCGTGCGAGATGCGCTGCAGGATGATGGTCTTTCCCGCCTTGGGCGGCGAGACGATCAGCATGCGCTGCCCCAGCCCGATGGGCGAGACGATGTCGATCACCCGCGTGAGCAGCTCCTTGGAAGTGGTCTCCAGCACCACGCGGTCATCGGGATCGATCACGGTCAGGTTCTGGAAGGCGGTGCGCTTCGCCGCCTCCTGCGGCGTGACGCCCTCGACCGACTCGGTCTTGATCAGCTGCAGCCGGCCGTTTCGCCGCACCGCCTGGCCGCCGAGGTGCACGCCGGGCCGCAGGCGATCGCGCTCGATCATGTGCCGGGGCACATCGGGGTCGTCCTGCTGGGGAAGGAAGTTCAACTTGGCCGTGCGCAGGCGGCCGTTGCCGCGGTGGTCGATGTCGAGCACGCCCTCGATCGGCACCGCCGGCTCCTGGCGCTGCTGCTGATGGCGCTGCTGCTGCCCTTGCGGCGGTCGCTGCTGGGGCGCGGGCTGCCCTTCGGGAGCCGGCGCGCCGTCGGCGGGAGGCGGGGCTGACTGCTGCTGCTCCGGAGCCTGGGCGGTTTCGGGAGCGCCCTGGCCCTGCTCGGAGCCGTCGTTCTCGACGTCGACAACGCGCCCCTGCGCATCGAGCGGCGGCTGCCCGTGCTGTCCGTGCTGCCCGCCTCCGCCCTTGCCGCGCCGGCCGCGGCCGCCGCGGCGCTGCCGCCGGAACCGGCGACGCCCACCGCCCTGGCCTTGCTGATCCTGTCCTGGGCCTGGCTGCTGGGCGCCATTGGGGCCGGGCTGCGGGTAGCGCGCATTGCCCGGCTCGGGTGCATCGGCGCTGCCGGTCTGGCCCTCCGGCGGGGTGGGGGGACGCTGTCCTTCTTCGTTCATCGATGTCTCCGCTTACTTCTTCAGCAGGCGGCTGAGAAAGCCGCCTTTCGCCTGCTCGGCAGGCTTGTTCTTGAGTCGCCGGTATTCGCTCTTCGCCTCGGCGAAATCGGGGTCCTTCTCGTACGCGCGCCTCAGGACGTTCTTGGCCTTCTCCAGATCACCGGTTGCCTCGAGCATCTGCACGGCGAAGAGCGTCCCGCTCTTCAGGCGCGGATCGAGCTCGAGCGACTTCTCGACGTGGGGCAGGCCCGACTCCGCCTGTCCCGTGCGCCGATAGATGGCCATGCCGAGGTAGGCGTGGAACTCCGCCTCGGTATGATTGAGCGAGATGGCATCGCGGAACGCCTGCTCGGCGTCTTCCCAGCGGCCCGACTTGAAGAGAACCTCGCCCTTCTGGAACGCGCCTTCGGCGCGCAAAATTGCACCGACGTCGGTGGGCAGCCCCTTGGCCTTGCGGTCGACGAAGACGTCGTACTCGGCGCGCTTTCCCTTGTCGGAAAGCACCGAATAGGCCTCGTTCACCTTGGCGAAGAGGGCCTCGCCGACCTTCCGCGCCGAGGCCAGCTCCATGCCGCTGAAGGCGTCGGAGTGGAATTTCTTTGCGGCGAGGAAATACGCCTGCTTGATGTCGTCGACGCTTGCGCCGTGGGAGACGCCGAGCACGTCGTAGTGCGACGCTTCCTTGAGCCGGTCGCGCTCGGAGAAGAGCAGGCGGCGCGCTTCCGCTTCCTTGAGACTGAAGGTCTTGCCCCGGTCGAGCTCGTCGGAGTCCTGCTGCGAGAGAAGCTGCTGCCCCGCGACGCTCTTCGGGCCGCCCGAAACCAGGAGCAAGCCGCTCAGGCAGAGGGAGTGGAGCAGCGGCAGCTCCTTCTCCTTCACCCGCGCCAGCATCTCAGCGAGGCTGCGGTTGGGAGTCGCCAGAGGCGTGACGCTCTCGCCCGGCCAGCTGTTCTTGAGGGCGAACATCTCCCGCTCCAGCTCGGGGCTGCGGTTGACCCGCTCCTGCGCGTGGACTTCGAGGAAGCGGCGCGCGCTGGCCGGATCGCCGTGCTTGGCCGCCTCGAGCACCAGCGCGACCGGGCTCATCCGCGTGTCGGGCAGCGCGGCGGCTGCCTCGGGCGACTTCTGCTCGAAGCGATAGGTCCCGCTCTCCCAGGCGAGCCCGCCCAGGCAGACGTCGGTCGTCTGCTGCTTCAAGGCCACCTTGAGCTGCTCCGGAGTGAGGACGCGCGCGGAGGCGAGCGCTTCGTGCAGCGCGGTGCCCTGCTGCTTGGCGAGGGCGACTGCGCGGTCGAAGGAAGTCTGCTTCACCGCTCCCGAGGCCACCAGCGGCGCGCCCACCGCCTCGGATTTGAGATTCGAGAGAGCGAAGCGGACCATCCCCTGCTGGAAGGTGATCACGCGCTTGGTCGAATCCTGCGTCAGCGTGAGCGTGCCGCTCGATTTGCTCCGCAAGAGCTCGACGAAGAGGTGCATGGCCGGCTTGTCTTCGAGGCTTCCCTCCTGCGCGTTGCCGCCGCCGCCGCCGCCGAATTTCGACAGTGCGTCGCGCAGGCTGGCCGGCTCGAAGGGCTTGGCGAAGAAGCCCGCGGGCTTGATCCTGGCGGCAAAGTCCGGCGGCAGCGTCTTGTAGACACCGCTCACCACCACGATGGGGAGCTCGGCGCCCCACGGCGCCGCGCGCGCTGCGGCGGCGAACTGAAAGCCGTCCAGCTCGGCCAGCACCAGGTCGAGCACTACCGCCGCGAACGGCGAGCCGGTCTGCGCCGCCTGCGCGCACAGCTCCTGCGCCTCCTTGGCCGAGCGGGTGGTGCGCGCCGAGAGCCCCGCCTCCTGGGCGATCGAGGACAAGAGCCGCGAGGCGCTCTGCTCGTCTTCGACGATGAGGACGGTCGGCAGCACTCAGCGCACCTCGAGATCGTAGGGGAGAACGGCGCGGAGGGTCCCGGGATCGCCGAGCAGATTGAGCGCTCGCAGAGCGCGGGCCGCGATCGCGGGGGCTGCGAAGTCTTGCAAATCCACCTCCGGCTCGAGCTCGTCGTCCAGCTCGACGCGATTCTCTTCGCTCAGGCCGGCCCTCTTCTTTGCCGAAGCGATCGCATCCGCCAGCCCGCCGATTCGATCGACCAGGCCGCGCTCGAGCGCCTGCGCCCCGGTCCAGACCCGGCCGCGCGCGATGGCGTCGACCTGCTCCTTGCTCATCCGCCGCGCCTCCGCCACCCGGCCGACGAACTGGTCGTAGAAGTTCTCCACCCAGAGCTGGAGGGTCTTGCGCTCGCGGTCGTTCAGCTCGCGCGCGGTGGAAAAGATGTCGGCGCTCTCGCCGCGCTTCATCGTCACCAGATTGAGCCCCAATTTCCCGTACAGCTCCTGCGCATCGAAGTGGCCGACGAAGACGCCGATCGAGCCGGTGATGGTGGACGGCTCGGCGAAAATCTCCTCTGCGCCAGCCGCCACGTAATAGCCGCCCGAGGCAGCCAGATCGCCCATGCTGGCGACGACGGCTTTCTTCTTCTCCTTCGCCGCCCGCCGCAGCTCGCGCCAGATCAGATCGGAGGCGGTGCCGTCTCCGCCCGGCGAGTCGATGCGCACCACGATGGCCCGCACCGACGCATCGTCGGCCGCCTTCCGGATGCGCCGCGCGATCGGATCCGATGCCGCGGTGCGCACGGCGCCGAAGGGGTCGCGCTTGCCCTCGCCGCGCAGGATGGTCCCCTCGACGCGCACCACGACGACGCGCGGCTTCGGACCCCACTGCGTCTCGCGCAGAGCGGGCGGCTCGGTGCCGATCTTCTCCAGCGACACCTTTCCGCCGAGGAGCTTGCCCACCTCCTCCTCGAGCTGGTCGGGATAGACCAGCCCGTCGACGAGCCCGGCCGCGACCGCCTCTTGCGGCTTCAAGATTCCCTTGTCGAGGAGCGCCTTCAGCTTTCCTCCGTCGAGGTGTCGCTTCTCGCTGATCCCCTGGACGTAGCGTCCGTAGAGATCATCGAGCAGCGCGTTCTCCACCTCGCGTTGCTCGCCCGACATCCCGCTGCGGGTGAAGACGTCGGGCGCGTTCTTGTAGGCGCCGACGCGGAAGAATTCCGCCTTCACTCCCAGCTTGTCGAGGCCCGCGGCGGCGAACAATGCCGTCGCGGAAAAACCATTCACCGTCAGGACGGCCTGCGGAGCAGCGTAAATCCTGTCGGCTGAATACGCTAGACTATATTCGAGATCGCCGGCCGATTCCAGATAGAAAACGACTTTCTTGCCGCTGGCCTGCAGGCTCTCGATAGCAGCGCGGAGTTCTTCGGCTTTCCCGAGGCCCAGCGGAAGGTCGGCGGCCCGGAGCACGACCGCCCGAACGCTTCCGTCATCGCGCAGACGTCGCAGGGTTGCCACCGTGCGCGCCATGGGGTCGTACCTCGGCTGCGGAAAGAGCAGGTTCCAGACGCTCGGCTTGGGGCGTTCCAGGGCCTTGTCGAGATCGAGGAAGGCCGCGCGGCGGAGCGGCAACCGGATCGCCGGCCAGCGCTCCGACGAGATACGGATCCGGGTCAGCCCCTGCCCGTCCACATCGCCGAAGCGCGGCGCGAAGGTCACGCCCAGGTGCGGCAGATCGAGCTGGAGCCCGACGAGGCCGCTCTTGAGACTGCCTTTGTCGAGCAGACCGAGCTGGCCGATGAGCCGCACGCCGCGGAGGATCCGGGCGCTGAGAGTGAAGAGCAGGTCGTAGCGATCGATGCCGCAGGGAGGCGCCGAGTTGGTGCATTCGCGCCAGCGGAGATCGGCCGCCAGATCGAGGAATTCACGCAGCGGGCGAAGGCCGACGGCGAGCCGGTAGCGGCGCGGACCGTCGGAATCGAGTTCGAGCGCGGCGGCGCCGGCCGAGAGCCACGCCGTCGGCCTCCACAGCGCGCCGACATCCCAGGAACCGCGCGCGTTGGAGAAGCCGCGGTGCACTCCGCCGACCGAGAGCGCGCCGCCCCTCAGCGCCCCGCCGATGCTGAAGCGCCGCTGGAAGGGCGAGAGACAGGTGAACCCGCCCGGAACGAAGCCGCAGAGCGTGTCGGCTCGCAGCCAATCGATACCGATCCCGAGGGCCACCGGACCGCCACCGGCCGCCAGGTGAAGCCCGTCGCTATGGCCGCGGCCGCAGGGCTGCAGGCTGGTCGCGCAGCTTTCGCTGAACCATCCGTTGTGAAGGAAGTCGGCCTCGAATCCCCCGACGAACCCGAGCCCGCCCGGGTTGCCGGCGAGCGAGGCGCCGTCGTCTTCCAGCGCGAACGATTGGCCGGGCGGCTCGGCTGGCGTGGGGATCGGTTGCCCCGCTGCGGCAAATGAAACCAGCGCCGCCGCTGCCGCTGCCAAACCACTCTGGGTTGGAGTAAGGTCCGCGCTTCCACCGCCGGGAGACATTCGCATGCTCGACCCCAAGACCATCCGCAACGTCGCCATCATCGCTCACGACGGGGCCGGGAAGACGGCCCTCACCGAGGCGCTGCTGCGCCACGAGGCTCCCACGCGCGCGAGCAAGGACGGGTCGACCAGCCACCTCGACGTCGACCCGGAGGAAACCAAGCGCAACTTCACCGTGGCCACCCACATCACTTTCGCCGAGCACGAAGGCGTGCTCGTCAACCTTCTCGACGCTCCCGGCTTCTCGGACTTCCTCAGCGACGCCGACCGCTCGATGGCCGTCTGCGAAGGCGGGCTCCTTCTCGTCAGCGCCGTGTCCGGCGTCAAGCACCAGACCGAAGCTCACTGGGACATGGCGACGGAGCGCAGCCTGCCCTTGCTCGCCTGCGTGAACAAGCTCGACAAGGAGCGGGCCAGCTTCTTGCGTGCGCTGGACGACATCGAGAAGACGCTCAAGGCCAAGCCGGTCGCGCTCCAGCTGCCGGTCGGGCTGGCCGAGTCGTTCGGCGGCGTGGTCGACCTGGTCAAGATGCGAGCTCACTTCTACGCTCCCAAGGGCAACGGCAAGTTCGGCGGCTACGTCGAGGAGGAGATCCCCGAGCAGCTGATGGCCGAGGCGAAGCGCCTGCGCACGCGGCTCGTCGAAGCGGTGGCCGAGACCGACGACCTGATGCTGGAGAAATATCTCGACGGCGCCGAGCCGACCGAGGCGCAGCTGATCGAAGGCATCGCCCAGGGAGTCCTCGGGCGGCGCTTCCTGCCGGTGCTCGCCTGCGCGGCGCGGCCGGGCATCGGCGTGGACGACGTGGCGGCGGCCATCGTGCGCTACCTGCCGCCGCCGACCGTGCGCCGCGAGATCAAGGGGAAGGACCACAAAGGCAACGAGGTGGCGCGGCCGGCGATGCGCGATGCGCCCGCGACCCTCCTGGCCTTCCGCAACACCGTGGATCACTTCGTCGGCCGGCTGACGGCCTGCCGCATCTTCAGCGGCGCGGTGAAGCCCGGCTCGGTGCTCACCAACGCGCGCACCGGAAACAGCGAGACGCTGCAGCATGTCTACCGCATCGACGGCAACCACACGACCGAGGTGGCCGAGGCGGGCGCCGGCGACATCGTCGGCCTGATGAAGCTCAAGGACGTGCGCGTGGGCGACACGCTCTGCCAGACAGACTCGCCGTCGATCAAGCTCGACCTCATCCAGCCGCCCAAGCGTGTCATCGCCTACGCTCTCAAGATCGATCGCGAGCATGAAGAGAAGGTCGGCGTCGCCCTGCACCGCCTGCTCGAGGAGGACCCTTCGCTGGAGATGGTGCGCGACCCGGAGACCAACGAGACCTTGCTCAAGGGCATGGGCCAGGTGCACATCGAGGTCGCGGTCGAGAAGCTGAAGCGCAAGTTCGAAGTGGACGTGCACCTCGAGCTGCCCCATCCGGCGTATCACGAGACCATCACCGGCAAGGCCAAGGCGCAGGGCAAGTACAAGCGGCAGAGCGGCGGACGAGGTCAGTACGGAGACTGCCACATCGAGCTCGAGCCTCTGCCGCGCGGCTCGGGGGTCGAGTTCGAGGACGGCATCGTCGGCGGCGTCATTCCCCGCAACTTCATCCCCTCGGTGGAGCACGGCATCCGCGATGCGGCCAAGCAGGGACCGCTGGGCGGATTTCCGCTGGTCGACTTTCGCGCGCGGCTGGTCGACGGCTCCTTCCACACGGTCGACTCCTCCGACATGGCCTTCCGCATCGCCGGCTCGATGGCGCTGAAGAATGCGCTCGCCTCGGCCAAGCCGGTCCTGCTCGAGCCGATGATGCGGCTCGAGGTGGTGGTACCCGACGAGATGCTCGGCGAGGTCATCGCCGATCTCACCTCGCGGCGGGGGAAGATCTTCGGCATGGAGCCGACCTCGAAGGGGACCTTGATCCATGCCCAGGCGCCGCACGCCGAGCTGCGCATGTACGCCCCGGAGCTGCGCTCGCTGACCAAGGGCCTCGGCTACTTCACCATGGAGATGATGGGATACGAAGAAGTGCCTTCGCACGAGTCGCAGAAGGTGCTGCAGCTGCGGGCGGCGGAGCTGGGCAAGGAGGAGATCAAGCCCAACCAGCCCGGCAAGGGTCGCGCTTGATCGATGCGGGCATGCGCATATAACCATATGCGCATAAGTACATTCGTTCTTCTCGCGCTGCTCGGCTGTCCGCGGGCCGCCCCGATGCCGCCTCCGCCGGCCTCGCTGGCCGGCACGGCAGCTCTCGAGCTGGTGGAGTCGGAGCCGATCGAGACGCCACTCGATCGGCCGGACCTGCGCGACGCCTGGGAGGTGTGGCCGCAGATGATGGCCGCGGCCCGCGAGCGCATCGACGCCGCCGAGTTCTACGCCTCGAGCGAGCCGGGCAGCCGCCTCGAGCCGATCATCGAGGAGCTGCAGGCCGCGGCGGCGCGGGGCGTCCAGGTGCGCTGGCTGGCCGACGCGCACTTCGCCTCCGTCTACCCCGAGGTGCTGGAGCGGCTCTCTTCGCGCGGCGTGCAGGTGCGCAAGATGGAGTCGCTCCACGCCAAGTATTTCGTCGTCGACGGCCGCGAGGCGTTCGTCGGCTCGCAGAATTTCGACTGGCGGAGCCTGACGCACATCCAGGAGTTGGGCCTGCGATTCCGCTCGGCCGAGGCGGTGCGCGCGCTGCTCGACATTTTCCAGACGGACTGGGCAGGGAAGGTCTCGCCGCCGTCGCGCGGCTACACCTTCGCTTCCGGCGAGCCGCGGCTGGTCGCGAGCCCGCGGGATTCGCTGCCCGCCGCGCAGCTCTGGGATCTGCCCGCGCTCGTCCAGCTGATCGACTCGGCGCGGAGCTCGGTGCAGGTGCAGCTGCTCACCTACGGAGAGGTGCCCGAGCTGGAGCAGGCGCTGATCCGCGCGACCTCGCGCGGCGTCCAGGTGCAGCTCTTGCTCTCCGACTGGGAGCTGCGGCCGAAGACGCTCGCTCGACTTCGCGGGCTCGACCGGCGCGTCGAAGTGCGCATCTTCACCATCCCGCAGTGGTCGCGCGGATTCATTCCCTTCGCCCGCGTGGCGCACGCCAAGTATTGCGCGGTGGACGCCGTCCGCGGCTGGGTGGGCACCAGCAACTGGGAGCCTGACTACTTCTACAGGAGCCGCAACGTCGGCCTGCTGCTCGAGGGCGGCCCGATTCCGGCGCGCCTCGACGCCTTCTTTCGCCAGAACTGGAGCTCGCCCTATGCCGCGCCGTTCGATCCCGCGCGCGAGTACACGCCACCCAGGATCAGCGCCGCTGCCCCGGCGCGCTGATTCCGATCGCGCGGTCAGTCCTCCGGCCAGCCCTCGGTGCCGGTCTTGCCCCGCAGGCCCTTCTTCTTTTTCTTCGCCGCCGGCTGCTTCGATTCCGTCGCCGGGGCGGGCTCGGCCACGGCCTGGGGCTCTTTGTTCGCCAGCGCCGGCTTCTTCGCGCGGGCGGCGGGCGCTTCCTCCGACGGCGAGGAATCCTGCTGCACCAGAATGCGCGTGGCGTTCTGCGCGTCGGTCTCGATCTGATCGGCATCCGTGCCGTCGGCGAGCAGCAGGAGTCGCTGGCTAGCCACGATTTTGCGCGTGGAGGGATCGACCAGCGCGAGCAACACCGCCACCTTCTCGTCCTGCGAGCGCACCGATCCGATCAAGACCCGCTCGAGAGAAAACTTCTCGGCCAGCGCGCCCACGCTCTTGCCGACGGTGCCGCGGCCAGACTCCTCCGCGGCTGCGGCGATCGCCTGGTTCAGGCTCGCTGCAGCCGGCGTGACCGAGAGGGTGATGCTCCGCTCCACGGTCTTGCGCGGCGGAATCTCGACCAGCTCGGCGTGCGGATAGAATCCGGCGCGCTCGATGCGCAGCAGATGCTTGCCGCTCGGCAGCTCGGCGTGGATGGGGGAATTGCCCTTCGCCTCGCCGTCGACGATCACGCGCGTTCCGGCCGGCCGCGAGTCGACGTCGAGCGCGCCGTGCGGCGCCGCCTCCGCCTCGGCCCGCGCCGCTCGCAGCAGCGGGGCCATTCCCGGCTCGATGCGCTGGACGTCGAGCTTCTGCTGGGGATCCAGCCGCGCCGCCGCCTGCAGCATCGATTTCGCCGTCTTCTCCTCGCCCGAGATCCACCGGGCTACGCCGAGCCGCAGGAGCGCGTCGGCATACTCGGCCGGCCCCACTGCCGGCAGTCCCTTCTCGAGCGCCTGCAGCGCCTTCGCGTACAGGCCGGCCGCCTCGCGCCAGCCCTTGCTCACCGCAGCGAGGTTGGCTTCCGAGACGAGCTTGCGCCCCTCGTCCGCGCGGGAGGCTTGCTCGGAGGTGGACTCGACCGAGAGGATGCGCCCGAGATCGACGACTTCGTACATCGGCGTGCGGGCGAGGACGCCCTCGATGGCCTGCGCCACGCGCGCCGTGGGAGCGCGCGCCTTTTCGTCCATCGGGATGAGAAAGGCCTGCGCGCGCCTTCGCGGTCCCTCGTACTTGTGCAGGCGCACCGCTTCGGGGCTGTCCAAGCCGGGATGCTCGCTGGGCGCAACCTCGCCTTCCTCGTCGGAGGTTTCCTCCTGCGCGAAAGCGGCCGGCGCGAGCAGCAGCAGAGAAAGAAGAAGGCGCATGGGAAGAATCCTAGACGCGCGGCCGGATCGAACGCCATCCTCGCACCGGCGGAGGGCGGAATGATTCTTCCCGATCGACACCGGCGCGCAGTTCCTGCATTCTGGAAGCGATGCCTGAACAGATGAGCATGTTCGAAGGAGGCGGAGGGAAGCGCAAGAAGCGGCGATCAGGCAACGGCGCGCCGCCTCCGGGCGGGGAGGTGCCGGCCTTCCTCCACGAAGAGGCGCGCCGCCGCTATCTCAACTACGCGCTCAGCGTCATCACTTCGCGCGCGCTGCCCGACGTTCGCGACGGGCTCAAGCCAGTGCAGCGGCGCATCGTCTACGGGATGTTCCACGACCACCGCCTGACGCACGAGGCGAAGTATCAGAAGTGCGCCAAGGTCGTGGGCACCATCATGGGGCAGTACCACCCGCACGGCGACGTCGCCATCTACGACGCGCTGGTGCGGATGGCGCAGGATTTCTCCCTCCGCTACCCCCTGGTCGACGGGCACGGCAATTTTGGCTCGCTTGACGGCGATGCAGCCGCGGCGATGCGCTACACCGAGTGCCGCCTCGCTGCGCTCACCGCCGAGCTGGTCCAGGAGCTGGCCAAGCGCACCATCGATTACCGGCCCAACTACGACGGCTCGCAGTCCGAGCCCATCGTCATCCCCGCGCGGCTGCCGCAGTTGCTCATGAACGGCACGACCGGCATCGCGGTGGGAATGGCGACCAACATCCCGCCGCACAATCTCGACGAGCTCTGCGAAGCCCTTCTCGAATTGTCGAAGCACAAAGATCTGCAGACGAAGGATCTATTGAAATTCATCAAGGGACCGGACTTCCCCACCGGGGGACAGATCCTCAATTCGAAGGCCGAGCTGCGTCAGATCTACGAGACCGGCCAGGGCGGCATCCGGGTGCGCGGCGAGTATCGGCTCGAGGATCTACCGCGGGGCGGGAAGCAGATCGTCATCACCTCCATCCCCTACGCCGTGAACAAGAGCTCCCTGGTGATGAAGTTTGGCGACCTTGTGCGCGAGCGAAAGCTCACGCCGCTGGTCGACGTGCGCGACGAAAGCACCAAGGAAGTGCGCGTCGTGCTCGAGATCAAGCGCGACGCCGACCCAGAGCTGGTGATGGCGTATCTCTACAAGCACACGCCGCTGCAGACGAACTTCGGCGTCAACCTCACCTGCCTGGTGCCGACCGACAATCCCGAAGTCGGCGCGCCCAAGCGGCTCGACCTCAAGACCATCCTCCGTTACTTCCTCGACTTCCGCTTCGAGGTCGTCACCCGCCGCTTCCAGTTCGACCTCGAGGAAGTGCAGAAGCGGCTGCATATCCTCGAAGGCTTCGAGAAGGTCTACGACGCGCTCGACGAGATGCTGCGCATCATCCGCAAGAGCGAGGGCAAGGACGACGCGGCGAAGAAATTGATCAAGAGGTTCTCGCTCAGCGGCGAGCAGGCCGACGCGATTCTCGAGATGAAGCTCTATCGCCTGGCCAAGCTGGAGATCGTGGTCATCGAGAAGGAGGCGCGCGAGAAGCGCGCCGAGCGGAAGCGGCTCAAGGAATTGCTCGGCAGCGACCGGGCCCGCTGGGCGGTGGTGCGCGAGGAGATCCAGGAGATCCGCAAGCAGTACGCCGACGCCCGCCGCACCCGCATCGGCGGCGCGCGCACCGAGGAGGTCGAGTACAGCGAAGAAGCCTTCATCGCCGACGAGGACGCGCACGTCGTCCTCAGCCGCGACGGCTGGATCAAGCGGGTGCGCGAGATCAAGGACCCGAGCCAGACGCGCACGCGAGAGGGAGACGAAGTGGCCTTCGTGCTGGCGGGCTCCTTGAAGAGCAACCTCGTCCTCTTCAGCAACTTCGGGACGGCGTATGTGACGCGCTTCAACGACGTGCCGCCCTCGACCGGGTACGGCGATCCCGTGCAGAAGCTCTTCAAGTTCGACGACCGCGAGCGCGTCGTCGGCGCCTTGAGCCTGGATGCGCGCCTGCCCCAGCCGGAGAAGATGATCGCCGTCTCGCGGCGCGGCTACGGCCTGCGCTTCGCTATCGCCCCGCACAGCGAGCTGTCGACGCGAGCGGGGCGGCGCTTTTCCAAGCCGGCCAAGGACGACGAGATCCTCGGCGTCGTCCCCGTCGGCGACCGCGACCGGCTGGCGGTCGTCACCGAGAAGAGCCATTGGCTGGTGATCAAGGCGAATGAGCTGAAGGAGCTGGCCGGCCCGGGCCGCGGCGTCACGGTGATCAAGGTCGCCTCCGACGACCAGGTGGTCGCCTTCCTCAGCACCGCCGCGACCAAGGCCGCTGTGCCGCTCGAGAGCAGCAAGGGCCGCAAGCTCGAGCTGGCGCCGTTCGGCCACGATCTGGGCAAGCGCGGCGGCCATGGACGGCAGATGGTCAAGCGCGAGAAGGTGAAGCCGGTGGGCATGGGGCCGGTGGTGGTGCAGCTGCCGCCGGCTGCCGAGGAGAAGAAATAGAATGGCCGTTCGCAAGACGAGCTACAGCGCGGCCGACATCCAGGTGCTCGAGGGTCTCGAGCCCGTGCGCAAGCGGCCCGCCATGTACATCGGCGGGGTCGACGCCAGCGGCTACCACCATCTCCTCTGGGAAATCCTCGACAACTCGGTCGACGAGGTGATCAACGGCTTCGCCGCGCGCATCGAGATCACCCTGCACAAGGACGGCAAGACCGTCACCGTCACCGACGACGGGCGCGGCATCCCCGTCGACGTCATGCCGAAATTCAAGAAGCCCGCCATCGAGGTGATCCTCACCACCCTCCATTCGGGCGGGAAGTTCGAGCAGGGGAATTACATCCACTCCGGCGGCCTGCACGGCGTGGGGTCGAGCGTGGTCAACGCGCTCTCCGAGTCGCTGATCGCGCGGGTCAAGCGCGACGGCAAGCACCACGTGCAGCGCTACGCGAAGGGGCGCGCCACAACGAAACTCAAGATCGAAGGCAAGGCGAGGGGTACGGGCACGAGCATCACCTTCACTCCCGACGTCGACGTGTTCGGCCTCAAGGCGCGCTTCGACGCGGCCCTCATCCGCGACCGGCTGGAGGCGAAGAGCTACCTGCACCGCGGCATGACGGTCGTCTTCCGCGACGAGACGCAAAGCCCGGCGCGCGAGGATTCCTACCAGCACGACGGCGGCATCGCCGAATACCTGGCGAAGGTCGTCGCGCAGCGAGGCAAGAACACGGTGCCCGCCGCGCCGAGGGCGCCCCCGCCGGCGCAGGTTGCGCCGATGATCAGCACCGAGGAAGGCGTGCCGGAGGAATCGACCGCGCAAGGCGGAGAGATTCCCTCCGTCCCGGCGGTGGCGCCTTTGCAGATCCCGCCGGGCGCGCTCTTCTACAAGGAGAGCGAGGGCGAGACGCGCCTCGAGGTCGCGCTCGTCTGGACCGAGGCCACCGACGAACACATTCGCAGCTACGTGAACGGCATCCCGACCGCCAGCGGCGGCACGCACGAGGGCGGCTTGCGCTCCGGCATCGTCAAAGCCGTGCGCAACTTCATCGAGGTGCACGGGCTCTCGCCCAAAGGCGTTTCACTGACCGCCGAGGACATCCGCGAGGGCATCGTCGCGGTGCTCTCTTCCTACGTGGTCGAGCCACAGTTCCAGGGGCAGACCAAGGGGCGGCTCAACAATCCCGAGGTGGCCGGGCAGGTGGAGGGCGTGGTGCGGCCCGCACTGGAGAAGTGGCTCAACGAGAACAAGACGGTCGCGGAGCCGGTGGTGGCGCGCATCATTCTCGCCGCGCGGGCGCGCGAGGCGTCGCGAGCCGCGGCGCAGCAGGTCACGCGCAAGACCGCCGTCTCGCATCGCTTGAACCTTCCCGGCAAGCTGGCCGATTGCGCCTCGACGGTTCCGGCCGAGAGCGAGCTCTTCATCGTCGAGGGCGACTCCGCAGGCGGCTCGGCCAAGCAGGGCCGCGACCGGCGCACGCAAGCGATCCTCCCTCTTCGCGGCAAGGTGCTCAACGCGGAACAGGCCTCGAGCGAGAAGGTGGGCCAGAACAAGGAGCTACAGGACATCGTCTCGGCGCTCGGCTGCGGCATCGGCGCCGACCTCGACCTGAGCAAGCTGCGCTACGGCCGCATCTTCCTCTTGATGGACGCCGACTCCGACGGGCACCACATCTCGACCTTGCTCCTGACCTTCTTCTACCGGCACATGCGCGACCTGATCCGCAACGGCTGCATCTATCTGGCCCAGCCACCGCTCTACAAGATCGAGATCGGCAAGGACACCTACTGGGCGCTCGACGACAAAGACCGCGACCGGATCATCAAGGAGAACGGCAAGGGCAACGCCAAACCCAACGTCATGCGCTTCAAGGGGCTGGGCGAGATGACCGCCGACGAGCTGAAGGGAACCACGCTCGATCCCCGACGGCGGACGGCGCTGAAGGTGGCCATCGCGAACGACCTCGAGACCGATCGGGTCATCAACGACCTCCTCGGCAAGGACGTCTCGGCGCGGTTCAAGTTCATCATGGAGCGCGCGGGCGACGTCCGCGAGCTCGACGTCTAGCAGCAGGCCGATCAACCTAAGCGAGCTCGTGCTCGTGCTCGACATCGTGCCCGAACATCGAGCTCGTGCCTGAGCTCGTGTTCGTTCGTGGGGAACCCGAACGACGATTCCGAGCACGCATGACGAGCACAAGAACGAGCTCGACAATCCGGAACGAAAGCTGAGCACGAGCACCCGGCTTTGATGGAGGCGTATGCCGCCTGGCCGGCGAAGACTGGCAAACGGCGCGGCCGCCGTTTATGAGTCGGGCGTGCGCGGCAATTTCCGGCGCGACCTGGAGCTGGCTCCCGAGAGCGCCTTCCGCTTGCGGCGCAGGCGGGGCGCGCGGGTGTTCTCCACGCTGCTGGCGCTCGCCGCGGTCGGATGGGGCGTCTTCGATCTGTGGATGGGGTACCGCGTGGTCGGCGCCGCCACGGTCCTTCTGGCGCTGGCGTTCGTCGCCCAGCTGCTGCAGTCCGAGCTGGACTCCTGGCGGTTCGACGGCGCCACAGCCGTGCGGCGCACCTTCGTCTTGCGCGGCCTCAAGTTTCGCGAGCTGCGCTTGCGCGCTCGCGACATCCGCGGCGTGGAGATCGCTTTCGCCGGCGGGCGCGCCCGCGCCTGGATCGAAGACCGGAGCGGCGAGCAGTACGCGCTGGTCGAGGGCGAGGAGCGCGAGGTGCGCCGCATCGCCGACAAGCTGGTCAGCTCGCTCCAGCTGGCCGAGATGGAAGCGCCGCGCGGCCCGCTCCTCCACTGAGCACGCTGCGGTCTGCTCCACTGAGCACGGTCATGGGCGGGTCGATCTCCTTGATCGCCCGCGCCGGATTTCCGGCGACGACCGTGCGCGGCGGCACGTCCTTGGTCACCACCGCGCGCGTGGCCACCACCGCTCCATCGCCGATGGTCACGCCGCCCAGGACGGCCGCGCCCTCGGCGATCCAGACGTCGTCACCGATGACGACGTGCCGGAGATCCTCGAGCGGCGCGGGCTGGGTGCGGCGGGCCACCGGGTCGAGCGGGTG
>Ga0209471_1000911_pt1 | contig 18411 bp, 15 predicted proteins | sample GraSoiAngelo_128_FD_185885 | JGI IMG/M metagenome (GOLD analysis project Ga0209471, IMG submission 185885) | Grasslands soil microbial communities from the Angelo Coastal Reserve, California, USA - 14_0927_12_20cm (SPAdes) (version 2) | ecosystem: Environmental > Terrestrial > Soil > Grasslands ...
CGCGACGCTCTTGAGCACGGCGTGGCGCTTGAGCGGCTTGGTGAGGAAATCGTAGGCGCCGTCCTTCATGGCCGCGACGGCCGCCTCGACGGTGCCGTACGCGGTCATCAGCACCACCTCCGCCTCGGGCGCGACGGCCCGCACGGCGCGGAGCAGCTCCTGGCCGCTCATGCCCGGCATCATCAGATCCGTCACGACGACGTCGACCGGCTCGGCGCGCAGCGTCTCGACCGCGGCCTGGCCGCTGGAAGCGAGCAACACGCGGTATCCTTCGCGGGCGAAGATCCGCTCCAGCGAATCGAGATTCGCCTGCTCGTCGTCGACCAGAAGGACGGCGCCGGGCTCCGCCATGGGCCCAGACTATACGCCTTCGCCGAAGAGGGCCTCGACGAACTCGTGCGCGTCGAAAGGCTTGAGGTCGGCGACTTTCTCGCCCACGCCCACGTAGCGGACGGGAATCTTCAGCTCGTCGCAGATGCCGATGATGACGCCGCCCTTGGCGGTGCCGTCGAGCTTGGTGAGCACGAAGCCGGTCACACCCAGCGCCTCGTGGAATTGTCGCGCCTGCTGGATGGCGTTCTGTCCCGTGGTTGCGTCCACCACCAGGAGGACCTCGTGCGGCGCGCCCGGCTGCGTCTTCGCGAGGGTGCGCTTGAAGCGCGTCAGCTCGTCCATCAGGTTCGACCTGGTGTGCAGGCGGCCGGCGGTATCGCAGAGGACCACGTCGATCTTCTCGCTCTTCGCCTTGGCCACCGCGTCGAAGAGCACCGCGCCGGGATCGCTGCCGTCCTTCCCGCGCACGATGGGCACTTCTGCGCGGTCGGCCCAGATGTCGAGCTGCTCACCGGCCGCCGCGCGGAAGGTGTCGCCCGCGCCGAGGAGGACCGACTTGCCCGACCGCTTCACCAGCGCGGCCAGCTTGCCCACGGTGGTGGTCTTGCCGGTCCCGTTCACGCCGACCACCATCACCACCTGCGGCGGCGGGCTTCCCGGGGGCAGGTCGGGCAGTCCGCCGTGACCGGCGAGCGTGTGGTGCTCCTGGCCGAGCGAGAGGATGCGCTCGATCTCCACGCGGAGCGCCGCTTTCACGCGGCTGAGGTCGCCCAGCTCCTTGCGCTTGAGCCGCTCGCGCACGCTTTCGAGCAAAGCCATGGCCGTGCGCACTCCGACGTCGGCGGAGAAGAGGATCTCCTCGAGCTCGCCGAGCGCCGCATCGTCGAAGTCCTTCCCGGCGCCGACCAAGGCATTGAGCCGCGCGATGAAGCCTCCGCGCGTCTTGGCCAGGCCCTCGGCCAGCGTGCGGCCTTTCTCCTCCTCGACCAGCTTGCGGCGCGCCTCTTCCGCGGCGCGGCGCTGCTCTTCGGCGCGAGCGGCTTCCTCGGCGCGGGCGCGCGCGGCCGCTTCTTCCTGCGCGGCGGCCTCGGCCAGCTTGCGCGCTTTTTCCGTCGCCTCGGTGGTCTTGCGCGCCTCGTAGTCGAGCTTGCGGCGCGCGTCGGCGACTTCGCGTTCGTACCGCGCCACCTCCGCCCGCGCGGCGGCCGAGCCCGGCTCGCCCGCGAGCGTTTCGCGCGCAGCGTGCAGCGCCTGCTCCGCGGTCTCGAGCTCGTCGCGCGCTCGCCCCTCGCGGGCCACGCGCTCGACCGGCGCGGCGACTTCGGGGACGCGCAGCTCTTCTTTCGGCTTCTCGGCCGGCAGCTGCGGCGGCCGCGCCTTTCGAGACACCAACGCGCGCGCGACGAGCGCCACGACCAGCGCCGCGGCCACCAGCAGCGCGACGACGAGGATGATCTGCGAAAGGTCGGCCGCCAGCACGGGCTGCGCAAATTGCGTGCGCAGCCGTTCGCTGTCAAGGCGCGATCATCATTCCGGCAGCGACGGCGGCGCGCGCTGGCTGACGGCCTCGAGAGGCGAGGGCTGCGCCGCTCCCGGCTGCGCTGCCACCGCGGCCGCATGCCAGCGGCGCTTGCTGCCGGTGTCGACTCCGCACTTGCTCGCGGTCGCGTCGCAGGCCACCACCTGGTAGAAGACCGCGCCCTCTTCCTGCGGCGGCAGCTCCGCCTTGAAGCCGCCGTAGCCGCCGTTCTCGTCGCGGCCCATGTCGAGGATCTGGTCCTGTCCGTCGTTGCCGCGAAAGAGAATGGCGACGCGGTCGGGGAGCTGGCCGTCGGGATCGGAAGGCACCACCTGCGCGCGCACCAGGATCGGTCGGTTGGGCATCACGCGGTAGAGCCGATTGTGGGTGAAGCCGAAGGGGCCCGCGGGCGGCGGCTGGGCAGCGCTCGCCTGCGCTCCTGCCGACGGCGACACGCTCGACTTGAACGTGACCACGTACGGCGTCTTGTTGTCCTCGCTGTCCCCCTTCTGCGCCATCGTCCCCGCCTGGTTCTTGGCGGCGATGAAATATTCGACGGTCCCCTTGGCGAACTCGGCGGGAATCTTCGCCTCGTAGCTGTCCCCATCGACGCGGGTGACGTCGAAGTTTGCCTTCTGCGGCTGCATCAAGAGCAGCTTGGCGACCGCCACCGGCGCCTCGGAGTGGATCTTCATCCGCACGGTGAACTCGCGTCCCTCGGGCGGCTGCACGCTCGGCTTGCGATGCTCGATGACCGGCGGCGGCGCGATCCTGGCCACCTTCCGCTCCGGCTCACGCGGCGGCTCCTGCGTCTCGGCCGGCGGCTCCTTGCGAGCGCGCTTGCGTTCGCGCGGCGCGGCGGTCTCCTGCGGCGGCGGAGCGGTCTCGGCCTGCGCCACCGTCGCCTTCGCCGACTTGCTTCCGCCCACCAGGAAAGGCTTGCCCGGCGATCCATAGAGCGCCGGCCCGTTGCCGAGCAGGTCGCTCGACTCGATCCAGTACTCGGTCTCCGCGCCGCCGGCAAAGCTCACCTTGAAGACGTCGTCGTACTCGTTCTTGATCATCGGCGAGTCTTCCACCCGGCCATCCCTGCCGCGGTGGTGGCAGATGGCGGAGAGCACGCCGGTCTCGTCGGTGATGCGGGCTTCGAGGGTGACGTTGCCGCGGCCGAGGGAAGACTTCACCTCGCTGATGACCGGCGGCCTGGTGTCGTCGGCAGATGCGGCAGCGGCGGAGAGCAGGACGGCAAGAAGGATCGCGGTGCGCATCAGCGAAGACTACCGCAGATCGGTTGCCCTCAGGCAGCGGCCGTCGCGCTGGGGGAGAGCTTGACCGAGACGATCTTGGAGATGCCGGGCTCCTCCATCGTCACTCCGTAGAGCGAATCGGTCGCTTCCATCGTCTGCTTGTTGTGGGTGATGACGATGAACTGCGAGCTGCGGCACATCTCGCGCACCATCTCGTTGTAACGGCCCACGTTCGCTTCATCGAGCGGCGCGTCGACCTCGTCGAGCAGGCAGAAGGGCGTCGGCTTGATCAGGAAGATGGCAAAGATGAGGGAGACGGCGGTGAGCGCCTTCTCGCCACCCGAGAGCAAGTTGACGGAGGCCAGCTTCTTTCCGGGCGGCTGCGCGACGATCTCCACGCCGGGCTCGCCGCCGGCGGGATCTTCCACCAGCTGCAATTCCGCGGTGCCGCCGCGGAAGAGGCGGGGGAAGACTTCGCGGAAGCGATCGTTCACCAGCTGGAAAGTCTCCTTGAAGCGCTCTTTGGAGGCCCGGTCGATCCGGACGATGGCCGAGCGCAATTTTGCGATCGACTCCTCCAGGTCCGTCTTCTGGCCGGTGAGGAACTGGTAGCGCTCGCCCACCTCGCGCGCCTCGTCGATGGCGGTGAGGGAGACCTCGCCGAGCGCATCGATCTTCTCGCGCAGCGCGTGCATCTTCTCCTCGGTTCGCACCGGATCGATGGCGAGCGCCTCCTCGCGGCGCGCGCCGGCCGCTTCGGAGAGCTCGAGCAGATTGCGCTCGCGAACGGTCACTTCCAGGTGCGAGATCTCCAGCCGCGTTCCCTGCAGCGCCAGCTCGGCGCGCCCGCGCCGGTCAGCGGCCTGCCGCGCCTCCTCGCGCGCGGTCTTGACCTGCTCGTCGCCGCCGCGCAGCCGCGACTGCGCCTCCTCGTAGAGAGCGCGGGAGCGGCCCAGCTCCTCGCGCAGCCGCGCCGAATCGGCGAGCAGCTGCTGCAGCTCCCGCTGCGCCACCTCGGCGCGGGCTTCGAGCGCCGCATTCCGCTCCTTGCCTTGCGCGATCTCCGCCCGCAGCTTCTCGCGGCGGCCCTCGACTTCCTGCCGCGAATCCAGCAGCCGCTGCAGCGATCGGGCAACGCCCTCGCGCCGCTCGGCCAGCGCCGCCGCGCTCACCTTCGCCTTGGTCACTTCCGCCTGCACCGCCTCGGCGCGGCCGCGCGCCTCGAGCACCGCCGCCTGCAGCGCGCGCAGGCGAGCTGCGCGTTCGCTCTGCTCGCCCTCGCCGGTCGCGACCGCCTCGCGCGACTGCTGCTCCTCGCGCGCCACCTCGTCGAGCGCGGCTTGCAGGCCCTTCTGCTCGTGGTGCAGCACCTGGTCGCGCTGCTCGATGCGGGCCAGCTCTTCCTGCAGCTTCGTCACGTCGCGCTGCAGGTGCAGTTGTGACAGCTCCTCTTCTCGCTCCTCGTGCACCAGGCGCTTCACGGCCGTGTCGGCGGACTGCACCTTGGCGGCGAGTTGCGCCGCGTGCTCGGTCATCTGATGGAGCCGCGCCTCCAGCTCCTGCACCGTCCCGGCCAGCTCCTGCACCTCGCGGCGCTTGTGGAGAAGCCCGTCGGCCACGCCCTCGAGCTGCCCGCCCGAGACGACCCCTTCCTTGTCCACCACTTCGCCGTCGGCGGAGACGAAGGTCCGCTCTCCGGGATTCCGCGACCAGAGCAAGAGCGCCGTCGCAAGCGAGTCGCAGAGGAAGACGTCGCTCAAGAGATAATTGCGCAGGCGCTCGTGCTCCGGCGCGCAGTCGACGGCGTCGACGGCGGGCTGCGTGCCTTCCGGCGCGGGAAGGGCGGCCGCCTCGGGGACGAGCGGCAGCTGCTCCATCTCGGTGAGAGGGACGAAGGAGGCGCGGCCCTGCGACGCCTGCCGCAAGTAATCGACTGCCCTCAGGCCGGCGGCGTGGCTCTCCACCAGGATCAGCTGGAGGCGCTCGCCGAGCACGGCCTCGAGAGCGCGCTCGTGTCGCGGCTCGACCTTGAGGACGTCGGCGACGAGGCCATAGATGCCGTCCCGCCGCCGCTCCTCTTCGTGGCGCAGCATGATCGCTTTCACGCCGCGGCCATAGCCTTCGAAATTCTTCTGCAGCTCGAGCAGCGAAGTCAGCCTGCTGCGCCGGTCGGCCAGCTCCTCGCGCAATTTGATGAGCAGCGCCTCGAGATCGCGTTGCTCGGCGCGGCCGCGGGCCAGCTCCTCTTCAGTGGCGAGCTTCTGCTCGTGCAGCGACTTGCGCTTCTGTTGCGACTCGAGCAGCCGGCGCGCCAGCTCGTCGCGCTCGACCGCGAGCTCCTGCGCGCGCGCCTCGAGCTGCTCGCTCTCCGAGACGATCTTCTGCAGCCGCGCCGCCAGCTCGCTGCGGCGGCGCTCGAGGTTGACGAGGTTGGTCCGGTGGTTCGCCAGCCTGGTCAAGACCGCCACGGCCTGGTGCCGCTCGGCCTCGACCCCGTGCTGGGCAGAATGGATCTGCTCCAGCGCTCCCGCGAGTTGGTCTTCGGCCTGCCGCTGGCGGGTCTGGTCGTCGGCGCTCGCCTCGGCGAGCTTCTGCTGCTCGCCGCGCAGGCCTTCCTCCTCGCGGCCGAGCAGCTCGAGCCGCGCGCCGAGCAGCCCCAGCTCCTCCTCGTGCTGCGCCTGCCGCTGCGCGATCGTCTCCCGCTCGCGCCGCGCGAAGTCCATCTCCTGCTCGGTGAGCTTGAGCTGCTTGTCGATGCGGTGCGAAGCCTCGGCCAGCTCCTGCACCTTCTTTTCGTCCTCGAGAAGCTGCAGGCGCTCTGCGGAGAGGCCGGCCTCGAGCCGCGCCACCTGCGCCTCCGCCACGCCGGTGGACTCGCCCGCCTCGGCGAGCTCGCGCGCTTGCTGCTCCTCGAATTTCTTCAGCTCCAGGTATTGCGCGCAGGCCGCGAGCAGCTCCAGATCGCGCAGCTGCGTGCGCAGCTCGCGGAAGCGCTCCGCCTTCTTCGCCGATCGTTCCAGCGACTGCAGCCGGGCGCGCACTTCCCCGACCACGTCGGAGAGCCGGAGCAGGTTCTGCTCGGTCGCCTCCAGCTTGCGCTCGGCCTGTTTGCGCCGCGCCTTGTACTTGGTGACGCCGGCCGCCTCCTCGATGATGGCGCGCCGATCTTCCGGCTTGGCGCTGACGATGAGCCCGATGCGGCCCTGCTCGATGATCGAATAGGCCCGCGTTCCCACGCCGGTCCCGAGGAACAGCTCGGTGATGTCGAGCAGCCGGCAGGCCGTCTTGTTGATCTCGTACTCGCTGTCTCCGTTGCGGAAGAGGCGCCGCGCGACGGTGATCTCGGCGAAGCCGGCGTACTGCGGCGGCACCAGCCGGCCGTCGTTCTGGAAGGTGAGCGAGACCTCCGCCATGCCGGTGGCGGGGCGCGACTCGCTGCCGGAGAAGATCACGTCCTCCATCGCCCGGCCGCGCAGGTGTTTGGCGCTCTGCTCGCCCATCGCCCAGCGGATGGCGTCGACCAGGTTGGACTTGCCGCAGCCGTTGGGCCCGACGATGCCGGTGACGCCGTCGTCGAAGGAAAAGACAGCCCGGTCGGCGAAGGATTTGAACCCGGAGATCTCCAGCCGCCGCAGTTTCATGCTGGGCGGTGAGCATCACCATGAACGCCGCGCCGTCGCAAGACTTGATTTGCGCGGGGGACATGTGCGGGGTCAGCCCCATGGAGACGGGCGGTCTCATCGGCGCGAAACGTGCGCGCTTCTGGCGTCCCAGAAGCGGAGCGGCTCCTTGGCCCAGGTCCCGGCGTAGTCGACGCCGACGCGTGGTCCTCGCACAAGCCGCGGCTTGCGCTCGCGCGGCAGGATGAGGAGCCCGCTCTCGGCGTCGCACAGGTCGGCGCGGTTGTGGCGCCGCTCGATGCCGAAGGCGCTGCAGAGATTGCCGGGGCCGGTCGCGCTCGAATGCAACCAGGGTGCGCTCGCTTCGATCGGCTCGGCGGCGCGGATGAGGACGGCGTTGGCGTCGCTGCCCGGGCCGCAGACGGTGTTGAGCATCTTGTGGATGCCGTAGATCAGGTACACGTAAGCGTGGCCCGGCTCGCCGTACATCACTTCGGTGCGCGCGGTGCGGCCGGCCCGCGAGTGGCAAGCGAGGTCGTGCTCGCCGACGTACGCCTCGGCTTCGATGATGCGGCCGAGCAGCCAGCCGCGCCGGCCGCGGCGCGCGAGGACGCAGCCGACCAGGTCGGGGGCGACCTTGACGGCGTTGCGATCGTAGAAGTTGCGCGGCAAAGGATCCACGGCGCGCATAGGGTAGACTCGCCTTCATGCTTCCGCAGCTTCGAATGGTGGGCGATCAGCCATCCTCTGTTTTGCAGATGAGCGCCGACGCGCGCCTGCGCCTGTGGGGCGCGGCCGTCTGCGCCGTCTGCGCCCTGTCCTTCACCTATGTCGGGTACGAGCGCGCTCTGCCGGCGCTGGTGGCGGGGCCGTTCGCGGCGGCGTTCGTGCTCTGGTCTGCGTATCTGCTCCTGACGTACGCGGGAAAGCGGGCGGTGCGATACACGTTGACGGCGCAGCGCTTCGAGATCGAGAAGGGCGTCCTGGGAAAGCGCTACGAGAGCATCGAGCTCTGGCGTGTGCGCGACGTGGTCCTCGAGCAGGGCGTTCTCGAGCGGTTGCGCGGAGTCGGGCGCATCACGGTCTTCTCCAGCGATCAAGTCGAGCCTGTCTTGCGGGTCGGGCCGGTCGGCGACGCCCGGAATGTCTTCGAGACCCTGCGCAACTCGGTGGCCGTGGCGCGCAAGGATGCCCGCGTCCTCCCGCTCGACGCCGGCCCGCGCTAGGCTCAGGGCTCATGGGTTAGCGCGTTGACCTGGGCGTTGACGTTCACGACCTTCACGTTGACGTGAGGGTTGACGGCGACGGCGACGTGAACCTGGCCGTGGGCGCAAAGAATCCCAATGACCGCTCACGGCCACGTCGCCGTCGCCGTCGCGGTCAACGTCAACGATCACGCTCACGTCAACCTCAACGCCTACTAAAGGCCGAGCCGCCAGCTTTCACTGCAGCGCCTGCTTGAGGTCCGCGATGAGGTCGTCGGGGTCCTCGAGGCCGACGCTCATTCGAACCATCCCTTCGTCCACTCCGGCGCGGCGCAGCTCCTCGGCGCTGTAGCCGGTATGGCTGAAGAGGATCGGCAGCGAGGTGAGCGACTCCGGACCGCCCAGGCTGGCCGCGCGCGCGATGAGCCGCAGCCGATCCCAGAAGCGGAAGGCCCTCTCGCGGGTGCCGACCGTGAATGTCACCATCCCGCCGGACATCTTCATCTGCCTGCCCGCCAGCTCATGGTCGGGATGACTCGGAAGGCCGGGATACCAGACCCGCTGCACGGAGGGCTGCTTCTCCAGCCAGCGCGCCACGGCCATCGCGCTCGCGCAGTGCCGCTCCATCCGAACCGCGAAGGTCTTCAGGCCGCGCAAGAGATCGTACGCCACGTGCGCGTCGAGCGACGCGCCCAGCCGGTGCGAGACCGTGCGGATCGGGTCGAGCAGCGCCTCCTTTCCGACCAGCGCGCCGCAGAGATGGTCGCTGTGGCCGTTGAGGAACTTGGTGGCCGAGTGCATCACTAGATTCACGCCGAGCGAGAGGGGCCGCAAGAGCGCCGGCGTGGCAAAGGTGGCATCGATGATGCTGACCATCCCTGCCGCCTTGCAGGCGCCCGCCACTGCCTCGACGTCGACCAGGCGCAGCGTCGGGTTCGTCGGCGACTCGAAGACGCAGGCGCGCGCGCTGCCGCGAGAGCATTCGGACAAGAGATTTTCCGGCGTCACGAAGCGCGCGCGCACCCCGAAGCGGCTGAGAACGTCGCGCAAGAGCTTGTACGTGCCGCCGTACAGGGCGGTCGAGGCCACCACTTCATCTCCACCGGAAAGCAGCGCCACCAGCGCGGCCGTCATCGCTCCCATGCCGCTGCCGAAGAGCACGCAGGCCTCGCCGCCCTCCAGCGCCGCCACCGCCTGCTCCGCGGCGCGCACGGTGGGGTTCTCGTCGCGGCTGTACATGTAGAGGCCGCTCTTGCCGCGGCCGTACTCCTCCACGGCGGCCGCGCTGGAGAAGCGGAAGGTGGTCGACTGCACCACCGGCGTGGTCAGGGGCGCATTGTCGCCCTCGGGCGAGCCGGCGTGTACCGCGATGGTGGCGAGCTTTTCCATGCCGCGGCTGTACCCCTTCGAGGGGCGCGCCGGCAAGCTATTGCACGGAGAGGAGCTGCTCGAACTCGGGCGCGCCCTTCAGCCCATCGAACATCGGGTCGGCGGCGAGCCAGCCGCGCACCTTGGCCGGCTCCTTCTGCAGCGCCTTGCGCAGGGCCTCGAGCGCCTCCGGCCGCCGGTCCCAGAGCGAGTAGAGCGCGGCGACGTTGTAGTTGAGCAGGACATCGTCCGGATTCAGATCGCGCGCCTTGCCATAGCAGCGCTCGGACTCCTGATAGAAGCCTTTCTGCGCGTAGGAGATCCCCAGGTCGAGCCAGGCCTCGTAGTTCTCCGGCTCCAGCCGGACCACTTCGTTGAGCAGGCCGATGGCGCTGCGGTAGTCGCCCTCGTCCATCAAGAGCGCGGCGAGCTCGTGGCGCGCCAGCGGATCGGCCGGGTCCAGCTCGATGGCCGCCTTGAACTCCGCCTTGGCCTCCTCGCGCTGGTCGAGGTCGGCGTAGGTCATGCCCAGGTTCAAATGCGCGTCGGGGTACTCCGGGTCGTGCTCGATGGCCTCCTTGTACTGCTCGATGGCCATCTCGTGCGCGTGGGAGGCGAGGAAGCAGGCGAGGTTGTAGTGGGCCGTGGCGCTCTCGGGCTCGAGCTTGAGAGCGGACAGGTACTCCTCCAGCGCCTGCGCGAAGAGCTTCTTCTCCGCATAGACGGTGGCGAGGTTGTCGTGCGCGTGCGCCGAGCCGGGATCGAGCTCGATCGCCTTCTTGAATTCCTTGATGGCCTCGTCGAGCCAGCCCCGGTCGGCCAGCTCGATGCCGCGCGAATTGTGCTCGTCCGACCGCGCGGTCCCGTCCTTGCCTTTCTTGTCGCGGGCCATGGGCGGTCAGATAACACGAAAGGGCGCCCCGGGCTCTTTGCCCGCGACGCCCTTCGCAGATGGGAGCGGCCGCCCGCTCAGTCGCCGCTTGCGGCGTTGTACTTGCCGAATTGCTTCAGATCCTTGTTGGCCTTCACCTTGGCCTTGACGGCGGTGTTGTTGGCCTGATTGCCGGCCAGGCTGTCGGTGGTGCCGGAGAAGAGCTCGCGGATGTCGCGCCCGAAGACGGTGACCACGCCGATGGCCGCGATGGCGATCAGGGCCACGATGATCAGGTACTCGGACATTCCCTGGCCCTTTTCGGACCTGAGGACCTTGCGGAAGAAGCGGCGCATCGACGGCTCCCTTTCGCGGGCTTCACGGACTGTGGACCCGCAATCTGCAGCTAGCGTACAGCGAGGCGCGGACCTTCTCCCATCGGTCGATGATCCGAGCCGCGAAAGGGAAAGCTTCCCTCCTCTCTAGAGCGCAAGTCAAGGCCGCGGCCGACCTTGCGAGGCCCCGCAGCGCCGGTCTACGCTGCGGGCCATGGGCGGCGTCGCCGGGCGCTTCTAGCGCGTGCAGAGACCGCGCAGCAGGCAAATGGCGCAGATTGCCGAGGATCTGGCGCGCGCGCTGGGCGCGGCGCCCGATGGCTGCATCATCGCCTGGGACGCGTCGGCGCCGCCGCTGATCGTTTTCGCCACCGGAAATGTCGAGGCGGTCTTCCAGGCCAAGGCGGGATCGCTTCTCGGCCAGCCGGTCGGATCGCTCTTCGCCGGCGGCGAGCGCGCCGCGAAGGATCTGGCAGTGGCGAGCGCAAACGTTCCGATCGCCGAGCAGCGACCGATGCTGCGCAACGGCAAGCCCTTCGCGGCGCAACTGCTCTTGCGCGGTGTGCAGGGAGGCGCGGTCGCTTTCGTCCGCGACCTCACCTTCGGCCAGCAGGACGCCGACGCCGCCCTGCGCGCCGAGGACCTCGCCCGCTTCGCCTCGCTGGTCGCGCACGAGGTGCGCAATCCGCTCAGCGCGGTGAAGATCGCCCTGCAGACGCTGGAGCGCCATGGCACGCTCGCGCAGAACGACCTGCGCCGCACCTCGATCGCGCTGCGCGAGGTGCTCAACATCGAGCTCCTCCTCAATGAAGTGCTCGAGTTCGCGCGGCCGCCGTCGCTCTCGCTCGTACCGGTGGTGCCGGTCACGCCCGTCGAGGAGGCCGTGGCCGGCGTCGAAGCGGAATGGGCCCCTCGCGGCGTGAAGTTCGTGCGCAAGATGCCGGAGCGGATGGCGCTGGCGATCCTCGACCCGGTTCGCGTGCGCACCGCCGTCAAGATTCTCTGCCGCCAGGCCGCGGCCGCAGCCGACGAGGCCGGGAGCGGCACCGTCGAGGTCTCGGTCCGCGAGATCCCCTCCGGCTGGGAGCTGTCGGTGGCCGATCCGGGCCAGACCCTGCCGCTCGAGCTGCGCGAGAAGGCTTTCGTGCCCTTCACGCCGCAGCGCGCACGCGGCTCCGGCCTCGGTCTCGCGGTGGTCGCCCGCATCGCCCTCGAGCACCGGGGCGAAGCCCGCCTCGAGGAGCGGCCGGGCGGCGGAAATGTTATCTGTGTGACTTTCGGCGCCTGATGGACCAGATTCTCATCGTCGACGACGACCGCAGCATCCGCGAGCTGCTCTCCATGCACCTGGAGGAGCGGGGTTTCGGCGTCGTCTCGGCCGCAACCGGCGCGGAGGGGTTCCGGCTGGCAGAGGAGAATCCGCCTGCGGCCATCGTCCTCGACATGCGGCTGCCCGACGCGTCCGGCATCGATCTCATCCCGGAGCTGAAGAAGCGCGCCGGCGAAGCGCCGGTATTGATGATCACGGCCCACCACGACATGGCCACGACCATCCTCGCGATGAAAGCGGGCGCCTTCGACTACATCCACAAGCCCATCGACATCCAGGCCTTCGACGTCGCCTTGGACCGCGCGCTGGAAGTGCGGCGTCTCTCGAAGGGGGCCGACTACCTCTCGGTCGAGCCGAACCGGCCCTTCAAGATGGACGACATCGTCGGGACCTCCGCGGCGATGCAGCAGCTGTTCAAGGATGTGGGCCGGGTCGCGGCATCGCGCGCCACCGTGCTCATCCAGGGCGAGAGCGGCACCGGCAAGGAGCTGATCGCGCGCGTCATCCACAGCTACTCGGCGGCGCAAAAGCCCTTCATCGCCATCAACTGTTCGGCGATCGTCGATACGCTCCTCGAGTCCGAGCTGTTCGGCCACGAGAAGGGCGCCTTCACCGGCGCGGTGCAGGCCAAGCCCGGCAAGTTCGAGCTCGCCGAGGACGGCTCCATCTTTCTCGACGAGATCGGCGAGCTCTCGCAGAACCTGCAGGCCAAGCTCCTCCGCGTCCTCCAGGAAAGGGAAGTGGAACGGGTCGGAGGCGTGCGGCGCATTCCCATCAAGGCGCGCATCCTCGCGGCCACCAACCGCGATCTGCACGAAGAAGTGGAAGCCGACCGCTTCCGCGAGGACCTCTATCAGCGGCTCAAGGTGGTGACTCTGTCCTTGCCGCCTTTGCGCGACCGGCCCGAGGACGTCCCGCTTCTGGTCGAGCACTTGCTGGTGAAGATCAACCAGCGCCTGCACAAGAACCTGCGCCGCGTGCCCCGCGAAGTGATCGAGAAGCTGCAGCGGCGGCCCTGGCCCGGGAACGTCCGCGAGCTGGAGAACGTGCTCACGCGCGCGGCGGTCCTGTCCCAGGGTGACATGCTCCTCGAGGAGTATCTGGTGGAGACGCAGCGGCCGGTTTCCTCGCCGGTTCGGCCGCTGCCGCCCGCCACTCCCGAACAGATGCCGACCCTGGACGAAGTCGAGCGCGAGCACGTGCTGCGCGTCTGGTCGCTCACCAAAGGACACAAGGGCCGGACCTGCCAGATCCTCGGAATCTCCCGCCCGACGCTGGAAAGAAAGCTCAAGAAGTACGGGATTTACGCAGAGAGCGAGTGAACGAATCGTTCGCTTGGCTGAACGTTCTGCAAGCAGCAATTGAACGGATCGTTCAGCAAAACCGTTGGCCGCGAACGGTAACAAAGTTCACTACCCGGAAACCAAAGGTAATTTTGACAGCTCACCAGATGGCACGGCTGGTGCTCTGGCAAGCGGAGGACATTCCACCTGACCGGAGCCCTTGCATGCGTCCCCAAGTCGACCCGCGCTACCAGCAGCAGTTCCAGCCCCTGGCCTCTCCCAGCCTTCCACCCGCCGATGTCGTCGATTTCCGCGGCTACTTCAAGGTGGAGACCTTCGGCCACGGCTCGGTCATCTATCGGCCGGGCATGCCGGCGGACAAGGTGTACTTGCTCCGCTCCGGCCGCGTGAGGCTGCTGCGGCAGGGCAAAGGCAAGAGCCGCTCCGTGCTCTCCATCCTCAAGCCGGGCGATCTGTTCGGCGAAGTGCTCCGTCCCGAAGGCACGCTGGTCGAGGAGCTCGCCCTCTCCTCCGGCAAGTGCGAGGTGTGGAGCATCGAGGGCCGCGACTTCCGCGCGCTGCTCGAGGCCCGGCCGGCGCTCGCAGTCGACGTCATCCGCGCTCTCAACGAGCGGGTGCGGCAGCTGCGCCAGCGCGTGCTCGGCCTGACCCGCAAGGACGTGCCGGCGCGCTTGGCGGAGATGCTCATCGCGCTGGCCCAGGCGCACGGCGAGCGCATCGCCCCTGGCAATGAGCTCTGCCTGCACGGCATCACGCAGCAGGACCTGGCCGACCTCGTCGGCGCCTCGCGCTCCTTCGTCTCGACCTTGATCAACAAGATGAAGAGGGACGCCCTGCTGGCGAACCAGGGCCGCTTGCTCGTGCTCAGGGATGAGGAAGGACTGAATCGGGTGGCCGCTCGCGAGAAATAGAAAAGGAGGAGGGCGCAGCGGCCCACCTGCGGAGCGCGGCCGGCGCCGGAAAAGATTCCCCCCCTTTTCCGGCCTGACCGCCTCCGCGATTTTCCGGGACCCCGAATTCCCCCCTTGGGGTCCAGAAGGAGAAGGGGTCGCGCGATCGAACGCGCGGCCCCTTCGTTTTTTTCCGGAAGACCTAGGTCTTGGCTTGCGGCTCTTTCTTCGCCTTCGCCTTCTTGGCGGGAGCCTTCCTCTCGGCCGCCTTCGCCGCCGCCTTCACTTCCTTCTTCGACTTTACCGGCTGCGCCGGCGTGTTCGCGTACTTCCTGCGGAACCTGTCCACGCGCCCCTGCGTGTCGATCAGCTTCTGCTTGCCGGTGAAGAAGGGATGGCAGTTGCTGCAGATGTCGAGGTGCAGATCGCCGTGGGTCGAACGGGTGACCCAGCTGGCGCCGCAAGCGCAGTGCACCTTGGCGTTGGGATAGGCGGGGTGGATGTTCTCGCGCATGTTCCGCTTTCGAAAAAGGGGGCAGTTGGATAGCGGTTCATCCCGGTTTCGTCAACTGCGCGGCCCGAGCGAGAGGCCGAGCGACAGCCAGAGGGCGTACATCACTTTGGTGTCGTAGAAGACGTCGTGCGCCTGGCCGATGGTGAAGAGCGCGCAGAGGGCGGCCAGACCGCCGAGGGCGAAGGGCTCCGTCCTTATCCGCCGCAAGAGCGCCAGGGCCGCAGCGCCGAAAAGCCAGAGGAGCGCGAGGAGCCCGAGCGGACCCATCTCGGCGAGCGTCGAAAGCTCCAGGTTGTGTGCCCACGTCCGCATGAAGAAGCTGGGATCGACGCGGTCGTAATAAGGAGGCAGGGCGCGCGAATAGTTGGCGAACCCCACGCCGCGCAGCGGGTGATCGCGGATGATTTCCACCGCGCGCGACCAGAGGAAGACGCGGTCCGGATTCGCGCCGGCCGAGAAGGAGCTGGCGAAGCGCCCGCGCACGCCCGGATGGAGCGCCGCGAAGAGGACGACCGCCATCGCGATCGCCGCCAGCGCCTTGCGCACGCGCCGTTCGGCGAAAGCGAGGATGGCAACCCCGGCAGCGGCAAGACCGAGATACGCAGCCCGATCGAAGGTCACCGCCACGGCAAAGAGGCCGAGCGTTCCTGCAGCCGCGACGAAGAGCGCCTCGCGCTTCTCGAGGGCGCGGGCGGCGAGGGCGCCGCCGAAGAGCGCGAGCAGCGTCGCGGCGTTGTGGCCGTAGGTCAGGCGAGAGGTAAAGAAGCCCATCGCGCCGTAGTGGCCCGGGACGCCCGGCGCGTCGACCAGCGCCTGCCGCTCGCGCAAGCCGAGCAGATGCACGACGTCGACGCCGGTCTGGTACTGCACGAGCCCGACCGCCGCGGCCAGCGCGAGACCCGCCGCGGCGCATACCACGACGAGCCGCGCGTTGCCCGCCACCCGCAGCCCATGGGCGACGATGTAGAAGCCCGCGATCGATCTCCACAGGGTCGCGGAGATGAGCTCGGGAAACCCATAGGGCGAGACGAGATCCGAGAAGATGGCGACCGCGACAAAAGCCAGCGCCGGCCAGTCGAGCGGCGTGCGAGCGGGGCGGATGCCGGAGAGGAGCAGCCCGGCCGCTGCGACGGCCAGCGCGATCTGCATCCCCGCGATGGAGATGGGGACGAAGAAGGCGTGGCCGGCGAGCCCGGCGAGAACCAACAGCGAGGCGAAGCGTCGTCGATCCACGGCGCGCCGTCATAGCAGACAAACTGCTCCAGTCTACTTAGAGTGGCCGCGGATGACGCTCCTCGATCGACTGGTCTTGCGGGAGATCCTCGTGCCGCTCGGGGTGGGGCTGCTCGCCATTCTCCAGCTTCTGGTGGTGCTGCAGCTCTTGCAGCTGAACGAGGTCGTCTTCGGCAGCGCGGTCTCGCTCGCCGACCTGGCGCGCGTCACCGCCGCTCTGGCGCCGCACTTTCTCGTCGTCGCCGTCCCGCTCGCCTTCATGCTCGGCGTGCAGCTCGGCCTCGGGCGGCTGGCGGCGGACAACGAGCTGCTCGCGCTCAGCGCCGCGGGGCGCCATCCGCTGCAGCTTTATCGCGTGCCGGTGGCCATCGCGCTCGCGCTCGCGGTCGCGGTGGCCGCGATGGCGCGCTGGGCTGAGCCCTGGGGCCTGCAGCTGCTCAACACCGTGCTCAACGACGTCATCAAGCGCAATCTCGAGTCGGGCCTTCTGCCGGGCGTCTTCAATGAGCACCTTCCGCGCTTCATGATCTACGTGGGCTCCGAGGAGAAGGACGCCGCCCGCTCTGCCAAGTGGAAGGGCGTGCTCATCGAGGACGACATCGGCGACGGCGCGCCGCTGCTCGCTCTGGCCGAGGAAGGGCGAATCGAGGATGACAAGGGCGATGTGCTCTCGCTGCGCCTTTCGCGCGGGGAGCTGCACCGCTTCGAGACCAAGGGCGAGACCGTGGCCCGCTTCGCCGACGGCACCATCCGCGTCGGCGTGCAGGGCGACGTGCGGGTGCGCAACAAGTTCGCCAGCAACGAGAGCCAGCTCTCCGCTGCGCAGCTCCGGGCGCGCATCGCCGAGGTCGAGCGGGAGGGCGACACGCGCTACGCCTCCCGGCTGCGGCTGGAGGCGGTGCGCAGGTGGGCGGTGCCGCTCGCCTGCCTCGCCTTTGCCTTTCTCGGGGTGCCGCTGGCGGTGGTCGCCCGGGGGTCGCGCGGCTCGGCTTATCTCATCACCATGGGCGCCTTCGTCGGCTTCTACGCGCTCTCGCGGCTGGCGCTGGCCCTGGCGGAGGCCGGCTTCAACGCCTGGGCGATGGGTTTTCTCCCCGACGCGGTGGTCGGCGGCCTCGGCTTCTTCTACACTCGCCAGCTGCTCCGCAACGGAGTGGGGAAGGCGACATGAGGCAGAGCGCCGCATTCGCTTTGCTCTGCGCGGCCTGCAGCAGCCGGCCGGAGGTGCCGATCGTCAACTGGCACGCGCTCGGCGTCGCGGGCAACGAGTTCAGCATCAGCGAATTCACCTTCAACAGGCAGATCGAGTTGCTGGCGCGCGAGGGATTCCAGTCGGTGGCGCTGCACGACGTGGTCGAGCATCGGCTTTCCGGCCTGCCGCTGCCCGCGCGGCCGGTGGTGCTGACGTTCGACGACGGCACCGAGGACGCCTTGAAGCGCGTCCTGCCGGTGCTGAAGAAGCGCGGCATGCGCGGGACGTTCTTCATCGCCACCGGCCTCCTCGGCAAGCCGGGCTATCTCGACTGGGACGGGGTGCGCGCGCTGAGCGCGGCGGGGATGGAGATCGGCTCGCACAGCGTCAGCCACGCGCGATTGACGGAGGTCTCCGACGAGCAGCTGCGAGAGGAGCTGGTTCGCTCGAAGCAGGCGCTGGAGGAGCATCTCGGCCGGACGATCGAGGTCTTCGCCTATCCTTACAACGCCGTCCGGCCGGGAGTGCGGGACGCCGCGGCACGAGCCGGATATCGCGCGGCGGTCGCGGGAGAGGTGCACGGCGGCGCGGACCTGCTCGACCTGTATCGCATCAGCGTGAAGTCGACGATGACGCTCGACGACTTCCGCCGGCAAGTGCAGCGCTAGCGCGCGCGCAGGAGCGACCATCCGCCGCCTCGGGCGACGACGGCCCACGAGGCCGGCACGGCGCTGTCCTCGCGAGCGATCGCGTCGGGCAGCGATGGATTCTCGGGCAGGCGCGGCTCGGGCCAGGGCTGCAGGTCGCGCTCAGCCGCCAGCTCCGCCAGCGCGAGCACGTCGACCTCGGGCGCGACGAGCAGCATGTCGCGTCCTTTGGGGAGCGCGTCGAGAGGCTGCCCCAGCACCGTCGAGAAGGCGCAGGGCGGCTGCAGTACCAGGCGCCCTGCGCCGGCGGCCGAAAGAATCCAGGCGATGACCGCCGCCGTGGCCGTCGCGACGGTCACGAGACGCGGCCGGATTCTCTCGAGCAGCGGCCCCGCCGCCGCGCCCGCCAGCGCGCCGAGGAGGGGAAAGACGACGTAGGCGTGGTTTCCCCATTTGCGCGGCGGCAGGCAGAGGAGCAGCAGAGCGAATGCACAGGCCATCGCCAGCGGACGCAGCCGCACGTCGCGCCGCGCCTGCCAGAAGCCGAAGAGCAGGAAGGGCAATCCTGGCCAGAAGCGGCCGGCGATCACGGCGGGCAGGAACCACCACTCGGTGTGGCCCTCGGTGCGCTCGCCGCTGGCGGAGGCGAGGAGCTGCCCGTGCAGATAGCCGCTGCGCCACGAGCTGCCCGGATCGACGAGCAGGAAGATCGCCAGCGGAAGGCAGGCGGCGATCACGGCCGCAGCGCCAGCCGGACGCTTGCGCGCGAGCGCGACGCAGACCAGCGGCAAGAGCCCGAAGGG